>Ga0065165_1001399_pt1 | contig 26323 bp, 28 predicted proteins | sample AraplaMF_Cvi_mMF_FD_63813 | JGI IMG/M metagenome (GOLD analysis project Ga0065165, IMG submission 63813) | Arabidopsis root microbial communities from the University of North Carolina, USA - plate scrape MF_Cvi_mMF (version 2) (version 3) | ecosystem: Host-associated > Plants > Roots >... | reverse complement strand
AAGGCAAGGAAATCAAATATTCTATCAAACAGAAACAATTCGCTGAGAGTAAACAGGGAGAGCAGAAAATAAAAGGTATTGTCGGTTCTGGAAAAACACTGGTTCTTGCCACTAGGGCTGTAAATGCTCATAAGAGAACAAATAACAAAGTGCTCATTTTAACTTATAATATTTCACTTAAGAATTATATCCATGATAAGATTAGCAGCGTTCGAGAGGATTTTAGCTGGGATTTCTTTCACATTGTTAACTACCATGATTTTTTTAATTCGGTCTTGAACAACATCGGAATGCAGTTCGACATTCCGGAAGCATTCGATACTTGGCCTTCGTGGGAAAAGGAGAGGTTCTTCAATGACAACTACTATGGGAATATTGACCTATTGGAAGAATATAAAAGTGAGATTAGAAAGTACCCCGCTATACTTATAGACGAAGTGCAGGACTTCAAAACAATTTGGTTGCGAATCATAAAGCGTTTCTTTCTGGATGCAAATGGCGAATTCGTCGTTTTTGGGGACAGTAAGCAGGATATCTATAATCGAGTCTCTCTGATAAATAGAAAGAAAGAGCTTGTTATTCCAGATAGCCCAGGGCGCTGGGCCGAGCTTAATCAGTCCTTTCGACTTACTCCCACTATTACGGCATTTGCTTCTTCTTTTCAGAAGCAATTCTTAACTGAAAAGCATAACTTAGATGAGTTTGAAAATTTTGATTTTCAGGCCGCGCTTTTTGACAAAGTTCATTACAAGTATTTTCAGGAGTTCACGGTAGGCGACATCACCGATTTTATAATCTCATTCACAAAAAAGCATAAAGTACACCCGAATGATGTTTGTGTTCTTTCATTGTCAATCGAATTGATTCGGGACCTTGATAAAGATTTTCGCGATAAGTCAAAGGAAAAGACATACATTATGTCTGAAACGGCAGAATACTATTTACATTTAAAGGAGTTGCATGGCGACACTTCAAAGCTTGGCAAGGAGATTGATAGAATAAGGAAAAATAAAAAATTACATTTCTGGATGAACTCAGGGCTAACGAAATTTTCCACGGTCCATAGTTATAAGGGGTGGGAAATCAATACGTTATTCCTCATTGTTAAGAATGACTCTTTCGAGTCAACTTATAGAGAGTTGGTCTATACTGGATTTACCAGATGTATGAACAACCTAGTTATCGTAAACATAGATGATGATGACCTTGCCAGCTTCTCAAATGACCTCCAAATTGTTCAAAGGGAGTAATCTGTCGTTCCGTTTCTTCCGCCTGTAGTAGTAGCTTCATTGACTGTACCGGTATTAGTTGAACTACCCTACCGGGAATCATCTGACCCAGGCATTCCGGAAGTGGTTTGACCCACCTGTTCCGGCAATGCTTGTCTAAATCTCGACATCTGCAAATGTCTTTGTAGGCGATCCGTTCTGAGGGGTCAACATGGTCCAGAATATCCACGATATCTTGGTCGTGGTTAAAATTTGGAAAATGAACATCGATAAAGTCAACGGAGCTACCGGAGTTTAAATCGTGGGTGAGACATTGGAAGTAGAATTCGATAATACGACGGCCGAAAAAAGTATTCTTCCATAGGACATCCCCGTTGTGATTAAATGTCAAGGAAAATACAGGCGCTACATATAAGCCATTTTACTATAACCCGCTGACTACCTGAGAGCAATGGCCGATTGAATTCATTTGCTACTACAGAATGTTGAATTCCGGTAAAATCCGGCAAATCAAAGCAATAGAAATCTTTTTATCCTTATACAGAAGCAAATTCCAGCTTTCCCAAAAAATCTTTTCCACATGTGGTTCTCCGTTGTGAATAAATCCAAAAACACTTTTTCAACTTTCTCCCCAGAGCGATAACTAAGAAATATGATGTGTTCGCCCAGAAACCACAAAAAAGGGTGAAGTTATATGAGTGAGCAACAAAAGGACCAAAGCACGCCGCTATTAAATCGAGATCAACTTTTGACAGTCGGCGATCTGGAGGCTTTTAAACAACAGCTTTTCAAAGAGCTTCGGAGTCTTCTCAAAGAGACACCAACACATGACGATAAGCAGTGGCTGAGATCTGCGGACGTCCGGAAGATGCTGCGCATTTCTGCCGGAACCCTGCAAAATCTTAGGGTCACAGGCGTGCTTTCTTTCGTTAAGGTCGGTGGTATCATGCTATATAAGCACGCAGACATTGTCGCGTTGCTGGAGGCCGGCGGCGGAGCAAAGTAATCACATACGTAATGGATAGACCACCGATTCTTATTCATTACATGCATCGCCTGGTTTCAGATAGCAGACTGAAGCCGGTTCATCTTTTATTGTCCATTGCGATATGTGACAATTGGGCGAGTTGTGAGTTTATGCAATCCTATCAGGTGTCACGTAGAGCGTTAATGAAGGCGTCGAGGATCAGATCAACGGCCACGTATCATAAGGCAATTCAAGAACTGCAAAAGTTCGGGTATGTGAGATACTACCCGTCTTACCATCCTGCGAAGGTAGTCGGATCGAGATTATTTATGAAACGCAAATAGACAGTCATGCAGCGTAACGGATTGACATTTGATAAGGCGAAGCAGATACCAATAGCCGAGTATCTTGCTAGTCATGGTATTGAACCAGTAAAAGTTTATGATAATGATCTTTGGTATTTCTCTCCGTTCCGCAGCGAACGTACGCCATCATTTAAAGTCAATACCAAATTAAACCTCTGGTATGATCACGGCATAGGGGAGGGTGGATCGATTTTGGATTTAGGATCGAAGATGCATAACTGCACCTTAACAGAGTTTCTGCATAAGCTTTCCCAAGACAATGGTCACAACTTTTCTTTTCACCGTCCGCATACACCAGATTCCCCTGCGGTTAAAAGACTGGAGGTTTTATCTGTCGCGGATGTCTCCAGTTCGGACCTATTAGCTTACGTAAAAGAGCGCCACATTGCATTGGATATAGGTACGAGATATTGTAGAGAAGTTGATTTTAGAATAGGACAGAGGTCTTATAAGGCTCTTGGTTTTGAGAATCGATCTGGTGGATATGAGCTGCGAAATACTTGGTTTAAAGGATCATCTTCACCGAAAGATGTTTCGTTGTTAACGAATGGCAATGAAAAGATAGCCGTACTGGAAGGGTTTATGGATTTTCTCTCGCTGCTTCAAATCACCGGCCGCCCGGTATCCGAACTTCGGCTCGATTCAGATTTCCTAGTTCTCAATTCTTTGGCATTCATTAATCGAGCTATACCATTGCTGATCGGTCGGAATGAAGTAAATCTTTTTCTGGACTGCGATGGAGCCGCCGCCAACGCAAAACGAATCTTGAAAGACGCTGGCATCCAGGCCCACGACAGATCAGGGTTTTACGAAGATTATAAGGATTTAAATGAATATCTGATGAAAGGCGGAGTGCGAACATTAAAAGAAAAACCACCTAGTCCAAGGTTAAGGCGTACGAGACGATAGAAACGAATGTTTGAGACAAGGTCGCCGAAACCTTGCAAGTAGCTCAAAACGCAACAAATCATTCAAACTATACTATTACGGATTTTGGATTCAGTTACTTCCTTCTTCAAGTGGCAAGAGGGATACAGACTAAAAGGTACGGACCGGCTATTACTGAATTTTTCGATTCGGAAGTAAGCAACAGGAAAGTAGCCAAGCTTCAACCACAGGGTAACGCAATAATGACTGATGAATTAATTGTGATGCCGATTCCTAAAGGCGCACAGGATGTGTTGAGAGGAGCAAGCCATGTTTTCGCCACGCTCAAACGGCTTGAAAGGCAACCACTGCGTTAATTTTTAACAATACGACTAGGTTGAAGTACGACAAAGGTCTTCTCGTTGAGGAAGATCTAGAAACGAAGGAAGAAGTAGAAGACACAGTAAGGTGGGAACTAACGATTTCACTCTGGGCGGGGTCATCTAGGTTCTCATTTCGCACAACGGCATATACAAAAACAAAGAAGCAACTTTTCAGGACACACGTGGCTTATGACAAAGAAATATTGTCAAAAAGACTTAAGGATAATTGCCATGGAGCATGAAAAACCATAATATTAATTGAAGATTATGAGTCACGAGTCAATAGAGGTCTATAGTATCTGGTCTATTAAAAAAAAATATCTGTTAGTTGGGTTGACCCTTTTTCATAAGCTAGCAACTGATGCTGAGTCTGAGGAATCAACAATTCGTGACAGTCCTACTGAAACTCCGATCATACCAACAGCTCAGTACCCCATTCGTCTGAGTTTATGTTTTGCGCCATTGATTTCGCGGTCGACAATTCCACATACTTGAGTGTTGTTTTCGACAATTGACATCTTAGGGTTCCTAAATAGGACAGAGCCGAACATTCGGAATGATAATATCTTACAATTCTTCAAACTCAGTTGGTGGGTGCAAAGCCTGCTACGCAGCAAATTCGGAATCTGTACCACGATGATAATTAGTATTTAGCGAGAGGCCACGGCTATCCCTGTTGCCTGTATTAATGCGGGAACGGATTCTTTTTGTTTTTTTTAGTTTCCATGAATTCTTTAAGGGACATTTGATTTATCCGTACAACACCACCAATGCTGGTAACCTTTAAACCCTCCCGAATCCAGTTATGAACCGTACGCAGCGTCACCCTGAATTTTATAGCAACTTCCTGTTTGGTGTAAAGGATGTGTTGTTCTTCTTTCGGCTGGTTGCTCTGGAGAGGGATCGTATAGCGTTGTTTTACAAGAACAGAGAGAAGTAAAACGTGATTGTGTAGTTCGCTGATCTGTTGTTCGAGTTGGGTGATTTGCGCACGTTGATCCTCATTCTGGCGCAACTGCACCGCAACGTATTGGTCGAATACATCGACAGTTACCGTCCGGGGCAGCGATAACAAACGCTCAATATCTTCAATATTTGAATTCTTCATAATTCGGGTAGAGAGGCATGTTTAGGTGAGTCTTGTCTAAGTATTGTGTTTTGCTCCAAGTACTCACTTGCTTTCTTTACCATATTTATTTACGCGCGGTATGGCGACTTGTTTTCCTTCGGAGACAACTTTTAGAAATTTCCCGCGATTTGCTCACATTTGCCTCCCATTGAAAACATTGCTTTAAAGCAAGGAAATATTATGAGGTAATGTCAGGCTCTGTAGTTCAAGTGCTGGGTATAACGTTGACGGGGTGTCGTTAGCGCGATTACGCTAAAAATTGGCGAGAGGGAAAAGTCGTTATTAAGTGGAATTTTTCTAGTTTTCCGCTGAGGATAGTGCCATGAAAACATCGTTAGATTATTTGCCGGAATTTATCAGGTTAGAAATTCAGCAAATCACTGAAATCATCAAGGATGCGGTAAAGCCCGAAAAGATTATCCTATTCGGAAGTTATGCGACCGATAAGTACGTTGTGAGCGATAAGTATTTTGAAGATCACATTCTTTACGAATACCGAAGTGATTACGACTTCCTGGTTATTACCTCAGATTGGAGAGGTCCGGAGCATGTTCTAAAGAATAAAATTCAGAATCTATGCCGGGGAATTCGGACGCCCATCAATCCGATCGTTCATGAAATGGCCTTCGTGAATGAAAGCTTGTCATTTGGTCAGTACTTTTTCTCTGACATTATAAAGGAAGGCGTTTTGGTATATGATGCGAACACGTCGGCCTTCGCGACATTGAAAGAGCTTACGCCCCAGGAGCGCAAGCAAATAGCAATCGATTACCACAGTCAATGGTTCAAAAGCGCATCTGTTTTTCTTAAGGCCGGCAAATCCGTGCTTCAAGGCGCAATAACCGAGCAGGACATTAGTATGCTGAACAATGTAGCATTTCAGTTGCATCAGGCTGCTGAGCGATTTTACGCGGCAATACTTCTGGTAGTTACGGGGTATAAACCCAAAATTCATAACCTGGCAGAGCTTCGAATGTTAGCGAAGCATCTATCCAACCCTTTGTATCAGTTATTCCATTTTCCTCCGGATGATAAATACGAAGAACGCCTTTTCGATTTACTTATACGTGGTTATATCGATGCCCGCTACAAAAAGGATTATGTGATAACCTTCGAAGAAACGGAGGCGTTAATTGAGCGGATTGAGAAGATGAAAGAGATCGTTGGTCAAGCCTGTTTAGAGTATATAGACTCTATAAAAGCATAACCTCATTTAATTCTCTTTTTATAGACGAAGCTGCGGCTATTTGGGTCTTTCGAGCGAGTGAGTTTTCTCTGTTCGACCATGTCTTTTACTATCGCCGAAATGGCCGGTTTGAGCAAGTCAACTTGGAATATTTTTTTGCAATGCTTGGCAACGGCATCAACGGATTGAGGTGTGTCAAAAAAGTTACCATTTAGTAATTCAAAAATAATTTCTTTTGTTCGTGGTTTTGTCTTCCCTTTTGGACCATTATCGAAATCAAAGTTTAGGGGGATTCCAAGGTCTAAGAGTTTATGAGGATATTTTCGCAGCGCTAACGATATCGCAAGCAGCGTTCGTAGTGTAGCGGAGTGTTTCCCTTTTTCGATTCTAAGGAGTTGGTTTTTTTCTATACCGGCTGTAAGCGCAAAATCGCCTAGGGACCAGTTGTTTTTCTCTCTGTTTTCACGAACAGCCTTACCAAGGGCAGTCTCGAATTCTTTTAAGACTTTTTCAAAATCTTTTTCTCTCTTGCTCACGAGCTCAATGTTGTATTAAGCATTATTAAAAACGGTAACAATTTTGCTTACGATATTTATTTTACGATATTTGAGGATAGGAAAAGACACAATAAGTCTTGACTACTGAGGATTGAAGCCCCGCAGTAAATCAAGACCATGAGACATAATACACTTATACCCAAAGATTTAAGTGCGGGAACTCCATTAACCAACTCAGGAAGGGTTTCAATCCTCAAAGTTGTTATGTGGAGTCCCGCATTTCTTACTATTCATTTCAACCCGGCGACTTTATCGCTATACGGGCCATCTGCGCATTCCCCTCCGTCAGATCGACGGCGTACCCATCACCCTTTCGGTTGACTAGATACCCATGCTTGACGCGAAAGCTCAGGCTCGGCTTCTTATTGCCTGGAGGCGGTCTCTAATCGACCGATACCACATAAAAACAGTCTCCGCGTTAAACCCAAACAAATACGAGGGAAGCGAGGGCTATGAATTCAAACCGTTTAACCGACAACAACATGAACACTATAGATTACGATGAAATTTCCTTAAACGAGGAGCAGTCACAGCAAATACTGGAAGAGGTCCAGGAGCTGCTAACGGTCAACCCTCCGCTCGTCATCTTATCCAACCTAACTGAGATTTACAACACATACATATTTCATGAACATTACTCATTGGGTGATGACTTTGAAGATATCGCGGGTGCTATGGTTTACCTGACGCGTTTCTTAAAGCGCGTTGATGAGATTTATAGTAACGTACAAGGCGATCTGATTCCTGACTGTGATGCTGCCGGCGGCGAGTCTGAAGTCGACGAACAATCTTCGCTAAACGATGCCCACGATGAAAATGAAGAGTGATGCGCAGGCGACGCATGTTGTTCCCTGGGAGGGAATGCGTGCACGGAAGCACAGGGTAAAAACGGCAGTCGGTACGTTTGTCATTGGCGGATTAGATGATCTACGGCCTTTGACGATCGCCATACCGGAAGACACTCGTGGCCGTAAGGCCGGTGGCGGATACTATTGCACGCTGGGATTAACGCCCATCCTGGCCGCCCCCCGAAAACTCCAGTTGTACGGAGTTTTCGCCTGGGTGCCGGCTTTAACGCTTTGGGTTTATTATGACGAAAACGATACCCAGCAAATTACTCTGCTACCCGAGGGGCTTCGGTGGTTTCATCTTGAAAAGGACTTGTGTCAATTTTATCAAACCTATTGCCATCGAACGGAACGTAGTCGAAAAGTCCTGCAAACGTGGTGGATCATCGCCAACACGTTCGTACTGGTACCGGAGAATCTGGTCACACTCGCGAGTCAAATTTCATTTCTTCCGTTATCCGAGCGCGAACTTGCCTGCCAGGTCTTTGTGTCGACGTATGAGCGGGTGCTGACGTGTTCTCCCATATCGCCATACCTTGTGGAGGCGTATCAGGCCCTAGTAATCGTCTACAACGTTCTTGCCGACGTACGGATACAATGCACTGAACGGATTCCCCTGGCGTTGGCGTTAGACGTTATTAGCCTACTCGAATGTTCGGTAATCATTATCGAGCAGTTCAAGCAACATGCTCTGCCTGTAAACGCGATGTTTTCAAGCACATTGATGCGGCTCAGTATATGGTATTCGAATGCCGGAAATTTCGAACGCGCTCATTACTTCGCGCGTGCCTGGAATGACTACGATCCTTCGATGAAGAAGGCATCGGAGAATCTCCAGACCATTATTGGTATGAAAGAAAAGGTCTGGTCAGAAACACACGCAGTTTTCTCTCAAATGCGAAAAAAGACAATTCTATCATGACTACCAATATACTGGGACGGCAGTTACGTGAGGCTCGCGATGCGAAGGGCTTGCTGGTACGTCAGGTCGCCGCCGTTATGCAGATAGATCCATCGTTACTGAGCAGGATAGAGCGCGGCGATAAAATACCGACAAGACCGCAAGTAATCCAACTTGCCGGTATACTTGGTATTGGTGAGCAAAGCCTTATGGTGCTTTATCTCTACGAGCGTGTCAGTAAGATGCTACGGGGCGAACCTGCGGCTTCGGAGGTCATTGTACTGGTGGCGAAGCAAATGGACATATCGACTGATGAAATCAATTTCACTTCACAGGATACGTAAACCAGTGATGCTATGGCCAATCGAATAGTTGAGCTGCCGGAGGACAGCAAATTGAATGAGGAGCTTATTAAGCGGCTTGATAGCTTCTTTAGCGCGGTTCATCCAGCAGAATTTCGTGATACACTGCTGGAACTCTACCATAATTATATAATCCATGAGTATCAGGCATATCCTGTCAATTTCCATCAAATGGCAACCCAGATGTATCTTTTTATCGATCTGCTAGGGAAGGGGAGAGCGGATGCGAATGAAGACGATTGACTGATTCGAAAAGTAATCTCGCCATTTTAATGCTCTCAGAGCGTATATGGATGTTTTTCGCGTTGTGGCCGACCTGGAAACGGGTCGGCTTTCTTTTTTAACAAACGTCGCCCTACTGCTAGAAATCTCTATAAATGGCCGCAACTCGTCAGAATCCGGGCAAGTTGTGTTGATGTTCGCTACCGGTGCACATCACCTCGTATGCAAGTTTTCGTCTGTTTCGCGATGATGGTATCGTGGGACTGTAGACATTTTCGTTGTGTCGTTGGTTCGATGACGAGCATCGGCCATAAAAAGGTACTCCGTTAAAAACAGAGTACCTTTTATACGTCTTCTATAATCGTCCGTTGTCGGCAAATGAATAGTAGCTATTCGCGGTGATGATAATGTGGTCAACTACTTGAATTCCCAAGAGTACGCCACCATCTCGCAGCTTGTCTGTAAGGTTAATATCCGTTTGACTCGGTGTGAGTTGTCCGGATGGGTGATTGTGCGCTAAAATAATGGCATTCGTCGGCAGCTTCAACGCCGCGGCAAATATCAGCATTGGGTCCGCGACTACACCCGCCCTACCGCCTGTTGCCAGGGCATAGATCGCGATAGCGTGCCCAGCTCTATCCAGGAAGATAACCTTAAATTGCTCGTACAAAGCGATCGTTGCCTCATCCCAGGCTGCCCGAAATACCTACTCCGCATCCTCAGAGGTGCCGATTTTGGGTCGGACCGCTGAATCAACATTTGTTTTGTAGATCAGTCCGATTTCTGATACCGCCCAGGGTGTTTGATTTTCCATTGGTTCCATAATATGAGTTTTTTGTTATGGCACCCCGTTAGGTTCGAAGACAGCATAGGGCCAAGGAATCGAGGAATAAAGGATGGGACGCGGGGGGCGGGTGTTTATGCCGCAGATCCCTGGCCCATTGCTGCGAGAACCTACTTTCGTGTCCAGAACAAAAACTCGTGATATGGAAACAGTATCAAACATCATGGGAGATCGACACCGTAATAGCCATTGTAAAAATTATTCATTTGATCGGATCACGTCGTAGCTAATCGACGGCGGTTTATACTGTGCTATAAAATAGGACGTCTCGGGAGATCATTTATCCAGCTGATGTGTGTCCATAAAATGCTTTAGCGCTCGTTTGTACTGCGACCGAGGTATGGTTTTAAATGGAATTTTATCATCGAGTATAAATCCATTTTTGTTCCATGTGATTCTATGGTGCCGTTGATCTCCCTGTTTAAGGTATCTATAGCCCGATGTCATGGCTATAGTTATCATTTGATTTTTACCACGGGAAAGGTCAAGCGAGAGGTGTCGGGGAGTATATCCGACGCTAAAAAATTTCAAGGTATCGTCTGTATCGAACTGCTTTCGTGATAGCACTCGTGTTGCCTGGCCGCTTGCGTTGGTGCTTGTTCCGATGCGTTGCCTGGGCAATGCAATCATCACGCCTGGTATCGGCAAGTGCGTTTCTTTCTCGACTACGCGGATTGCCAGGTAGATAGAGTCAGGATTTCGCTCTGCAAGTTTCTCTATCGTGATACCGGAGTCTACCGTTCCGCTAAAGTTAAGCAGCAGGCTATCTGTAGCGAGGGTGAAGTGGCGTCTTCCGAATTCGTCTTCGATGTCGGTTATACGGAGCAATTCAAACGACTCGCCGGTGAAGCAGAGGTAATCTCTTCCGAAGGCGTTGTATCCCTTGTCGGAGGATGCATAGCATCCTCCGGGCGGCTTGTGTTGCGCTATAGCCTTAGACATCGTAAGTCCCAGCATGAGCGTGATCAGACGTATGAGGGCAGTAGTCTTCATGATTACGGCTTTGGCTTAAAGATCGTACTGGAGTGGTCTGTGGGTAGATAATTTTTTAATATCCTCAAGATATTTTTGTTAATATCCGGATTTCCAAAAGGTCTGCCCAATATACCACCCAGCGCGTGTTGCATATCTTCAGACGATGAGCCCTTCGCGGTAGACGGATTATATTGGTGCAGCATGAAATGCATCAGCTCATGGAAGGTTGCCTTGTGTAGTCCCTCAGACGAGTTTGGATCGACCAGCACGGCAACACCACTCTTGCCACCATCGGTTCCCGGGACGACCTGACCAAATACAAATGCGGGTACGATGACCGTGTTCTCATCTAATTGCAGTGTTTCGGCAACCTTTCCATTAACAAGCGATATTGGGGCATGTCGCTGTCGACTTTTTTATTCTTGCCGTTCTCTTTCGTTTTTTTCTCCTGATAGTCTCTTGTGGTAACATTAAATTTGAGGGTTACCGGAGTACCGGTTTCGGGGTCTTTATATCCCTCTTCACTAAGTCGCTCAAGGTAGGCCTTAAGATTATTGACATGGCTATCCAGGAAATTACTTTCATAGGTTCCCGAAGTGCCCGTTACCAACACTACGTCCAGGACATAGTAAATTCGAATGCGTACAATATTGCTAGCATCGTCAATCTCGTTAATAACAATGGGATAGCCCCACCGGAGTAGATCAAAGTATGTTGACTATGTTTTATTTTAGGAGTTGTACTAACAATAACTTCATCTGTCCGATTACTTGTAGCTTTTGTGAAATCAATTTCTCGGCTTCTTCTATCTGTTTCAACGTCCTGGCTGTTGTCTCCAGTTTTTCAGGCTGATCTTCAAGTTTATCCATAGCCGACTGAACTATCTTCTTAAACTCCTTAAGGCTAATGAACTGCACACACGTGCCGCGTAGGTACCGGTGAAAAAATCTTCCTTTCCAAAGGACAAAGCACAGGATATAAAGCTGATCGTGCTGCTCAATCGAATCGCATGTAACAGTAAAAGAATTCCGGTTTGGCGTGTGTGAGGGTCTTCCTGAATTGCGTCCCTTAGAGAGTATGTAAAACTGATTATCTTTTCTGGGAGTGTTGGGTTTATACGTTTTGATACATGGAAGTTGCATGGCATGTCGGTTTTAAAAATGCCATTGCTTTTTTCCGGGGTCGTTAATAGATCAGTTCAGAGGGCCACGCCGCGCAAGGGTGTCCGATCCCATAGACAACCAAGCCGAGCGTGAATCGGACACTTGTCTTGCCCTTGCGCGGCGTGAGACATCTGAACTACCTTTCTGACGCCGGAAAACCGACGTGTTATGCAACGCCATCTAACGTAATAACCATTCGTCCTAGCAAAATAAAAGGCAGAGCAATGCCTAAGCACTGTCTGCCTAAATTAACCAACCTTCAGCTCCCGAATTTTTGTCTGCTTATTGTGTAGTGCTACATACGCTGTCCGCTCTTTTTGCCTTTTCTGGTTTCAGCAGTTTCATCGTTTTGTTTCAGTTCACTTGCTTCTTTCGCGTCCTTACTATTCTTGCCAGGTGCCGAAAATACAAGCCCCTCGCTTCGATCCTGCCGTTGATTTTGTGACTTTTCGTTCTCCGGTACAATCGGCGTGAGTCGAACAAAATTCGCGTCGTAAACGATGACATTGCGGTCCTTGGGATTTGCTGCGATATGGTGTTTCACATCTTCTTTGTTGATGACGAAGTTGACTTCAGTAAGATTGCCTTTACGAAGTGAGCGCATCAGTTCGTCCTTTTGCTCTGGCGTTTGCAGTTCCTTTATCGGATGTTTATGCAGTGCTTTGCTTAAGTCGTAGTTCCATCCCTGGCTATACATCTGGATCTTATTGTTGCCATGATCGTCTTTTTTTGTGAAGTCAATGACATTCCAGGCTTCGAACTCCCGCTTATCCTTTGTCTTCATCTTCTTGTGCACCGCTCGTGTTTCAAGCATGTTGAATGCCTCCCGGGCACTTAAACCAGAGCCAAAATTCAAAAAGATCTTTTGTTGACCCTGAACCTTCCCAGCCTCCGAAAGGGTAGCCGTATAGTTATTTAGAAACCACCGGTCATTCTCTTTTGATTTTGCGAAGTCAAGTTCGTAATGAATCTTTTTCATTTTGCCCATGCTTTCTAGGTTTGCCTCCGTCCCAAGCTTGAATTTTTCATCACCGGCCTTCATCTTTTGTTCCAGGGTCTTGTTGAATTGTTCGCCGAAGCCCAGGAAATACAGGCGGTCTTTCAAGAAATCTAAATTCTCTTTTTCCATAGGTGTGTGTTTTGTGTATTGCGTGTGTTGTGTCTATGCTCATGGATATAGCTATAGCTGTCTTCCTTTACGTCGTAAAGACGCGCTGGGAATGACAGGCGCTTTCAGCTCCCGAAGGTCAGCACCGAGCTTAACGAGCTTTCCATCTTTGTGCATCATCAATTCCATCTGATCAGGACGATCACCGAATTGCATGTACCCAGGTGAGGTGGCACCTGATTCGTCTTTGAAGACTTTCACCGGGACCGCGTTACCCTGAAGCATGTTGAGGATAACATTTAGTCGTTGCTCGGGGACAAGGTTCTCTTTGAGCGGAAATTTCCCTATCACGTCATAGAGCAATGGTCCTTGCGTCACATCCTTGCCGGTGACTGAGGATTTTGTAAGAGATACCTGGAGATCGGACATTTCCGTGAGCTTAGAGTCCCCAAAATCATCCTTCTTTGAATAATCGATCAGGTACCAATAGTTATCTACCTTACCGGTACGTAGGTTAAGTTCTGGTTTACGCAGCGATCGACCGTTGAGCAAGTTTTGAATCTGATCTATCCGAAAATGCATATTGGTTAAGTTGAATTGGCGTATCCGCAGAGGTTCATTTTCGATTTGCGCTTCAATGGCCCGTGTGTGATAGAAATTTGTTTGGTTGTCCTTCTTCAAGAGAACCGAATACATCATTTGTTGTGGCACGCCGTACTCCATTGCCAGACGTGTCCCAATGAAGGTTATATCACTGTGGGCTTCGCGCATGGCGCTTTTTATATGGTTTTCGGGAAACGTGACAATTCCCATAGAAAACAACTCGTCTCGAATTACATCAAGTTGCTGGTCGATTTGTGGCTTTCTTGATTCCATAAGAATGGGTGTAGTGTTGTCGTTGGTCATCGATTTTAGCGTCATTCTTATATCGATTTCCCTTTACGTTTTTTTATGGCCTCTACTGGAAGGTTCTCTTTGATCTCTTTGACCTCTTTGATCTCTCTAGCGTTGACCTCTTTTAAATCAGTACCAACCCGAACTAATTTTCCATCTTTATGCATTAACAGTTCAACCGAGTCAGGGCGGGCACCGAGCTGCATGTATCCAGGAGCGGTACCGTTGTTTTTCATCACGCTTACCTGCACAGCGTCGCCCCGTAACATGCTAAGGACGACTTTCAGTCGCTGCTCGGGGACAAGTTTTTCTTTGATCGGGTACTTTCCGATTTGGTGGTAATGCAGCGGCGGTTCATGCACAGTAGCGCCTTCGAAGTCTGATTTTTTAACCGGTGCTTTTGCCTCCTTCCAGTTGAGGCTATGCTGTCCTTGCTCGTCTTTACTAGAAAAATCCAGACGATACCAACGGTTATCGACGCGATTGCCGAGCCTATTGAATTCCGTTTTTCGAAGCGATCTTCCATTGAGTAGGTTTTGGATCTGTTCTACCGTTAAAGGCACTTTATTCATGTCAAACTTGCGTGTTTTGTTTGCCTGATTTTCAATGCTTGCTTCAATGGCATGGGTATGAAATAAATTAGGCTCCTCATACTTTTTCAGAAAAACAGTATAGTTCATTTGCTGCGGTTTACCGTATTCATGCGTCTGCCGGTTACCCATGAAAGAAATATCCGTTTCTCCTTGTTTGATAGCGGCTGCCAGTTGCTGCTCGGGAAACTGTACAATCCCAACGGAATGCAACTCCAACCGAATTTTGTCGAGCAGTATTTGCTCTTGCGGATTAGCGATAGCCATAAGCGTTGTATTGGGTTTGTTAACTGCGCTGTACTACCTGAGCTCGCACAATGGACTTGTTTTTAATGTTTAACGTCAGGTGTCGCCCTCCGCGTTTCTCCATCACCTGTAGCGTTAACACCTTGGCATCCGGTATGGTGAGTTTGGGCAGGACGTAGACTACATCAACCTCGTCAGTACCCTCGATGCGGGTCGCGTCCCCATACACGTATAGTGGAAGCTCTGCAACTTCTTGCGCGGCGGTTCGCTTGACACGTTGTTTGTCACGGGTGTAGAGCCTTAGCATATCCACATCGTATGGGATATTGGACTGGTTGGCGATTCGGACATGGAAGTACATCAGGTTACCCTCGATGTATATCCCTTTTAGCGTAAGGCGCATGTCGTGTTTTCGAAGCGTCTTGATTTTCCCGGGTGCGGACTTTAAAACAATGGCTTTCGCGGCACCGTCCACCTCAGCGTGATTAACTTCGCTTAAGTGTATGAGCGGAGGTCGGGCATCGATACGCCTGGATTCGTCCAGTGAAGCGTAAAAGATTTGACGCTTTGGCTTCTCCTTAAAGCGAACCGTAAAATGATTGAGTGCACCGTCAACTGTAATTACCGTCAGGTTCGTCTCGGGGAAGTTCACCTTCCCGGCTTTGACCTTTAGGACATTCTCTGCACCTTTTGTTTTTTGTGAGAGGATGTCGCGACTTCCACGATCAACGGTTTTAATGTCCGCGGGAAACACGATGGACGTTGTTTTGCTCGTTGACACTTCGATGGTCTGTTCGTATACGCCTTGTGCTGAGGCATCCAGAGTGATGACCCAAAGAATTGCCGCCAGTACGACTGTCGTCAGCAGCTCATGAAGGAAATATTTAAGAAGCATAATTCGTGTGTGTTTGGGGGTTTGACTGTGTGTTGTGATCTACAAGTATTTTTTTTGGTTGCCATCCACGAGTAGCACCTGGTAGCCAGCCTTCACGGTGACGGCGATTAGCTTGGCTTTCTTACTGAAAAGTCCTTTGGCTGCTTCAACACCGGCGACGGCGGCCTGCGCCCCCAGGGAGGTATCCATTGTGAATAGGTTCACGCCCTGCACCGTCTTGCCGGCGGCTTGTTTGGCCACGTCCCGTGATATGGCACCGGGGATATGAAGCCCTTCGATCCCGTCGATGTCGTACGCGGACAGCGTAACGGGAAGCACCCGGCCCGCGCTGTGTATGGAGGCTGCTTTAATGATGAGGCGTTCGCCCTGTAGCTGGCAGACGCCGTACACGAGCTCGTTGGCTTTTACCAGCGTGCCGTTGATCATAACGTCTGTCAGTAGGCGCATCTTTACGTTGGCACCGGCGACGATCGTTTGCGTTTCATGTATGACGGCTGGGATCGTATTGCTTTCATGGTCTTGCGTACCTTCATCATCGAGGCCGTAGAAACCAACTTCTTGAACGGCTTCCTGTCTGCCTCGTATGGCAGCAATCAAGCTGTCTGTTATTATACGCGTGGGGAGCATATCGGCCTGCTCCAGCGAGCTTATTTCATCTTCAGAGACCGGTTCTACCGCATATACTTTTGGTGTTTCTTGGGGTGCCTTGGCTTGCTGGTCGGCTTTGAAATATTCCGGGTTTTGAATGGCCAGTATCTTATCCAGCATGCCGTCGATTTGTTTCATTTCGGTATCCTCGGTATTGGAACTGGCCATAACGGTCATCATTTTCTCCAGCCGCTCGATGGCTTGCTGATCTGGTCCGGCGGATTTCTCTTTTAGGGCAGGTTCCTGAGGTACGGGCGTGCTGGCGCTCATCGGTGGCGATGGCGCTGGTGTATTCACGAATTGGCTAAGCGCTTCCAGCTTTTTATTGATGAGCTTTTCCTGTTCCTGCATTGTTTTCTCGTGTGCCTTCTTCCCGAGGGAAGTCATGAGTTTACCATCTCTTTCCGGAGTCGTGTCGGAGCTTACGAGTGGATTGATGGCGTAGTATGGGTCGGCGCGTCTAGCCTCTTCGTACTTCATCGAGTCCCGCTTGGCCTGTTCGTAAAGTGAAAATTTATCCCACAGCTCGGTTTCATTTTTGCCAAAATGAGCATCGGGCAGTTCCATGTTGAGTCCGGAAGGCCGCTCGGCTGCCTGTGCTGGCGAACCCTGGCCACCGCCAAGCGCCCAGAAAAGCATGACCAAAAATGGGGCGACTAAAATCGGCAGCGCCATGATAAAGCGGCGTTGCCGTAAAAACTTCTCAGTGTGTTGTTCCATACGAATCGTGTGTTAGTGTTATGGTGTGTTTTTTATCGGGTCGTGCTTAAGTGAGTCAACCCCTTTTAGGCGCTGTTCGATTGTCCGTGCAAACCGTTTTGGATCGCTGCGATACAGGCTATCGAGCGCTCGAAGCTCGGCGGTATAGGCTTGTACACTAGGTTGAATCCCTATCGGAGCGCGGTGTTTGGGAGGTCGCGGATAAGCCGCCAGCGTGTTACTCGGTTTTCGCACTCCCGTGGTCGATGATGTAAATGGCGAGACGATGAGCGCCAGCGCGGCCACAGCGGCCAGTACGCCGAATGTTAAGACGATTATTTTTTTCTGCGCCTGGCTAAAGCGTTCACTTTGCTTAGTAAGAAACGTTGCGAAAGTCCGTGCATCGCGGTCGATAAGTATTTGTAGAGGCTCGCGCTGCACGGCCGGCTTTTCCTGCTTTTTCACTCTGCTCATCGGTTAATGGTTTTGATGTCTCGATTCTCCAGTGTATTCCAGCGTTCGATCAGGAATCCGTGCGAGTTGTTTTCGGTACGGGTGACGTTTCGTAAATACCCTTCTGTGATCAAGGTTCGATAGACGATTGATGTGGCGCGGATAATGCGAAGCGTACCGCGGTAGACAAACCGGTATGGATACTGGTTTACATCTAGTGTGATGCTGTCGGTCTGTAATTCCTGACTGATATTGCCGCTGATAATGTTCGAGTAATACCGATTTTCTTTCAGGTTGTCATATTGTTGTTTGGCGCTCGCATCAGCCAGGTACAACGCCTTGTTGACACCATCCTGAATCATCTTGTCGTCGGGGTCAAGGGTAAAGAAAAGGTGATGAAACGTGTGGATATGGTCTTTTCCTTCGATGGGGATATTGTCTTTCCGTTCGGCCCCCCATGCTTCGAGTACCTTCCCGTTGGAGAGTATGTATATTTTCTCGCGTGCTTCCGCCGCATAGCGGTAACTCTGGTATACCACGTACGCGGAAAGGCAAGTAAGGGCCTGGATAACAGCAATGGTAACCCAGCGGCTCAGCTTAAAAGCCGAATCAATATTGGTGAGTTGCGTAAACATAAGTGTGTGGATGTGAGGTGTGGGTGTGTTATGTCTGGGTTTTCGTTAAAGACTATTCGGTCCGTGTGGTGAGTGTGGGGGATGGATTGCTTCTTTACGATTTGGAATAGCGGTCCCTCTGCCAGTTGGCATTTGCGCTGTCATTGCGGCCAATGCCGCCGGGATACGGGTCGGAGCTGCTACCGCCATTGCCGTTACTATTATCTCCACCGCTGTAAGCATTGAAATTGTTATAGCCACCACCACGGTGCGCGCCGCCGTGATCATAGCCATTACCTCCACTATTTCCAGCCGCAGGCGGTGGCCCGGCCATCGATGACCAATTTGGTAACGCACCTCCCTGGCTTTCTGCATTACCACTTCCGCTGTTACCTCCTTTGTATGATTTGTAAGCCGCCCCGGCGATCTTGGCTCCGCCAACAATCGTAGCCTTCGCACTCGAATAAAATGCGGTCGTCGCACCGTAAGCCAGTTTGCTGTCCCCGGCATGAATGATGTAATTGGCAATGGTCGGTACGAACAGGTAAGCGACGATTCCAATAATCAAAAAGATGATATAAGCCGCATCGTGGGCACCGAAAACTGTATCGCCGTTTTGTTGAATCTGTTCGAGGTCAAGCGCGATCATATTTTCCTGTAGTCGTCCAAGAATCGTTGAAAGGATGTTGGCCACGGGTAGCCACAGAAACACGTTTATATACCGAACGAACCAGGCCACGAGCGAATTCTGAAAACTATCGAATACCGCCAGCCCGAACGTTATCGGCCCAATAATCGCCAGCACGATCAGGTAGAATATCCGGACGGTATCGATGCACAGTGCAGCGGCTTCGTAGAGCATTTGGAGGACCTCGGAAAGCCACTGTTTAATTTGAATCTTTATATTATAGGCTGCCCGTACTGCCATGAAATTTATCCCCGCGTTCAGCGGATCAATTGCCGCGTATGCACCCTCTACGGCGAGAAACTCACGCCAACCGGCATCGGGACCCAGAAGCGAATAGGCCGCAGTCTTTTTTATCGCTTCTTCTTTGCGCTGCAATAGCACCGCGACGGCGCTATTTGACTTCTCCAGCATTGCCTCGGTTCCGATGACTGTAGGCTTTAAAACGCCGTTCATCATGCTGATGATCTGTGGAAACATGGCTATCGCAATTCCTATCGCAAAAGGCCGTAGCATCGGGTAAAAGTCAATGGGTTCTGCTCTGGCGATACTTGGCCAAACCTTGGAGCTGATGGCCCAGATGGCAGCGAATGCGGCTAGGCCGCGCCCGATGTTAATCATCTGTTCGCAGAGCGGCATGGTCTTATCGTAAACGTCATCGAGGACGTTTTGTAAATCGTGAATATTCTCAGCGGCGCCTTGCGCACGTAGTGCCTGGGGTAATAGAGCCACGCAGGCAACCAGAATGGATTTGTGGTAAGCTTTCATGGTGCAATAGGTTAATTGGTGATTCCGTATACTTTCCGTAGCGCCTCGATATCGCTTTTCTCTTTAGCGCGATGTTTCGACACCGCATCGGTGTTATAGGTAAAGGCTTTCAGAAATTTTAGCTTTCGCTCCATCTGTCCGTAGATGCGGTCGATTGCATCGAAACGTTCCTGGTCATTCATTCGGAGCTGGCTAGCCGTAACAACCATTAACAACTCTTCCAAATTGTTTAGGCTCTGTTTGGCCAGACGTTCAAACACTTGTTGCGTGTACTCGATTTCGCGCATGGTCAGGTTGGGATCATTTTTGAACCGATCATAAGCGCGTTTGGATTGCTGGATAAGTGACTTTTGATACTCAATGATGTAGATAACCTTCCTGTAATTCTTCACCGTTGGACTAACGGCGAGCAGTCCATCGAGAAATACACGGTGCAGATTGAAATTCCCCTCAGCGAGGTCTTTCACTGTATTATATCCTGTAGTGAGTATCTTATACCCGTCATACATTTTATCGAGGATTTCTTCGAGCTGTAGTAGCTTTTCATAGTTGAGAACAAGTTGAGCTGCTTCTTGGGTTTGCGCGTCCGCGCGGCCAGGCAAAAGCAGGCCGGCCATAACGAATATGGAAAGAATGAGGTGTCGCATAGATTTAAATGTTTTTCAGGGGGCTAAGGCATTACGCCGTGAAGTTGACGGAGGACATTGATTGCTTGCCGTTCCCTGGCCCGTTGCACGCCAATGAACCGCGTACTTTGCACCAGCTCTCCGGTAAATGAGAATGTTCGTTTGAAATCACCGTGAATTCTCTCCAGGTAGGAAAGGCGCTCGTCGTCGGTCATTTCAGATTTTCCGACACTTGTCAGGAACACGACTTCGTCGAGCCATGCGGCACATAGCCCTGCGACGGTTGTGCGCAAAGAAGCGATGTACTCCTTTTCTTCGCTTGTGAAATCGTCACTTGCATGAACCTCGTCATCCAACCCACCCAACGCCGATAGATTTGCCCGGTTATAGTTCGCAATTTGATCCAGCAATGGAGAGTTGGCGACGATGGGGCTTACTTCTCCCAACGAATGGATGTACTGCTTATCCATCGAAAACTTCCCGTCTTTGATGTTGCCGATGGTGGTTAGTCCCTTGTCTACGATCTCATATCCGTCTTTGAGCTTGCCCAGGTATACTTGCAGGGCAGCAATCTGCTCGACTAGGTAGCGTATTTGTGTTTTCTTTTGCTTAAAGAGTTCATTCGCGTTTGGTGTCTGCGCAGCCGCTGAAAGGCAGCAGCCCATCAAAGCGAATAAGGCAACACACCGTACTACCACCAGCACTCGTTTACTTGCCTTCTTAACCCATAGAGTTTTTTAACCGCATTGATTTCCCTTTGCGTGCGCGCCCGGTTCAAGCTCAGCTCCTGGGTTTGCATATTGAATTCGAGTAAGTCGATAAAGCTCTTTTCAATACGGTCACCAGTCTCACTGATAATGCGAAGGCGCTGCGCGTCGGTCATTTGCGTTTTATAAGCGTTGATGAGAAAAGTGAGCTGATCGAGGTTACGAACGCTCTCGGCAAGCATTCCGGATAGCACGCGATACATATAGTCGATTTCGCTTTGCGTAAAGTTGTTGTCCTTGCTGATTCTCTCCCAAGCCTGTTTATAGAGGTCGACCATTTGGGCCTGTCGCTCGATGATTTGTTTAATTCGCGCGTAGGTGGCAAGGGTGTTTTTGATCGTCCATAGTTCGTCGTAGTACTTCCGGTATAGCTCTCGGTGCTTATCAGACCATTCGGCGATTTCCTTCAGTTTCAGTTTTGATAGCGCATTTTCCAGCTCGCGCTGCGCGTTCTGAAGCCATATCGTTTTATTCTGTAACCGTTGGATCATCAGATCGACCGCTTTGATCACCTTCTTCACCGCTTCTTTGATGATCGCGGCGATTGGGATTACGGCTTTAACTTGCTGGCTGGGGGCAACCGCCATGATCAGCGCAATCGAAAGGATCAGCGATACAATTATGTTTCGTGCTTTCATTGGAATATTCATTATGCTGCTGCTCGGAGGTCGCTTGCCAGTGCTTGAATACCTTGGTTTATATCCCCGCCCATACGCTCGGTGTAGAGCCGTAATTTCATCTTCTCAGATTCTTCGGTGGTGTACGCCAGGTATTCTTCCACGGAAACTTCGGTCGCGTATACTTTTGAGAGAACGCCGCCCAGGCTTATAAACACTTCCTTGTATTTTCGGCGTGGGTCATTGGCTTTGTTCATCGAGAGCACCAGGGTCTTTTCCTTCTCGGTCAGGCCCAGTAATTCTTGTATCAGATCAAACTTGTTGGTGTATTTACTTTGGTCGAGCAAGATTTTGCAATCCGAATTATTGATTATGGCCTGTTTTACAATGGGTGAACTGATAATATCTTCCACTTCTTGAGTAACGACAATAGCCTCTCCATAAAACTTGCGAACGGTTTTAAACAAATACTTGATGTATTCGGCCATGCCTTCCTTGGCAATCGCTTTCCAGGCTTCTTCGATGAGAATCATTTTTCGGATACCTGATAGCTTGCGCATCTTACTGATGAAGATCTCCATCACAATAATGGTAGTGACCGCAAAGAGGATCGGATGGTCCTTGATATTGTCAAGTTCGAATACAATGAAGCGCTGTTGTAAAAGGTCTAGGTTCTCGGTGGCATTCAATAAATAGCTGTATTCTCCACCGGCGTAGTACGGGCGCAGCACATATAGGAAATTTTCAACGTCAAAATTTTTCTCCTTTACTTTGTCTGCCTTTAACACCTCGATATACTCGTCCCGTAAAAATTCATAGTAGGTATTGAAGCAGGGGAAAATTGCCGGCTCCCGTTCGAGTTTTTCATAGTAGAGCTGTAAGGAAATCGATAAGGCTACATACTCGGAGCGTGTAAACACTTCGTCATCCTTCTTCCAAAGGGCGAGCAGCAGTGTTTTAATCGATTCCTTCTTCTCGGTGTCCAGCACGCCGCCATCGATATAAAAGGGGTTGAACTTGATGGGATTGGTTTCGGTGTAAGTGAAATAGTATCCACCGACAAGATCACACTGTCCTTTGTAAGAGTGACCAACATCGACGATTACGATATGGCTACCCTGTTCATAATAGCTTCTGACCATGTGGTTCGTAAAGAAGCTTTTGCCGCTGCCGCTTGGTCCCAGAATGAATTTATTCCGGTTGGTGCAGATGCCGCGTTTAACAGGCTCATCGGAAATGTCCACATGGAGTGGGCGACCGGTTACGCGGTCGCCCAGTCGGATTCCGATGGGACTCAAAGAGCTACGGTAGCTCGTCTCCAGGTTAAGGAAGCAACTCGCCTGCTCGATGAAGGTGTCAAACGTGTCGTTTACGGGAAAGTCGCCGCTGTTGCCGGGAATACCCGCCCAGAATATTTGCGGCGCACCGTCTGACTCGATTTTCGTAGATGCGTCCATCTGGGCGAGTGCAGAGGATACCAGTGTTTTGATGTCCTTTAGTTCCGACTTGTTCTCACTCCATGTTAGGATATTGAAATGTGCTTTTACGGGCTGCCGCTGTTCGCCAATCGCCTCATTTAAGAAGTCATTTGTTGCGTCCCGGCTAATGGCGTTTTCCCGGGAGTATGTCGATAGGGATTGCAAGCGAAGGCGCTTACTTTCCAGTTCTTTAATTGTCTTGGCAGAGTCTTCAATGAAGATGTACTGGTTGTAAATGTGATTACAGGGCAATAGCTGACCAAGCGGCGAGCTAAAGCCGACGCTAAATCGAGTCTTATCACTTGAATACCGGTCAAAGGTGGTCCGTGGTCCGCAGAACGTCGGTAGGTCTTCGGTATCTGCCAGGGTATAGAGCTGGCAATGCTGATCGCCCACGCAGATTTCGTCCTGGAGGCGAATGTCTTTAATGGCCGGTATCTCTTGTTCACCTTGCAGTGTACAATAGCGCTCCAGAAGGCCGCTACTATAGTCGTCGCCAACCAGGTCGGCGCTGGTTAGGCGCTTAAAGCTCATAAAGCCGCTATCTGAAAGAATCCGTACAAACTGCCCGGCAAATTCCAAGAAGTCCTGTGCACGAAGCGGATTCAATGCCTCAGTCGGAACAGCGCTTGTTTTTAGCAAACTTGAATAGCTCGACGTTACGCTCTTGCGATCAGAGGCTTTCAAAGTAAGCATGATGTAACAAGTGTGTGCCAGAAACGGGCGCTCGTTGAAGAAGCGCTCACTGGCCAGTGATAAAAATGAAAGCTCTTTTTGCTCGAACTCGCCTTTGAACTTCTCGATCAAAAACCAGTCTTGCTTATGAAATACAGAGTTCTTGGGTAGCACTTTGATCGCTTTAATGAGCGTTTGATGAAACCCCTCATAGTCGGCATTCGAGAGCGTAAAGATCTCGGGCAAAAACGCCTGATAGGCTACAGTGATGTCACCCTGTTTGGAGAGCAAACAGTCCTTTTCAATTTTATAGATCGGGAATGCTTTATGAAGATCAATAGGCTTTGCCATAGGATTACTGGTTTAGTAATAGAAAATGTTTTCGTGTGCGGTTGATAAGCCGTTGTGGAATACCTCGCCGCGCAAAGCGTTTGGTTAGCCCATGGACACCATAGGTGTTGCTAAGGTGATAGACCACGAGGAACAGCAGGGTCCCCAAAATCGAAATGATGCCCAGGCAGATGAACATGTTCACGCCGGCGATATAGAGGATGGCAAACACGATCAGAAGAACGAGTACCCCGCCGCCCAGATACCAGATGTATTGCGCTTTGAGTCCCTTAAACTCTATGGCTTTGTTAATGCCTTTGTTGATTCGATACACGCTGTTGTTCATATTCCGCGTCCTTTCCGTTTTGTTTTGATTGGCCCATTTACCTGTTCGTCTTCTCCCTTGTTCGGACGAAGCGCACGCGCAACGTCGATCAGTGTTTGCATGGCCTCTTCCTTTGCCGGTGTAAGGTTAACCACCCGGTAGAAGGGTTGAATTTGAACTTTAATGATGTCGGGGCTCGACTCCAGCTCCAAGACAGACCCTTTAAAAATTGTCTTCTTGCTTTGGTCATACCAGAAGGCGAGCTGATCGCTGCGAACGATTAGCATATCATCGAAGAGCATTGCGTTTTCAGGCTTTCCGACTTCTTCGAGTTTGCGGCCCTGGAAGTCTAGTTTGAAAATCGTCCCGTAGATGTTAATCATCGGGTCAGGGGGCCACTCGTTGGACTGATCACTTGACTGCTCCGGAAAAACTAACCGCTGCGGTATGGATTCGATCCGTACACTTTTATCATTTAAGATGTCTTTGGTGATTTTGCCTGTGTACGGCATTCCTGTGGCGCGCTCAAAAGGCACATGCACTTCGTGGTTGGCCACCAAGGTTCGGTCGAAAGGGATCGAAAGCTTGGGTTCGTTCATGCTCCGGAATACCTGACGCTTGGTGTCTACGATGAACGGCCTGCTTAAAATTTGTACGACTTCAAATGTCTTTGCCATGGCGCCCGTGTTATAGACCGAAGAAACTGCGTAACACGGTTGCAACGACAACTAGGAAGATGCATGAGCCGAACCAGCTTGCGGCTACACGGCTTGTGTCTTGGTCTCCTGAGTTCCATTTTTGATAAACCTTTACCGCGCCGATGAGTCCCACGACGGCGCCGATTGTATACATCAGCGTACAACCGGTGTCGAAGTAGCCGCGCACTAACGTGGTAGCTTCGTTTATCCCGGCGTTTCCGTCTTGTGCATAGGTGTATACATGTGTTACGATGAAAACGGTGAGCGAAGCGATGAAAGCTTTAGCCTTTCTTCTTGTAGGGCGAAATGTGATCTTGTTCATAAAAAAAAAAGTGTGGGTGTGGGTGTGAGTGTGATTTATTTTAAATACTGTAGGGTAGGCTTTTCTATGCAGCGATCGGTACCGCTTGTTGCTCCCACAGAATGTTTACTTCCTGGTATTGCAATTCGAACGGGAGCCCGCTTCGTGAGAGATCGCAGACATACTCGGTAATTGAATCTTTGAATGTTGATTCTAACAGGTGCGGGTATTTTGTTAGCAGCGACTGTAGCAGATTGCAACCTTCTTCTTTTGACGAGTTGTATTCCTGTAGCATTTTGAAAAGCGTTTTTATTTCTTGCAACAGGTCGGCTACGCTCCCGATTAGCAAGTTGTCCGTTGGGGACGCCTTTTGAATGAGCGGCAGGAACGTTTCGGGTATCTCATCATCGTCGGCAATGAATTCAACTTCATCGGCAGCCACCGTTTCGTATGCCACCTCAGCCTCCGGCGTGGGCAGCTCCTGGATGGCGCCCATCATCGAGGCTGCATCCGATTCTGAAATGATGTTTGCATCCGGAACATCTGCCGGCTTGCGGAAGAGTGGTGCACCGTTGGATCGAGACTTTATCCAGATCAGCGCATCCTTATAAAAGAAAATGACAGCCGAGAGGATATAATACGCTGCTAGCATGGCTAGCAGGATAAGGACAAAAGTTTGCCAGGTGATCGCGTTAAGCATAAGCGGATAAGTGTTTTTTGCTGATGCTAAATTCGGAAAGAAAAGGAGGCATTGTTCACAACGGAGAACCCACGTGTGAAAGATTTTTCTGTTGAAGGTTTATATTGTTCGCTATAATAGGACCATAGACCTTAATACTATACGGGTTGTTTTGATAATACATACCAAAATAGAGATTCTTTATGTAGTTGATTGCTAACAGTGCATT
>Ga0065165_1001398_pt1 | contig 26335 bp, 20 predicted proteins | sample AraplaMF_Cvi_mMF_FD_63813 | JGI IMG/M metagenome (GOLD analysis project Ga0065165, IMG submission 63813) | Arabidopsis root microbial communities from the University of North Carolina, USA - plate scrape MF_Cvi_mMF (version 2) (version 3) | ecosystem: Host-associated > Plants > Roots >... | reverse complement strand
TTAATTCCCCCCTCGTTCCGCGCGGACACATACGCGTCACGCGGGAGTAGCTCAGTTGGTTAGAGCGCCGGCCTGTCACGCCGGAGGTCGCGGGTTCGAGCCCCGTCTCTCGCGCCATTTTTGGCAACATTTCCAAACCCTTAGCTGCTATCTGTTTCGCGACTCGACTCCTCGTCGATCCGGCTGCTGCGTGCCTTTTCCGTTCTTCGGCCCGCACAAAACGTTCCGCCCGCGCGCCCGGGCGGCGTCCGCCAGGCGCACCACGGCGTCCTAGTGGGGCAGGTAGGCTTCCTGGAGGACCTTGTTGTCGTCGATCGTGTTGGCCATCTTGGCGGCCAGCGCAGCCGGTCGACCTTGCCGGCCACGGCCTCGATCGCGCCGGAACGGCGGAAATCCGAGACCTTGCGGGTGTCGCCCGGAAATTCCGCGTCCCGGACGATGGGAATCCTTGGAGAGGGTGTCCTTGGTGTGGGGTACCGGCGGGCGGAGGCGGCCGCCCATGGGGCCTGGCTCGCGCCGCGGGTGTGGAAGATCGGGGTTTCGGGCAGCAGGGTAAACGGCAGCCGGCCGATGTACCATTTCAGCAGCTGCTGGGTGCGCCTCGACAGCGTGCCGATCGCAGCCTTGCCGGTCTTGGTGCGGTCGACGTCGAAGATCGGCCCCTGGACGTCCCGGAAGAGCTTGGCTGTGGTCAGCGTGCGAATGTCGACCGGCGAGAACTGCGTGTCCCGGCTCGTCGCCAGGGCCGCGGCGAGGCCATAGAACTCCATCCGGATCGCCCGCTTCACCAGGCGCAGGGCCTCGTCGTATGGCCAGATGGCCTTGCGGGTCTTGGGCGTCTGGCGCTTGACCGAGAGCGATGGGTCCTTGCCGACGCAGTAGCGCTCGCCGTCGTCGCGGTTGATGGTGGAGAACGCCTCCCACATCGCCCGCCAGATCTTCATGGCGTGAAACGCCTAGCGCAGGCCGACGCCGCCCTCGGTGCGGTCCCACACCAGCCCCGCGACCTTGGAGTCACGATCGCCGTTGTACCAGAGGTCGATGTGCTCCATCGCCACGGTGCGCGGGTCGACCTCGCCGAAATAGGGCTCGATGTACTTCCAGTGGCGCCACCAATCCTCCTGGGTGCGCGGCTTCTTCGTCTTCCAGACGCCGGTCGTGCGATAGCGTGGGAAGGCTTCGCCGAGGCTGCCGGGTGGAAAGACGCGCTCGATCAGCTGTTCGATTGGGATAAGGGCCTTGTGGCTACTCCAAGCGGATACGACAACGGCGAGCACGGCGACATTCCGTATTGTTGACGGCGCCGGCGTCAACGTCCTCGCGTCCGGAACGATCAAGGCCACGAATGTCTTTGACAGCAACGACCACGTAGTAGTTGTCGCTGACAGCGGCACAAACATCACCATCTATGTCGACGGTGTCCAGGCGGTCACTCAGAACTACACGCCATCCAGATTGCTGAGCATCAATCAGGCTTCGCTAGGCGCGCTTCGTCGTAACACCATTGGCTCGGCTCACTGCTTACGCGTCGGCGCTGAAATAGAGCCATCCCAAAAAAATGGCGCCGGTAGGTCGGTGTGTCTGGTTAGTCGGTCTGCCGAAACTAGCCGCCACGCCGACCTACGATGGCGCAATCTGTAAACTAAAAGAAAACATAACGGGGTACTCTCACACTGAAAAAATCAGGCCTGGGATTAGTGTGTCTGGCTCCTCCATGAGGATATCAAAGCTAGCTCGATGCGCTACAGGTAAGCTTGATCTATCGAAGGGCGAGCCGTGAAAAAGGCGGTCTCGCAATTGCCCTGAGAGGGCCACGCGACTGATCCAGTTGCTGCAGTTAAGCCTAGCTCAGTAGCGGAGAAGCATAAACCCATGCGCGGAACACCAAACGTAATAGACGGAGCTGCGTCGTTTGATCATTCGTTGAGCAAGCCACGCGCAAAATACAGCGTTGCTTGCCCAGTCTGTACTCTACTAGGATGCTGATCTTCCGGACGAGACCGTGCAGGCCGATATAATGTTGCCCTTGTATTGAGCGATGATCGCGATGTCCATCATAGCTGGCATTTTCGGCGCTGGTTTCGCCGCAGGCTTCGGTGTCAGAGGCGCGATGTCGCGCCGCCGGCACCAAAGATGGAAACGGGCTTATCCTAGAGGGAGCAGGGGGGCGCGGAGGTCTGCTTGACCGCTCGCAGCCGATTGGGTTAGCGGTGTGCGCAGATGATAGAAACCTCAAGAATAAAAGGGCTCGATGGCATCAGAGCCGTCTCTGTCGCTCTTGTTGTACTCGTTCACCTAGGCTACGGCCTTGAACAACAGGGGACAGTGGGCGTAACCATCTTTTTTGCGCTCTCGGGGTTCTTAATCACAAGACTGCTCATCCTTGAATACACTAGGTTCGGTCGAATTTCCCTGCGGAATTTTTATATAAGGCGAACACTTCGGATCTTCCCGCTCTATTTTCTCGTCGTCGCCCTGACAGGGCTTATCAGCGTGCTCGTCTATCCCGTTGCCGACAGAGTCGCGATGAGCTTTGCCGCTCTCTATGCAACCAATTTCATCGTGAAAAGCCATTACTCTGGTTTACTCGGGCACACCTGGTCGTTGGCAGTTGAAGAGCACTTCTATCTGATTTGGCCGGCACTGCTCGCATTTTGGATCAAAGGTAATTGGAGGCTTGCAGCTATTTTTCTTATTTGCTGCGCAGGCCTCTCACTGCTCATCGCTAACTTGCTGTTCACTTCGAGCTATCTTTCAACCCGCTTCTTTCTGGATCGCTGGACGTTCGTAGCGAGTTCTGCGATATCATTTGGATCGCTGATCGCGGTCTTCACAATGGCCCACGCGCAGCAGCGCGCGATCGGCGTGTTGTCGAACAATCTCTGCCTTCTGATCGGCACTTTGCTTGTCGCGCAACCGGTGGTAGTACCGCATCTTCCATTTCACCTTGGCTATTTTTTATGTGGTCTCGGTGCAGCCGTTGTCGTCGGATGGTTCTTTCTGAACCAGTCGAGTGTTGTGGTAGGCCTCTTTGAGATTGCTCCGCTCCGATACATCGGCAAGATCTCCTACGGCATCTACATGTGGCAGGGCTTCTTTCTGGCAACGGGACCGGAGCGCGCACCATCTCAGACATGGCCGCCACCTTCGGCGCTAGGACTTTTGTTGCTGTGCATCGTCGCTCCTCTGTCCTTTCAGATATTCGAACAACCAATTCTCAAGCTAAAGCGACGATTTGAGCGAGTTTCCTTAGAACTTGAGCCGAAAAATTCCAGATTAATTATTCGCAGCGAGCCGGGGTAGTGTCCGGGATTCTGTTTGCGTAAGGGAGTAATTGGTTTTGCGTTACGTCACAGAGATTGATCAGGACCGATTTGATGCTGGCTTAGGCGGTCACATCTGGATCGTTGACGCAAGAACGGGGCGGCAGCCGAGTTTGGTTTTATACGCAGCCAATTTGCCTGCCCACAGGTGGCGATATCGGAGCTTGGCATCTGAAATGCGTTCTGAAGAAGCAAATGTCCTCCAGCGATGACAATCCTAAAGTATCGATCTGACATCGACGGGTTGAGAGCGGTCGCGGTTTTCCCGGTCCTGGCGTTCCACTACGAGATCACCCGCTGGTGCTCGGGTGGATATGTTGGCGTGGACGTCTTCTTTGTAATATCGGGCTTCTTGATTACAAGGATCATTTACGACGGGATTGCCGCTGACACCTACAGCGTAGCCGAGTTTTATCAGCGCCGCATTCGGCGCATATTTCCCGCGCTTTTCACTGTATTTGCAGCGACGATACTCCTGGCCTATTTCAAACGATTTCCAAGCGAGACTACTTATATCGGCACAAGCATCACCTTCGCCGTGTTGTTTGTTTCGAACATCTACTTCTTCGCCACAGGCAGTTATTTCGACCCGCATCTTGCTAGCAATCCTGTGCTTCATACGTGGTCGCTCTCGGTCGAAGAGCAGTTCTACATCATCTTTCCAATTTTGATGCTGGCCATCCGAGGTTTCTCGCATAGGACGCGGCTCCGCATCATCGCCGGTGCAGCGGTCCTGTCGTTCGCAGCCGCGGCCATCTGGGTCCGGATCGACGCGGCCGCGGCCTTCTATCTTGTTCATTTTCGAGCCTGGGAACTGCTAGTAGGGTCGCTGGTTGCAATTGGCGCCTTCCCTGTAGTCAAAAGCGAGCGCTTGCGTGAGATTATTGCTGCCACGGGGCTTCTTGGCATACTCTTGGCGATCGTTGCTTTCGACAAAGGTACTACGTTTCCCGGCCCCACGGCCGCTTTGCCTTGTTTTGGGGCCGCAGCGATCATCTACGCGGGCGGTTCAGGAACTACGCTGGTCGGTCGCCTTTTGGCGTGGGCGCCCATCAGGTTCGGCGGCCTGATTTCATATTCGCTATATCTCTGGCATTGGCCACTGTTCGTGTTCTTCGCTGACAGCAGTTTTGATCTCCGCAAAAAGCTACTATTGAGTGCGGCAGCAATCACCCTTGCCGTTGCCTCCTGGTGGTTTGTCGAACGGCCATTCCGGACGGCGAAAGTATCGACAAGCCGAATTATCATGTCCGGTACGGCGGCGATGGTCGTGACCTGCATCATCGCGATGCTGGCCGGACCATTTTCAAACGCTGTCTCTCCAGTGCCGCCGCGTGTGGCAGAACTGCTGGGTTACGAGAATTATAAGACATTCCCCACCATGCGCGACGGCACCTGCTTTCTTACGTCAGGCTTTAACTCGTTGTCGTACTTTAAGGACGACGAGTGTCTGAAAATCGACCCAAACAGGAAGAACGTTCTAATCGTTGGCGACAGCCACGCAGCGCACCTTTGGCATGGATATCGGACGACGCTCGGCGCCAATGTCATGCAGGCGACGGCGTCCGGCTGCAAACCGGTCCTTGACCTTAAGGGAACAAGGTATTGCCTCCAGTTGATGCGGAAAGTCTTTGATGACTTTCTGCCACAACATCACGTGGACATGATCGTTGTTTCAGCGCGCTGGATACCCGATGACGTTTCGGGAGCGATCGAACGCGCGAAGGATCTGCTGAAGTATGCAGACCAAGTTATTATCTCTGGGCCGGCACCCGAATACGATGAGACATTGCCACGAATTCTTGCCACAGCCGTCGCCAGCGGGACAAATGAAGAGCTTGCCGCAACAGCACATCGCCGGGCCGAGCAACTCGTGACAGACGATTTATTTAAATCCGCAGCGCTACCTGACGGCGTTACCTATGTCTCTGTTTACAAGGCGGTCTGTGCCCTTTCCTGCCGGCTGCTCGTGGGCGATGTGCCGATCCAATTCGACTACGGGCACTTCACCGCGGAAGGTTCTGAATACGTTACAAGGCGATCCCTTGAAGCTCGCTGAGTAAACCATGGTGCGAAATATCGGGAGGTCCAATGTTGCTTGGGCCTCGCAATCTGTAGTACTTTTTGTTTTTTAGTAGAGTATCGCGTAATGTTTCAGTTGATTTACAGGTTGCGCCATAGGCGATTGGCTTGGCGGTTAGTGACGGCCGACAGGCTGATCCGTCACCACGATCTACCTGCGTCGGTTTTCTATGATCATCGGCACTCCACGATGGAGCCTCGTCTGGCGATTGTGGATATCACGGATTTAGAGCCACACGAGCCGCGCATCCACCGAACCGCGTCGGCCAAAGCCGAACGCGCTCCATTGCTTCGCTGACCCTTGCGTGCGGTCGGCTCACTTGCCAAACACCCTCGCAGGCGCGCGCGATCGCGCCATTCTGCTTGTCGGATCCGCCGCGGTGCTGCGCAGATCCGAGCTGATCGCTTTACAGCTCGCGGACATCGAGCGGCGCGCTGGCGGCGTGCGAAAGCTCCGCCCGGTCGAGGCTCTCGACGCCCGGCTGGCCGCGGCCAAGATCATCTCCGGACCCGTCTTCCGTGAAGTCGATCGACACGGCCGCGTTCGGCGACGGTCCGCTCTCCAGCAGATCCATCGCGTCGAATACATCCACCTTCAACGGTGTGATCCCATCGATCCGACAGCTCACCAACGGCAAATACCGCTGGGCGCTTTGGGCCGCAATGCCATCAGCGGTTGGTTTGCTGGACCCTTCACGACGGCCAAGGGCTTCCGCGCTTAAGTGATGGCAGCGTTGCCGCCTAACTCGAAGTAGATGCGTAGAACGCGATAAGGGCGGCCGAAAGAACGTCGTTTGCCAATTTTCGGTGACGCGATGGCAAATCGATCGCTATGCTTGATGTCTTGTACAGGCTGACGAGCATCTTGTCCGGCTTCCGATCCGTCGCCCTTTCCCGCACGGTCACTGTACGGGCGCACTGGCCGAAGTGCGTCGTCACGTTGATCTCTTTCTCATCGTTCCAGATTATGAAATCTCCACTCCGCTCGGTGAAATTCCACTGGTGAAGACCTCCATGCTCCTGAGAGAGGGCTTCGTTCTCGTAGTGGTTCAATACGACTTTCCCGCCAACTTTTGTTACGAGAAGCATCTCCTCAATCCCGAGGAGCGGATCGAAGGAATGATCGAGCGCATTGATGCAATAAGTTAGGTCGAAAGACTCCGGCTCAAAGATAGTTGTAAGCGCCTCTGCGAATCCCTGCATTGTCTCCACTGGACGCGCGACGCCGTACTTCTTGGCAATGGCCGTGTAAAAAGGGGCAAGTGGATCTACCGCAACGATATCGAGACGTTGCCCTTTGTGCGATTTTCCGAGCTTCGTCATCGGCCCAGCACCGACATCGAGCAATTTTGCTTTCGTCGGGTCAAGTCCAACGATGTCGTCGAGAAGATCCTGATCAATCGGTTGATCCGGATCTTGGCGGCGGAGAAAGTCTTGCGGCCACTCGCCTCCACGGTTCGAAAACCAGTCGGACCAAAAGCGAACTTCATCAGCTATTCCGCTGTTCCAAGCGCCAAGTTGCATTGAAAGCGGCGTGGCCACAGTCTCGGCGGGGAGTGACGCGGCGGACTTCGTAAATCGTCGTTTTAAAGTGCGTAGAGTGTCTAACATGAATACACCAACCTAAAATCGAGCAAAACCTAACCTTTAGCCAAACGATCGTTGCGAGGCCACCGCCGCGGCAGTCTCCGCGTCGGTCTCACTATCGTCGCTCCCGGCTCGACGCTGTTGAACGCTCGCAGCATTCCGATGCTCCCATGCAACATCGGCCCCGATCTTCCGCAACCATCATCAGGCACTCTACGGCGGCCCGCCAGCGCGGCTTGCGCTGCCCGTAAGCCTAGTCAAAAAGTGAGCCTGGCAGCTCGCAGTGCCTGATGGAACATCGGCCGTCACCAGCCGCCACGCCAATCTACGCAAGCGCACCTATAAAATACTCGAAACACTGCACTATACTCTCAACCAAATAAGTTATCCTATCGCAGGTTGCGGCGCAAAATCAAGTTGTGCCAGATCGACAGGGAGGGAGACGCACAAATAGGCGTCCCCTGCGAAAAATCGGTTCATTGCGCGACCGGATCAAGGATGGATGCAAGTATGCTCGCCAGCGCGTCTTTCAACTGGAGGGTGTAGTCGATCGTGAGGTGGTTTGCATCCCTATAAACGACTGTTCCGCCTTTCATCGCCCGGCAATTGTTCTCCGTGCATATCCGCTGCGTCAGATCTATGACGTGCGCGCCATTCACTGAATCGATCGCGCCCTGTTCGGCCTGAATCAGTGCGCGATCGAGAGCCTCTGATAGTGGACGATCGCACTTGGTCAATGGCGCCGCTCTCCACTCTGCGCGCGCCAGGCAAGAACCAACGGGCTCTTTCGGCGTAGGATTATCACGGAGGAAAATTAAGGTGGCGCCACTTTCACTTATCGGTCGAACGGCGCTCAACAGGCCGCTAGTCCAGGTTTCCAGGCTTACAGCAAACGGTCCAAGGGTCGTAAACTCGCCAGCAACATATCCGCTTGAAAACTGAGAAATAAGTATTGCATCCGGCTTTTCCTGACGCGCGCTGGAGATCGCCGCTTCTCTCCATTTGATGCATTCGGGCCACGCTCGTCTGAGCCTCACGTTGTACGCCGGAATGTCAGCTATTGGGCACGAGGACTTCAAGTAGGTGATCAGCCGCCAGTTGCGGTCCTTCGCAATCTGAGCAAGGGCAGTGGTCCATTGGTCGGCATGTGAATCACCCAAGAGAACGATCGTCTTTTGGAAATTCGTTCGCTCACCGAACTCGCAGCGGATGGGACGGTCGATAGTGAACCCGGCAAGGCACCCCGTTTGGTCTGCAAGCGAGCGCTCCGCGGTCGAAGCTCTGATGGTAGTTTGGGCAGGACTGGTCACGTTGTGAGCAACTGCCAGCGAAATGGCTGAGGCTGCCGCGCCAAAAGCCGTAAGTCCGGCCCCCAGGAATGCTGCGCGCTGTGGAGCGATGGCTAACCACCGGCTCGATCTCACTGGATGCTCGACCCACGAGTAGCTGAGGGACGCTAACGCGACCGAGAGGCCGAAGTAGAGGGCCATGTGCGGCGCTGTGGCTCCGTACGCGATAGAACCGAGGACGACTACTGGCCAGTGCCACAAGTAAAGCGCGTAGGATCTGAGGCCGAAGAACTGCAAGAGCGGATGGCTCAGCAAGAGTGCCGGTCCGCTGCCATTCGCAGATGAAATCAGGAGTATTGCTGTTGCAAAAACCGGCACAATGGCGACGGCGCCGGGAAACGGCATCCATTCCTCTAACAGAAAGAACGAGCTAACGAGGGTGACGAGGGCTAGCCAGCTAATCCTGCTTGAGGGTCGAGCTGAGACTTGCGTACTGAGAGCGCCAATGCCGAATTCCCAAGCGCGAGTGGGAGAAAGGTAGAATGCGTAAGCCTGCCTCGCGAACGTCAAATAGTAGCACAGCGCAAAGGAGATTGCGCAAGCCGCAACAAGGCTCGGTATTAAGGAGCGTGGTAGATATCGCTGAATGACCAAGAGCAATGCTGGCCATACAAAATAGAATTGTTCTTCGACTGCAAGAGACCATGTGTGCAGAAAAGGGTTAAGCGAACTTTCGGGTGCGAAGTAATCGAAAGCGCTTTGCAGTAGGAAGATGTTCGTCACGTACAGCGAGGCTGCTGCGGCACTTTTAGCCATAGCCTGCTGCTCGAACGGCGCTAGCACGACGTAGCCGAACATCAGGGTAGCTAGGGTCACCACGATCGCTGCTGGCAACAGTCGCTTTGCTCGTCTTCCATAGAAATTCAGGAAACTGATCGAACCGGACCTGTCGTACTCACGCAGTAGTAGCTGCGTGATAAGGTAACCTGAGATAACGAAGAAAACATCGACCCCGATAAACCCACCGCGTAACCCTGGGAAGCCGTAGTGAAAACCGACAACAGAAAGGACCGCCAAGGCCCGGAGTCCTTCGATATCAGGACGGAAGCGTTGTTCGATACTGGACAAGAGCTTCTGGCCCCCGACCTCCGAGCCGGTTCGCTCATCTGGCCGCTTGATAGGTGGAATTGAAGCAGCGTATTCTAGGGAGCTGGGACAAACAACACCTCGCCGCGGCTGCTGGGATCCAGGTCCGCCGGCGGGACTGGGCGTCTCCATCGGCTTTGCCCAGTTAACGACCATTTGTTGCTCAGGTTCTTATCACCTTAACGGTGTAGTGGACGTGGCTCCGCTCTCCTTCGGGCAGTTGATGGAAGCTGCCTTCAAGTGATGGCGCTCTAGCCGCCATTCGCTCCCGCACTCAGTGAGGCCCGCTTGGAGGTGATTCAAGATTGCGAAGGTGGTAGCCCCGAGTCTTGCGGCCACCTCAGCCGTTCTTCGCGCGATGGTTTGAATGGCTGCCAAGTTGATGGGCTCTACGGCAAGCATCAAATCCAGTTGGGCTTGCAATTCTCCAAGTTGTTCCTCGCAATAGGCTAGTTCCGCGTTGAGCATGCATATAAAGCTCGTCAATCGTCCTCGGACGCGTTCTTGGTGCATACACGAATTTACTCAACCCCTCACTGCACACTTCCTTCAAGGCATGACGCCATTCTCAGGTCCTCCGGTCCACTCCTCAGGGGGATCGAAATTGTTGATGGGGCCGCTTGGCTTCTTGCTAGATCGCCTCGTTCACTCCCTCAGATCAACGGTCCGTTTTTCACCGGACAGCGTGACGAAAGTACCGGTCTTAAGGCAAGCCAGGCGGGCGGGCTCGCATCTTGAAGCCAGATTTGGATTGAGGCTGTTCTTGCTGCGGCAGGAATCGGCACGAGAGGAGCAGGTGATAACAGGCCGCCCCGCCTTAAGCCGCTCCTGCCGTTTGCTGCAATCACCCATGAAGCAGCCTTTGCCGCCGTTGATCTTCTTGTCGTACCCAGCGCTATGATCGCCAAGGTATTTGTAATTGAACGCCGCTGCGCCGTTGCCGGTGAAGCTCAGTGCCAGAACGATGAGTGCCGAGGCGCATAAACCACATCTCATAAATCGGTGACTCCGCGACAACAGAAAGGCCGCCTGGGGAGATGAGCGGCCTTCGAAGTGACGGAGAGACTACCAATAGGTTGCGGCCCGTCCAGTCCCATGGCAACCGTTCAATCCTTAAGGGACGGGCTTCCGTCCGCAGCAGGCAGCGTCTGGCAACGGCTGCTTGTCGGTCCGGCCTGCTCTCTTTAAGCTCTCTCCGTTTCAGTTGGGGAGATATCTATGAAGTCGATATGCTTGATTGTCTTTTCGGTGTTGGCTTTGACAGTCACGGCCCAAGCCCAGAGTTCTTGCGCCAGCTTGGTTTGTCGTCAAAACCCGACGTGCCAACAGCTACGTGACGCAGGGAAGTGTGCTGAGGCACGGCAGACTCTCAAGAGCAATGCCCAGCAAAACTCCTGCGCCAACATGGTCTGTAATCAGAACCCAACCTGCCAGCAGTTGCGCAACGCCGGCCAATGCGCCGCAGCCAGGGAAGCCCTTAAGAACACTCCCTCTCCGGGCGGCGGTCGCCGGGCACGGTACTGACCGTGAAACTGAAGCTCGGTTTGGTTGCCATGCTCGTCGCGGCCGTCCCTTCATTAGCACAAGTGGTCATGGACTTGTGATTCCGAAGCCGTCGCTCCCGTACGGCCAGAACCCGCCTATTTCGACTTGGCCTCCCCCTTGGCAGCCCCGATATGGGCCAGGATGCGCGTTGCGTCCGCGCTTCCGGCCTGCGCGGCCCTGGCCAGAAGCCGTCTTGCCTCGGCGAGGTCTTGCCGCCCGCCGATGCCGTTGGCATTGCAGCGGGCGAGGTTGACCATCGCCTCCAGCCCGCCCATGGCCGCGCTCTTCTCGTAGAGGGCGCGGGCCTGTTTCAGGTTCTGCCTGACCCCCAGTCCCTTCTCGGTGAGCTCGCCCATCCTGTTGACGGCGGTCGCATCGCCGAGATCGGCGGCGCGCTGGTAGAGCGCATAGGCTTGCGCGGGGTCGCTGGCCGCGCCGATCCCACGCTCCTGCTGCACGCCGAGGCTGACGATCGCCGGGGCGACCTTCTTCTCGGCGGCCATCTCGTAATAGAAGCGCGCGCGGGCAGGGTCCTTCTCCACGCCGTTGCCGCTGTCGTACATCCAGCCCAGCTCGTAGATCGCACGCGCGTTGCCGAGCTCGGATGCCGTCTTGTAGCTCGCCATGGCCCCGGCGTAGTCGTGCGTGGCGAACAGCGAGCGCCCGAGCTGATAGTGCAACCGGTCCGCGCCGGGAGACTGCCTGACTGCGTCCGAGCAGGCTGTGGCCGCCTCAGCCGCGCGTGTGTCCTCGCGCGCTTCGCCCTGGACGGCGGTGCTCGTCCGGGCATCCTCCAGCCCGGCGGCGAGGTTGTCGCAGCGCCGCGCCACCGCAGGATCGGCCGGCACGATGGCGGCCTGCTTGACGGGATTGAGATAGATCCTGTCCCGGGAGAGCTGGCCATACATGTACGGCGTCTGCCTCTGGAGCGTTGCCTCGCGCACGTCGTCGCGAACGCTGCGAAACACGAAATTGATCTCGAGATCGGCCTGAGGGAGATATTTCAGCAGCGCCGCGGCGAAGGGGCTGTTGCGGCCTTTGCCATCGTCCGCGATACGGCCCGGCTCCGTTGGAAAGAACAGCAGCGTGTTGCGGATCGGTCCACCTCGGGCTCCGGCAACGGGATCGCCGCTGCCGCGGCCATCAGGTTGGGCCGGGAACGGATTTTCCCTCATGGCGTCGAAGATCACGAGCCCCAACTTGCGGGCGCGGGCGGCGCCGGCGATCGCTGCGGGCAGGGGAATAGTTTCGGCGCGGGACGATTGCGGTGTCGCCAGCCTGGCGTCGACCGGGATCAGATAGCCGCCGACGCCGGCAGCGGCGCTGTAGCCTGCAAAATAGAAAATCGAGATGTCGGCATTGGCGGACTTCTCGGTGAAGGAGCGGATGCCGGTCCTGAGATCGTCCAGCGTCGCGTCCTTGCGCAGATCGACGTCGAAGCCGAGGCCGGCAAGGGCGGTCGCGATGTCCTCGGCGTCATTGACGGGTGAAGCGATCGGCGGCGCATTGCGGTAGCCGGAGTTTCCGACGACGAGAGCGACGCGGCCGCCGGCGGCTTTTGCATCGGCGCCGAAGAGAGCCAGAACCACCGCAATGAACAGACCCGGCAAGCGCAAGGCGAAGTCGCGTCCCTTAGTTGAGCTCTGAACCGGGATGTCGTGCGATCCAGTCGCGATAGGTGAGGAATTCGAGACCGAGCAGGCCATAGTCGACCTGGAGATACCCGTCCATTCCCGGCGAGACCGCCGCGGGCACGAGCCGCGCGACATCCTGCGCCATCACGCCGACATAGAACGTCGCGTCACCCCTGTAGCGGTAACGATATAGACGAAGACCGCCAGCGGTCCAGCCCAGCGCGGTCACGTCCGCCTTGAGGCGGACATCGGAGGGAATGGAGATTCGGCTGGCGGCATTCGACGCGGCCGCGGACGCAGCCCTGCTGGCCGCGTTTGACGCCGCGCTCGATGCCGACTTGCTCGCAGCGTTCGATGCCGCCGAGGAGGCGGCCCTGCTGGCGGCGCTCGACGCTGCGTGCGATGCGGACGCACTCGCTGCGCTCGCCGCCGCCCGGCTTGCGGCACCCGATGCCGCAGCGGCTGCCGCGGTGGCCGCGGCACGGCTGGCTGCGGCCGATACGCTGGCGCTGACGGCATTGCTGACGACGTTGCCGACCACATTGCTGACGACCCCGCTGACCACGTTGCCGACGTTCTGATTCACGCGCGCGACGACCCGCCTGTATTCGCGGTTGCGGGTCTTTTCCTCTTCCGATCGGGTGTAGGCCGAGACCAGCAGACCCCGCTTGCGCGCCTCGGTCACCGCGCTGACCATGCATCCCTTGGGGTTGCCCTTGGCGCGGCAGAGCTGGAACTGAAGCTGGACGTAGTCAGGGTATTTCTTGACGGACCTGGCGCAGGCCGCGGCATCGCCGTCGAAGCAGGAGTTGACGTCGCCGTCCTGTGCGGTGCGCAGCATCAGTTCGGTGGAATTGACGGGCCGCAGCGCAAGGTCGCTTCCCGGCGGCAGGCGATTGTGGCGCAGGCTCGGATAGCGCTCGGCGAACCGGCCGACCACGCCCTGATCGCGCGACCCCTTCAGCACGTCCCAGGCCTTCTCGACCGAGTCAGGATTGCCGGCCGCCGTATCGGCCGCAGCCAGTTGATAGCTCGCCGGCGGCGGACCGGGCATGTCGATCGCTCCACCGGCCTGGCCGGGCTTCGCTGCTTTCTCGAGCGACGCCAGCGTGACCCGGGCGTTCTCGACATGCTCGCCGTAGGGATAGAGGTCGAGATAGGCGCGATAGGCGGCAAGCGACTTCTGCCGCTCGACGATCGTCCAGGCGTTGTCTTCCGCGGTCTTCAACTGCGCAATGCGATCGTTGACCTCGGCCGTATGCGAACCGGCGGGAAACTGTTCGGTGAAACGGCGCAGCGTCGCGATCTCGTTGGTCGCGCGGACGAACTCCCAGGCGACCTGCTCGGCGTCGGCTCCGCCGTCACTCGTCGCAACGGCAGCCTCGCCGTTGAGATAGATGTCCGTCTTCGGCAAGGTCCCATAGATCGCGGGCTCCTGCGTCCCGGTCTCCTTCCAGACCTCGTCGTGGACGATCCGGAAGAGGTAGTTGATTTCGAGCTGCGGCGTTTCGACGTGACGCAGCAGCGAGCCGGAATAGGGGCTGTTGCGGCCGGCGCCGTCGCTCGCCGTGGTGCCGGCGGCGGCCGCAAAGGCCACGAGCACGTTGTCGCTGACCTCGACGGGGGCGAGGCCACGCGCGCCGGCGGTGAGCGGTGTCAGGGCGCCCTGCGCGCGAGGCGCCGCATGGGCCGCTCCCTTTGCGGTCGTGGGGCGCGAGGACAGCGAGCGGCCGGCGGCTGCGACCTTGGTCGTCTCGAAGGGATCGTTGCGGCAGGCGTCGAGAACCACGAGCCCGATGATCTTCGGCATCACCGAGATGTCGATCAGGGTCTCGAGATTGACCGCCTCGGCATAGACGTCGATCTCCGACTTGATCTCGGCGTCGACCGGGATCAGCCAGTTCTTTCCGTCGATCTCGACGCCATGGCCGGCGAAGAAGATCACGGCCTTGTCGGCCGTCTTCGCGGCGTTGCCAAACTCGATCAGGGCCTGGCGGAAATGGTTGTAGTCGAGGTCGGCGAGGTGCTTGACGGTATATCCGAGCCGTCCCAGCGAGGTCGCCATGTCGGCGGCGTCGTTGGCGGGATTGATCAGCTTCGGAACCTTGCGATAGTCGCTGTTGCCGACGACCAGCGCGATCCTCTCTCCGGCGAAGGCTTGCAGCGGCACCGCAACGAAAATCGACAGCGCCGCGAGACCGGAAAGAACAATGCGCCGCAAGAAGCTGCGGGATTCGGCGATGTCCCGCCATTTTCCAAAGGCACGGACTGCAAAACGACGGATTTCAAGCATCGGGAGGAATCTCGAAAATCAAAAAATCGATCGGAAAGATGGCCCGTTATTTACATCAGGACGAGGTGGATGACGACATCAAAGGCCCATGCTCCCGTGGTTCGGTGAACCGATGCGGCCGTTGGCTTGACGAAGGATGCGGGCATCAGCGGTGAAACCAATGGTGCAGCGCGCGGGTTGACGGTGAGGCGCGGTCCGGGTCCGACGTGCCGGGAGGCTTCCAGATGACACGACTATTCCGGTTTTTCGCTGCGCCCATCCTGCCCTTCGGGTTGCTCATGGCGTTGTGCGGCACCGCCCGCTGCGACGACCCCGCCGAATCCTCGCGAGAATCGATCATCCAGGGCGTGCGTGAGGACGTGCGGCGTCACATCCGCGAAGCAGACGAGCGCTCGAAAAGAAGCGAGGTAAGCCAGGCAACTGCCACTCGTCGTGTTGCGAAAAGACGAAAATTGGATCGGACCGCTCAATGATGAATGGGCGCGGCACCCGACATTTGCCTTAGCGGCTTTGCAGGCAGCGGTCTTCACCCAATTGGGTTAAGAGGGGCTGCCTCTAGGTGATGCCGGTCAGAAGAGTCGACAGCGCGGCGACGAGCTCGGCTTGCCGATGCACGCCCAGTTTCGCAAAAATGCTCTTGAGCTGCGTTCTTGACGTCTCCTTCGAGATGCTCAGGCGGTCTGCGACCTTGTCCAGCGCCTCGCCCGTGGCCAGCTGGATCGCGAGGCGGGCTTCTGCGCCGCTGAGCTTGTAGACCGAGCGGAGCGTGGCTTCGGTCGGGTTCTTCCTGACCTCGGGGTCGACGAGAACGATGATGGCCTGGCAGTCGGCGAGAGCATTGCTCATGGTCCGTTGCAGTCGCGCAGGATAGGCCAGCAATGGCCCGCGCTCTTTCCGCTGAAGCGGCACGGGAGCATGCAAGCCGGCTTTCGCCTGGTTCAGGACGCGCGACAGCGCGCGGTCGAGGCTGGGGAACGTGGCCTCGGAGACATGGACCAGTTTTCCGTTCCTGAGCCGGATTTCGCCCGACAGCAGCCGCTCGGCCGACGCGTTGGCTTCGAAGATCTTGCCATGGCGGTCGACGAGAACCGCGGCAATGTTGCTGGCGGCAAACGCTTCCAGAGCTCCGGAGCTTCCGACTTCGCCGAGCACGCGGGCCGTTGCCGCGCTTGCGGCAAGCGACCTCGACAGCATCGCCAGTTCACCTTTTTCCGCGGCGGAAAAAGGATCCTGATCGATCCTTCGCTGGATCGATAGGCACCAGATGTCGTCTTCGAAGAAAATCCCAACACCCGCAAACCAGCGCAAACGATGGGGAGCCAGGAACTCCTGATAATAGGGATGCGAGGCGATGGCCTCGGAGCTGAAAATGTCGAGGTCGTCGACCACGCCGGATTTTTGCATGAGCGGGATGCCGCGGTTTCGCTCGTCCCGCAGGTGCCATCCGTCACGCACGAAGCTGTCGAATGCTTCCGACATCGAATCGGTGAAGGGCAGGGTGCGGAGAACGCCACCCGTGACGGGAAGGAGCAGGGCTCCCTGGCTTTCGGTGATCGATACGACCGTTTCGAGCGCCCCCTTCCAGTCCTGCGAGCCTACGACCGCCTCTCCGAAGGCGCCCTCAATCGCGCCCAGGTCCCATTTCGACATTTTCAAATTCATCCAAAAAAATCTGGCTGGAACGATAAAATAAAAAATCAAAAGCCGTCTAGGCACTTCAATCGGGGGATGTATGTGGCGCATCACGCCCCGCCCTGGGCCCGGGGGAGTGTTGCAAACAAGCATCACGTGTAGTGTTTCACGAACGCGCGCCGTGAATCACCCAAATGGGTCAAGACGCTGGCGCTCGGGCCCAAATAATTTCGGCATGTCATCACGCGGGGTAATCTCTCCGCGGGGAAACTGGGCCAAATTGGTTGGGGGCTAATTGAATACCATGAAGTTAGGATTTTTCCGTCACGGCTTTGCCGTCGCCGTACTTGCCGTTCTTTGTTCGTTTGCAGCACGGCCAGCCGCGGCTCAATCAGGCGGCGCCAGTATCCCGCAGCAAGTCATCAACAACGTCATCCAGAACATCATCCAGAACGTTCGTGACCAGATTCAGCATCGCCGGGTCATCGCTCCCCCCGGAGCGCTGCGCTTCAGCGGCGAGGAGGCGGATTTCAACGGCCGCGACCCCTTTGCCGCCAAGGGGGTCAGCAACCCGTTCAGCGCACTGGCCTACACCAAGGCTCCGCCGCTTGTGGCGCCGCCTCCGGCAGCGTGGCTCTATGGCGTGAACCTGGTCGGCAGCGGCGACAGGGGCCAGACACTGAACACTGAAGTCAGCGTTGCGACGGTGACCGGCGCATTCGACGTGACCAAGATCGGTATCTTCACGGCAACCGACGCGTTGACCTTCATCGGCACGGGATCCCATTCCTGGGCGCACAGCTTCACTCCCGGCAATCTCTTCGCGGCGCCCTTCACCATTGACGGTTCCGTTCCGTCGACCTCCGGCACGCTGTCCTATATCAACGGCGGTTTCTCGGCTGACTTCACGGCACTCGCCAGTTGGACTCACAATACGACCACCGCCCTTGGCGGGATCGCCGACACCAGCGGGGTGGCCTACACCTTCAATGGCCAATACCGCTTCGACTTCCCCTATACGGTATGGATCGAGCCGACGGCTGGCGTGACCTTTTCGGAGAGCTACAGCGCCAATTTCGGCACCAAGACCGGCGACTCGACCGAAGTTCACGGCGGCGCTCGCGCCGGTTTCGAAACGAAGTGGCTGGGCTTTACGGTCCAGCCGTCGATCTCGGGTCAGTACTACGAGGTCGTCGATTCGAGCGGCGGCGGTGCTTTTGCTGCCTTCCCGGCTGCTGGAGCGGGCGTGACCGGGACTTACGGCGTCCGCGGGTCTGGCAAGATCAACGTGCTCTGGACGCCGCAATTGTCGTCCTATCTCGAAGTTCACGGCAGCACCATCACCGTCCCGAACGACGGTCTGGTCGCTCCAATTGCAACGGGAACCTCGATCGTGGGTACGCAGGCCGGCCTTCGCTACACCTGGTAAGCGCAGTCTGAGACGTCTGGAGATGCCCGCCATGCCCGGCGGGCATCTTTTTTGCCGTCCGGCGTGCGGCGAGACTTATAAAAGACACCCTGGCGCGGGGCTGCGAGCCGAAGCAGAAAGGCCGCCCGGAGGCGGCCTTGGTCAGCTTCGGGGTGGGCGCGGGCGGGTCAGCGAATCTCCGACGTCCCCGCGCTGGTCACCACCACCGGCTTGCCGGCCTTGATCACATGGGTCGACTGGGCGGTCTGGCTGTAATCGGCGTTGGTACGGGCAGCAATCCCGAAGCCGGCCACTGCAATGCCGGCCACCAGCGCCACCACCACGATCTTGAGGTGGGTACCACGGTCTGCGGAGTGAATTGAGTGGTTCATATGAGCCTCCCGACGGGCTTGGCCGCCGTCTATGGGCTCATGTCTTAAGGACCATCTGTTTCCGGATGGTTTCGCGGGTTCCGCAAAATGGTTTCATCTCTACGCCCGGTTGGTTGCGCCGGGCTTGCCTTGCGGGGCGGGGCTCAGGCCGCCCGGCCGATATCGTCCCGTATGGAGCGGGCGGCCCAGACGAACAGTAGGGCGCCCAGCGTGGTCGTGACCGCCGCCGAAAGCAGGGAATAGCGCACGGCATCGGCCCCATAGCTGCCCTTGAGGGCATCGTTGACGACGCCGACGGCGAGCGGGCCGACCCCCTGGCCGAAGCAGGTGGCGGTCAGCGCGATCAGGGCGGAAGCCAGTGCCCGCATGCTGGGCCTCGCCACCGTCTGCGCGATCGCAAAGATCGGCCCGAGGTGGAAGCCGACCAGGAACGAGGTCAGCGCCAGCATGGCGACCATCATGGCAAAGTCCTGCGTCAGCATGCAGAGCGCGAACACGGGCCCGGCGAGCCCTGAGGTGATCGCCGGTGCCCACAGCTTCCAGCGGTCGTCGCGGCGGCTCACTTGCGCCACCACGATGCCGCCGAGCAGGGTGCCGGCCATGCCGGCGAGGCCCTTGAAGGTGCCGGCATAGGTGCCGATCTCGGCGCTCGACAGATGGTGCACGCGGGCGAGGAACGGCGGGATCCAGGCGGCGGTGGCGTAGTTCGTGTAGGTGGTGAGACAGAAGCCGATCAGGACGATGACGAAGCTGCGCTGCGAGGCGAGGAAGCCCAGCGTCGGCCCGAGCGGCTCGGGCACGAAGCTCTCCTGCATGGCGCCGCGCTTCGGCTCTGAGATCGTCAGCCACAGGATCAGCGCGAGCAGGAGGCCGGGCAGGCCGGCGACATAGAAGGCCATCCGCCAGCCATAGTGCTGGTTGACATAGCCGCCGACGAAATAGCCGAGGAAGACGCCGAGATAGGTGCCGATGGCGTAGATGCCGAGCGCGCGCGGGCGCTCGTTCTTGGCGAAGAGATCGGCGACGATCGATTGCGAGGCGGGCGAGCCCGCGGATTCGCCGATGCCGACACCGATGCGGGCCAGCGCCAGCGAGGTCACGCTCGAGGCCGCGCCGCACAGCGCCGTCATCGCGCTCCAGAATGCAAAGGCGGCGGCCACGATGTTGCGCCGGTTGAGCCGGTCGGCGACGCGGGCGATGGGAATGCCGAGCAGGGAATAGAACAGCGCGAAGCCGAAGCCGGCGAGCAGGCCCATCATGGTGTCGCTGAGGGCGAACTCCTTCTTGATCGGCTCGATCAGGACGTTGAAGATGGTGCGATCGAGGAAGTTCAGCGCGTAGATGATGGTGAGCAGGCCCAGTACGTAATAGCGCCGCGGCGACGGCGTGGCCGCAGCGGTCGTTTGGACCGACATTTGTGACGTCACATCGACCATCGCATCCCCCCAATTTGTCTTTGTTATTGTCGTCGGTCCAGCCCTTATCGGGGCTGGCTGCGTCAGGCGTCGCGGATGTAGTTCCCGGCTTCGAATTCGACCATGGGTGCGTTCGCATCGAACGAGACGCCGACCGGGTCGCGACCTGCTTCCATGGCTTCGAGCTGTTCGCCCAGCATGCGCCGGATCATCAGGATGCCGCGGTCGCTCTGGCCGAAATGCTCCTCGGAGTGAATGGTCACGGGGCCCTGGCCGACCTGGGCCTCGTAATCGCCGGGGAATTGCTGGTGCTCCTGCTCCGTCATGTCCCACCAGAATTTTCCGTTGAACTTCGAACGCATGCGGCCGATGTCGCCGGAATTCTTGACGCGGCCGGCGACATAGATGCGGAACGAGGTGTCGTCGATCGGCAGCGTCCAGCCGATCGACTCGACGCGCGCGAATTGCGCCACGCGCGGGTTGGGCACGACGCGTAGCGTGGGAAGGGCGGCTTCGGTCACCCGGTAAAACACCCGGCCGTCATCCTGCTTGCGGATCGAGCGCACCGCGATGCCGCGCGGCGTCTTGTCGAACCGCACCTCCGGCATCGAGGCCATCATGTTGGTGAACTGCGGGCCGGAGAACGAGCCGTGCAGCACCGGCACGTGGAAGGGATCGACCACGTTCTCGAAATGCTGGAGCCAGTTGCAGGGGATGACCGCGGGCCCGCCGCCGCCGATCGAGGAATCGTCGGCCTCGACGAACTCGCCGTCGTCCATGTTTTCGAGGCACTCGTAAGCCGGCAGCACCGGGCGTTTCCCGGCCGGGCCCATATAGGCGAAGATCAGCCCATAGCGCTCTTCGACCGGATACCAGGGCTGGCGCACCTTGTCCTTGAACGGGCCGCCGTCGGGCTCACAGGGCTGCTCGAGGCAGTGGCCCTCGGTGTCGAACTTCCAGCCGTGATAGCAGCAGCGGATGCCGTCTTCCTCGACCTTGCCGTAGTAGAGTGTGGTGCCGCGATGGCAGCAGCGCGCGTGCAGCAGGCCGACGCGGCCATGCCTGTCGCGGAACAGGACCAGGTCCTCGCCGAGCGCGCGCACCTTCTTCGGCGTATCGGTGGCGTCGCTGATGAGTCCGACCGGATGCCAGTAGCGGCGGAGCAGCTCGCCCATCGGGGTGCCGCGCACGACCGAGGTGAGCTCGGTGCGCGTGTGGGCCGGCTTCATCGCATAGGCCGTACCGAGATCGCGATCCTGCTGGGTGATCGTCATGCTGGTCCTCCCGCTGTGGGCCGTGCTGGCCGGGCCTTTTTGATGCCTTGTCCCAGTGAAAAATAATTCGATGACAATGTCAACGATCTTCCGAATGCCTCTTAGTCGCATTTCGATGAGGGCTGGGGAGGTTGCGCTACCAGCACTTGGCACGCCCGGGCTTTCTTGGCAGAGGTGGATCATGAGCCAGACATCGAGCAGGGATGGGCATGCGTCGCCCGATGCGGACGAAAGCGAGCCGGCGCCGATCACCGCGATGCTGTCGTCGCGGCTGATGGTGCTGGCCAACCTGCTCAGGCGCGGCGCCATTTTGCGCTACAAGCGGATTGCCGGATTGTCTTCGGTCGAGTTCGGTCTCGTCGCTTCGCTCGGCCGCCGCCCACCGATGAGCGTGGCGCGGCTGGCTGAAGCGGTCGGCCAGGACAAGGGCCAGATCAGCCGCGCGCTCGCGGAACTCGTCTCGCGCAAGCTGATCGCGAAGTCGGCAAATCCGAAGGACAGCCGCGAGGTTCTGGTCTCGCTCACCGACGCCGGCCTCGCCGCGCATGATGCGATCGTCGAAGGCGCGCAGGAGCGCAACCGGCGCCTGCTGAAAGATCTGAGCGAAGCCGAGTTCGACGCGTTGCTGCGGCAGGTCGATGAGCTCACGGCAATTGCCGCCGAGATGCTCGAGAGCGAGAAGAACGCGCGCTGATCTCCCGGCAATCTCTGGAAATGTTGGATCGCTTCTAAGAGTCTCTCTAAGAAGCTTTCAATTAGGGAAATCCCGCGCGCTCACATAAGCGTCACCTCAAGCACATGCCGTCACGGGACCGGCGGCATGACGCAGCAAAACATGCAGCTTTGGGGTGGCGCGTTGGACTGTCTTCGTATGCTGCGGTCAGCCGTGTTGGCGACCGCGTCCGCTGTCGTATTGGTGCCGCCGGCATCGTTCGCACAATCGTCTTCGCAGAACGGCGCGCAAAACCTGCCGTCGGTGACGGTCACCGCGCCGGAGGCACGCCGCCGCGCACCGTCCTCTACCGCGCGTAGCGCGCCGCGACGCGTGGTGCAGACCGCGGGCAGAAACAAGCCGCAGCCGCAGCGCAATGCCGGCTTCGTCGAGAGCCCGCGCGGACCGGTGAATGGCTACGTCGCCGGCCGCAGTTCGTCGGGCACCAAGACCAACACGCCGATCATGGAGACACCGCAATCGGTGTCGGTGATCGGCGCGGAGCAGATCCGCGACCAGAAGCCGAACAAGCTCGACGAGGTGCTGCGCTACACCGCCGGCGTGAGGGCCGGGACCTTCGGCGCCGATACGCGCAACGACTGGTGGCTGATCCGCGGCTTCAAGTCCGACGACATCGGACTGTTTCTCGACGGCATGCAGCTCTTTTCCACGTCCTATGCGACCTGGAAGCTCCAGACGCCGAACATGGAGCGGGTCGAGGTGCTGCGCGGCCCGTCGGCGGTGCTCTATGGCGGATCGAGCCCGAGCGGCATCGTCAACGTGATCAGCAAGCTGCCGCCGGCCGAGCCGATCCGCTATATCGAGACCGGCGTCAACAATTTCGGCAACACCTATGTCGGCTTCGATGTCGGGGGTCCCGTCGCGACGCAGCCCCAAGACGGCAAACAGGATGGCAAGCTGTTCTACCGCGTCGTCGGCCAAGTCCAGAACGGCAACACGCAAGTCAACTTCACGCCCGACAACAACTATTTCATCGCGCCGTCGTTCACCTGGAAGCCGGATGCCGATACGACATTCACGGTGCTGGCTTCCGCCTCGAAGCAGGACACGCGCGGCATCAACTTCCTGCCCTATCAGGGCACGGTAACCAACGCGCCGTTCGGCAAGATTCCGACCAGCTTTTTCGCCGGTGATCCCAATGTCGACAAATTCACCCGCGAGCAGGAGATGCTCGGTTACCAGTTCGAGCGCAATCTCACCGACGACCTCACGTTCCGGCAGAATGCGCGGTTCGCACATGTCGACGTGACTTATCGCGGCTTTGTCGGCAACGGCTGGGATAACATCAATACGGCCACGATGGGCCGCTACAATTGGTATGCGAAGAACACCGCCAACCAGGCTAATCTCGACAGCCAACTCGAGTATCGCGTCGACACCGGCCCCGTGAAACACACCATGCTGTTCGGGGTGGATCTGAAGGGCTATCAGATCGACGACTATCAGGCCTTCAACTTCAGCACCGTTCCGCCGATCAACGTCTTCAATCCGACCTACGGTCTCGACATTCCGCTCACGGGCACTCCGTTCCGGAACTTCCAGCTCACGCAGAAGCAGGCCGGCACCTATCTTCAGGATCAGATGAAGCTTGGCAATTTCACGCTGGTGTTGAGCGGCCGCAACGACTGGGTCGAGACGACGCAGGCGGCCCGGGACACCGGCGCTACTGTCGATCAACGCAACGACAGCAAGTTCAGCGGGCGCGCCGGGCTCATCTACAATTTCGACAACGGCATCGCGCCTTACGTCTCTTACGCGACCAGCTACAATCCGATCATCGGCATCAATAGTGCGACGAACCGGTTGTTCCTGCCGGAAACCGGCAAGCAAGCCGAGATCGGCGTAAAGGTCGCGCCGAAGGGGTTCGACGGCTATTTCACCGCCTCGTTGTTTGACCTGAAGCGTCAGAACGTGGCCACCACCGATCCGTCGAATGCGCTGCTGCAAAATCAGACCGGCGAGGTGACGTCGCGCGGCATCGAGCTCGAAGCGGTGGCGAATGCCACCAAGGAGCTGAAGCTGATCGGCGCGTTCACGGCCTATCATCTGTTCAACAGCCGGGACCTCGACCCGTCCCTGGTCGGCAAGACGCCGACCAACACGCCGGAGATGCTGGTGTCGGGCTGGGCGGATTACACCTTCAAGGACGGGCCGCTGGAGGGCTTCGGCTTCGGCGGCGGCGTGCGTTACATCGGGGCGTCCTGGGCGGACACGGCCAACACGCTCGAAGTTCCCGCGGTCGTGCTCGGCGACCTCGCGCTCCACTACGAATGGCAGAACTGGCGCACGGCCCTCAACGTCATCAACCTGACCGACAAGATCTATGTCGCCAGCTGCTCCACGGCGACGTCCTGCTTCTACGGCGACCGCCGCCGCGTCACCGCCAGCGTCTCCTACAAATGGTAGGCGAGGGGAGAGCCACGTGAGGGCGCGCACGGTCAGGCTCTGGTCCGTGGTCCATACCTGGACCAGCCTGATCTCGACCGTGTTCCTGCTGCTGCTCTGCCTGACCGGCCTGCCGCTGATCTTCCATCACGAGATCGATGAGCTCCTGGGCTATGCCCCCCAGCCCGAAGCTCATGCGGGCGCGGCGCGCGCGACGATCCAAGCCGTCGCCGACGCCGCGCTCGCCGCCGATCCCGGCCGCGTGCTGCAATATGTCTCCTGGGACAAGGACGAGCCCGGGATCGTCACCGCCTTCACCAACAGCGCCGTCGACGGTCTGCCTGACAACACCAATGTGCGCGCGTTCGATGCGGTGTCGACCCGGTTGCTCGGGCCTGTCGGCGTCGGCCCGATGCTGATCATGCTCAAGCTGCACACCGACATGTTCGCGGGACAGCCGGGAAAATTGTTCCTCGGCGGGATGGGCCTGTTGTTCGCGATCGCCATCGTCTCCGGCGTGGTGCTGTACTGGCCGTTCACCCGCCGCCTGCGCTTTGCCACCATTCGTGACGGCGCCGCGCGCCGCGTGCGCTGGCTCGACTGGCACAATCTGATCGGCGTCGTCACCGTGGCCTGGGCGCTGGTGGTGGGCTTGACCGGCGTCGTCAACACCTGGGCCGAGCTGATGCTCAACCAGTGGAAGGCGACCGAGCTCGCCAGCATGGTCGCGCCCTATGCCGGCAAGCCGCCGCCGACGCATCTGGCCTCGCTCGACGATGTCGTGGCGCGCGCGAGGCAAACGGCGCCCGGGATGGAGGTTGCCTTCATCGCGTTCCCCGGCACCCCCTTCACGTCCTCGCATCACTTCGCCGCGTTCATGCGCGGCGACACCGCGCTGACGGCGCGGCTGCTCAAGCCGGTGCTGCTGGATGGGGAGACCGGGGAGGTCGCCGATGCCCGCGCGCTGCCGCTCTATCTCCAGGCGCTCCTGATATCGCAGCCGCTGCATTTCGGCGACTATGGCGGTATGCCGCTCAAGGTGATCTGGGCCGCGCTCGACCTGCTCACGATTATTGTGATCGGCAGCGGGCTCTATCTCTGGCTGGCGCGGCGGCGCAAGCCCGCGCCCGGCCGGACCGACGCATTCGCCAGGCGAGCCTCGGTCCCGTCGTGATGCATGGCTCCCCTGACCGTTCGCGCCTGTGGATACGTGTCTTTGCTGGACCTGGCCTGCTCGCGATTTCGACGATCACGGGTCTGCTGGCCGCACTGCTCTGGGGAACAGCTGGCCAGTATGTCGCCTGGGTGACAGTCGGCGCCCCGGTGCTGGTCATTCTCCGGGTTTGGGTGCGCTGCCGCACCCGCAAAACCGGGCGATTTTCACGGACGACACCTCGCAATTAGCGCCGGCGGCCTGTGCGCTGCAATCCCGGGTCCGCTCCCCTGCAAAACTGTGGCCGCCCTTGCTGGGCTCGGCGATCTGCTCCATACCAGCCGCGGGTGATTCCGGGATTTCCACCGGTCTGGGAGCAGCAAAGGGCCTAAAAAGAGCGTGTCTTGCGCCCATTGGTGCACTGCGCTAAGGCTCAGAACCATTCCAAATCGGACGAATCCGTGGCTGTCCCGAGGCTGCGGGAAAAAGGGCTCGTCAATGAGCGGCATTCTACAGAACTATCTTCCACTCGTCGTCTTTATAGGGGTAGCGGGCCTCATTGGCCTGGTGCTGCTGATCGCGCCCTTCATCGTGGCGTTCCAGCAGCCGGACCCGGAAAAGCTGTCGGCGTATGAGTGCGGTTTCAACGCCTTCGACGACGCCCGCATGAAGTTCGACGTCCGCTTCTACCTGGTCGCCATCCTCTTCATCATCTTCGACCTCGAGGTGGCGTTCCTGTTTCCCTGGGCGGTGGCGTTCGGCAAGCTTGGTGCGACCGGGTTCTGGTCCATGGTGGTGTTCCTCGCCGTGCTGACCGTCGGGTTCGCCTATGAATGGAAGAAAGGGGCACTCGAATGGGATTGAACCCTGCGACGTCCGCTGGTCCGGTGATCGCGCCGGCCCCCAAGGGCATTTTGGATCCATCGACCGGACGTCCGGTCGGGGCCAATGATCCGTTCTTCCTCGAGGTCAACTCCGAGCTGTCCGACAAGGGCTTCTTCACGGCCGCGACCGACGACCTCATCACCTGGGCCCGCACCGGCT
>Ga0065165_1001396_pt1 | contig 26369 bp, 26 predicted proteins | sample AraplaMF_Cvi_mMF_FD_63813 | JGI IMG/M metagenome (GOLD analysis project Ga0065165, IMG submission 63813) | Arabidopsis root microbial communities from the University of North Carolina, USA - plate scrape MF_Cvi_mMF (version 2) (version 3) | ecosystem: Host-associated > Plants > Roots >... | reverse complement strand
GCCGGCACCCGCTACGATTGCGGCGACAAGGCCGGGTTCATCCAGGCCAATATCGCCGTGGCGCTGGAGCGCGACGACATCGCGCCGGCGGTGCGGGACTTCTTGCACAATACGCACAATTCCGTGGATTGACCGATTGCTCATTCAAGCTCCAAACATGGCCATCGCTTCTTAAAGCTGCGGATATTTAAGCGGCGCCTAGGCGTTTAGACTTAATGATGCAGCTCGCGAGGAATCGGGTCAGGAGAGTGATGCAGCCGGTTGATTTTCAGGCATACAGGTTCCCCTCGCCCTCCCGGCGAGAAAATGCACTTTTGCTGGGCATGGCCAATGCGACGCCGCTATCGCTCCTCTTGTGGATGGCCATAGCCTGGATGCTGACTTGAATCGCGGCGGCTTCCGCCAAACCTACGCCCTCCCCGCAACCTTGCACCCTAGTGGCAGAGGCGAGCCGTGGCGGTTAATCGGCAATGTCGCAAAAACCGGATTCGACTAGATTTGATGTGCTTCTGTCTGCGCAATTGCTTCACAGCAAACGGTGAGCGCGATCCTAGCGGGGCAGACGCGCGCCAAGCTGGCTAACTGCTCGCCATCGCCTCACTTTCATTCTTTTGCGATTTCGAAAGAGGCATGGCGTCAAGGGATGTGCCTGCATGGGACGTGTCCAACAACACGATCTTTGCAAAGGATACCGGCCTCGTGTCTGGACACGCTTCGGCATCTTGCCACCGAGTCGAGATGACAGCTGCGATCGTTGTGGAGCTAATGAATGCGGGTTGCCTATTTCGTCCACGACGTGACGGACGCTGCCGTACACCGCCGGGTGGTGATGCTCGCCGCCGCGGGTGCAGAAGTCACGGTATTGGGGTTTTCGCGAACTGCGCATGTCCCTGATACCGTCGCCGGGGCGCCGGTGGTTCTACTCGGCCTGACGCGCGACGCCGCCATGATACAACGCGGCGCGGCCGTAATCCGCAACTTGCTGAACCCGCGGAGGCTCTTGCGCGGCACCCGAGGCGCGGATGTCTTCATCGGCCGCAATCTCGAGTCGCTGGCGCTTGCACGACGTGCCCAGAAGCAGCGTCCCGATGGGCCACTCGTGTATGAATGCCTCGACATCCACCGCCTCCTGCTAGGATCCTCGCTTCCCGCGCGGGTGGTTCAAGTGGTGGAAGGAAAGCTTCTTCGATCGGTCGACTTGCTCCTGACCTCTTCGCCCGCCTTCGACCGCGAATATTTCAGCAAACGTCCCGAGCTGGACGCACCCGTGCTCCTGCTGGAGAACAAGGTTCTTCGGCTCGACGACGAACAGGGGCACGTGACATCCGCTCCGATCGGGCCGCCCTGGAAAATCGGCTGGTTCGGAATGCTTCGTTGCGCCAGAACCTTTGAGACGCTCGCGGCGCTGGCAGAGCGCTCTGGCGGACGGGTCGAGATCGAAATCGCCGGCCGCCCCTCTCCTGCCGTCTTCCCTATCTGGGAAACTATGGTCACGACCCGTCCCGGCATTACCTATCATGGCCCGTATAAGCCGGATCAACTAGCAGCACTCTACGGGCGATGTCATTTCGCCTGGGCCGTCGACTGGTTCGAGGAAGGGCTCAACTCGAAATGGCTGTTGCCCAACCGGCTTTACGAGGCGGCAAGTCACGGCGTCGTCCCGATCGCGCTGGCATCCGTGGAAACCGGAAAGTGGCTCGAACGCCATTCGGCAGGCGTGACACTGGACGACGACCTTAGGGGTCTCGATTTCCTGCTTGGCAACTTGACCGAACCCGCCTTCGAGGCAATGCGCGCCCGCATCACCGCAATCCCTCGAGCTGATCTGGTCGCCGACCGACACGAGTGCGAGACACTCGTGGCCGCGCTGGCGCAGGCGTGATCAAAAGATGACGAGTTGCTTGATCGTCATCCCCTGCCTCAATGAGGAGGCGTTTCTTCCCGGCCTGCTCCAGCAACTGCGCGCGGACGGTCCGGACCATTTGATCGTCGTAGCGGACGGCGGAAGCACGGACGCGAGCCGCGCAATAGTCGAGAGCCTGGCTCGTCGAGACCCCAACGTTCGATTGCTCGACAACCCGCACAGGATACAAAGCGCAGGGGTAAATCTGGCGCTGCGCAGTTTCGGCGCCGGTCGACGCTGGTTTGTGCGGGTGGATGCGCACTGCAAGTATCCCGACGGCTATGTCTCTGGCCTGTTGGAAACGGCGGAGTCCATGTCGGTCGTCTCGGTCGTGGTTCCGATGGTGACTGCATCGACGACTTGCTTCCAGAGCGCCGTAGCCACAGCGCAAAATTCGGTCTTGGGGACAGGAGGCTCTGCGCATCGACACCTTGGCCGCGGGAGGTTCGTCGACCATGGGCATCACGCACTCATGTCGGTCGAGGCATTCGCGACTGCTGGTGGCTATAACGAGGCGATGTCACATAATGAGGACGCGGAGCTCGATCAGCGCCTGCAGAAGCTCGGGAAGATCTGGCTCGAACCGCGTCATGCCATCACCTACTTCCCGCGTCGAACGCCGATTGCCCTCGCACGGCAATATTTTGGCTACGGCAAGGGACGCGCTCAAACACTGAAGATGCATCGGATGCGACCGCGCGTTCGCCAGATGGTTCCGGTGATGGTCCCGATGGCGGTCGCCCTAGCCCTGCTTGCTCCGCTCTCACCGGTTTTCGCATTGCCCATATTGGGGTGGGCATCGATCGCACTCGGCGCTGGACTTGCCCTTGGCCTAGCACAGCGCTCGCGTTGCGCGATAATGTCGGGCCCGGCGGCGATGCTGATGCATTTGGCTTGGGGATGCGGCTTTCTTAAAGGCACAGTCTCGCAATTGCCCACCGCGAGGCTCTCGCCTGTTTCTGCATCCACCCACCCGAGAATCTGAAATATCCGTTATTTTAAAATAATTTGTTCGGCACCGAAGCTTTTCCGGGCGATGGCCGTTGTTTCATCGCGGGACGCCCTCTTCGCACCCCACCTGCACAACCCTTAAAAATAAGTTATTCAAGTGACGACTCGAATCGAGCCGATGTCGGCCGCGCATTCGAAAAGGGGGATTATCGTGAACCGGATCGTTCTTGCACTCGCTGCCACGACTGCTGTGGCAATTTGCACGCCGGCGGCGGCGCAAACTTCCTTCACCATCGATACCTCCAGCGCCAATACCTACGTCCACGTGAATTCGAACTCGACCGCCTGCATTTTCGGCAGCTGTTCGATGACGGCGGGGCTTGCCACGCTGCCATCGAGCTTTGCACTGAATGTCGGTCAAAGCACGACGTTCAACTTCGCCAATCTCTCGGTGAGCGGCGGGTTCGGTGTCGGTACCGCATCGCTCGAGGCGGCGCTCGCGTTCCTCACTCCGTCAGGATCTGCAGGGACCGGTGGCACCTCCAATTATCTGCGACTTGGCGGCATCTTCCGTCCTGGCGCGCTCGCCGGCTCGCTGGTCTGGGACAATGCCGTGCAGCAGGTCACCGCGACGGACGGCAGTAAGTATACCGTGGCTTTCGGCAATCTTGTCGGAGCGCAATTCGGTTCCAACGTCGTGGTGCCGGTCACTGTGACGCTCGATGCGCTGGCATCGCCTGCGCCTGAGCCCGCGACCTGGGCGATGATGATCTTTGGTTTCGGCGCCGTCGGCACGGCAATGCGGTATCGCCGCCGCCAGACCAAGGTTGCGTACGCCTGACACGACACGGGTTCGCGCCGTCAATCTCAGGGGCCAAGTTGCGATGTGCGGCAGGTTCCCGAAGTGAGACATAAAGGCTGCGCATTTTTGCACTTTCCGCGCCGCAGCGTATGTGGCAAGCGTATGTTCGTTAATTATTTAAGAATCACGCAATGGGGGATATTCACGATGCGTAAGGCTTTTCTGGCAGCTGGCCTGCTCGCGGCGCTAAGCGCGTCGCCCGCAAGCGCGACTTCGGTCACCTGGGACTCGTCGAACACGCTGAACGTCGGTGAGGATGTCGTCGAGACCTTCGCCAACCCCGGCACGACCCCGATTTCGCTCGGCGGCACTTCGGCTTATGCGTACAATAGCGACGTCGCCGGTGTGGCTGTTTTGCCCCGTCCCGCGGGCAACACTGGCTCGACTGACGGTTTCGGCGCCGTTCTCGGCGGCGGCGAATGGACCTACACCCTGACGGGTCCGATGCAGGTCTTCTCGTTCCTGCTCGGCGGCCTGGACACCTATAACTCGGTGACTCTGCACTTCACGAGCGGGTCGGACGTCAGCTACAATGGTTCGCAGCTCGCCGCGATGTTCTCGCTGCCGGCAAACGGGTCGGCGACGGGCCGTCTTCGCTTCGACCAGCAGGGCGGCGCTGGCATTACCGGCGTGACCTTCGCCAGCGGCCAGAATTCGCTCGAATTCGACGACTTCGCAGTCGCGGCACCCGAGCCGGCAACCTGGGCGATGATGATCTTCGGCTTTGGCGTCGTCGGTGCCGGCATGCGTCGTCGTCGTCGCACCGATGGTCTGGCGCACGCTTAAGCGCAGATTTCATTAGAATTTGGTGGGCGTCGCCTGGAAAGGCGGCGCCCATTCTCATTTCAGTTCTTTGGTCTAGCTTGATGCGGCGAATCAGGCAGAAGGTCGCGACATGAAGACTCCGTTCGATTTCATCACCCTGGCGATTTTTGCCGGCTTGATCGTTCTTTTCCTGCAACGTTCGGTTAGCGAAGCCGAGGCGGACGATCATCTTTGGCAATATCTCGTTGCCGCCGTCGGCTGCGCCGCGACCAACTATGTGGGCAATCAGGGTTACGGTCCTGCCGCGGCGTTGCTCCTGATCGCGACGCTTGGCTTCATCATATATGTCCTGCGGCCGATCAAAAATTTCCCGCGCCGCTAGCAGTCACGTCGTCCCGCACCACGCGCCGAGGTTCAAACGGCGGCGTTCCCTACCAGCATTCGTCGGCCCTCGGCGTGGGCCGCCGCGACAAGTGCTTGCGCAAACTCGATCAGGGCCGCGTCAGCGCGCGACGTGTCCGGTTCGATTGTCGAGAGACGCACGAGCAACCCGTCCGACACGGCCCCCTCCAACGCTCCGGCGAGAATAGCACGATATTCCTCGAACGTCGTTTTAGGGAAATGGCGGCCGACACGCGTCCAGTAGATGAGGCGTTCGGCGCGCTCGTCGCGCACGGCGGTAAATCGCCGACTGCGAACATCCACGCTCGAGCCTGGGAACTGCAGCGCCACGTCGCTGAAGTCGCGCAGGACAAATCCCTGCCCGGGATAGCAGGTTTCCGGGCGGTGCAATTGCAAGCCGCCGCCCTGCGCTGCACCATAAGCGAGAAGAAGCATGATGGTTGGGCGCTGCGGGGCTGAATAGACCCGCGTCACAAGCTGATCATAGCCGTCCGATGGTCCGGTCTCGTCTTCTTCGGGTCTGGCAACAACGAGGCCATCATTGCCGACGTACCGCCACATGCCGATGCGGCCTGGGATCAGCGGGCCAAGCTTGACCGTCGAGACGCTCGCCGCAGCCCGCGGGCGCATGGCAAAGGCAGAGCCGGCGGTGGCAGCCATCGCACCACCGATCAGGACTGCGCGGCGCGACATGACGCTTGCAACCTCTTTGGCTGCGGTTCGATCAACCATGCGCCACACCCCTCAATTTCTTGCGAAGCGGTCCTGCCAGACCATCGACAGCGAGCACCCCGGCCATCGCCACCGCGAACATCAAAAACCCTGCGAAGTCGTGCAAGAAGCCCTGCGCGGCGGCGTCGCCCAGATGATACGTAATCAGGATCAGGATCAGGACGCGGACAAAGTTCGCCAGGATCGCCATCGCGACGATGACAACGAAGAGGAACGCCATGTAGCGCCAGTTCGCCGCGTGACGAATATAGGCGTAGAACAAGCCGATCGCGGACAGTGAGATGATCGAGTTTAGACCGCCGCAGGCGGCCTTCACTTCGAGAACATACTGATCGACGTAGATGAGCAGTCCTGATCGCGCGACGGGGTAGCCAATCAAGGCAAGGACATGCACCGCGAGCTCGGAGATCTCAAGGCGCAGCGGCTGGGTAGCTGTCGCAACCCAGCTGCCAGGGGGTGGCAACACGAATAGGAAGTAGAGTATCGGAAACCATGCCAAGCTCATCGCGCGGGCGCCGATAAGCAGGTACAAGGTCGCGATCGCGATCGCGTACATCGACGCACTTTCCAGCGTGACGCTACCAACTATATGCGTGACGACATAGGTGACGAGCGCGCCAACGAGCAGCATCCCCCCGATGGAGACCGAGCCCGGCTTCGCATGGGCACGCAGCGCCGGGATCCGCCGGCCGAGCAGCCAAAGCGCGATTGCAAGGACGATCGGCCCGTGCGCACCTTGCTCGGTTGCCCACGACACCTGCGCGATGCGTTGGAAAGTCGGGATGACGATCAAGAGCGCCCCGACAGCCAGCACCGCCCAGGGTGCCCAGGACCTGACACGCGCAAGCTTCACGCCAGGGAAGCCCCTAGGGGGCGCTATTGCATCATTCGCAGACATCAACCGATCGATTCCAAACTGCAAATCCGACGCGCACTACCGTGCCTGACCACTGGCAGGGTAGCATTTCGAGTCTGTGCATCCTGTTAAGCTCACATAGCCTCCCGGGCCGAAAATGCGAGCCGGAGCGCGTCGCGCCAACCCCGAGTCGGTGCACGGATTGGTTAAGCGACGTTGAGTCGCGCCTTCCATCGATCTCAAACAATTAAACGTTGAAGCTTTCAATTTCTGCCGGCTTGCGCCTGACGCGCCTCCCCTCCCCGCCCACATGCGACGAATCGCCCGATCCACTCGTGGTCGGCCAGCCTAAAACACCCTTTATTCAGCATCTTGTGGGGAGACGCACCATCCCGCGCTGAAGCTTATCCGCCATTCTTTACGGGAGCGCCTGCTGTCCCGTCCTGGGTCAGCCGATTTTAGAAGCTCGCCTAACGGTGGAACGCAGTTGATCGGCGCGGCGCCGCAGCATAAATGATTTATTAAGACGGCGCACCGTCACCGAAGAATGTCGTTACGTAGGCGACACGAACAGCTGCCCTGCAGCAAAGGTGACGGTTCCGCCAATTGGGGGGAGCTTCATGCTCAAGACGTTTGCTGACGATTTCTCAGCGCCCACGGGGCTGACTTCTGTCATTCCCGCGCCCGGCGCCGTGCTTGGTCGAGTGTCGACGCCGAGCTCCATCCAGGAGCCACAGGCATTCGGGGTTCGGGCACTAGATTTGTGCGTCGCAATGGCCGCAATCGTCCTGTTCGCGCCTCTCATGCTGATGATCACGATGATCGTGCGCATAGCGGCTCCCGGTCCGGTCTTGTTCCGACAGGCACGGCTGGGGAGGAACGGCCGCGTCTTCACCTGCTACAAGTTTCGCACCATGTATGCCGACGCCGATCAGCGGCTTGAGGAGCTGCTGGCAACGTGCGACCGGTCCTCCAGCGAATGGCGCCGTGACCAGAAGTTGCGCGATGATCCTCGCATCGTGCCAATGGGAAGACTGCTGCGCCGACTAAGCCTGGACGAGCTTCCGCAGCTGTTCAACGTGTTGCTCGGTGACATGAGCGTGGTTGGTCCGCGCCCGATCGTGCCGAGCGAGGCTTGGCGTTATGGCCGCCATATCGCTTCCTATTCCGCGGTCCGCCCCGGCATCACTGGCCTCTGGCAGATCAGCGGCCGCAATCACACAACGTATCGGCGCCGCGTGGCCTGTGACGTGATGTATGCGCGGTCGAAGAGTGTCGGGCGAGACGTCGAGATCCTGCTCAAGACGGTGCCGGTGCTTCTGACCGCCCACGGCGCTTACTGACCGCCGCGTCGGCTCCGCGGGTTTCTATCACTCGTTGTTCTGCTTCCTCCAAAATGACGGCCGATAGCCGTCCGGTTCGATAAGCACCGGTATCTACCCCGATACGGTTCGGCAGGATGCGGACGCCATCGGCCTCGATGGTATGGCCATGGACGACAACGGCACCATGATCCTTGGTGCTGTTGGTAAATTCGCTTCGGATCCAGAGTCTGTCTGCATCCCGCTGCGCGTTGAGCCGCACACCCGGCCGAATGCCAGCATGAACGAAATGATAGCCGTTCATATCGAAGCAAGTTGGGAGGCGGTCCATCCATTGGACCTCCGACCCCGGTACGGCGTCACGGAGCGCGCGCATCCAAAGAAACGTGTCGTCGGGGTCCAGGCCAGCGGTGTCTACCCCGTAGCTGCGCAATGTGGCGTCACCGCCATGCTCGAGCCAAAGCTCGAGCGCATCGAAGCTGCCTTGCCACGCGTCAACAAGCGCGGCCTCGTGATTGCCCTTGAGTATCGTGATTCGCCGGCGCTCCGCGGCCAGACGCATCGATAGTTGGACGAGCGAACGTGAGTCAGGGCCCCGGTCAATCAAGTCGCCCAGCAAGACCATGTGCACCTTCGAGACCGGCGGACGGTCGGCTATGTCCTCCTCGATCAATCGACACAGTTCACCAAAGAGATCCAGGTGTCCGTGTATGTCGCCCACGGCATATATTCGGCCGATGCCGCTGGCGGGCTGTCGCCGTCGCAGGCCGAATCGCGAGAACGTCATGAAGTTCGGCTTACAGGCTTGCCTTCAGCTTGTCCGCACGCCTGTGCGATGCTGTCAGAACGCCCGGTACAATAGCCATGCAAGCCCGGCCAGGCCAGCCCAGCTCATGAGGGCGAGGTAGAAGATCGTTGCCATGCGCACCGGCGCCGGCAAGGCGTCCTCAGCAGACCCGCTATGTGCCAAGCGCGCAACGAGATTGCGATGCATCGGGTGCAAAGGCTCCCAACTGTCATCGAGGGTGGAACGCGATGCTCGTCGATGCGTCCCCGGGTTCGTCTGAATCGCGCGTTTAGCCATTTTCGTCCTGACTCTTCCCAAGACGAGATAGGCAGTCGATTTTTACGAAAGGTTAACGGCCTCAGCTTCGCTTCAGACGCCGCCGGCATCCCGCTGCAGCGCGAAGAATGTAAGCGCGAACAGCAACATGGTCGCGATTACGACAATGCTGCCGATGAGCAGGAACATGCCAAGGGCCCTTAGCAATCGGACGAGAGAGAAGGGTTGCCGGCGCCAGCCGACTATCGCGCCTTCGGCGACTTCCCAAACCCGCGGCTCGCGAGCCGAAGCCAGCCACCGATGTCGCAGTACGCGTGCGACGACGAAGCCGGCTAGCGCGATAGGCGAGGCGCTGATCACGAGATTGACAAGCACGTTCTGGTCTCGAGGCCCAAGCGCCACTACCAGCTGCTGTATCGGAAAAGCCACCAGCATCGATGGGGCGGCCAAGGGCTGGAGCTGCTTCCAAAGAGGATTGCCGTGCATCCGCCGAACACTCAGCCAGATGCCGATATAGGCGCACGGGATTGCGAGCATCGCGCACACGATGGGCTCGATCCTCCAGGACCAGTCCCCCAGAAGCGCAATCACGCCAAGAATGGCTGCGCCAGCTGCCGTCAGCCGCCAGTCGAACGGCAAGACGGTAGAATAGGCCTGCGCCAGCGCGCCAATGAGCGCGCAGAGCGTACCGCCAATCATCGGAGCCGCGAATGCTAGTGCCTCGGTCCCCCGCCCGAGCTGCGCACCCGCGATCGAAAGCGCCGCCAGCGCTATCAGGCACAAGGACGAAACCCCGATCCATATCTGTCGCCGATGCCGTTCGGGCGAGATCCCGATGACGAGCACCGCCGCGAGATAGGCCGGGGCCACCCACAATATCGGGTTCACCACGTCGCGAAGGTCGTTGAATTCAAACACGCCCGGCAGGCGGAATTGTGGGAATGCGAGGAGGTTCAGTAGATAGGCGAGCGTCTGCGTGTCCGTGACATAGTCCGTCAGGTCTCGAGTGGTCGCCAGCGGCCCGATGGCGGCTAGGGTTATCGACACTGTAGCGACCAGCAACGGCCAGCTTCTCCGCAGGCGTCGCGCGAGGAACGTGCGGAGGTCATCCCGGTCGCGGGCTTGCGCGGCAGCAAAACCGAGGCCCGCAAACAATAATGGGCTGATGATCGCTGGAACGATCCACATCGGCGTCGATGCGATGCGCGAAAAGCTTTGCGAAACCTCGAAACTTTGAGATGCGATGAGAAGTGACACGAGAATGACACGCGACATCGGAAGTCCGCGCAATTCTCCCCTGGTACGCTGAAGAATGTCGTCGATTGTCAGCCAGCTGATGCGCATAGTCGCGCTCGCTTTCGCATCCTTCCTCTGCACGTGACAAGGCCCCGTAGCACGAATGGGTTGTCCGAAAATCGTCGCTGCCGTTGGTCACGGTGCCGCACTTTTTGAGGGAAAATTATGTCGTCGCGCGCTAAGGGGGGGGCAACGCGCCGGCCTTACTCATCCGCAAGACACTGGAAACAACGTGCTCACCGAAACGCCACCGGAAGATCCCGCCCTCGACGAGGTTGCCGAACCCTCGGCCGTGGGGGCAAGCTCGCTGCTTCCGGACCCGCGCAACCTGCTGGCGATTTTTTGGCGCCGGCTATGGATCTTCCTGCTGATCGGCGCAGCCGTCGCGGCTGCGGTGGCTGCCTATGTGATGCTCACGCCCAAGAGCTACACAGCCGTAGCCGGCGTTCAGATCGAGCCTCGCCGCGGCGACCCCGTCCAGCCCAACGGCGCTGCTCCGCCGGAGCAGGCACCGACATCGGACTTTATCGATACGCAAATCCTGGTGATTGATTCTCCCCAGGTGGCAGCCGCCGTGGTCCGGGCCTTGAAGCTGACAGAGGATCCTCAGTTCGGCCGAGGCGGAACCGGCGAATCCTCCGACCCGGTTGTGGAACAAGCACGGGTGCTCGCCGCGACCCAGGCGTTGCGCAACGCGTCGGTGGTTCGCCGCGCCGGTGCAACCTCGATGATCGAGATCTCCGTTACCAGCCGCTCGCCGGTCCAGGCCGCGAGGATCGCGAATGAATATGCACGCCAGTATCTCGTGGCGATCGACAATGCCAAGGAGGCAGCATCGCGTCAGGCCAGCGGAAAGATCGACAGCCGTCTGGACAATCTGCGCCGCGAGGCCGAGCGCGCGGATTCCGATCTCCAGCAATATAAGATCGCCCATGGTCTGATGAGCGCGCAAGGCGCGACGATGGCGGAGCAGGAGAATTCGACGCTGAATCAGCAAATCGCCTCGGCGCGAGCGACCCTTGCGGAGCGGCAAGGTCGCCTCGACGCGGCGCGCAAGCAGCTGGCGAAGGGTGGCGGTGGTGATGACGTCACTTCGGCATTGGCATCGGGTACGATTGGAGCCTTGCGTCAACAAGAGGCTGATAGCAGCCGCACGCTCGCACAGCTCCACCAACGCTATGGTGCCCGGCACCCCGCCATCGCCCAAGAGGAACAACGCCTCGCCGATGTGCGGCGCCAGATCCAACTCGAGATCGACCGCATCATTTCCAGTCTCCAAGCTGAAGTGAATGTCGCGGCATCCGGTCTTTCTTCGTTGACCTCCAGTCAGAAGCAGGCGCGAGACAGGCTGGCGGGCAATTCCGCCGCGCAGGTGGGCTATATGGAGCTCGAGCGTAAGGCGACCGCCGCCCGTACGGTCTATGAGTCGTTCCTGGCGCGGTCTCGCGGCACAGCCGCGCGGGACGGTATCGAGCAACCGACGGCAACGTTCTCTTCGGAAGCGACGGTGCCGACCGCGCCCTCCGCTCCCAACATCATGCTCGCGTATATCCTGGGCACGGCCTTTGCCATCATCGCTGGGCTGGTCGGAATTGCGCTGGCTGAATTTCTAGACGGCGCAATCAGCAAGCGAACCGATGTCGAGCGCCGCCTCGGCGCGCGGTATCTGGGCGCAGTCCCGGACCTCGGGTCCACCCTCGATGGCCTGCGGGTTACCGAAAGCCCGGAGGACTATATCGTCTCGCATCCAGTCTCCGCATTTGCCGAAGCGTTGCGCAGCTTGCGGGCCTCGGTGACTCTTCGCGGAAAGCGGAGGCCGAAGGTCATAGCGATTACCTCGGCGTTACCGAGAGAAGGCAAGACGACAACCGCAGTCGCGCTTGCGCGGACGCTCGCGATCGCTGGCGCTTCAACCATTCTGGTCGATTGCGACCTTCGGCGACGGTCGAGCAGTCAAATCCTCCTGAAAGGCCGCGAAGGCAAGTTACCGGATGTATTGAGCCGCATCGTCCCGGTGCACCAGGCGCTGCTCGAAGACCCGGATACCGGGCTCACATTTCTCGGCGCGTCAGACACGCCGTCCGATGGCCGAGACCTCTTAACGCCGGACCTAATCGGGCGCCTCGTTGCCGAACTCCGCAACCAGTTCGACTACGTCATCCTTGATACCGCCCCGGTGCTCGGCATCGCCGACGCCAGGTCCGTCGCCGCGGCGGCGGATGCAGTCGTGCTCCTGGCGCGCTGGCGCAGCACCTCGATGCGCGCAGTGGATTCGGCGCTGGATCTGCTCATCGACGGCGGTGCCAAGGTCTACGGCATCGCGCTCACGCAAGTGAACATCCGCAAGTTCGGGAGCGTAGGTGCAGAGGACCTGTACGGCTACCACAAGAAATTCAAAGGATATTACGTCAATTAGATGGTGGCACGGAAGTACCAAGCATGAGCGCGCGCATTCTCTGTTGCCTGGCGTTGCCGCTGTTAGCGTCGACCGCACAGCCGAAAGACCGCGCCGCGCGTGCGGTCTCCGTTTCAGCCGCGCAGCCGATGACCACGTCCTTTTTAGACGGCTTCGAAAGGCTGGACGAAAAGCGATGGTTTGTATCGAATGGCTGGGTAAACGGGCCAATCCAGGGCTGTACCTGGTCGCGACAAGCGGTCAGTGTTTCGAAGGGAGTGCTTCGCCTCAGGGTAGCGAAGGCGCAAAATCAGCATCGGCCCTATATCTGCGGCGAAGTGCAGACCAGGATGCGGCTGGGATATGGCTGGTACGAGGCGCGGGTGCGGACCGTTTCCGGCAGCGGTTTCAACAGCGCGATATTCACGTACTCCGGCCCGCCCAACACCAAGGTGCACGACGAGATCGACTTCGAGTTTCTCGGGAAGAATGCACGGACCGTACAGCTCAACTATTTCGTGAACGGGCGCGGCGAACACGGAAGTGTTCAGGAGCTCGGCCTCGATGCCTCCCACGGCTTCAACCGCTACGCCTTTCAATGGAGCCCTGGGACGATCCGCTGGTTCGTCAATGACCATCTTGTCCGGACGTCGAACGACAAATCGATGCCGGAGACACCTGGCCTGCTATTCGCTTCGGTATGGAGCGGCACGGCGCAGGTCGATGACTGGCTGGGCCGTTTCGACCCGAGCTCATTGCCGGTTTTGATGGAAGTCGACTGGATCGCCTATACCCGCGCAGGCGAGCGGTGCCGTTTTCCGGAATCTACGAGTTGTCGGCACTAACGCTCAAAACGCGACTCTCAAGCCGATACCCGCGGCGAATGCACCGTAGCGCAGGAAAGCACTTTCCGAGCTGCGATGTGTATAGCGCAAATTGGCTGTGAAGCTGTACCGCCGATTCATGAGGTAGCGCGCACCGACGCCCACCCCGTATTCGTCTCCACCGAAACCGACACCGTTCGGCGAAAAATGCGTGAAGGATGTATCGGCGTTCAATATCAGGTTGCGATACAGTTCATGGTCAACGCGCAATGAGACATCGGTTCGTGTGTTCCCCGCCGACAATTGTGAGCTTGTTTCATCGATGGACCGGCTGCCACGCAGGCGGATGGACGTGAGCGGGGTGACGTTCCACAATAAGTTGGCGTCGAAAGATAGGCCGTTGAGATCCCGCAGCCGAGCATCCCGATAGTCCCGGCCGAGGTAACCCACCTGCACATAGCCGGTGAGAAGTTTGGTCAGTTCCAGCGAAACGCCGCCGAGCAGGGTAAAGCCCGACGAACGGCGATCGATATCGAGCAACGGATTGAAGCCGGCACTATCAGGGCCGAAATCATAGCTGTTCTGCTGATACCGCGCACTGGCGACAAGGCTGACGCCATTCTGCAAGTCGTACCGGACGCCTCCGCCGGTAGTGACAATGTCCACATCGCGGAAGTCCTGGTCCGCAACGCCGCCGCCCGCGATCTCGGCGTCGTGATAATTCACCCTCTCAACGGAAAAGAGCAAGTCGACAGCGAGCGGATCGAAATCCTGGGTCAGCGCAACGCCGGCGCGGAAATTATCGAAGCGAACCGGCTCGGCTGCACCTCTGAAGCTTCCAAGGCTGGCGCGGCTTTCAGCGCCGCGCGTCGCCGCAACGTCGACGCGTACCGCTGTGCGGCGAGAAATGTCATACACTCCGGTGGCCGTCGTGCCGTATTGTGAAATATTCTCGGTCGACTGACTGAAGTGAAAGCTTCGCGACACATAACCCGTCAGGTCCAGACGATGGCGGGTCCAGTTGCTGCGCAACCGGACATTCGGCTGGAGCGTGAGGTACACGTCTCCCTCCTTATTCGTGTTGGTCGCGCGGTAATTGTCAGTTGCGTCGATGGATGTCTGAAGTGCGGGGAACAGCGTGAAACCACCGACATGATGGCCGACAGGATCGTAATCCGGATGCGGACGATCCGCGACGCTCTGGCCCGGCACGACCGACTGCGCCCAGGCGACGCCAGCGCTACCAAAAGCGCTAGCACATAAACCGCTCAAGGAAGCGGCAAGCGTCAGGCACGATTTAAAGCGCAAAGTCATTCCCCCCGGAGCCACCGCATAGCTTATTAAGCCGTTAAGCGACAAGCCTCTGTTGCCCGATTGTGGCACGCGTTGCGTCGTCTGCCGATGGCGTAGAGCGCGGTTGCAGGGTAAGGACAGCCGATCACGCCTGCCGGGGGAAGTACGTGCAATTGATACAGACGCCAAAAGGGCCGTTGGTCCTACTGTTCTATGACGGCTTCGAATGGCGGGCGCGGACAGGAAAGATAGACCGGGCCAAAGCACAGGCGCGGCGCCTAGCGCGCTACCTCTATCGATCCGCGCGACGCAAACAGGTCTTCACGGGGTTCTACACGGCATTTCTGGCGCTGCGCAAATCGCTCGAGCGCGAGGGCTACGACGTACGTGTCAACGACTTTGCCGCGGCGCGTGCACATCCCGACTATCCCATTGGAATAGCAGGCTATCCAAGCGTCCTGGATGCGGTGCGGCTGCCCAACCCCATGATTTTCGGCCCTGGTGATTTCGGAGGAACGCGAGAGGCTGCGCAGGTCGCGGCGCGGGAGCAAATGCGTTTCCTCATTCAACCTTCGGACTGGGCTCGCGATTATTATAGGGCGAGTTGCGGTGATAAGGCAGTGACCTGGTTTGCCGGGATCGACACCGAAGCGTGGCCGGATTCTGCGTCGAAATCAAAATCCGTAGACGTTCTCATCTACGACAAGATCCGCTGGCACCGCGATCGAGAGGTACCGGCGATCCTCGACCGACTCACGGCGCATCTCGATGCGCGGGGTCGTAGCTGGAAGGTGCTCCGGTACGGCGCACATCACCGAAATGAGTTCGCGGATTGGCTCAAAGAAGCCCGCTCGTTTGCGTTTTTGTGCGAACACGAAACGCAAGGCCTTGCCTGCCAAGAAGCAATGTCGACGAACGTCCCGATTTTCGCGTGGGACGAAGGCGTCTTCGTCGATCCCGCGCTCAATCGGGACGCCGAGCAAAGCCTCCAAGTGAGCTCAGTTCCCTATTTCGACAGTCGATGTGGGCTGCGCTTTCGCAGGGACGATCTTGAAGACGCGTTCGACCGATTTTGGGACCACCTGCCAACCTATCATCCGCGCGACTTCGTCAAGGACGAACTATCGATGTCCGCTTCGGCGCGGGCGTATCTGGAACTCTATCGTCGCGCTGGGTCTCGCACGTAGCGCTCGCGTCGCGATAGCTGCCTTCGCGGTTTGTGGCGTGTCGGATGGCTACCCTGCCGGTCCGATAGCGCATACACGCCTGATGCGACCCAAAGGACCGTCAGGAGACTGAAAGGCGCAATGAGCCCAGTCTCGGAGAAGCTGCGGAGATACAAGACAATCTGCAAGCTCGCGAAGAAGGCGATGATCACCGAGGGCTGCGTGAGCTGCCGATAAAGGGCGGCGAGCGCCAGGAACGCGCAGCTCGCGATCAAAAGCGCCTGTCCGAGATACCCCATGTCGACCTTCATCTCGACAAATGCATTGTGAAAATTGAAGCCGCCTCGACTGGCGATCCCACCCCAACGCCAGAGGCCCTCGGCGTCCAGATTGCCCTGTCGCCAGAACGCGTAATAGCCATGACCGAGCAACGGACGCTCGGCAGTCAACCGCGCTGCATATTCCCATAGGTAGGTACGTCCGGTCAGCGTCGCGTCCTTCTTCAAGACGTTCTGGCGGAAGTCTCCGATCGCGTCGAGGATCTGCGGAAGCAATGCGAGCGCCACGCCGACGACGATCACGCCAAGGATCGCCAGGGCGATTCGCCCCGAGATCGGGATCCGGCCGAACAGCAGCAGCAAGGGGAATAAGAGAAGCGTGACGCCCGCGGACGTCATCGCCGTGCCTGACTGCGTCAGCGGCAAGGCGACGACGCTCAGGGGAATGACTGCCAGCGCGAACCAGCGCGCCCATGCCGCTTGCGATCGATCGGCCAGGACAGCGAGCCCGAGCGCAAAAACCAAATGCAAGTTCATGCCAAGCTGGTTCTTGCTTTCGAACAGCCCTTTCCACCCGCCCCCATGCGCGAGATCGCGCCCGAGAAACGGCAATGCGGTAAGCGAAATCGCGAAGAAGGCCAGAAAGAGCGTCAGAACGAGTTGTCGCCCCTCTATCCTGCGGCAGACCAAAACCGCCGCCATCATGGTCAGAAACAGCTGGATCGCCGCGCGGGCTGTCCGCTGAGGCGCATCGGACCAAATGGTGGAGACCAGCGCCATGATCGCGATCAACAGCAACGGGGTAAAGCGAAACAGCGTGCGCGCCGACTCTCCCGGACGCAGGGCAAAAAGGCTCAGAGCAGCGAAGATAAAGACAACGACGCTCGCGGCCCCGGCCAGGATCGTGGCAGCGAGTGCAAGCAGCGCCGCCGTAGCGACAAGATTGTCCCAACCCTGTCGTTGCGAGGGAGAGTTTCGCGCCCAAAGCGGAGCGCGTGCGACTATGGGCTGCCCCCTCATATCGACATCGACACTCTCAGCCTGTTCTTTTCGACGATGGCAATGCCACGGTCGGATTTGACCCATCCGTGGCCGGCGGGGCGTATTCGCGATATGGGGCTTTACCAAGGCCTGCGGCCACTACGCCAAAATGCATCGCGCCGCGCAGAATCTGAGGCCGAGCGCCGCCTTGTCGCAGCAGGTGCACCGGCGCACCAAACACGCACCAAAAGGCCTTCAGCACCGCGAGTACAGTCCCGCTTCGCCCCCGCCCCTGCCGCACGAGCACCATATGATGGATCTGGCCTGACCGGAAACGCCTCAGTGCCAGCCATCGAAACCTCGCACGCCCAGGCGGCACAGGTTCGTGAACAATCGCGTCCGGCGCGTAGCCGAAACGTGCGCCAGCCAGGTGGGCCTCCAGGAAGAACATGGTATCCTCACCGCCGATCTGCCCGAGATCGCGAGCGAAGCGCAACGCGTTCGCATTGATGAAGGAACGGCGCAGCAGCACATTGCCCGTATAACCGTTCCAAGGATTTCCGGTCAGCCTGGCAGAATGGAGATCGGCTCTGACGATCCAGCGCGGCGCATCCTCGGCGTAGGTCGCGTTGCTGACGCCATAGACAACATCTCGCTCCTCACGCGCCGCAAGCAGTCGCGCCAGCCAGTCCGGCTCGGCGATCTCATCATCGTCTATGAAGGCGAACCACTGCTCGGTGGCGGCATCCAGACACGCGTTCCGCGCAATCGAGATGTTGCACGCGGGCGCGTGGAGATAGGTCAGCGTGAGGCCCAGACGGTTCGCGCAGGCTCGGATTACCGCCTCCTGCCGGTTGGTCTCGTCATTATCCGCGACGATGATGTGCATCGCGACATTCGCCGGCAGGCGCTGGGAGGCGAGCGATTGCAACGTGTCCACAATTGCCGCGCGCCGAAACGTGCAAATGCCGATGTTGACGACCTCGCTCACGCCGCGATGCCCCGTCCCATTGTGGCCAAGGCCGCGACCGCCCGCGGATCGGCCGCGCGTGGTCGCTGCGGCACCAGCCGACGAAACTTGCTCATGACCGGCATCCGAAGCAGTGCCCACATTTTCGGGTTTGCGATCAAAATCCTGATGGTGCGACCCCATTGCCGCGACGAGAGCGCTTCTATCAGTTCTGCGAATGCCGCGGCGCGCCTGAATGCGACCAACCTCCGACGAAAGTCGGGATCGTGCGGCCTGAGTGCGAGGTGGCGCTCGCCACCGTGCATCATCGCCATGGCGTTCGCGTACGAAAGTCTATGAGATATCGAGCTCGCGTGCTTCCTATATCCGTAGCTGGCGACCGGCTCTAGAACGTAGCGCAGGCCCGCTGCTAGAAGGCGCACGATCAAATCGTCATCTTCTGCAATTCTCAGTCGGGGGTCGTAACGGACACCGGACGACCGTACTGCCGACCGGCGAAACATTGGCTTCAGATAGCCATAGGGTTTGCCCGACGTGTACATGACGCATTGCTGCAGATAATGCGCCAGGGTTAGCTCTGTTGGTTCCGTGGCACCGACGAGAATATAGGGCGCCTCATTTCCGGTATCGTCGAATATCACCAGATCATCTGCGATGATGTCTGCCCCGCGCAGCGGGCCGGCGGCCGCAAGCGTGGCAAGTCGATTCGGCGCCATCAAATCATCGCTGTCCAGTATTGCGATCCACTCGCCGCGAGCAGCGTCGAAACCGACGTTCCGCGCCTCCGCCGGACCGCCATTGCGGTCAAGCTCGATCAAACGCACACGCGAATCCTGCTGCGCTAACGCGCGAACGATGTCCCGAGTAGCGTCGGTCGAGCAGTCGTCGATGACGATGACTTCGATCGACTGCATCGTCTGCGCGAGCGCAGACCCAATCGCAGCGCCGATGAAATCGCAAGCATTATAGGCTGCGATGACCACGCTGACGACGGGAAAAGGCTGAGAAGGCTCAGGCGAAGAGATACCGGACCTCCCCTTGGCTCGCCGACACGTGTCGTTTGCCGAGCTTGTCGTGAATCACGGTAGCAACGAGCGACGCGAGCCCAGCGGGTTTTGCCGCCGCGGCCAGCGCAGCGGCAGCTCTACCCTTTTGCTTCCGGATATCGAGCATTTGCCGATGATGGAGTTTTCCGGCGATGTGATCGGCGTGGCGTTGTATAATTGCGCGATCAGATCTCACCAATTCGGGCATCTCCAGCAGGTTTCTGTCCGATGCGAGCAACGTAGCGAGGTCCACCGTGCGGTGACTCCCGCTCAACGACCCGGCCCGCTCGAGCGCGAGATATCCGCAATCTCGAAGCAGCGTGAAATGCGCACCCTTGGCCAGCATGCGTGCGTACAGCGCATAATCCTCGCCGAGGCGCAGCGTTTCGTCATACCGCAGCCCGTGGCGTTCGAGGAAGGCGCGCCTGATCATGGGCTTGATAAATCCCATTTCGCCGCGGGGTCGACCGCGTCTAGAAACGTTGCCGTCGACAAAGGCCGCAAGCGAGAGGGTCGTCCGGCCGGGAACACCTCGCACAAGGTTCGGTATTTGGTCAGCGAACACATCCTCGCGCAAAAAGGCGATATTGTCCGCGACTGCGTCCCACCCCTCCTCCGCCAGAAGCGCGGCGAACCTACCCGGCAGGATCATGTCGTCGGCATCTAGGATGGCGATGTTCGGGGCCTTGCTTTCGTCGAGAGCCCGGTTGCGGGCCGCCGCAGGTCCCTGGTTCGACGACTGCCGCAGTAGTCGCAGTCGGCCACTTCCGTCGTCGCACGCTTGCGCTGCGGCAATCGTCCCGTCGCAGGACAGATCATCGACAAGGATGACTTCGCACACTTCCGGTTCTGCGAGAGCGGAGCGCAGCGCGCGCGCAATGGTCCGCTCGGCGTTGAACGCGGCGACCACGACGCATACACTGGCGCCCTTGCAAATCACTGGCCTTTGCTGAATCAAGCGCCCGCCTTACCCACGCCTTTATCGAGGCCCATAAGCCCCGGCTGCTGAGGACCGAGTAAACATGACCATGAAGTTTGCAATCCATTTGGCTGCTGGAGCATTGTGTCTTTGTCAGACAGCCCAGACGGGCGCGGCCATGCAGGATCGAACGCAGCGGAGCCCTGCGGCAGCGCAGACCGAGGTCGCTGAAACTGACAACGACTATCATCTTTCGGCCGGCGACAAGTTGCGCGTGAGCGTCTTCGGTGAAGATACGCTGACTGGGGAATACATCATCACCAGCAGCGGCAATCTCACGTTTCCGCTCATCGGAAATCTCAAGGCTTCTGGCAAGACGGTCGAGGCATTGCAGGAGGCGGTTCGCTCCGCACTATCGGACGGCTACATCAATGATCCTCGCGTAACGATCCAGGTTATCTCATTTCGCCCCTACTACATTCTCGGCGAAGTGGCGCGGCCCGGGGAATATCCGGTTTCCACCGGCCTCACGCTCGAGCAAGCAGTAGCTTCCGCCGGGGGCTACACGTATCGCGCTAATACGAAGCGCGCCTATCTCAAGCGCGCCACCTCGGCGGAACAGGAACTCGTCGACATTCGTGGACCAAGAGAAGTGATCATCCGTGCCGGCGATACTATTCGCATTCGCGAACGTCATTTCTGAAGCGCGCAGCCCGTAGCGTTAACTGCCCGGCTGCGGCGTCGCTGACGCTTTGATCGCAGGATCGATCTCGATCTTGGCCGAGGCACGCATCTTGTCGACCGCCTGCTTCAGCAGCTGGTCGGTTTTCTGCCGGCTCAATGCTTCGGTCGCGGGCGCAGTCCAGGTCTTAGGATCCGCTACGGCGGGCGCGCGAGCAACGACAGTGCTCATGAACGTCGTTCCGTTGGCCGAGAAGTCGAAGACTGCCCCGGGTTTCAGCGCGATGATCTGGCGAGCGATATCCGGCGCCACCGTGGCTGTATCCAGCACGACGGGCCCGCGCTGGGCGGCGACGCCTTGCGACTTCAATTGTGCCTCGATCGCATCGACAGAACCCAATTTCGTGAGGCCCTTCACGACCTCGTTGCTCGCCGGCGTCGGGAAACGAACCTGATCGAGCGTGAGGCGCTGGCGCTGCGAAAATGTGGTCGGTTGCGCGTCGATGAAGCGCTGCACCTCGGCAGCGCTGGGCTTGGCCGGCGTTCCCACGATCTTGCGAATGGCGAGAGATGCAAGCAGCGTCTGCTCTAGCTGGCGACGGCGCGCCACATATTCGGGTCCGCGATCGAGCCCCTGTTGACGCGCGTAGTCCGCCAATAAGGCCCGGTCTATGACCCGCGGAAGAACTTGCGGGCCGAATTTGCGAATATCCTGGTTCGCGGGGACCTGCGCACCTTCGGCCTCGGCTCGGAGCTCCTGCTGCGTGATTTCCTCGCCATTGACCACTGCGACCACTTGCCCGCCCGGCTTTTTCTCGCAGCCCGCCAAGGCGGTGCTGGCCAGGGCCAAGACAATCCACCCGGCCGAAGCCGGTGCGCGCATCAACCCATTCATTCCTTCGATCCCCCGCAACGGCCCGCATTTTCGGCCGTTGGATACCTAGCAGGAAATCAGTCGATTTGGCAAAAGGCAAAGGGTGGATTGACTTGGATGGCTTGCATCCGAAAGCCGAACGTGGTTGCGTTTCGCACGGGCAAATGGCTTGATCGGGGGATACAATGGCAAGTGCACGACGGCGTCGGAATCCGGCCCTGCGCATAACCGCGGTCGCTATCTGGTGCGGCTTCGTCGCACTTCTGCTCCTGTGGCAGGCAGCCCACTACCAGAATGTAATGTCCACGCTTGCAGAGTGGCAATTCAACGTGATCGGTCGCTACTATCCGACCTTCACCTACCTGCTGCTGGTCCTGGCGCTGACGTTGCCGGCACTTCTTTTCTTCGCCCGCCCGCGCGTACCGGGCAGCCGGCCAATCGATGTCACGATGCTGCGTTCCGCACGAACATTCTCGCGCGCGTTGTTCGCGACATCGGCGGCCCTTCTGCTCGTGGCGGCAGGCTTGATGCTGTCGATCCTTCGGCTCCCTGATGACAAGGGCCCAGTACAGGAACTGTCGCTGGACGATCCGGTGATTACCCTGCCCCATGAAGGCCTGACTAGGATCGTCGGAACAATCGGCTACGATCGCACTGCTGCCCTGGACGAGGATTTGCTGCTCAGCCGTCGCAGCCTGCGTTTCGCGCCTGTGATACCGGCAGGGTCGGATCCCGCCAATATTCAGTTTTTCGTTGAACTGCCGCCGGCGACGGACACGAACCGACAGGCGACGGCAACGATGGTCGGCGTGCTGAGAAGCGGGGGACTACCCGGCGAGATTCTGCGGCTATATCGCTACGCCGGCTTCCGCGTCGAAGAGCCTTATTACGTTCTGTTCACTGGCACCCGTGCGATACGCTGGGGCCGGTTCGTCATTGCAAGCCAGCTGATCGTGGCCGCCTTCCTGGTTCTTCTTGTGGCATTTTGGCAGCGCTGGCGCTCCCGCAAGTTGCTGGAAACAGTGAATAAGAGCGCTCAAGTGGAGACTGTCGGCGCGTAACCCAATCTTAACCAAGGTTTGAAACCGAACTTTGCGAGGTTGGGTGTCATGGGGGTCGCATGTCCCCGTGTCGCCTCGTCTTTTTGCTTGCAGTCGCTGCCGTCTCCGGCTGCGGGTCAACCGAGGTGTATGCGCCGATCCAGCAGGCCAATGCCCCGGTCGCGCTCGTCGCGGCGGCCTATCCCTCGAATGGCGGATCTCCCCGCCTGCCCAAGCGTGACGCGAGGATCCGGCGGTCGTCTGACGGATTGTTCTACGTCAGTGCAAGAGTGAACGGCGTACGCGTTCGTTTCGTCGTCGACAGCGGATCTAGTACCGTCGTGTTGAGCCGATCCGACGCCGAACGTGCCGGGATTTCGCGCTCGGACGAAGGCACGCTGCTGCAGACCGCCGGCGGCGTGACACGCATGCAGCGCACGCAGTTGGAAGAGGTGGCCATCGCCAATCGGGCGTTGAAGAATGTCGAAGCCGCAGTGGTGGACGAGGGACTGGAAGTCTCGCTACTTGGCCAAAGCGCCTTGTCGCGACTCGATGCCGTACATTTCAGCGGCGACGTGCTCGAGCTTCGCTGACGGGCGAGCATCGCGGTTTCGCCTTAACACCACTCCGCATCCGAAGAACCCGACTATCATCAAAAGCCACGTCATCGGCTCCGGCACCGCTGGCACAACCGGAGGAGTTGGCGTGGGTGTCGGGGTTGGATCAGGCGTCGGACTCGGGTCTGGGGTTGGATCGGGCGTCGGACTCGGATCCGGGGTAGGCGTGGCCGTCGGCGATGGGCTGGGGTCCGGCGTAGGCGTCGGGCTTGGCCCGGGTGTAGGCGTGGGAGCGGGCGTCGGCGAAGGTGCCGGCGTCGGCTCGGGCGTCGGTGTAAAACCAGCGGGGCCCACCGGCGAGGTGGTGACGCCTGGCCCGATCGGGCTCGGTACGAACGGCGCCGCGATGGGAGTGTCACCCAGCGAAGCGAGGCTAGACGAAGCCGGCGCCAAGCCGGCAGGGACACCCGCCTCTGCTGGCGCATTGGGAATTATCGGCGCGACGGAGCCGGCCGGCCCGACTGCTGAACTGGCGCCCGGCTGCGGACGCGGTGGCCGCACCAGCGCCGAGTACAGCCGACGCGCCCCGGCAGGCCCGAACGTCAACGACCCTAAAGCGGGCTGGGACGGCGGAAGCGGCCGGACACCGAAGGCGCTCGCAGCAGGCTGCATCACGAAGATCGCGCGCTCGTTGCGAGGCGCCAGCGAAAACGCAAGTGCAATAAGCGACGTCAGGCCGACCAAGCCGAGCTGGCGGCGGTGATTGCGCCGGTAGATTTCCTGAATATCCCCCACGGATGCCCCTTAGCGTAGTTCAGATCATTTGCGAAGACATCGCGTGCGCGTTGCGTCTCGAAATTACACACTCGCTTGCGCGAAAGCGCAAGGCATCGCATGAAGGTGTCCATGTGGGGGAAATGGCTGAATCGACCGGGTTGCGCAGCGGCCGCGTCTCTGACGCTGGCGCTAGGCGGATGCGCGCCTTCGGAAAATGCCGCAGCGGTGATGTCGGCGACTCTCGCAACCCTGTCCCAATCTGGTCGCGACATCTGCGTTGATCGCACCACGCGCGGCGAGCCGCTTGCGATATTTCGGAACATGGCGGCGGCGCCGGATCCGTCGCGTCGCGGACTGACTTGGCACGCACCGCGCCCCCTGAGCGCTCAGCAGGATTTACCGCTGCAGCAGATTATCGGCGGCGAGTTCAAGGATCGCCGCACCGTGTTGGAGCAGCCGGGTCGGCAAGCGCCAGCGCCTTTGCCCGCGACAGAGCAGCGCCGCCTGAATGTGGCGGCGACCAAGCTTTCCTTCGCAGAGAGCGATCAAAGGGCGATCGCAGCACAGTCAGCGGCGGCGCCGAAAGCGCACGCAAGATGGTGGGTGTTCAACCGGCTCCGCCGCGATTGCGGCCCGATCTACACCCTGTCTCATCCCGTCATCGTCGGTGATATCGCATTCGTCTCGGCAATGGCCGGCCATTGGGGCACCACCTACGCAATCGAGCGTAAAGACGGGAAATGGCGTACGACCGCGCAATGGAGCAGCTGGCTTTACTGATTTCAGCCCGTGAGCGCGGCGCGTTCGCCCGGATCGAGCGGGAGGCATTGCGCCTTGTTGTTCCGAGGAACCTGGGCGCAGTTCCATAATGCCTGATCTCCCCTTCCCTCGTCGCGCGCGTAGAAGAAGGTCAGTGCATCTCGCTGGCCGTCCGACAATGGCAGCGCTGCGCCCATCCTCGGCGCATCGCGCCAGCCATAGACGCGGCAAGACGATCGACCTTTACAGAGCGTAAGCGCAGCGAGAGCGTGGTTGCCCGCGAACGTGCCCGCATCGACCTGGATGAAAAACCGGCCATTTTGTCCCTCGTCCGCGCGCACGATCGCTCCGCGCAAAGCGCGATCTCCAACACCGGTCGCGACGCTGCCCTCGCCTGCGGGCGGCGAAGTTTCCGCTACGAGCGCAGGCGAGACCGCGGTGTCGAGCGCAGCTGCATGTGCCGAGGAGAGCCCGGCGAGCCTCGCGACGACCGGCTCGTCCCCTGCGTTCGAACCCGCCAAAGCCTTGACGGTCCCCCAACGTCCTCGCCAACTATAGAAGATGTGGGTCCGCACCTGCGCCAGCTTGGCCAAGGACGGCGCCCAGTAAGGCACGACCCAGTTCGTATGATAGTGCGATGCGACCCCAACTCGCGGATCGACTAGGCCGTTCAGCATGCTCGACGCGAGCGCCAGAGCACGCGCCCATGCGGCAGCCGAAGGCTTGCGTCGCGTCATCGACCCGTCGCAGGTGAATGTGAACTGACATCCGGTAGCTCGCTCGCTGCCCTGGAAAACCACACCGCAAACTGTTCTCGGAAACGCCGGGTGCCGGGCACGATTGAGTACCACCTGCATCACGGACTGATCGCCGAGGACATCGTCTCCCGCCTCGTACCAGGCCGCCGCGGCAAGGCAGGCTGTCGCGCGCGCGCGGGAAGCCTCGGAACCGACGAATCTGAAGCGCGGCGCGGAGGCGATCGGTCCGGAAACGTCGAACGGCCGGCTCTCATTGACCTTGAGTGCCACGTCTGGCTGGATCGGCATCAGCGTCACCGGCTCAACGACCGGCGGCTGGGGCCATTTGTCCGGCGGCACCCGCGATCGAGTCGGATTACCCGGAACGAAGATTACCCATGCCACAACAAGTGCCGAAAGGATAAGCAATCCTCCTACCGCAGCCGCAAGCGGCGCGTAGCTCGTCCGCATCTGTCGAGCCGGCACGTGAGCACGCCTTCGCTCAGGCCGATCCCAGCCTGTTCGGTTCAAATCGCGATTTCCGAGATGCGCCCCCCGCGTCATGCGTCGGGCTCGTACCGTTTTTCTGACAGAGCGTACAGAGCGCGCAAGCTACGCCTCGAACGTAAAGTGCCGGTCAAGAGTCATGTGTTCGCGTGCAACGGACAGCCAGCCATTCTCGATGGCGGCTATTGTTTCGCGCTCGTGCAGATGATCGAGCCAGACGGAAGCGAATCGACCTCCGTCGCGCTCCTTACGCGATTTCCTCGAGTACATACTCGACGCGGCGCAGCCGGTCGCGCGGATCCGCGATCCGCTCATGCAATAGGAACCGGTCGCCCTTGCGCTCGAGCCCGGCCAGCGCCTTCGCCTCGAAATCGCGGCGCGGCGTCAAGGCAATCGCTGCGGGCCCGGCATCG
>Ga0065165_1001395_pt1 | contig 26423 bp, 25 predicted proteins | sample AraplaMF_Cvi_mMF_FD_63813 | JGI IMG/M metagenome (GOLD analysis project Ga0065165, IMG submission 63813) | Arabidopsis root microbial communities from the University of North Carolina, USA - plate scrape MF_Cvi_mMF (version 2) (version 3) | ecosystem: Host-associated > Plants > Roots >... | reverse complement strand
TCGCGCAAGCGATAACGCCGCGGGGCGATGTCAGGCCCGCCGTCCGGGTAGGTTGCTCGAGGCCATGTGCAAACATGGTCCCAGAGGAATGGCCGTCACGTATCGTTCGCGCAAGCGGGCGGTGCCCTACAGAACCCGGCTTACAGGCCGGCTGATATTCTTAGGCGCTTTCGAGCGAAGTGGAGTTCCGGTTCGCGTCAAGAAAGCGCGCCTTAACTAGGAAGCAACGAGGGGCTCGATGCTGACGCATCGGGCCCCTCACCATTTTTGGGGCAGGCCGTCGTTCCGGGGCGTTACGCCACGATCTCGTTCAACACCGCCATCAATTCCTCCGGCGCCGTGATGTTCGGCGCGTGGCTCGCATCGAGCTCGAAATATCGCCAGCCGTCTTCGCTCTTCGCGCGCTTCGCAAATTGCCCGAACACGTCGCCCGGCGGGGTACGCTTGCAATAAATGTAGCTGCGCGGCATCGACGGCTCGCCGCGCTCGAGCTTCACCCTGGTCTCGAAGCATTTGACCGGCATGTTGACGCGACGCTCTTCGAGCCAGTGACGATCAGCCTGCGGCGTATCCTCCGGCGGCGGGTTCGGAGGAACGCGATAGCCGTCACCCGCGGCGGTGGCCTTGCGCATCGGCTCACGCCCGCCCTCGTGCAGGTCGAACAGCGACTGGCCGTCGCGCGGAACGAAGGCGTCGAGATAGATCAGTTGCGAGACGTATCCGCGCGCACGATCGGCGACGCCGGTTGCGACCATGCCGCCATAGCTGTGGCCCAGCAGCACGACATCGCGAAAATCCTCGAACTTGATGACGTTGAGGATGTCCAGGATGTGCGTGTCGAGATCGACGGCGGGACTGAAGAGATGCTCGCGCTCGCCGAGCCCGGTGTAGGTCGGCGTCACCAGGCGGTGACCGGCCTGCGCCATCAGCGGATGCATCTTCTTCCAGGACCATCCGCCGGACCATGCGCCATGACAAAGCAGGAAAGTTTTCGAGCGTCCGGCCATCTGCATCTTCCATCTCTCTTGTCAGATGCGATGGAGTGTAGTGGCCGGTCGCGCCAAGTAAACTTCACGACCTCTTCAGGCGACGCGCCGATCCTTCACAAGTACCGGAGCGAGCTCGCTGGCTTCGCGCCGCAGCTTGGCCGCCTCGAAACCGTGCATGCCGACCTGCCACTGCAGGCCGACGATCGAGCCCTTGGTCGGTTGCAGCAGCCCGAGCGAGGCAAACAGCGTCACCGGCAGCCACACCGCCAGTTGCAGCCAGACCGCCGGCGAATAAGCGGTCTCGACCGCGAGGATCGCCGGCACCACGAGATGGCCGACCACGACGATCACGAGATAGGCGGGAAAATCGTCCGCGCGCTGGTGAAACAGTTCTTCACCGCAATGATCGCAGCTGTCCGCGACCTTCAGGAAACGGCCGAACAGATGGCCTTCGCCGCAATTCGGGCACTTGCCCAGGAAGCCGCGCCACATTGCCTTTGTCAGAGAGATTGAACCGGTCGCCATGACCACACCTCTTCCTTTTCACTGATCCATACAATAATATCTTGCATCCATACATTCAAAGGATATGGACCCAAATTGCATGGATTGGACTCCTACAATCTCGGAGCTGCCGGGACCGCGCTATCAGCGCATCGTCGATGCCATGGAGGCCGATATCGCCGCCGGCCGGCTGGTGCGCGGCCAGCAATTGCCGACCCAGCGCGCGCTGGCCAAGGCGCTCGGCATCGACCTCACCACGGTGACGCGTGCCTACACCGAGGCGCGGCGCCGCGGCATCATGGAAGCCCGGGTCGGACAGGGATCGTTCGTGTCGGAGACCAGCGCGCGCCGCGCGGTCGACCTGCCGCATCCGGTCGCGATCGACCTCTCGATGAATGTGCCGCCGCATCCGCTGGAGGCCCAGCTCGACGAACGCATCATCGCCGGCATGGAAGCGATCCGCGCGCAGTCGGGCCTGACCGCCTATCTCAACTACCAGCCGCCCGGCGGCAGCGCGCATGAGCGCGAGGTCGCGGCGCGCTGGATGCGCGCACGCGTGCCGCATGCGCATGCCGACCGGCTCGTGATCTTTCCGGGCGCACAGACCATCCTGTTCAATCTGCTCATGCACCTCGCCCGTCCCGGCGACGTCGTCTTGACGGAGGCCCTCACCTTCCCCGGCATCAAGGCCGCTGCTGCGCGGCTCGGTGTCAGGCTCGTCAGCGTCGCCATGGACGACGGCGGCATTCTGCCCGATGCGCTGGCGAAAGCCTGCCGCGCACATCAGCCGAAGGCCGTCTATCTGATTCCGACGCTGCACAATCCGACCACGGCGACGCTCGCGCCCGAGCGCCGCGAGACCATCGCGAAGATCATCACCGATGCCGACACGGTCCTGATCGAGGACGACGCCTACGGCCTCCTCGACCGCGCGGCTTCGCCGATCGCCAATCTCATCCCCGAGCGCACATATCTGGCGACCACGCTGTCAAAATGCATCGCGCCGGCGCTGCGCGTCGCCTATCTCATCACGCCCGACAACGACGCGCAGGTTCAGATGCGCAACGCTTTGCAGGCAACCGTGCAGATGCCGGCGCCGCTGATGGTCGCGCTGGTGACGCACTGGATCGAGAGCGGCATCGCCGATCGCATCATCACTGCGATCCGGAACGAGGCGATCGGCCGCCAGCAGATCGCGCAACGCGCATTGAAGGGATTCCAATTCCTGGCCAAACCCGCCGCCCATCATCTCTGGCTGCGGCTGCCGGAGACCCGGCCCGACGTCGCGGCCTATCTGCTGCGGAATGGACTCGCGATCGTCGCCGGCGATGCCTTCACCGTGGACGGGACGCCGCCGCATGCGGCGCGCGTCTCACTCGGCGCAGCGCGCAACCGGGCCGAGTTGACCGAGGCGCTGCGCATCCTGGTCGGTGCGCTGCACAGACCCGCCGACACGAGGCAGATCGTCTAGATCAATTGCGGTGGCGGCGATGGCGCGGGCGGACGACAGGCGCAACGGGTGACGGATAGCCCTGCGAAGCGAAGGCATCATTCGGGCCCGCCGGCAGCCCGCGCGATGCGCGGGCGGCAGGCGTGAGCTGGCCGCCGTTCAGAACGTCGCGGTCGGGGTGGGCGGCCTGGTAGGCTGCGGGTTCCGAAAACTGCGCCTGTGCCATCGACGGCACCAACGCCGCTGCCGAGAGCAACGCGGCCGCGACGGCAATCCTCATGCGGGTCATGGATAGTCTCCATTTTATTCGGGACAGGCCGATGGAGCGCATTAAGGCGTCGAGCGGGCCCCCGGTTTAAAATACGACCATCATGTAGGCGCGTCTTCCGCGAACGCCCGCCGCCCGCCATCACGCTTGCGTGCGGTTTCGAAATTGACCTTCCGGGCCGGGGCTGTGCTATGCGGGCCATGGCGATCAACAGTTCGGGATCGCCCATTGCGGCAAGGATCATCGGTTGGAAACGTTCACCTACGCGCTGCTGCTGTTCGGCGCATTGGCCGGCGGCTTCGTTTCGGGCCTGGCCGGGTTCGGCACGGCGCTGATGGCACTCGGCATCTGGCTCTACGTGCTGCCGCCATCGCTCGCGGTGCCGCTGGTGCTGATCTGCTCGGTGATCGCGCAGACCTCAACGCTGCCCTCGATGTGGAAGAGCTTTGATCTGTCGCTGGTGTGGCCGTTCCTGATCGGAGGCCTGATCGGCGTGCCGCTCGGCACCATGCTGATCGCCTCGGCCGATCCGAAAGTGTTCAAGCTGAGCGTTGGCGTGCTGATCCTGATCTTCTCGGCGGCTCTTTACCTCAACAAGGCCCCGCTCGCCGTCAAATTCGGCGGCCGGATCGCCGACGGCGTGATCGGCTTTGCCGGCGGCATTCTCGGCGGCCTTGCCGGATTGTCCGGACCGCTGCCGATCCTGTGGGCCAACATTCGCGGCTGGAACAAGCATGAGAGGCGCGGCATCTTCCAGCTGTTCAATTTCACCGTGCTCGCAACCGCCCTGGTGTTGCAGACGGCCTCGGGCCTGGTCGAAATGAAGGTGCTCTGGCTGGCGATGGTTGCCTTTCCCGGCACACTGATCGGCGCGTGGGCCGGCGCGCGTGTCTATCACGCACTCAACGACAAGCACTTTGGTGATGTGGTGCTCGGTCTGTTGTTCCTGTCGGGACTGACCCTGGTCTGGAACAGTATCGGCTCGCTTTAGCCGTCAACCCACGGGGCGGCGACCTCGCCGGAGCCGTGGGTGGAGGACAAGCGCGCGTCCCTCTGATTTGCCGCTAGGCCGGTTCACGCACGGCAGCGGGCGTGGGCTCGGAAGCCGGCGGCTCCCCGATCGTCTCGTGCGATGGAAGCACGAGGCGCTTCCTGAACTCACGGTGCAGCAGCCAGACGCTCAGGGCGGCCTGCAACGTCGTCGTCGCGATCGACAGATACCAGACGTGCTCCATTCTGAAGCCCGGCCATGTCGACAGCCAGACTGACGGCAGGGAATAGGTCAGAACCCGCATCGCCGAGGCCCACAACACCGGCTTGGTGTTGCCGAGCCCCTGAAACATGCTGGAGCAGGTGAAGATGAGCCCCTGCGCCACCATGTTGAGCGAGACGAGGCGCAGGAAGAGTGACGCGACCGCCATGGTATCCCGATCGTTCGAGAAGCCGGCCAGCAGCAGGTTAGGCGCCAGCTGCGCGAGGATCATGAGAACGACCATCACGGCGGTCGCGATCAGCGAGGCCTTGACGAAAGTCTCCCGCACCCGCGCGCCATTGCCGGCGCCGAAATTCTGGCCGGCGATCGGCCCTGCGGCGAGCGCGATGGCAAGCGCCGGCATCTGGATCAGGCCGAGCACGCGCGTGCCGATGCCGAATCCGGCCTGCGCCGCCGGGCCGAAGATGCTCAGCACGTAATAGCCGACGCCCATGATGATGAAGATCATCACAAACTCGCCGCCCGCAGGCAGTCCGACATTGAGGATTCGCCTCCACTGCCGAAGCCGCGGACGCCACTGTGCAGGATGAAACGCGACATAGCGCTCCAACCGGAGGAAATACGCAAGCAGCATCAGCACGCCGACAAACACGGCGATCGAGCTCGCGAGCCCGGCCCCGGCGACACCGAGCGCGTAGCCCGTGCCCCAGCCCGAGATCAGGACCGGCGCCAGCGCGATGTTGATCGCCACGGCGAGCGCCTGCACCAGCATGCTCGGCCGCACGATGCCGGTCGCGCGCAACGCGGACGCCATCACCTGTGAAGCGAACTGAAGCGCCAGCGCCGGCGTGAACCAGAGCAGGTAGACGGTCCCGGCCTCGATCGTGGCGTCGTCGGCCGCGACGGCGCGCATGTAGGGGCGCGACAGCGCAAAGCCCGCAACCAGCGTCAGCAGTCCGAACAGCACCGCCAGCGCCACCGACTGGTTGAACACCAGGTTGGCATCGGCACGGTCCTTCCGCCCCACCGCATGCGCCATCAGCGCGACCGTGCCGACGCCGAGCACCTGCATCAGGGCGTTGACGAGGAAGCCGGCATTGCCGGCCGCGGCGACGCCGGCGACGGCACCCTCGCCGAGTCCCGCGACGAAGTAGAGGTCGACCAACTGGCAGATCATGATCGTGACCATGCCGATCATGATCGGCGGTGACATGCTCAGGATGTGGCTCACGATGGAGCCGCGCGTCAGGTCTTTCATAACATTCCATCCCCCGAGGACATGACGACGGAGCCTGTGCCCCGCCGTCACGCGCCTCATTCCGCTGCTGCGATCTGACCGAGCTCCACCACTTGGCGCTCGAACAGGCCGCGATAGATGCCGCCGGCTTTGCCCGCGAGCGTGGCGTGGGTGCCCTGCTCGACGATCTCGCCACGGTCGAACACGAGGATCCGATCGAGACTGCGCACCGTCGACAGACGGTGTGCGATCACGATCGAGGTGCGGCCCCTCATCAGCCGTTCCATGGCCTGCTGGATCAATGCCTCCGATTCCGAATCGAGGCTCGAGGTCGCCTCGTCCAGGATCAGCACCGGCGCATCCGCCAGGAAGGCGCGCGCCAGCGCCACGCGCTGCCGTTCGCCACCCGACAGTTTCACGCCGCGTTCGCCGACGAGGGTGCCGTAACCCTTCGGCAGGCGCAGGATGAAGTCGTGCGCATTCGCCAGCCGCGCGGCCTGCTCGATCGCCTCGAAGCTGGCGCCGGGCCGGCCATAGGCGATGTTCTCCGCGAGCGTCCTGTGAAACAGGATCGGCTCCTGCTGCACGATCGCGATCTGGCTGCGCAGAGACTGCTGCGTCGCCGTCGCGATGTCCTGCCCATCGATCAGCACGCGGCCATCCGTGACGTCGTAGAGCCGCTGCACCAGCTTGACGAAGGTCGTCTTGCCGGAGCCGGACCGGCCGACGAGGCCGACACGTTCGCCGGCACGGATCGTCAGCGACAGCCCGTCATACAGCGGCGCGCGATGGCCGCCGTAGTGGAACGTGACGTCGTCGAACACGATCTCGCCGCCTTCGATCGCGATCGGACGCGCGTCCGCCACATCGGCGATGCCGATCGGCTCGTCATGGATCGCCACCAGCTCCTCCATGTCGTTGACCGAGCGCTGGAGGTTGTTGATGTGCATGCCGACGTCGCGCAGATAGGCGTGGATGACGTAATAGCTCGTCAGCACATAGGTGACGTCGCCGGGCGTGGCATGGCCGTACATCCATAGCAGCACCGAGCCGCCGATCACGGAGCCCCGCAGGCATAGCAGCAGCGAGAGCTGCGCCATGGCGGTGTAATTGAAGCGAAACCACGTGCGGCGCACGCGCGTCCGCCAACGATTGACGACACGGGCGAGCCGCGCGTCCTCGCGTGCTTCCGCCCCGAAGGACTTCACCACCGCATTGCAGGTCAGCGCGTCCGCCAGCGTGCCGCCGACCTTGGTGTCCCAGGCATTGGAGACACGTGCGGCCGGCGCGATGTAGCGCGTCGAGAACAGCACCGTCATCGCGACATAGGTCAGTGCGCCGAGCGCGATCACCGCGCCGAGCGAAGCCCAGTGCACGCCGAGCAGGATCATCGATCCGATCAGCACGATCAGCGACGGCAGCAGCGCCAGCAGGATGGTGTCGTTGAGCAGGTCGAGCGCCCACATGCCGCGCGTGATCTTGCGCACGGTCGAGCCGGCAAAGGAATTGGCGTGCCAGTCGGTCGAAAACCGCTGCACGCGCATGAAAGCGTCCTGCGCGACCTCGGCCATGGTCTTCAGCGTGAACGGCACGATCGCCTGCAGGCCTGCGAGCCGCAGCACCGTCGTCGCGGCGCCGAGCGCCACGATGGCGCCGAACGCGACCAGCGCCGCATGCCGCGCGTCAGGATCGGATGGCCCGCGCGTCAGCGCGTCGACCAGTTGGCCGGAGAATACCGGCATGAACAGGTCGGCAACGGTGGCGCCCAGAAGGGTGCCGGCCACGATGAGGCTCCGCCCCGGCTGCTTCAGCCAGTGCTTGAACACGAAGGGCAGCACCACGCGTATCGCCGCGGGCTTCTTTGAAAGAGCGGTCATGGCATCATCCGGCCGCTTTTGCGGCGGGCCGGCTCCATCGATGGACGCATGTCGGGCGCGAGGCCGCGGCGGCGTCACTTAACTTGACTGGTAACTTGGCTTGGGAAGTTGAGAGATCGGGACTTCAGGCCCGATCGAAGCTCGCGGAAGTGACCCTAATGGGCCCAGCACACACCGAGCGAGAACATCGAACCCGGGCGTACGGTCTGCGAAAGCGAAATAGTCATGCAAATCCTCCCCGGTTCGAGTGAATGAGGTGCGCTTTATAGATGCGTCGTGTGCGGTTTGCAACGGGCCTCGCGCGAGATCACGCGCGAGTGTTGCAATTTGGTGCGTGTGAGCTCGCCTCACTCTCCGCTGTCATCTCCCGCGAGGGCCCAAGGCGAGGCCTGCGGCCCGCCCTAATGCGCGTCGCCGCCGCCGGTCATTGAGGCCGGCTTGTTCAGCAGCGTCACCAGCAGGCTGAGGCCGAGATAGAACACCGTCAGCACGAAGAAGGCATCGCCGAAGCTCATCACCACGGCCTGGCGATGCACGATCTGGCTGAGCTGCTTCATCGCCATCAGCGTGGCATCGCCGAGCCCCTGGAATTTCTGCTGCAGCATGGTCAGGGTTTCGGTCGCCGTGGCATTGCCCCAATGCACGCGCTCCTGCAGGCGGGTGATGTGCAGATCGGTGCGATCGTTCAGCACGGTGTTGATGACCGCAAGGCCGACCGCGCCGCCGAGATTGCGCATGAGGTTGAACAGGCCGCTTGCGTTCTTCACCCGGTCGGGCGCCAATGTGCCGAGCGCGATGTTGTTGGTCGGCACCATCGCGAACATCATGCCGATGCCGCGCAGGATCTGCGGGATCAACAGCTCGTAGAAATCGTAGTCGCGGGTGATCCAGGTCATCTGATAGGAGCCGAGCGCGAACACGATCAGGCCGAACGCGATCATGTAGCGCATGTCGAACTTCAACATCAGGCGGCCGACCAGCGGCGCGACCAGGAACATGGTGATGCCCGAGACGAACATGGTCTCGCCGATCATCAGCGCGCTGTAGCCGCGCACCTCGGCGAGATAGCGCGGATAAATGTAAGTCAGGCCGTAGAGGCCGATGCCGACGCAGAACTGGAGCACGCAGCCGACGGCGAAATTGCGGTTGGAGAAGGTGCGCAGATTGACGATCGGCTCGGCCGCGGCGAACACGCGCCAGAAGAAGGCGATCGCCGAGACCGCGCAGATCCAGGCGCAGGTCGCCACCGACGTGTCCTGCATCCATTCGTGCTGCGGGCCTTCCTCCAGCACATACTCCAGCGTGCCGAGAAAGCCGGCCATGAACAGCAGGCCCCACCAGTCGAAGCGGTCGAGCAGCTCGAAATGCGGCTCGTCGAAATCGACCAGCGCCAGCACGCCGAGGGTAATCGCGATGCCGGGCACGACGTTGATGAAGAACAGCCAGTTCCACGACATCAGATCGGTGATGTACCCGCCGACGGTCGGGCCGATGGTGGGAGCCAGCGTCGCGACCAGCCCGATGATCGGGCCGACGATGTGGAATTTGGAACGCGGAAACACGGTATAGGCCGAGGCGAACACCGTCGGGATCATGCCGGCGCCGAGAAAGCCCTGCAGCGCGCGCCAGAGGATCATCTCCTCGATCGTGGTGGCGAAACCGCAGAGCAGGCTCGAGGCGGTGAAGCCCGCGGCCGAGATCGCAAACAGCAGCCGCGTGCCGAAGGCGCGCGACAGGAATCCGGACAGCGGGATCGCGATCACCTCGGCGATCAGATAGGCGGTCTGGACCCAGGCGACTTCGCTCGAGCTTGCCGAGAGGCCCGCCTGGATTTCACTGAGCGATGCGGAGACGATCTGGATGTCCAGGATCGACATGAACATCCCGAACACCATGATGATGAACGCGAACAACCGCTTCGGCGCGATGCGCTCCGAAGCGGGGTTCGCCATCGTGGCGGGGGAAGCGGTGGTGGCGTTGGCCATGGCCCGACCTCGCAGCAGGCTTGGTTACTGCGGGTGAACGGCGGTGGGATCGTCGAGATCGACCTCGCTGTCGGCGTCGGCCGCGCCCTTGTTGGTATCGACTGTCACGTAGACAGACATGCCGGCACGGAGCAGGTTCTGCCGCGCCACCGACTTTGGCACGCGGATGCGGACCGGCACGCGCTGCACGATCTTGGTGAAATTGCCGGTGGCGTTGTCGGGCGGCAGCAGCGTGAACACAGAGCCAGAGCCGGCCGCGATGCTGTCGACCACGCCGCTGAACTTGCGCATGCCGTATGCATCGACCTTGATCGTCACGGGCTGGCCGGGACGGATGCGCTTGAGCTGCGTTTCCTTGAAATTGGCGTCGATATAGACGTCGTCGAGCGGCACGACATTGCCGAGCCGCTGGCCGACGGCGATGAAATCGCCGGTGTTGACGAGGCGGTTCGAGAACGTGCCGTCGACCGGGGCGCGCACTGTCGCGAAGGTAAGGTCGCGCTCGGCCTTGGCGAGCGAGGTCTTGAGCTCGGCGAGTTGTGCCTGCGCTTCGGCCTGCTGCGCCTTGGCGACGTCGACATTACTGACGGCGACGTCATAGGCGGCCTGCGCGGCCTTGACCGCGGCGGCGCCCTGGTCGCGTCCGGCCTCGGAGGTTTCGAACACGGCGCGCGAGGCAAAGCCCTTGCTGTTCAGCGCCTGCTGACGCTCATAGTCGAGGTCGGCGCGCTTGAGGCCGGCTTCGGCCGAAACCAGCTGCGCCTTGGCCTGCGCGACCTGGCTGTCGAGGGCTGCGATCTGGCGGCCGATGCGGTCGATGGTGGCCTGCTGGGTCGCGATCTTGGTGGCGGCGGCATCGACCGCGATCTTGTAGTCGCCGTCGTCGATGCGGAAGACGATGTCGCCGGCTTTGACCGTCGAATTGTCGCCGGCAAGGATCGAGGAGATGTGGCCGGCAACGCGCGCGCCCAGCATGGTGTTGTTGGCGCGGACGTAAGCATCGTCGGTGGACACGTAGAAGCGGCCGACCAGCGTGTAGTAGCCGGCATAGCTCGCGGCGGCGAGCGCGAGCACGAGGCCGACGCCCATCAGCACGAATTTGCGCTTGCCGGGCTTCGGCGCCGCCGGTGCAGCGGGGGCCTGCTTGTCAGTCACGGGCGTCTCCGGCACCTCATTGGTGCGACGCTTGGCTTCCTCGGCCACATGAGAACGCAGCTGTTCGGCAAGCGCGGCAGATTTCTCGGTCACGACATCACTGCCCGCCTGCTCCGGCGTCGTCTCCACCGCTTCCTGGCGAAGGACGCGCGCAGCCTGGTCTCTCGATACGGCCATAACGGCCTCCCCAAAAAATAAAAAGCGAACAGGGGCAGCCGTCCTGCGGCCGGTTCCCTGTCACCCATCCAAATATCATTGACCGAACGGTTCGGTCAATATACATAATGTTCCCGAGCAAACCCTACTGGCCCGAATCCTTTATTTGGGTTTCATGATCCTCCCCTGAGCCAAAAACCTTCCGAGACGCTGAACCAATGGTTGTAGCCGGCCGCGAACAGCTGCACGTCCTCCAAGAGGAGGACGGTTCCAAACGCCGCCAGATTCTGGACGGCGCCCGTAAGGTGTTCATGGACCTGGGTTTTGACGGCGCCAGCATGGGCGAGATCGCGCGCGCGGCCGGCGTCTCCAAAGGCACCCTCTACGTGTACTTCGCCGACAAGAGCGCGCTGTTCGAAGCCATCCTCGAGGAGGAAGCGCTGTTCCACGGCCAGGTCAGCTTTAACTTCGACCCGGCACGCGACGCCGAGACGACGCTGAAGGACTTTGGGCAGGCCTATATCCACCTGCTCTGCCGGCCCGGCGGCGGATCGGCGATCCGCACCGTCATGGCGATCGCCGAGCGCATGCCCGATGTCGGCCGCCGCTATTATCTGCGCGTGCTGGACAAGACCATCAACCGGCTGTCCGAGTATCTGAAGATCCACGCCGAGTCCGGCGAACTCAAGATCGAGGATTGCGATCTCGCGGCCTCGCAGTTCATGGAACTGTGCAAGGCCTCGCTGTTCCTGCCGTTCGTCTTTCAGGCCGCGCCCGCGCCGTCGGAAAAGCGCATGACCGAAGTGGTCGACAGTGCGACGCGAATGTTCCTGGCGGCGTATCAGGCGAAGTAGGCAAAGCGGAACGAACGCTCCCGTCATTGCGAGCGCAGCGAAGCAATCCAGACTCCCTCCCGGAACGATTCTGGATTGCTTCGTCGCCAGCGCAAAATTGCTTCGCAATTTTGTCGCGCCTCCTCGCAATGACGGCTGAGTTGCGCCAGCGTAAAACTCAGCATTATATTTGCGGCCATGTCCCGTGATCTTCGTCCGCCGGTCGATATCCTCCATTACGAGATCGTCCAGGAACAGGCCTCAGCGCTTGGACGGATGGGCCGCACGCTCGAGCAGGCGCTGACGCGCCTGCGCGAGTTCGACGCCGCTCAGACGGAGACACCGGCCGCGACTCCCGCGGCGCGGCGCAAGCTGGTGATGGAAGCCGGCCACGCACTCTGGATGTTCGTGGTGCAGCGTGAAGCCTCCGGCCTGCGCGACAGCCGCCACATCATGCGGACTTATAACGTGCCGAGCGAGGTGCAGCTGTGCATGGGGCTCGCGCCCACGCCGGTGAAGCCGAACGCGAAGTGAGCTTGCGCGGCAGGCTGAGCCAGGGTGGATACTCATAAATCCGAGGGGCCGCCTTTGGACGCTTAGCGGACATGCCCTGGCTACTCTCTCAACGGAAGCTTTTGACCCAAGACCGATGACACGCGCTGCCACTGCGTGCGTATTCGCTAGTGCCTCAGTTGACACTCCCCTCCCTGTTACTCTGAAACTCCTCCCTTAAGCAGCACGACTATCATCGCGTATAACATTACGAGCCCTAGGCCCAGAAACACCCAATAGGTTGCCACGCAGAAACTGAAAGTTATTTCGTTGCTCTCGCGGGTTACATAACCAGTGCGAGACCAAACTTTCCCCTTCGTATCGGCAAGCCACAACTGCCAACCAATGCTGGCCACCCAACCGACCAGAAATGCGAGCGCGAGGAAAATCATCAACAAGCAGCCCCTCTCGAAACCGTCGTGGAAAATTCGAACTCGGACACTAACGCGCGGATTGTCATCACGATAGTCCGCTTCTGGCCCTTAGCAGTCCTTCGTCTTTAACGACGCGCTGTCTCCGAGATAAAACAGACTTTTGCTGGATTTATAAGCACGCGCCCTAGTCCGCGATCTGCTTCCTCAGCGCGGCGAGATCGTTGACGACCATCTTGGTCGGACCGGTCGAGATGATGCCGTCGTCCTGGAGCCGCGTGAGGATCAGGCTGATCGACTGCCGCGTCGCGCCGATCATGCGGGCGAGGTTGGCCTGTGTGATGCGGCCGAGCGAGATCGGGCCGCTCTCGTCCTGCGCCGCGTTCTCGCACAGCTTAACCAGCAGCAGCACAAGCCGCTCCGCCGCCTTCTGTCCGGCCAGCGTCTGCGCCAGCATCGAATAGGTCTCGCCCTTGAAGCCGAGACACTCGATCAGCGCGACCGCAAACGACGGCGATTGCGCAATCAGCGTGCGGATCGCCTCCTGATCGAGATGCAAAGCCTCGACCCGGCCGAGCGCACGCGCCGACCAGCTGTGGCGGTGATCGCCGAGAATGTAGGGCGCGCCGACGAAGTCGCCGGCCTCCCAGGTCGCCAGCATCAGCTCGCGCCCTTGCGTGCCCGCATGGGTGCTTTCGACGATGCCGTTCAGGATGATGTGGATGCCGTCGGCGGGCTGGCCCTCCCGGAGCAGATAGTCGCGGTTCTGGTAGGTGGCCTGCCGGCCGGTCCGCATCACCAGGTCGAGATCGGCCTTGTCCAATGCCTTCAGCACGTAACGCCCGGCCCCGGCCCTTTGCTGTTCGGCGCGCGGTTCAACCGGATCGGCCACCTCATGCGCATGACTGCGCTCCACCAACGGTCTCCCTTCGAGTGACGGCTCGAAGGCTAGGAGGTCTCCGCTCGGATTGCAACGCGGCGCAAATGCTCAAGGCCCGATTGCCGCCCCCGTGAATGCGCGAGCGAGGTCGGTGAGCAGGCGCTCCCGCCCGGCCGGCGCCAGAAACGTAACGCCATAGGGCACGCCGGCCCCCGTCACCGCATGCGGGACCGCGATCGCGGCAAGCCCGAGCGGATTGGCGTAGTTGGTGTAGTAGCCGTTGTTGAAATTGGCCGTCAACGGATCGCGCGCGACATCCTCGATGCTGAGCACGGTTCCGACCGTCGGCACCACCAGCGCGTCGTGCGTCTCCCAGAAATCGCGCAAGGACCGCTGCACGTCCTTGACCGCGTAGAGCGCGCGATAGGCATCTGCCGCGGAGAACTTCCGGCTGCCGACGACGAGATCGCGCACGATCTTCACGCCGGCATCAGGATTGGCGTCGAGGAATGCACCGACCGAGACATCACGCTCGGCCAGGAACGGCCCGAAGAACATCAGGTCGTTGATCGAGGTGAACGGCGAGAAGTCGACCGATGCAACCGGCATGTCGAGCTGCCGCAGCTTGCGAAGCCCCCCGCCGAACAATCTTTCCGTCTCTTCATTGCCGAAGAATTTGAGCTGGTCGACGCGCGGCGTCGCGATCTTCAGCGGCCGCGCGGGCGATGCCTGCTCGGTCCAGCCGGCAAAGTCCACCGGCGAGAAACTGTCCTCGGCATCGCGCCGCGCCAGCACGCGATAGACATCGTAGCCGTCGCCGGGATCGCGTGTGTAGAGCGAGATCGTATCGAAGCTCCGGCAGGCATAGACCATGCCGCGCTGGCTGAAGGCGCCGGGCGCCGGCTTGAAGCCGGTGACGCCGCAATAGGACGCCGGTACCCTGCCCGATCCGCCGGTGTCGGTACCGAACGCGAAGGACGACGTCCCGGTCGCCACCGACACCGCCGCGCCCGAGCTGGAGCCGCCGGGAATGTAATCGGGATTGTGCGGATTGCGCGCGATGCCGTAGGGCGAGCGTACCCCGACGAGGCCGGTCGCGAATTGGTCCATATTGGTCTTGCCGACATAGATCGCACCCGCGGCGATCGCGTCGGCGACGACCGGGCTCGTCGCTGTCGCGACATGGGCGAACTCCGGACAGGCCGAGGTGGTCTGTTCGCCCGCGACGTCGATGCAGTCTTTCACCGAGAAGATCAGCCCGTAGAGCGGCAGCCTGTCGATCTCACCGGCGCGCCCGTCGAGCACGCGCGCAGCGGCCATGACGCTTTCAGGGTTGGCCGTCGAGATCCAGACGCCGCTCTGGTCGGCGTCGTTCAGGCGCGACAGCACATGCGCCGCGACGTCGGACGGCCTGAGCGCGCCACTACGATAGGCAGCGCGGAGATGACGGGGTGAGATATCCATGTCGGTCACATGCCTGCGGGAATGGGAATTGCCGGCGGGACGCACCCGCCGGCACTGGTCTCAGCGGCCGACCACTTTTTCGAGATAGGCGGGCTGGATGAACGCCTCGAAGTCGGCGCGCGGCAGCAGTTTCGGCAGACGCTCCTGCTTGACCAGGAAGTCGGCGGTCGAGACCAGCGTGTCGACGAACTTGCCCTTCTTCGCGGAGGTGCCGAGATATTCCTCCGTGAGCTGCTTGTTGCAGGGGACCATGCCGGTGCCCTTCATCATGCGCGTCGCATCCTCGATCGGCAGCGACAGCTCTTCGGCAATGATCTCGGCAGTCTTCTCCGGATTCTTCAGCCAGAAATCGATGCCTTCGCATTCGGCTTTGATGAACTTCTCGACAGTGGACGGATATTTCTCAGCGAACGAATTCATGACGACGCCGATATCCCAGGTCGGATAGCCGCGCTTGGTCATCTCGCCGGAGGTGATCAGGATCTTGCCGCCGTTCTTCACGGCCTTGTCGAGGTTCGGCTCCCAGAACCAGGCCGCATCGATGTCGCCGCGCAGCCATGCGGCTGCGATATCGGACGGCGCGAGATCCAGGATCTTCATCGAGGCGGGATCGACGCCCTCGTCCTTCAGCGCCTGCAGCAGCAGATAATGCGTGGTGGAGCCGAACGGCGCGGCCACCGTCTTGCCCTTGAGGTCCTTCAGCGACGTGATGTTCTTGTCGGTGCGGACCACCATCGCCTCGACATAGTCGAGCAGGTTGATCACCAGGATGCCCTTGATCGGCAGCGCGCGGGTCGCGCCGATCGCGGTCGGCGGATTGCCGAGGCCACCGAAGTCGACGTCGTTGCCGGCGATCGCGCGCAGCATGTCGCCACCGCCGCCGACCTTGACGTATTTGATGTCGACGCCGGGCATCTCCTTGGCCAGCAGGCCGAGATGCTTGGTCACGAGCTGCGCGTTCACCAGGTTCAGATAGCCGACGGTGATCTTGGCCGGCTTGTCCTCGGCACGAGCAACCGACGTAAGCGCGAGCGTGGCGACGGCGAGCGTGGCAACAAGTCTCTTCATCATAACGATCTCCCCTTGAGCAGGACTAAATTCGGGACCACGGCATCAGCAGTCTGGCGATGCCGCGCATGATCAGGTCGAGCACGACGCCGGTGAGGCCCAGCACGATCAGGCCCATGATCACGACGTCGGACAGCAGGAACTTTGCGGCGTCCCAGATCATCCAGCCGATGCCGGCGGATGCCGCGACGATCTCGGCCGCGACCAGAACCGTGTAGGTGAAGCCGAGCGAAATCCGCATGCCGGCGAGGATCAGGGGACCCGCCGCCGGCAGGTAGACGTGAAACAACAGGTGCCGCCGGGTCGCGCCCAGCGACTGCGCCGCGCGCACATAGACGGGATCGACGCTGGTCACGGCCTGGATCGTCGAGATGACGATGCCCGGAAGGCCCGCGAGGAACAGCAGCGACAGCTTCGAGCTCTCGCCGATGCCGAGCCACATCACCAGCAGCGTATAGAGTCCGAGCGGCGGCAGCGGGCGGTAGAACTCGATCAGCGGATTGAGCAGCGCGCGCGCATTGCGCGAGACGCCCATGAGCACGCCGAGCGGAATGCCGACCAGGCACGCCAGTGCGAAGGCCGTGAGGATGCGATAGAGGCTGGCGCCGAGATGCTGGAGCAGCGTCGCGCCCTGATACCCCCTGGTCATCGTCTTGACGAAGGCGGCCCACACCGCTTGCGGCTTCGGCAGGAACAGCTCGTTGGCCCAGCCCATCTCCGTCACAATCGCCCAGGCCGCCAGCAGCACGGCGACGGTGAGCGTCGAGAGCAGCACCGATCGCGAGACCTTCGGAAGCCGCAGGCTGCTCCGTCGCGTACGGTCGGCCGAGATGGGAAGCGCCATGGGGCTAGCCTCGATACTCATGTGCGCACGCCCAGGATCTGCATGATGGTCAGCGCGTAGATCCGCGTCGCCATCACCGACTTGGTGATCGAGATGTTCTCGTTGTCGACGGCCCAGCCGTCCTCGCCCGGACCGAAGGTCACGGCGTTGATGCCAGCCTCGCGGAAGCGGATGGTGTCGTTGAAGGCGTTCTTGCGGTTGACGCCGGGCTCGCTGCCCATCAGGCGCTTGTAGACGGCACGCAGCGAACGGCAGGGCTCTTCCTCGACCGGCACCGGCTCGGTCGCGTTGACGAACAGCGAGCCGGGCACCTGGCGCACGCCGACCTTGACGTCATTGACGCCGGCAAAGGTGGTCTGCCCGAGCCGCTCGATGTCGGAGATCACGCTGTCCAGCGTCATGCCCGGCACGATGCCGACCACGGCGAGTGTGATGGTGCAGGCATCCGGCGAGAACTGCATCTCGCCCGGCAGGCCGCCGCGGATACGCACCACCGAGCAGCATGGCGGCGTGTGCCCCATGAACTTGCTCGGCACATGCGTGAACGCCATCTCCTTCAGCTTCGGCAGCAGCTTGGCCGCCTCCATGATCGCATTGACGCTGATGTCGGGCCGCCAGATATGCGACTTGATGCCCTCGACTGTGACCTCGATCAGGCAGTGGCCGGAATTGGCCACAGAGAGGTTCATGCCCCAGTCCTTGTCGACATCCCCCCAGGCAGTGGGCTCGGCGGTGATCTCGTAGTCGGCGGTGAGGCCGACCTTGTTCAGCATGTAGATGGAGCCCTCGGTGCCGTTGCGCTCCTCGTCGACAGTGTAGCAGCACATCAATGTGCCATCGAACTTCACGCCCTCCTCGATCAGCGCCTGCACCGCGAGCAGCGATGCCGCGAGATTGCCGCGCGTGTCGGAAGTGCCGCGGGCATAGAGCAGGTCGCCGTGACGCGTTGCTTTGAACGGATCGAAATCCGTCATGTGCCATTTGTGGGGCTCGACGGCCGGATAGGTATCGAGATGATCGTTCAGGATCAGCGACGGTGCGCCCTCGCGTCCCCTGAGCACGCCGAGCACGTTCGGCCGGTGCGGCTGCGCACTGTGTTTGGTCACGTCCATGCCGAGCGCTTCGAGCTTGCCGGCGACCAGCATCGAGATCGCCTCTTCCTCGGCCGGCGGCAGATCAGGATCGAGCGGATTGCCGGAGCGCGGTTGGCCGGTGCGGATCAGTTCCGATGCCAGTTCGAGCCAGCGCGCCTCCGTGATGCGCGACAGCACGCGCTGCTCGAGATCGGAGTAACCGGGGGTGACAGACATCTGCATGACGGGTTCCGTTGGCTCACGGCGCCGGCCGCGCCGCTTCGTTGCAACACCTCTATTGCAGCGACTGTGCCAACCGGCCGAAACACCCGTCAGGGCGCGATTAGTGATTGCCGTTCAATGATTTGGACGAAAATCTTGCCCGCGCAAATTTTTGCGCGCCAGCTTCGCTCTGCCGAAGACGCAGCGCCGGATGAGCAGCCCGGCCTCAGCGCGGCGGCGGCTGGTCCAGATCTTCCATGCGACGCCAGCCGTGCAGAACGCGGCTACCGTCCCGCACGAAGGCAAAGCAGTTGCCGCCGCCGGCCGGCTGATCGTGAACGCGCGCGATGGGATGGCCGGCGATGCGGCACAACAGCAGCGTGCCGACGGCGCCATGACCGACGAACATCACGTCGCCTGGACGGTTGCGGCCCAGCACCGCCTGCGCTTCGCGCACGATGCGCGCCTGCGCATCGACGGCCCGCTCCCAGCCGCGCACGCTGAGCTGCGGTTGCGCGAAAAATTGATCGGCGACCTCCTCGAATTCGTCCGGCTTCAGGAAGCCGGTCGCCGAGCGGTCGTTCTCGTGCATAGCCTTGCGGATCTCGATCATGATTCCGAGCCTGCCGGCGATGATCTCGGCCGTCTCGATCGCCTTGCGCTCGGCGCTGGAGATGATCTGCGTGGTGCGCGCGAGCCAGCTCGCGTTCGCCAGCGCTTCGGTGCGCGCGCGGCCGACCGGGCTCAGGCCCCATTGCGGCACGGGGATATCAGCGTCGATTTGCACCTGCGGATGGGTGAGATAGCGGATGATGTCGGCCGACATCCTATTCGTTGCCGTAGTCTTCTTCGTCGTGCTTCGCAGCGCTCTTGCGGCCGATCGAGCCGGTCACGGAAGGTTCGCGCGCACTCGCATAGGGCCTGCGTCCTTGCGCGCGCGCGGCGACCTCGTCGCCGGAGACGGCGGCGGGCTGGCAGATCAGGCGGCGGCTGGCGCGGCGCATCAGGTCCACGTGAATGTGATCGTAGTGATAGACGTTGGAGCCCGGCGCCAGCACCGTGGTGAAATGCGCGCACGCACCCGACTGCACGTCGCGCAGGAAGCCCTGCTCTTCCGGCATGCCGCGCCAGCCGTCCTTGACGGAGATACGGCGGCCGTCAGCCAGCACGAAGGCGGCGATGTCGAGCGCGTTGCCGAAGGCGTGCTCGGAGATGTGGGCGTGCGAATTGCCGTTCATGCCGCGGCACGCATAAGCGGAGATCTGCTTGATCTCGGCGACGCGCGCGCCGAACCAGCGCATTGCGGACGGCTGCACGGTGTCGGCGAGCCAGCGGTCGAGTTCGGACACGATCGGACAGGCCAGCGTCGCGGTCGGCTTCACGACGACGGGACCGACCGCGGTGACGGGACTGCCCTGTGCCGGACCGAGACGCGGCAGTGGTTGCTGCGCGGGCGCCTGTGAATAAGGCGCCTGCGAATACGGTGCGGGACGCGCCGGATAGCTCGGCGAGTTCATGTAGCGTGCGGCGCCCGCGGCATCGGTGCCGTCGGGCGGCAGGTCGATCTCGTCGTCCTGCTGCGCGACACCGGGCGCGTTCAGCGACATCGGGCCGGGCTGCGCGCCATAGCCGGAGGGCTGGCGCACCGCGTTCTCCGGATAGTTCGAGCGTTGCGGATAGGACGCCGGAGTGTTCTGGCTCTGCGGATAATTCAAGCGCGGCTGGCTCACCGGCCAGCGCGGCTGGTTGCCGATGCTTCCGGGCGGACGCAGATCCTCGTCGGCGAAGCCGTAGCTGCTGGAGGATTCGCCGAGCGCTGCGACCTTCAGCGGGAACTCGGCGCCGCATTGTCCGGGGCCGGAGATCGGATCGATGCGGACAATGTCCGCGCTCTCCTTCACCGCACCGGATTTCAGGCAAGCGGCTTCAGCCTCGGCCCGCCACGGTTCACGTTCGGCCTGGAAAAAGCCGCGTCCGCAACCCGCAAGCGAAACAAGGACGATGGAGCCGACGAGATACAAACGAACTCCGCGCGTCATGCACGCACGTTCGGTGAATTTACTTAAAGACTCTTCAACATGTTGATTTCAGTGTTCTTTAACCATACGCGCCCGCTTGCGCGCGAACCCAGCGAAGACCGAGCGACAGCAGGGCTGACTTTTTCGTGCCGAGACTTTCTGTTAACCATAAGTCTCGCGCGCAGCGAAGCGCGCATGGAGCGACGTCATGACCCTCGCTGGGAGACTGAGCGTTGTCACCGCGTACCTCGCCATGGCCTTTGTCGGCGCCATCGTGCTCGGCATGATCTAGGACCTCACCGACCGCATCACGGACCTGCCCGGCGCCGGATCAACTGGCCACCGGGCATTTCGTATTGCTCAAAAATTCGAGCAGGACGATCCCGTGATGCCGCCGATCTTGAAGTCGTGACAGACCAGACCGGGATTGTCAGGATCAGGATAGCCGTCGTCCTTCTTCTCGCGAACGGTATGACTGAAGCGCCAGCCGCGCGCTCGCATGCAGCGCTTGTACTGCGCCGATGTCGCCGTGCCGTTCTGCGGCGCGCCGACCTGCGCATCGCAAAAGCTGCTGTCGACATGCAGCGCATCGTCGCCGCGTTGCTGCTTCAGCGCGTTATTCCAGACATCAGTGTCGGCGTGAGCCGAGATCGCGCTGCCGATCAGCAGCGCAGCGATGAGGCTGAGACGTTTCATGGTGGCTCTCCTTGCAAGCGTCGTCAGTCATCGGTCGCATGCAAGCGAGCGGCAGGTTCGGTGCGCGGCGATTACAAATTGGACAGGGAATGTCTCTTCCCTTCTCTTCTTGCGGGATAAAGAAGAACTACGACCTCGCGCTCCACTGCCGCGAGGTCGTGATCACCGGCTCGCGCGGCTCCTCGACGCGCGTCCAGTCGTTGCCGGTGCACCAGAAGCGGCCGATCGCACAGGCTTCGACGTGGAGCTTGCCCGAGTTCGTCAGCTTCATCGTCCCGTAATAGGTGCTGCCGCTGGAGCGGCTGTAGATGCTGCCGGTCCAGACGTCGTGGGTCTTCGGCTTCATGTTGACGAGCACGCTCTCGCCGCGGCCAGACGTATCCGTGAGCGCGAATCCGCACAGCGCGGGACCGCAGCGTTCGATGCGAACCGTGCCCTTGGCGCCGCTGCTCTCCCATTCGCCGAGCGGCAGATAGGCCGGCTCGTCGTCACCGCGCTGCGCGATCGGCGCGGCCTGCTTGACCTCAGGTTTCGAAACAGCCGGCGGCTCGACGCGCTGCAGATCAACCCGCGGCGGATTGAGGCTCGGCGCCGGCTGCGGGACGACAGGCTGCGAAATCGTGGCCGCAAGAACGGGTGGCGCGGGCGGCGGCGTGGCGACGGCCGTTCGCGGCGGCGTCACCGGCGCAACCGGCTGCGGGGCCTGCACCACCGGCGCTGGTGCTGGCATCGGGGCCGGCGCCGCACTGACATCATCCGTGGTCTTCAGGCTGCGGCTGGACACCGAAACACAGGAGGTGGACCGGCAATTGCGGGGCGCTTCGACATGGAACCGGTGGCCGCCGACTGAAAACGAATACGAACCAGCCTCGGCTGCAGGCGCGATCGCCATCAGCGCGATCAACGTGCCAAGCGACGTCACAAGCCGGTTCATCAGCGCCTCCCTCTGTATCGCGAGAAAACTACGCGACTGGAACAGCGGTTGAATGTGCGCTGCCTCACCCAGCAGCGGCTAACGGTTGTGACGGCCATCACGGAAGGCGGCGCGGGCCCGGCATAGGGTCAAACCACGTTTCACCCACCGGCGACACCAGTCCATACCGGGACCACGCCATTTCAGGAGGTTGTCATGAACAAGCTCACCATCGCCGCCACCGCGCTCTTGCTGGCTTCGACCGCCGCCGCCCATGCCGGCAACACGATCTCGTTCCAGATCGAGGGCCAGCGCATCCGCATCGAGACGCCACGCAACTGCGCCTCACTCAATTGCGTGACCATCGTCGCGCCGGGCCTGTCCGACAAGCCGATCAAGCTGAACAACATCAACCTGAAGGGCCTCGGCGGCTCCAAGGACGATGACGTCGACACCACGCCGGCTCCGGCGACCACCGCGCAACCCGCTCCGGCTCCGGTCCAGCAGCAGCCCGTGCAGCAGGCTCCGGTCCAGGCGACCGCGCCGGCAGCGCCTGCGGCTCCTGCTCCCGCCGCGACGGTGGCTGCGGCTCCGTCCACAAGCTACGACACCCCCCCGCAGCCCGCGCCCGTTGCGGCTCCGGCGCCTGTCGCCGCGCCTGCACCGGTCGCCGTTGCTCCCGCGCCGGCCCCGGCTCCGGCTGCCGCTGCGCCGGTGACAGCGGCGAACTCGCCGGTCGGCGTGTGGGCGACTGAAGAGAACAAGGGCAACGTCCGCGTCGAACAGTGCGGCGCCAATCTCTGCGGCTACGCCGAGAAGACCAACGAGCGCATCCTGATCAACATGAAGCCCGAGGGCTCGAAGTGGAGCGGCCGCATCCACGACCCCGACTCCGGCCGCAACTACGACTCGACCATCGCGATGAAGGGCCCGAATGCTATGCGCGTGCAGGGCTGCGCTTTCGGCGGCATGTTCTGCGGCGGCCAGACCTGGAAGCGGGTGAGCTGATATCGGGAAGCGCATCAGCTCCAACACACTCTCCGTCATGCCCGGGCTTGTCCCGCCTGCGCGGCCGTAGCCGCTTCGGCGCGGCGAAGGCCCGGGCATCCACGTTCTTGGCGTCGCAAAGTAAGGCGTGGATGGCCGGGTCAGGCCCGGCCATGATGCCGTGGAGATATCTCACAACAAGCAAACTCCATCCCCTCACCCTGAGGAGCCTGCGAAGCAGGCGTCTCGAAGGGCGAGGCCCGGATCGAGCGCCGGGCCTGCATCGTTCGAGGCGCGCGCAAGAGCGCGCTCCTCACCATGAGGGGAGAGATGATGGTTTGAACATTCAACCCTCCCCCTGCGACATATGTTCATCCGCCATTCAGCTACCCCCGGCTGAAATCCACCTCTCGCCTCGCCTTCTCACCGGGATCTCTTCGTGACTTCATTGGTAGCCTGGCGCCGCTTCGTGGTCGCGCTTGCCTTTCTGGTCCTGCCGCCGGCCGGCGCGCGCGTGGCCGCTGCATCCAATCCGATCGAACTCGCGCAGGCGCAGCCTCAAGCGCAGCCCGCACCCGCCCCCTCCCCGGCCCCATCCGCTTCGCCGACGCCGTCGGCATCGCCGGCTCCCGCCGCGGACGCACAGCCCGCCGCCGTCGAGCCGATCGGCAACGTCGCGACCGTGACGGGGATCGCCACCGTGATCCGCGACAAGAATTCCTATCCGCTGCGCGTGCGCGACGATATCTATCTCAACGACGTCGTACAGACCTCGTCGAACTCCACGCTCGGCATCACCTTCAACGACGCCACCACCTTCAATCTCTCGGCGTCCTCGAAGATCACCATCGACAATTACGTCTATGAGGACGGCGGCAAGCAGAACTCCGGAATTTTCGACATCGGCAAGGGCACGGTCGCGTTCGTGGCGGCTGCGGTGGCCAAGACCGGCGACATGAAGATCACGACGCCGACCGCGACGCTCGGCATCCGCGGCACCACCGGCGTGGTCGACGTGCCCGAGGGCGCGGCCGCGAGCAGCACCACCAATAACGTCAACATCAAGCTCTATCCCGACGCCGACGGCCGTGTCGGCCACATCGACGTCGACGACCGCACCAGCGGCACGCGGCTCGGCGCACTGACGCAGGCGTCCAGCGGCTTTGCGATCCGGCCGGGTGCGGCCACCGGCGGCGTGATGCGCTTTGCCGCGGTGCCGATCACGATTCCCGCGCAGCAGATCGCGCGCGACCGCGGCTTCGTCAGCCAGGTGCATCTGGCGCAGACCACGGGCCGCCAGATCATCACCGAGCAGCGCGACTTCCGCCGCGCCAATCCGGCCGCGAGCCCGCGCATTCCGCGGCCGTTCCAGCCGCAGCAACAGCAATTGCGACCCAACGCAACGCCCGGTCAGCAGCCGCAGCGGCCAAACGTTCAGCCCGGTCAGAACAACCGTCCGGGTCAGCAGCAGCCGGGCGCGCCGGGTCGTCAAGGATCGCAGCCGGGTGCCCAGCCGCAGCGGCAGGGGCAAGGCGGCGCCGTGCAGCCAGGCAATCCGCGCGCGGGTCAGGGGCAGCAGCCAGGGCAACAACAGGGCCAGCAGGGCGCGGGGCGTCCAGGCGCGCCGCGTGCGGGCCAGGATCCTCGGCAAGGGACCTCCCCCAACGGCACGCCGCAAACCCAGCCGCAGCGTGGCGGACAGGTTCAACCCGGAGGCGTCGTCCCGCCACAACCGGGCGTGCCGCAGCAGCAAGGCTCGCAGCCGCAATCGCCGCGCACCGGCATGCAGCCCGGCCAACCACCCGCAGCTCAACAACCGGCCATGCAGCGACCCGGCGGCTTCCAGCAACGCCTCCCCGCCGCGCAACGCCCGGCCGCGCCGCGAAGAGCCGCGCCGGCACCAAAGGATAAGAAAGAGCGGCGCTGACGCTCCTCACCATGAGGTGTCAACGTCGCGCACGCTGCTTCCTCCGTCATTGCGAGCGCAGCGAAGCAATCCAGAGTCCATCCACGGAAAGATTCTGGATTGCTTCGCTGCGCTCGCAATGACGATGTGGGGAGAGGCGGCGCTTACACGACCGCATCAACTCGCAGACGCGGTCTCATCTGCGAGTAAGGCGCCCAAAGACCTCACGCCTCGCCGCGCAGCCAGGCCTTTACCTTCTGCAATAAGCCGTGTCGCAACTCGTCGACGGACGCAGCCTCCGCCGGCGTCAGCGTCTGCAAGGTCGCATCGACATCATCGGCCGCCGACAAAGGCGCTGGCTCGACCACCGGTGCCGGCGCGGGAGCGACCACAGGCACCATCCCCGCTGCGGCAAGTGCGATCGGCCCGACCTGCGTCAGGAACGCACGCTCATATTCCCGCGACAACCGAACAAGCGCATCGTCCAGCGTCAGCCAGTCCACCGCCTTGATGTCACGCATCAAATCGCGGACGGGACCGCCATTCGCCTCCATCCGCCAGAAGTGGACGACCTTCGAACGCCCGCCGGACTGATAGACCAGCGTGCCCAGGAATTCGTGGATGGCAACGTCGTGGCCGGTCTCTTCCAGCACCTCGCGATGCGCGGCCTCTCTCGGTGTTTCGCCGTCGTCGAGCTTGCCCTTGGGCAGAACCCATTCGTTGCGCTTGCGCTGACGCACGATCGCGATCAGCGGCGTCGGACCACGCCGCAGCACGATACCACCCGCCGCCATCACCGGCGCCCGCGCCATCATCAAATCCGCATCAATCAAGTCGTCCCCGCACCCGATATAAGCGGCGGGGACGGCGGATTGAAGGCTAGCTCCGTTTCAACAGCCCTTGACCGGCGCGAATGCGGGTGCCCTCGGCGATGCCGTCGCAGAAGGTGAAGTCGCCGGGTGCGAGGATGATGATGGTCGAGCCGTGCTCGAACCAGCCGAGCTCCTCGCCCTTGGTCACGTTGACATCGCAGGGAAAATTGACCGGGCCGCGGGTCTGCGCGTTCAGCACCATGTCGAGGAAGTGCAGCCGGATGCTCGCGACCAGGATCGCGGCCACCGGCACCAGCGTCACCGCTTCGCCGGTCGAAAGATGCGTGCGGATCACCGCGCGCTCGTTCTTGCAGAACAGCCGCTCGACCCGCTTCAGCGCGATCGGGTTGACGTTCCAGACGTCGCCATGGATCAGCGTGACGCGCTCGATATGCGCGTCAAACGGCGCATGAAAGCGGTGATACATGCTCGAGGTCAGCCGCAGCGTGACGAAGCTTCCGTTGCGGTGCTGATCGACCAGCGCTGAATCGCCGAGCAGGTCGAGCAGCGAATAGGGTGCGCCCTTGACCTGGAACAGCTCGGTATCGGCGATCCGGCCGTGCGCGCCGACGATGCCGTCCGAAGGGCTGGCAACGACGGAAGTGTCAGGATCGAACGGCCGCAGCCCCGGCTTGAGCTCCCGGGTGAAGCAGTCGTGCAGGCTCTTGAAGTGGGTCTTGCGCGCCTCCGACAGATCGAGGTCGGAGAACAGCTTCCACAGCGCGATCGAGGCGTCCCGCACGATCGGGTTCTCGATCTTGGAGAACCAGCCCATGAAGCGGGTCAGGGCCGCGCGGGGGATGCGGTTGGTCAACAGGAAGTTGAGGTCTTCCTGCTGGGTGAAAGAGGCGATGAGGGCTTTGACTGTCATGAATCTGTCAGCTCACAGT
>Ga0065165_1001393_pt1 | contig 26448 bp, 23 predicted proteins | sample AraplaMF_Cvi_mMF_FD_63813 | JGI IMG/M metagenome (GOLD analysis project Ga0065165, IMG submission 63813) | Arabidopsis root microbial communities from the University of North Carolina, USA - plate scrape MF_Cvi_mMF (version 2) (version 3) | ecosystem: Host-associated > Plants > Roots >... | reverse complement strand
CGCCCCCTCATGCGCCTTTCCGCGCCTTGCAAATCACCGCGTTTCAAAGACTTCCCATGACCTCGACGCACGCCTACCGCACCCACACCTGCGGCGCCCTGCGCGCCTCCGACACCGGCGCGAGCGTGCGCCTGTCGGGCTGGATCCACCGCAAGCGCGACCACGGCGGCCTGGTCTTCATCGACCTGCGCGACCATTACGGCCTGACCCAGCTGGTGCTGCACCCCGAGACCCCGGGCTTCGAGGTCGTCGAGCGCCTGCGGGCCGAGAGCGTGATCCGCGTCGACGGCGAGGTGATCGCCCGCGACGCCAGCGTCGTGAACCCCAACCTGCCGACCGGCGAGATCGAGATCCGCGTCTCGGCCGTCGAGGTGCTGAGCGAGGCCGCCGAGCTGCCGCTGCCGGTGTTCGGCGAGCCGGACTATCCCGAGGAGATCCGCCTCAAGCACCGCTATCTGGACCTGCGCCGCGAGACCCTGCACAGGAACATCGTGCTGCGCTCGCGCGTGATCCAGTCGATCCGCTCGCGGATGTTCGCGCAAGGGTTCAACGAGTTCCAGACCCCGATCCTGACGGCGTCGTCGCCGGAAGGAGCGCGCGACTTCCTGGTGCCCTCGCGCCTGCATCCGGGCAAGTTCTACGCGCTGCCCCAGGCGCCCCAGCAGTTCAAGCAGCTGCTGATGGTCTCGGGCTTCGACCGTTATTTCCAGATCGCCCCGTGCTTCCGCGACGAGGACCTGCGCGCCGACCGGTCGCTGGAGTTCTACCAGCTCGACGTCGAGATGAGCTTCGTCACCCAGGAAGACGTGTTCGCGGCCATCGAGCCGGTGATGCACGGCGTGTTCGAGGAATTTTCGGGCGGCAAGCCGGTGTCGCCGATCGACGGCGTCCACACCTTCACCAACGATTTCGGCGCGACGCTGGAGCACAAGGGCTTCGAGCGCCTGACCTACGCCCAGTCGATGGCCTGGTACGGCAGCGACAAGCCGGACCTGCGCAACCCGATCAAGATGGCCGACGTCTCCGAGCATTTCCGCGACGGCGGTTTTGGCCTGTTCGCCAAGATCCTCGGCGCCGACGCCAAGAACCAGGTGTGGGCCATTCCCGCCCCGACCGGCGGCAGCCGCGCCTTCTGCGACCGCATGAACAGCTGGGCCCAGGGCGAGGGCCAGCCGGGCCTGGGCTACGTCTTCTGGTCCGAGGACCAGGGCGGCTGGGGCGGCCCGATCGCCAAGAACCTGGGCGAGCCGGTCCAGGCCCTGATGCAGAGCCTGGGCCTGGGCGCGGGCGACGCCGCCTTCTTCGTGGCCGGCGACCCGGCCGTGTTCGCCAAGTTCGCGGGTCTCGCCCGCACCCGGGTCGGGACCGAGCTGAAGCTGGTCGACGAGAACCAGTTCAAGTTCTGCTGGATCGTCGACTTCCCGATGTTCGAATGGAACGAGGAGGAGAAGAAGGTCGACTTCTCGCACAACCCGTTCTCGATGCCCCAGGGCGGGCTGGAGGCCCTGGAAACCCAGGACCCGCTGACCATCCGCGCCTACCAGTACGACATCGTCTGCAACGGCTATGAGCTGTGCTCGGGCGCGATCCGCAACCACAAGCCCGAGATCATGCTCAAGGCCTTCGAGACCGCCGGCTACGGCGCCGAGGTGGTCGAGGCGCAGTTCGGCGGCATGCTCAACGCCTTCCGCTTCGGCGCCCCGCCGCACGGGGGCCTGGCGCCCGGCATCGACCGGATCGTCATGCTGCTGGCCGAACAGGTGGCCATCCGCGAGGTGATCGCCTTCCCGCTGAACCAGCAGGGCCAGGACCTGCTGATGAACGCCCCGGCCGAGGCCCTGGACAGGCAATACAAGGAACTGCACATCCGCTCGGCCCCGCCGATCAAGGTGTAGGGCTGGCGAGGCCCGCCTCATACGAAAAAGCCCTCCGGTCCGGCAGGATCGGAGGGCTTCTTTGTCTGGGGCCCTGGCCGGACCTAGTTATTCAGTTCCCTGGCCGGCTTGGGCGGGGCCGGGGCGCGGGGCGGCTTCGGCGGGCGGGGAACGGCGGCCAGGCGGGCGGCGGCCTCGATCTCGGCGCGGTGGGCCTCGACCTGGGCCCGGGCGGCCTCGGCCTGGGCGCGCTCGAAGCTGGAGCTGACGCGGACGCGGACATTGCCCGAGCAGTTGCGGACGGTCAGGCCGCGCGGCAGCCGGGTGGCGCCGTCGCCGCAGGCCTCGTCCAGCTGATCCTGGTCCAGGCCCCGGGCGTTCGACAGGTCGGCCCCGCCGAGATTGGCGTTCGACAGGTCGGCGCCCCGGAAATCGGCGCCGTTGAAGATCGCGCCGCGCAGGATCGAGCTGGTGAACTCCGCGTCCCGGAACGACGCCCGCTCGTAATTGCCGCCGCTCATGTTGCTGGCGTTCAGTTCGGACGAGCTGAAATTGGCGCCCCTGGCGTTGACGCCCTGCAAGTTGGCGCCGATCAGCTCGCTGCTCGACAGGTTGGCCCGCTCCAGATTGGCGCCCTGGAAACTGGCGCCGTGCAGTTCGCTGCTCGACAGGTCGACCCGGCCGAGGTCGGCGGCGGCGAAGTTGGCGCCGCTGCTCTCGATGCCCGACAGCCTGGCGTCGGTGAAGACGGCGTGGGCGAAGCCGGCGCCGCGCATCTCGGCGCCGCGCATGTCGGCCCGCGACAGGTCCGCGCCGGTAAAGTTGGAGCCGAAGAAGCTGGCGCCGCGCAGGTCGGCCCCGATCAGGTTGGCCTTGGCGTAGTTGGCGCCGGTGAAGCGCGCGCCGGTCAGCTTGCGGCCCGACAGCTCGCAGCTCACGCAGGCGCCGCCCAGCGAGATCATCCTAGCCACGTCCTTGTCCTCGACCCCGGCATAGGCCTGGTGGGCCATGGCCGATAGGGCGAGCGACAGGGCGGCGAGCGTGATCCGCAAGCGGGACATCGAAACCTCCAGACCGGTCAAGATAAGCGACCGTGTGGGTTACGATTTGGAGCCGACCACGGCCAAGCGCCACTTAAATCGCGGTAATGACGGAAGTTTAACGGCAAGCGGGCACGGAAAGCCCGCGTGGCAAGCGGGTGGACATATCGCCGCAGGCCCTGTTCAGCTGGGCCTGGGTCAGGCCGATGGCGCGGTCCATCTCGGCCCCGGAGAGGTTCGCGCCGGCCAGGGTCGCGCCGCGGAAATTGGCCCCTTCCAGATAGGCGCCGACCAGGCTGGCGTTGGTCAGGTTGGCCCCGGCGAAGCTGGCCCCGCCGAACACGCCGCCATAGAAATTGACGTCGCGCAGGTCGCCGCCGGCGAAACTGGTGCGGTTCATCTCGGCCAGGCTGAGATCGGCCTGACGCAGCCGGGCGCCGGCCAGGTTCCGGCCCTTGAGCACCTTGCCCGAGAGATCGGCCTGGAACAGGTTGCAGCGCGGACAGTTGGCGCCGCTCTGGACCTGGGCGATCTGGCCGGCGTTCTGGGCCGTCGCGGGACCAGCCAGGCCCAGCAGGCCGGCGGCGGCGAGGATCGGGAGCAACGGTTTCATTCTGGCACGCGTCTTTCGGCGGGAACGGCGATCAAGCATGGTCACGCAAGCTTAAGGCCAGGCAAACGACTAACCGGCGTCGCTCTCGCCGGGCGAGGCGTTGGCCTGGGTTCCGCAGCTGTCGCAGACCACCAGTGCGCCCCGGCGGCTCAGGGCCAGGTCGCCGCAGGCCGGGCAGACCTCGCCGCTCGCGCCGGCCGGACGCGGCTCCTGGTCACGACGACCGCCGAACGGCAGGAACACCAGATTGTCCGGCGCGGCGCCGCGCGAAAAGCCCTTGGAGATGAACTTGCTGGCGGGCAGGGGCTCGGCCTCGACCGCGCCGTCAGGCGCGCCTTCGCCCCGGCCCAGGCCGTCGGCGTTGAACTCGCCCGGATCGGCGTTGGCCAGGTCGTCGCGGCCCAGATACGAAACGCCGAGCTCGCGGAAGATATAGTCGAGGATCGAGGTCGCCGAACGGATGGAGTCGTTGCCGGTCACCGGGCCGGCCGGCTCGAACTTGGTGAAGACGTAGGCGTCGACGAACTCGTCCAGCGGCACGCCGTATTGCAGGCCGATCGAGATGGCGATGGCGAAATTGTTCATCAGGCTGCGGAAGGCGGCGCCCTCCTTGTGCATGTCGATGAAGATCTCGCCGACCTCGCCGTCCTCGTATTCGCCGGTGTGCAGATAGACCTTGTGGCCGCCGACCGCGGCCTTCTGGATATAACCCTTGCGGCGATCGGGCAGCTTGCGGCGGGCCCGGCCGCCGCGCTCCACGACGCGCTCGACCACGCGTTCGACGATCCGTTCCTTGACCGGAGCGGACTGGGTTTCGGCGACGGCGGGTTCGGCTCGGGCCGGTTTGATCGCCTCGGCTTCGGCCTCGGGCAGGGGAAGAGCGAAACCCGCCGGCGGCGTGGCGCGGTTCAGCCGCAGCGCCCGGACCCCGGCGCGGGCCGCGGCGGCCTGCAGGCGGGCGGCGTCGGCCGGCCGGGCGTCGAACGGCAGGTCCAGCACGGCGGGGCTGGCCAGGCAGGTGAAGGTCTCCACGGCGGCCTGCATCGCCAGCCGATCGGCCAGGACCGGGGCCTCGACCGCGGCGAACAGCGCGCACAGTTCGCCTTCCAGGGCTTCGCAGTCGGACAAGCGGCGCGCGCCGAGCGCATGGCGTTCGGCGGCTTCGATCTCGGCTTCGGAGAAGCCGGCGAAGGCCAAGGTGTCGAAATTGGGATCGGCCAGGGCGTCGGCGGGAACGCCCAGCACGTCGCTCAGGAAACCCGCCCCGACCACGGCCGGCGCGAAGGCGGCGCGCAAGCCGTCGGTGTGACGCAGGGCGTCCTCGGCCTGCTCGATCTCGTGGGCGGTGAAGCCGCGCGCCTGCAGGACCATGTGATCGATCGCCGGGGCCTCGGCCAGCGAGCCGTGGCCCATGGCATGGCGGCGGGCGGCGTCGAAGTCGGCCCCGGCCTCGGTCAGGCAAAGGTGCGCGGCGGCGCTGAAGGTGGGAACCAGCAGGCCATCGGCGGTCTGGGCGGTCAAGACCGGCGCGGCGGCGGCGGCGTGGCCCAGGGGCTTGCCGGCCAGGCGAAGGGCGGCTTCCGGGTCGGCGAAGGCGGCGACCATGCGGGACGAACGCAGGCCGTGCTTGCGGGCCAGGCCGTGGGCGACGGCCAAGGCCGCCGCGGCTTCCGAGGCCAGGGGCGAGCGCAGGGCGGCGGCGCGCACGCGGCGTTCGGCCAGGCCGCGCAGCACCGTCTGACGCTCCTGGGCGAAGGCGGGATCGGCGCCGAGCGCGGCGGCGGCCTCGGCGCTGGCGCTCAGCGCGGCGCCGACCGTCAGGGCCCAGAGCGCCGAGGCGGCGTCTCGTCCCAGGTCGCCGGCCGCCGAAAGGCCCTGGGTCAACAGCCAGTCGCCGACTCCGGCCAGGCCGATCTCCGCCGGGCGGTCGCCGCGCTCGATCTCCAGGGCCGTGGCCCACAGTCCCACCACCTGGTTGAAACCGGCGGTGTCGAAAGTCTCGCCGTGCTGGAAGGCGGTGACGTCGATCGCCGCGCGAACCGGTGCGCCGCGGGCCAGGGCTTCGGCATCCTCGGGCGACAGAGCCAGCACCAGGGCGCTGGTCTCCCAGCCGACCTGGGCGGCGAAACTGGCGGCTTCATCGACCGCCGCCACGCCTTGGCGGGAGGCCGAGGCGACGAGCAGGGCGGGAGCCGTCGCGTCCGGTTCGACCAGGCCCGTGCGTGGAGCGCCGGCCAGGGCGATCGCGTCGAGGATCATCCGGTCGTCGGCGCCCAGGTCACGGGCCCGGCGGGCGGCGCGGCCCAGCGCGCTGTTCTTGGACGGGTCGGCGCAGGCCTTGGCGTCGCCGTGGCAGCGTTGAACGGCGTCGCCGACCTGGGCCAGGGCCGCGTCCAGCCGGGCGGCGGCCTTGGCGGCCAGACGCGCCGAACGCCAGTGCGCCAGGCGCTCCTCGGCGGCCCGCCTGAATTCGATTTCACCGATGTCGGGCAGGCGCTGCGATGCCTTGGCGGCGCTGGCGGGCGAGGCGGCGCCCGTCAGCATGGTGGCCAGCAGAGCGTCGCGGAAGGCTTCGGCGTCGGCGGCGTCGCCAAACAGGCCGTCGGACAGGCCAGCCTTGGCCAGGCGGTCGGCGTAGCGGGCGGGCCCGCCGCCCAGCGGAGCCTCGGGGTCGATCGCGCCGTCGTTCTGGTCCCGGGCGGCCCAGTCCAGCCAGGCTTCGACCCGGGCGTCCGTCCAGTCCTCGGGCGCCAGCACCTCGATGACCGCGTCGGGGCGTTCGATCTCGCGCAAGGCGATGCGGGGAGCGGAGGCGGGGTGTCGGGACTGGATGCGCATGGGCGATTCCGCGGCCTGGGCGCCAGGGTGCGCCAAGAATTAGCCATCCTAGATCGCCGAACGGCGGCCTTCAATAGATGTGGGGCGTCGCACCAGCGGGATCCACAAGATGTTGATATCGCGACGTCGCGTCGGATGCTGGACGGTGAGAGGCCGCCGACCTATAGTCCGGCCGCTTCGCAACGCCTTGGCGTTGCCAAAAACCCTCCCGGATCCGGGACCTTTGCTAGATTGGTGCTGACGCGGTGCTGAAAGCGATCTTCACGTGGTGGAACGGCGCGACCCTCGGTCAGCGCTTTCACATTAGCCGTCGGGGCGTGTTCGTGGGCCAGGACGACTACGGCAACCGCTACTTCGAGGCGCGCGACAACAAGGACAGCTACGATGACCGCAAGCGTCGCTGGGTGATCTACGACGGCTATGCCGAGGCCTCCAAGGTGCCGCCCGACTGGAGCGGCTGGCTGCACTACACGTTCGACGAGCCGCCGACCACGGCGCCGCTGAAGCGTCGCGCCTGGGAAAAGGACCACCATCCCAACCTGACCGGCACGATCCACGCCTGGCGCCCGAAAGGCTCGCTGGCCCGCGGCGGCGAGCGCGCGGTCGCCACCAGCGACTACAAGCCCTGGTCGCCAGAATAGGATGACGAACCGGCGGTTCTTGACGGGCATGGCGGTGCTGGTCCTGGCGGGCTCGCTCGCCGGCGGCGGGGCCTGGGCGCTGCAGAACACGCCGCAGCAACCGCCGGCCGCCCAGACGCCGCCAACGCCTCCCGCGCCGATCGTCGTACCGCAGCAGTCGCGACCCGTGCCGGGTCCGCGCGCCGCCGCGCCGGTCGCCGCGCCGCAGCCAGCCACCCAACAACCGACGCCGCCGACCGCTTCGACGGCCGCACCGAGCCAGCCCGCGCCGGTCGCCAAACCGGTCGCGACCACGCCCGACAAGCCGGCCGAGCCGATCAAGCGCGCCCGCTCGTCGGTCGCCATTCTCCAGGCGCTGGACAAGGTGACGACCGAGACGATGCGGTTCGAGGCGCCGGTCGGCCAGCCGATCCGCTACAAGACCCTGATCTTCACGGTCCGCGCCTGCGAGACGACGGCGCCTGACGAAGACGCCCCAGACTCGGTGGCCTATGTCACCGTCGACACCCAGCCCAAGGCGCTGCCCGGCCGCGTGGCGCCGCCTGGACGCCAGATCTACAAGGGCTGGATGTACGCCAATTCGCCGGGCCTGAACCCGCTGGAGCATCCGGTCTATGACGCCTGGCTGATCGCCTGTAAGACCTCGGCGCCCGTGGCGCCGGCCGCCAGTCGATAGAAGTCGGCCTGGGCCGTCCAGGCTCGGCCCAGGCGACGGCGATAGTCGGCGCGCGAGATCTCGGTCGTCCCGAACTGTTCGAGATGCTCGGTGATGAACTGGGTGTCCAGCAGCCGATAGTCGCCGGCGATCAGTCGGCCCGCCAGATGGACCAGCGCCACCTTGCTGGCGTCGCGGCGGATCGAGAACATGCTTTCGCCGAAGAAGCAGGCGCCGCACGCGACCCCATACAGCCCCCCGACGAGGTCCTCGCCGTCCCAGCACTCGACGCTGTGCGCCAGGCCCCGTGCGAACAGCTGGCCGTAGAGCCGCTGGATCGGATTGTTGATCCAGGTCTCCAGCCGCCCCGGCCGCGCGGCCGCGCAAGCCTCGACCACGGCGTCGAAGGCGGTGTCGATGCGGATCTCGAACGGCTGCGCCCGGACGGTGCGGGCCAGCCGACGCGGGACGTGCATGCCATCCAGCGGCAGCACGCCCCGGCGTTCCGGGTCGATCAGGAAGATGCTCTCGTCGTGGCGGGCGTCCGCCATGGGAAAGACGCCGCGTTCGTAGCAGGCGATGAGATCATCGACCGTGAAGGCGTCGTCCATGGCGTTTCGCAGGTCTAGCCCTGCGCCTTGATCCAGCGCTCCAGCCAGTGGATGTCGTAGTCGCCGGCCAGGATGTCGGGTTGCACCAGCAGGTCCTGGAACAGCGGGATCGTGGTCTCGATGCCGCCGACGACCATTTCGCCCAGGCAGCGACGCAGACGTGCGATGCACTCCTGACGATCGCGGCCATGGACGATCAGCTTGCCGATCAGGCTGTCGTAGTAGGGCGGGATCGCGTAGCCGGTGTAGATCGCCGAATCCAGCCGCACGCCCAGGCCGCCGGGGGCGTGGAAGTCGGTGATCGTGCCCGGCGAGGGCGTGAAGGTCCGCGCGTTCTCGGCGTTGATCCGGCACTCAATGGCATGGCCCTCGAACACCACGTCGTCCTGGGTGAACGACAGCGGCAGGCCGGCGGCGATGCGGATCTGCTCGCGCACCAGGTCGATGCCGGTGATGGCTTCGGTGACCGGGTGCTCGACCTGCAGGCGGGTGTTCATCTCGATGAAGAAGAACTCGCCGTTCTCCCAAAGGAATTCAATGGTGCCGACGCCCAGATAGCCGATGGCCTTGACCGCATCGACCACGATCTTGCCGATCTTGGCGCGGTCCTCGGCGCCGAGGGCGGGCGAGGGGGCTTCTTCCAGCACCTTCTGGTGACGACGCTGCAGCGAGCAGTCGCGTTCGCCCAGGTGCACGACATTGCCATGACTGTCGGCGATGACCTGCAGCTCGATGTGGCGCGGTTTCTGGAGATAGCGCTCCATGTAGACCGTGTCGTCGCCGAACGCGGCGCGGGCTTCCGAGCGGGCCGTGGAGACGGCTTCAGCCAGGTCTTCGCGGGTCTGGGCCACCTTCATGCCGCGACCGCCGCCGCCCGAAGCGGCCTTGATCAGCACCGGGAAGCCGATGCGCTCGGCGGCCTCGAAGGCCTCTTCCTCGGTCGACACGCCGCCATCGGAACCCGGGACGACGGGGATGCCGGCGTCCTTGACCGCCTGCTTGGCGGTGATCTTGTCGCCCATCATCCGGATGTGTTCCGGCTTGGGGCCGATGAAGGTGTAGCCATGGGCGCCGACGATCTCGGCGAAGCGGGCGTTCTCCGACAGGAAACCGTAGCCCGGATGGATCGCCTGGGCGCCGGTGATCTCGGCGGCCGCGATGATCGACGGGATGTTCAGATACGACTTGGCGGCCGAGGCCGGGCCGATACAGACGCTTTCGTCGGCCAGCCGCACCCACATGGAATTGGCGTCGGCCTCGGAATGGACCGCCACGGTGGCGATGCCCATTTCCTTGCAGGCGCGGTGAACCCGAAGCGCGATCTCGCCTCGGTTGGCGATGAGGATCTTGTCAAACATGCCGATTACTCGACGATGACGAGCGGCTCGCCGAATTCGACGGGCTGGGCGTCTGCCACCAGGATCTCGACGACCTTCCCGGCCTTGGGGGCCGAGATCGGGTTCATGGTCTTCATGGCTTCGACGATCAGCAGGGTCTGGCCCGCGCTCACGGTGTCGCCCACCTTGATGAAGGCGTCGGCGCCGGGCTGCGGCGACAGATAGACGGTGCCGACCATCGGCGACTTCACGGCTTCGCCAGTCTGGGCGGCCGGCGCGGGGGCGGAGGCCTCGGCGACGGGCGCGGCGGCGGCCGGAGTCGGGGCGGGCGCATAGGCGTGAGCGGTCGGGGCCTGGACATACTGCGTCGCGGCGGCGGCGACGGTCAGTTCGCGGGCAACCCGGATCTTCAGGCCCGCATGCTCGACCTCGATCTCCGAGAGGCCCGTGTCCTTCAGGATGTCGGCCAGCTTGCGGACCAGGCGAGCGTCGATCGACGGGGTCTCGACCGGATCGGCGGGGGCCTTGGGATTGGACATAGAAGCTTACCTTGCTGTCTTCTTAATGCCGGGGTCGCCGGCTAGTTCGCGTCGATCAGGCCTGCTGCGGCCTCGATCGCCAGTTCATAGCTCGCCGCGCCGAAGCCGGAGACGATCCCGGTCGCCGCAAGCGAAACGAAGGTGTGGCGGCGGAAATCCTCACGCGCCGCCGGGTTGGACAGGTGACACTCGATGACCGGGATATTCAAGGTCTTCAGGGCGTCGAGGAGAGCGATCGACGTATGTCCATAGCCCGCCGGATTGATCACCAACGCGCAGGCCTCCGTCCGGGCTTCCTGGACCCAGTCGATCAGCACGCCTTCGTGATTGCTCTGCCGGAAGACGACGGAAAGACCCCGAGCGGCCGCGCGCGCCTCGCAGCGCGTACGGACATCGTCGAGCGTGTCCTTGCCGTAGATCTCGGGCTCGCGCGTTCCCAACAGGTTGAGATTGGGTCCGCTCAGCACATGGATCGGTTTTACCATTCGGCTCCGCCGTCGATTCCGGGAGGTCTTGTATAGCCGGTTCCCCCGCGTCACAAGCAGGGCTCGCTTCGGAGGTGACATGAGGCTTCTACTGAACGGCGAGGAACGGGATGTCGCCGGTATTTCCAGCATCGCCGACCTAGTGGCGGCGCTGGGCCTGGACGCCCGCAAGGTGGCGGTGGAGCGCAATCTCGAGATCGCGCCACGTTCGACCTACGCCGACACCGCCCTGGCCGAGGGCGATCGAATCGAGATCGTGACCTTCATCGGCGGCGGCTAGGCCTCTGCGTTTGAAACCCGGGGCGCGGAGGCGTAAACCGGCCCCATGAACGCGCATGTCTCCCCCGAATCCGTCACGTCCTCGGACGACACCTGGACCGTCGCCGGCCGGACCTTCCGCTCGCGCCTGATCGTTGGCACCGGAAAGTACAAGGACTACGCCACCAACGCCGCGGCGGCCAAGGCGGCGGGCGCCGAGATCGTCACCGTGGCCGTGCGCCGCGTGAACCTGACAGACCCGACCCAGCCGCTGCTGGTCGATTATGTCAAACCCACCGAATTCACCTTCCTGCCCAACACCGCCGGCTGCTTCACCGGCGAGGACGCGGTGCGCACCCTGCGCCTGGCCCGCGAGGCCGGCGGCTGGGACCTGGTGAAGCTGGAAGTGCTGTCCGATCCCAAGACCCTCTATCCGGACATGGAAGAGACCCTTCGCTCGCTGAAGCTGCTGGTCGCCGAGGGCTTCCAGGTGATGGTCTATTGCTCGGACGACCCGGTCTACGCCCGCAAGCTGGAAGACGCCGGCGCGGTGGCGATCATGCCGCTGGGCGCGCCGATCGGCTCGGGCCTGGGCATCCAGAACCGGGTGAACCTGCGGATCATCGTCGAGAACGCCAAGGTGCCAGTGCTGGTCGACGCCGGCGTGGGCACGGCCTCGGACGCGGCGATCGGCATGGAGCTGGGCTGCGACGCCATCCTGATGAACACCGCCATCGCCGAGGCCAAGGATCCGATCCGCATGGCCCGGGCGATGAAGCACGCAGTGATCGCCGGCCGTGAAGCCTATCTGGCGGGCCGGATGCAGAAGCGGCTCTACGCCGACCCCAGCTCGCCGCTGGCGGGGCTCATCTAGGCCGAGACGTCCAGCAACGATCCCTTCGCCTTTTTGGGGTCGTTCTCGACCTGCTCCTTGATCTGTTGCTTGATCTGGTCCTCGACCTTCTTGCGATCCTCGGGAGACATCGCCTTGACCTGCTCCTCGGTCAGGCCCATCCGCGCCAGCATGGCCGCGCGCATCTTCTGCGCGGGCGTCAGCTTGGCGTATTCCATGAATTCGTCCTTGGCCGACTTTGGGGGCGCGGCGCTCAGGCCGGCGTCGGAGGAGGGGGCCGCCTTGGGCGCCGTGGCGGCGTTGAGCCTGGCCAGGGCCGAGGCGCTGAACGACGCCATGATGCTGGAACCGATGGTAAGCATGTGAACTCCGCCGTGAGGATGGCGGGTCATGCTCCGCAAGGACCGTGCAAGGCTTCGGTTTCAGCGATTTCAACAGGTTGCTGAAACATTGCGAACGCCGTCGGCAGAAATGACCGCGTACTTCCTTCCGGGCGTTCAAATCATACCGTGGTCGCGCCGCATGGATTCGCCCTTGTCTTCCTCGATTCTCCATCGGCAAGATGCAAATCTCAAGCTGGGGAAGACGATCATGTCTCTAAAAGCGGTCTTGGTGTCGCTGACGGTTCTGGGGCTGGCGCTATCCTCGACGGCTCAGGCCGCCGTGGTGCGCGGCAAGGTTATTCGCGCGGAGGGACGCCTGAACTCCTCGTGTCGGATGGTCGGGCTTCGACGCTCGGACGACAATTCGATCACCTATTTCCGCATCACGAGCGGCGTCGGGGGCGACGCGATCCTGTCGATAGCGCTCAGCGCCTTGCTGACCCGCACGGAGGTCGAGATTCAATACAGCGCCGCCGCCAGCACCTGCGGCTCGGAGCCGGATATCGAGATCATCGCCGTCCTGGCGCCCTGACGCCCCCTAGACCTTCTTGGCCCTGCCGGCCCGGGCCTGGTCGATCGCCAGGTTCAAGGCGTGCATGTCGGCGCCCGGGATCATCTGGTCGCCGACGAAGAAGGCCGGCGTGCCTTCGATGGCCAGGGCCTCGGCCAGGGCGTGGGTGTCGGCCAGGTGCTGGCTGGTGGCCTCGGAAGTTCCCGACGCACGAGCCTTGGTCAGGTCGATGCCCAGCTGTTGGGCCACGCGCATGACGCCGGCCTCGTCGAGGCTCTTCTCGGCCATCAGGCGCTTGTGCAGCTCGATCGTCTTGCCCTGGTCCTTGGCCCCCAGGACCATCCGGGCCGCGACCTCGGAATCGTGGCCGAAGATCACGAAGTCCTTGAACACGAAGCGCACGTCCGGGTTCTTCTGGATCAGGTCGACGATCTGCGGCGCGGCCAGCTTGCAGTAGCCGCAGCGGTAGTCGAAGAACTCGACGACGGTGATCGAACCGTTCGGATTGGCGACGAAATCACGCGGATCGCGCTCCAGCGCCTGGCGATATTTCGTGATCGCGCTCTTGGCGTTCTTCGTCTTCTCGGCGGTCTGCTTTTCCTGCAGCTTGGCGCTCATCTCGACCAGCACCTCGGGGTGCTCGATCAGATAGGCGTGCACCTTTTCACCAAACGCCTTGTCGGCGTTGGCCTGGCCGCAACCGATCAGGGAAAGGGCGGCGATCGACGCGGTGGCCACCGCCAGCGGACGGAAGATGATGGGCATGGAGATCTCTGGAAGAGGGCGGCCTAGCGGCGCAGGCCCGAGGTGACGGCGCCTTCCTTGGCCAGGTCCTTGAGGTCCTGGTTGGAAGGATTCGAGGTCAAGACGATGTCGGTGGCGCGGCGCCACTCCACGCTGTCCTTCTTGAGCAGCTCGCGGGCCCGCATTGCGAAGACCCGAGCTTCCTGGGTCGCACCCATGTTGAAATACTGTTCGGCGGTGGCCAGACGCGCTTGACCATCCTCGCCACGCTTGTCGTAGGCCTGGGCTAGCAGCCGCCAGGCGACGGAATTGTCGCTTTCGTCGAGCAGCGAGCGTTTCAGCTCGCTGATCCCTTCCTCGACCTTCTTGGGATCATCCAGGCCGATCAGGGTCTGGCCCAGATTGACCCGCAGGAGGGCGGCGTCGGGCTTCAGCGCCACAGAGCGGCGCTGCGGCTCCTCGGCGTCCTTGACGCGGTTGAATTCGAACAGGATCTGGCCCTTCAGCTCCCAGAGATAGGGATTGTTCGGGTTCTCGGCGATCAGCCCGTCGAGAATCTTCAGGGCCCGATCGGGCTCCTTCATCTGATAATAGGCGATGGCGCGGGCGTAGCGGGCCGGGAAGGCCCGGTCGCTCTCCTTGTATTTCACGATCGCCACGCCGGGATTGATGAAGCCCTCCAGCTTGGCCTTCATGATCTCGTGCTCGGCCAGGGACTGCGGATCATCGACGGCGTTGTAGTGCGGCAGCTTCTCGACACGGCTGCGCAGGGCGTCGATCCGGTCGCCCGACAGGGGGTGGCTGCGGAAATAGGCGTAGCGCCGCGACTGGTCGAAAACCTCCTGGTAGCGGAAGTTGTCGAAGAACTCGACGAGGCCGCGGCCGGACTGGCCGGTGGCTTCGAGGAAGCCGGCCCCGGCCTGGTCGGCGCGCGATTCCTGGTCGCGGCTGTAGCCCAGAGCGCCCAGCTGGCCGAAATAACTGGCGTTACCCAGCAGCACCGCGCCGGCGTCCGGTGCTCCGGCCAAGGCTGCCAGGACGCCCAGGCCCATGGTCAGGATCATCGGCTTGAGGCCGGCGCGCATCATCTCGCCCGAGCGCAGCGGGTGCGCCCCGGCCAAGTGTCCGGTTTCGTGGGCGATGACGCCCTTCAGCTGGTTTGGCGTCTCGGTCTGCAGGATCAGGCCGGTGTTGAGGCCCATCATCAGGCCCTGGGTGGCGAAGGCGTTCAGCTCCTTGTCGCCGACCAGCAGGATGCGAACCGTCTTGGGATCCAGCCCGGCAGCCGCATAAATAGGGTCGGCGTCGCGGTGAAGGATCTCCTCGATCTCGGTGTCACGGATCAGCGACGGGCCGTCCTGCGCATGGGCCGGCGCGACGGGAGCGAAGGTGACCGCCAGCAGCGCCAGCGCGGACAGCGCCGATCCCGTCTTCCTGGCCAATCTTTCGGAAGCCGCCCTTGTCCGGGAGGTCATCGAAACTCTCCTGATCGCGCCCCCGCGCTCAAGCCAGCAGTCTAACGCGGTTCTCGACGACCTGGGAACAACCGTCGGGCGGTGTCCCGCGGATATAGGCGTGAAGCTCGGCGGGACCAGGGGCCCCGCCGAGCTTCATCTTGGGATCGTCAGCCGCGACGCCACCAGCCGCGCTTGGGCTTTTCCGGCGGAGTCAGAATCTCGGCCGGGTCGGGCTCGACGACGGCAGGCGCCGGTTCCGCCGCCGCGACCGCGACGGGCTCCGGCTCGGGAGCCGGGGCGGGGATCTCGACCTCGGCCGCGACCAAGGGCGTTTCCTCGACGGCCTCGACGGCTTCGACGACGGGCGCCTCGACGGGGAGCGCTTCGACAGCGGCTTCGCTCGCAGTCTCGGCGTCGGCGGTCTTGCGGCCTCGACTGCGGGGACGACGCGCCTTCTTGGGAGCCTCGTCCTGCGGCGGCAGTTCGACCCAGACGTCGGCTGGCGGGCCTTCGATCACCGGCGGGGGCAGCGGCGCGACCTCCAGTTCGGCGACATCGACACGCGGGGCGGGCGTGCGCTCGGCGCGCGGGGCGTCCGACACCTCGGTCCGCTCGGCGCGTTCACCACGCCCGCGTCCACGACGACCACCCCGTTCGCCACGCTCGGCGCGTTCCGGACGCTCGGCGCGTTCGGCGATCGGCGCTTCGACCCGTTCCGGACGCTCGCCGCGCTCCGGACGATCGTTGGCCGGACGGCGACCATCAAGGGCTTCGGGATCATGCCAGACGAAGGCGTTCTCGCCGAACGGCACGCGCGGACGGGTCCAGGTGAAGGCGTCGGCCGGACGATCGCCGTCCTCGCGACCGCCGCGACGACCGCCGCGACGACCCCGGCGACGGCGACGGCGGCGCGATTCCTCGTCCTCGCCCTCGATGTCGCCTTCAGCGCGATCGGCGCCCTCAGCGTCGTCCTCATCGTCTTCGCCGGCGGCTTCGGCCGGGGCCTCGTCGCGGTCGTCACGACGGCCGCCGCGACGGCGACGCTTGCGGCCGCGACGGCCGCCTTCGTCCTCGGACGTCTCGGCGCGGGCCGGGCGAGCGGCGCGAGGCGCATCGTCCTCGTCGCTCTCGTCTTCGTCCTCGGCGACGACCTCTTCGTCTTCCTCGTCCTCCTCGTCCTCGAACGCCTCGTCGTCATAGACGGGCTCGGGCTCGATCGGCGCGAAGATCTGCGGGGCGGGGCGCTCGCCCAGTTCGGTGCGGTCGATGTCGTGCTCGGCCTGATGCAGGCTGTCGTCGACCAGGACCGTGACGAACAGGGCGTGGGTCTGCTGCAGGCGCAGCAGATAGGCGCGCTTCTCGTTGAGGATGTAGATGCCGACCGGGCGGCTGACCTTCAGGGTGACGGCGCCGCCGCCCTTCAGGGCCTCGACCTCAACCGCGCGCAAGGCGGCCAGGGCGCTGGATTCGACCGAGCGGACGCGACCGGTGCCGTCGCAGTGCTCGCAGACGTGAGTGGTGCCTTCCAGCACGCCGGTGCGGCGGCGCTGGCGGCTGATTTCCATCAGGCCGAAGCCGCTGATCTTGCCCATCTGGATGCGGGCGCGATCGTCCTTCAGGGCGTCCTTGAGGACCTTCTCGACGGTGCGGTTGTTCTTGGCCTCATCCATGTCGATGAAGTCGATGACAATCAGGCCGGCCAGGTCGCGCAGGCGCAGCTGGCGCGCGGCTTCCTCGGCGGCTTCCACGTTCGTCTTGAGCGCAGTGGCCTCGATGTTGCGCTCGCGCGTGGCCTTGCCCGAGTTGACGTCGATGGCGACCAGAGCCTCGGTCTGGTTGATCACCAGATAGCCGCCCGAACGCAGCGGCACGACCGGCGAATAGATCTGGGCCAGATGGTCCTCGATCTTGTGCTTGACGAACAGCGGGGCCGGCTCGCGGTACGGGAAGACCTTCTTGGCCTGGCTCGGCATCAGCATGCGCATGAAGTCGCGCGCTTCCTTGTAGCCGGCCTCGCCCTCGACCCAGATGCCCTCCAGATCCTTGTCATACATGTCGCGGATGGCGCGCTTGACGAGATCTTCCTCCTCGTAGATCAGCGCCGGGGCGATCGAATGCAGCGTGTTGTCGCGGATGTTTTCCCACAGACGCAGCAGGTACTCGTAGTCGCGCTTGATCTCGGCCTTGGTGCGCTTGGCGCCGGCCGTGCGGACGATCAGGCCCATGCCCTGCGGCACGTCCAGGCCCTGCACGACGCTCTTGAGGCGCTTGCGGTCGGTGACGGTCGTGATCTTGCGGCTGATGCCGCCGCCGCGGGCTGTGTTGGGCATCAGGACGCCGTAGCGGCCGGCCAGCGACAGGTAAGTGGTCAGGGCCGCGCCCTTGTTGCCGCGCTCTTCCTTGACGACCTGGACCAGCATGATCTGCCGGCGGCGGATCACTTCCTGGATCTTGTACTTGCGCATCAGGCGGCGCTTGCGGCGCGCCAGCTCTTCCTCGACGGCGTCTTCCTCGTCGTCGACCGCGTCGCCGTCATCGTCCTCGCGGGCGTGATGGTGGTCATCCTCGTCATCGTGCGAATCGTCGCGCATCAGCGCTTCGCGGTCGGCGACCGGGATCTGATAATAGTCCGGGTGGATCTCGTTGAAGGCGAGGAATCCGTGGCGATTGCCGCCATACTCGATGAACGCAGCCTGGAGGCTGGGCTCAACGCGGGTCACCTTGGCGAGATAAATATTTCCTCGGAGCTGCTTTCGGGTCTGGCTCTCGAAATCGAATTCTTCAACCCGCGTACCATCCACGACCACCACACGCGTCTCTTCGGCGTGGGCGGCGTCGATCAACATCTTCTTCGACATAAAGGGTATCTCCACGGCGCGCGGCGAACGCTAGGTCCGGGCGCCGATATGATTGAAAGGCGCGCACGTCACCGCCCGTCGCCCCGCCGAAGCGGTTGCGGAAGGTCGGTCGCCAAAGGCGGTCGGGTGCGGCGCAGCCCATAAGGTTTCTGTGTTCCTTAAACGCGCCGGAGGGCGCGGATGGGATGGAGCGTCGACGCCGGAGCGCTTAAGGATTCGACGCGAACCCTGCGGGACGATCCAGGCGAAGGCTTCGCGCCTCACGCTGGTAATCGAGCCCAAACTCGTTCAGTCCGGCGGCTCCGGTCATGAACGCGAATTGCACCCTCAAGAGTGCAAGCCTGTCCGTGAGATAGGAGCCGCTCACGCTTTCCGCCATGACGATCACGGCGCTCAGCGCGCGGACCATAGTGTAGCAACATCGTGTCGTAAAAGAAAAGCGCTCGACTGAACGCATCTGCGCCGCCGTGTCGCGCCTTGGGTTAACGCTTTCTCTACCCGAAAATGCGGATATCAGTTTTGGTTTAGGTTGACCGCCTTGGGGCGACGAACGGCATGAGCAAGGTCTTGATCGCGGCAACGAGGACGGGGTGGGCGCGGGCGGCGATGATCGTCGGCGGCCTGGCCCTGGCCGGCGTCGCCGTGGCCATGGCCCAGGGACCGGCGCCGGCCGCCGGCGTCCAGAAGGTCCGCTTCGGCGGCGACCGCAACGAGACCCGCATTGTCATCGACCTCGACCGCGCCGCCACCGGCAAGCTGTTGGCCGACGGCGCGTCCGATCGCCGTGTCGTGATCGGCCTGCCCAATGTCACGACGGCCGGCGACCTGCAGGGCGCGGGCCAGGGCCTGGTCGAACGCTGGGCGATCGACGAGGCCGCGGGCGGCGCCCGCCTGCGCCTCGACCTGAGGGCCAACGCCGAGGTCCGCCGACGCTTCCTGCTGCCGCCGGGCGACGGCGCCTCGGCCTATCGCTATGTCATCGACCTGAAGTCCACGGAGGCGCCCGGCGCGATCCAGGCTCCGGCCATGCGGCCGACCCTGGTTTCGGCGCCGATGAAGGCCTCGGCTCTGCGCCTGAAGAAGGTGATCGTCATCGACGCCGGCCACGGCGGCAAGGATCCGGGCTCGTCGGGCGCCAACACAGCCGAGAAGGACGTCACCCTGGCCGCCGCCAAGGCGCTGAAGGCCAAGCTGGAGAAGTTCGGCCGCTACACCGTGGTCATGACCCGCCAATCCGACACGTTCGTGCCGCTGGAGGCGCGGGTCCAGATCGCCCGTCGGGCCGACGCCGACCTGTTCATCTCGCTGCATGCCGATTCGGGTCCCGACGCCGCGACCCGCGGGGCCAGCGTCTACACCCTGTCGGAAAAGGGCACCGAGCGCGTGGCGCGGGTGCTCGAGAAGGACGATTGGCTGATGAAGGCCAATCTGCCGGGCCGCGATCGCGCGGTCAGCCAGATCCTCCTGGACCTCTCGCAGCGCGCCACCAAGAACCGTTCGGCCGCCTTCGCCGAAACCCTGCTGCAGTCGGTGGGCGAGGAGACGACCCTGCTGCGCCGCAGCCATCGTGACGCCGGCTTCATCGTGCTGCTGGCGCCGGACGTGCCGGCCGTGCTGCTGGAGATGGGCTTCATCACCAATGTCGAGGACGAGCAGCTCCTGAAGAGCTCGGCTGGTCGCGGCCGGCTGATGGACGCCGTGGCCGGATCGATCGAATCCTATTTCGCCACCCAGACGCGCCTGGCCGCCCGCTAGGACGGAAGGGCTTCCCCCGCTAGGCTGGCGAGAGCCGTTGGCGCCTCGCCCGATGCACGCTAGAGGATTCGAACGGAGCGGGCGAAGGTGCGTCGCCCGACGGAGGCGGCGTGGATCTGAAGCCTAGACAACGATGGATCGCCATCGCCGGCGTCACGGTGCTGTCCGCGATCGCCGTGGCCGGTTTCGCCATCGCCATCTACGCCGCCTGGCTGTTCCACGACATGCCCGACGCCGGCGAGTTGCAGGACTATCGTCCGCCGACCGCCACGCGCGTCTACGCCTGGGACGGCACCTTGATCGGCGAATACAGCAAAGAGCGCCGGATCTTCGTGCCCTACGACCAGATTCCGCCCCAGCTGGCCCAGGCCTTCCTGGCGGCCGAAGACCACAACTTCTTCAAGCACGGCGGTGTCGACGTCGGCGGCTTCTCGCGCGCCATGCTCAACAATGTCGGCAACGCCGCGCGCGGCCGTCGCCTTGAGGGCGGCTCGACGATCACCCAGCAGGTGGCCAAGAACGTCCTGCTGACCAGCGATGCGACGGTCGGGCGCAAGTTCAAGGAAGCCATCCTGGCGCACCGCCTGGAGCAGTCGCTCGACAAGCAGCAGATCCTCGAGCTGTACCTGAACGAGATTTGGCTGGGCTATCGCTCGTACGGCGTCGGCGCGGCCGCCTACAACTATTTCGGCAAGTCGCTGCCCGAGCTGACCCTGGCCGAAAGCGCCTTCCTGGCCGCCTTGCCCAAGGGACCGGACAACTATCACCCGATCCGCAACAAGGCGAAGGCCAAGGCCCGCCGCGACTGGATCCTGGGCCAGATGGCCGACCTGGGCTGGGTCAGCCAGGCCGACGCCAAGAAGGCGATGGCCGAGGACCTCGTCGTCCAGCCGGCCCCCAAGCGCGCCGCCTATCGCGACGCCGACTATTTCGTCGAGGAAGTGCGCCAGCGCGGCGTGGCCACTCTCGGCCCACGCCTCAACGAGGGCGGCTACTACATGCGCACCACCCTGGACCCCAAGCTGCAGACCGCGGCCCGGGTGGCGCTGATGGAAGGCCTCGAGAAGTACGACCGCCGCCACGGGTGGCGCGGCGCCTGGGGGCACGTAGAAACCCTGGACGGCGATTGGGAGAAGCAGGCGCTGAAGAAGGCTCCGCCGTCCGAGCGCAGCGGCTGGCGCCCGGCCATCGTCACCTCGGCCTCAGGCGGCGTCCGCCTGGCCAAGGGCGAAGGCGAGGGGGCCATCGCCGGCGAGGACATGGCCTGGGCCAACGCCACCAAGGGCCTGAAGGTCGGCGACCTGGTGTTCGTCGAGAAGCCCGACGGCTCGGCGGCCTACCGCCTGCGCCAGATCCCGATCGTCAACGGCGCCCTGGTGGCGATGGAGCCCTATACCGGCCGTGTCGTGGCCCTGGTCGGGGGCTACAGCTTCTCGCTGTCGAACTTCAACCGCGCGACCCAGGCGATGCGCCAGCCCGGTTCGGCGTTCAAGCCGTTCGTCTACGCCACGGCCCTGGAGAACGGCTACACGCCGGCCAGCGTGGTGGTCGACAGCGCCATCACCCTGAAAGGGGCGAACGGCCAGGATTGGAGCCCCGAGAACTATCACAAGAAGTTCTACGGAGCGCTGCCGCTGCGCAAGGGCCTGGAGCAGTCGATCAACGCCATGACCGTGCGCCTGGCCCAGAGCGTCGGTATGAAGAAGATCGTCGAGACCGCCAAGAAGACCGGGGTGACCCGGGATATGGCGCCTGTCCTGGCCATGGCCCTGGGCGCGGGCGAGACCACGCCGTTCAAGCTGACCACGGCCTATACGCCGTTCGTCAACGGCGGCCGCCGCGTCGAGCCGCACCTGATCGAACTGGTGCAGGACCGCGAGGGCAAGGTGATCTTCCGGGCCGACAAGCGTGACTGCGTCCGTTGCAACGCCGGCTTCAACGGCGACGAGAGTCCCCGCATCCCCGCCCTAGGCGAGCAGGTGATGGACCCGATCACCGCCTACCAGATCACTTCGATGCTGCAGGGCGTGGTCCAGCGCGGCACCGCGGCCCAGGCCAGCTCGCTGGGCTATCCCCTGGCCGGCAAGACCGGCACCACCAACGAATACCGCAGCGCCTGGTTCATGGGTTATTCGCCCAGCCTGGTGGTCGGCGTCTTCATCGGCTTCGACGACAACCGCTCGCTGGGCGAGGGCGAGACGGGGGCGACCGGTCCGGTGCCGATCTTCATGGACTTCATGCGCGAGGCGCTGAAGGGCCAGCCGAAGACCGAGTTCAAGGCCCCCGCGAACGCCAAGTTCGCCATGGTGCGCGGCATCCGCGAGGCTTTCCGCCCCGGGACCGAGCCCAAGGTCTTCACGCCGACCGAGAGCACCGGGCCCCAGCCCTATGGCCAGGTCTGGCCCAACGGCCAGGTCGGACCGGCCCCGACCCAGGGCCCCGCCAAGCCGCCGCCCCAGGCGCCCGACATCAGCGGGCTCTACTAATCGTCGATCAATCCGTCTGGGGTCATTGCGCCGACTCCGGTCGCGGGCTATGTCCCGCGCCCTTCAACACTGTCACGGAGCTACGTGATGAGACCGGATGTCGAGGCCTCCGCGGCTGACATCGAGCAGTCCGTGGGACTGCTCAGGAGGCGTCTTTGACTGGGATGTCGCCCTACGCAAGCTCGATGAGCTGAACGCCCGGGTCGAGGACCCGACCCTTTGGGACCGCCCGGCGGAAGCCCAGGCCGTCTCCCGCGAACGCGCCGGCCTGGCCGCTCGCGTCGAGGCGGTGCTGGTTCTCGAAAACGGCCTGAAGGACGCGCTGGAATATGCCGAACTGGCCGACATGGAGGGCGACGAGGCCCTCCTGGAGGACGCCCGCGCCCAGCTCAAGGACCTGAAGGAACGCGCGGGCCGCGCCGAACTCGAGGCCCTGCTGTCCGGCGAGGCCGACGGCAACGACTGCTATGTCGAAATCAACTCCGGGGCCGGCGGCACAGAGTCGTGCGACTGGGCCGGCATGCTGCTGCGCATGTACAGCCGCTGGGCCAACGCCCATGGCATGAGCGTCGAACTGGTCGAAGAGACCTCGGGCGACCAGGTCGGCATCAAGTCGGCGACCCTGCTGGTCAAGGGCGCGAACGCCTATGGCTGGCTGAAGACCGAGGCCGGCGTCCACCGCCTGGTGCGCATCAGCCCCTACGACGCCGCCGCCAAGCGCCACACCAGCTTCGCCTCGGCCTGGGTCTATCCGGTGGTCGACGACACGATCGAGATCGAGATCAATCCGTCGGACGTGCGGACCGACACCTACCGGGCCTCGGGGGCCGGCGGCCAGCACATCAACAAAACCGACTCCGCCGTGCGCCTGACGCACATCCCCACCGGCATCGCCGTGGCCTGCCAGGCCGGGCGTTCGCAGCACCAGAACCGCGAGGAAGCCTGGAAAATGCTGCGCGCCCGCCTCTACGAGGCCGAACTGCAGAAGCGGGAAGCCGCCCAGCAGGCCCTGGAGGACCAGAAGACCGACATCGGCTGGGGCCACCAGATCCGCAGCTACGTCCTGCAGCCCTACCAGATGGTCAAGGACCTGCGGACCAACGTCGAGACGTCCGACACCCAGGGCGTGCTGGACGGCGACCTGGACCAGTTCATGGGCGCCTCGCTGGCCCAGCGCGTCGGGGCCACCCGGGACGCCCAGGCCTAGCCTGCCCGGAGCCGAAATGCGAAACGCCCCGGAGCGATCCGGGGCGTTTTGTTGTTTCTAGCCGGCCGGTTTGGCTTCCAGCATCGGCGGCGGCGGCGCGGGCTGGGCCTGCGGCGGGGCGGCCGGGCGCTGGAACTTCAGGCTGCGTCCCTGGAAGAACGCGCCGGTCTCCATCGCCAGCTGCTCGTGGGTGATGTCGCCGTCGATGTAGGAGGTGCCGTAGAGGCGGACCTGCTTGGCGGTGATCGCCCCGACGATGCGGCCGCGGACCTCGACCGCCTCGGCATAGACCGAGCCCTCGACATGGCCGGTCTCGCCGATCGTCAGCCGACCGACCCGGACGTCGCCGCGCACCACGCCGTCGATCTGCAGTTCGCCGTCGCCGGTGATGCCGCCTTCGATGGTGATGTCGGGAGAGACCAGGGACGCCACCTTCGGCGGGGCCTTGCGAGCCGCCTCGGGATTGGCGGGAGCCATGGACATGGGCAGCGGCTCGATGCGGACCGCCCCCTTGGACGCCTTAGCTTGCTTGCTGAACATACTCACCAGCCTTCAGGAAGCGGTTCGGGTTTTGCGCCCGACCATTGACCCATACTTCGTAGTGCAGATGCGGACCGGTCGAGCGGCCGGTCGAGCCCATGGCCGCGATGCGCTGGCCGATGGCCACGCGCTGGCCGACCCGGACCGAAGCGGCCTGCAGGTGGGCGTAGCGGGTCTTGAAGCCGTTGCCGTGGTCGATCTCGACGACGTTGCCATAGCCCGAGCGCACGCCGACGAACGAGATCACCCCCGGGGCGGTCGCCATGATCGGCGTGTAGAACGAGCCGGGGAAGTCCAGGCCCGAATGGAAGGCCGGACGATGGGTGAAGGGGTCGAAGCGGACGCCGTAGCTGCTGCTCAGCGCCGGATTATTGGTCGGCCGGTAGAACGGCAGCTGCTGCGAGGCGGCGCTCAGCTGGCGCATGTCCGACATGTCGGTGGCGGCGTGCTGGATCCGGCCGGCGAAGTCCTCGTCGACGTCGAGCACAGCGGCCAGGGCGCGGGGATCCTTGGCCTCGATCAGCGGGCCGCCCAGGGACGAGCCGCTCCGGCCGGTGAACGCGCCGGCGTCCAGGCCCGCCATACGCATAGCCAGGCGCAGACGCTCGGCCCGGCTCTTGGCGAAGGTCTCGGCGGCGTCGATCAGGCGCTCCTGGTCCATGCGCGTGGCCTGGATGCGTTCGACCGGCGAGGCGCCCAGCACCGACGGCTTGGCGACCTGCAGGGCCTGGGCGGCGCCGGGCACGCCCTTGAAATCGCTGACCAGCAGGGCCAGGGCCGCGTGGCGCTTCTCGACCGAGCTGGCCAGTTCGTCCAGCGAACCGCTGCTGGCCGACAGCTGGGCCACGGCGCTGTTCAAACGCGCCTGGCGGTCGGCGTTGAGGCGCTCGTAATAGGCCTTCTGCTTGATGACCATCTGGTCGGTCGAGCTGACCGACAGGGCGTTGACCATCATGGAGGCGGTGCAGACGCCCATCCACAGGGCGGCCGCGGCGACGCCGGTGGCGCACATCAGCTGCTTGCCGGTCGAAAAAACGTAGCCTCGCATCTCGCCGCCGGAGCGCACATAGAGGTGCCGCTCGGGGAAAAGCTCTTCCAGGGATTGCCGGAGCCGCTTGAAGCGCGTGATCGCCATCGCCTAGGAAACCCCCGTTTTCAAGGTCCCGGCGATATGCAACGAGAAAGCGGAAACGTGCAAGATACTTCGCGCCGAGCATGAACGCCGGGCGAGTTTTTGCCTTAGCGATTCAACTGATAGATGGTTCCGTGCCCGAATTCCATTGTCGGCGGGCTCCGGTGTTGCGTTAGCCGCACGCCTGAGGCTCACGAGCCACACCGCTATTTGGCCGCCCCGTCTTTCAAGGTCCGGGCCGCTGTCAGCACCGCCTTGATGTGGTTGGGCACCTTCACCTTGCGCCAGACGTTGCGGATCACGCCCTCGCGGTCGATCAGGAAAGTTGAGCGGTCGATACCCATGTACTTGCGGCCGTACATGCTCTTCTCGACCCAGGCGCCGTAGGCCTCGACGGTTTCGCCGGTGGGGTCTGCGGCCAGTTCGACGGTCAGGTCGTGCTTCTTGCGGAACTTGGCGTGCGAGGCGGCGCTGTCCTTGGACACCCCGACGATCACCGCGCCCAGCTTGGCGAACTCCTCGACCTCGGACGAGAACTGCAGGGCTTCCGACGTGCAGCCGGCCGTGTCGTCCTTCGGATAGAAGTAGAGCACGACGGTCTTGCCCCTCAGGCTGGAAAGGCTGACGCGGCCGGTGTCGGTGGCCAGGTCGAAATCGGGGGCCTTGTCGCCGGGTTGCAGGTCTTGCGTCATCGTCATGTCCTCGATTTTGAACCGCTCATCCCGGCGAATGCCGGGACCCAGATGGAATGACGGTGTGGCTGACGCCGGGAGCGCCGAGCCCTTCCAATCATCCACTCCGCTATAGGATCTGGGTCCCGGCATTCGCCGGGACGAGCGGAAATTAGATGGGTTTCACAAGCACGATCTTCTTCTTGCCCGCCGCAAGCTTGACCACGCCGTCCACCAGGTCCGCTTCCGTGATCACGCGGTTGGCGTCCGGCTCGGCCTTGTCGTTGACCTTGACGCCGCCGCCCTGGGCCAGGCGGCGCGCCTCGCCGCGCGAGGCGGCCAGGCCGGCGTCGGCGAACAGGTTGGCCAGGACGATCCCGGCCTTCAGGTCCGAGGCCGGCACCTCGAAGGTCGGCAGGTCGGCCGACAGCGCGCCCTGCTCGAAGGCCTTCTCGGCGGCGTCGCGGGCCTTGCGGGCCTCGTCCTCGCCGTGCGCCATCCGCGTGGCCTCGTCGGCCAGCACCTTCTTGGCCTCGTTGATCTGGGCGCCGGGCAGGGCCTCCAGCTCGGCGATCCGGTCCAGCGGCAGGTCGGTGAACAGCTTCAGGAACCGGCCGACGTCGGCGTCCTCGGTGTTGCGCCAGAACTGCCAGTAGTCGTACGGGCTCAGCTGCTCGGCGTTCAGCCACACCGCGCCCGACATGGTCTTGCCCATCTTGGCGCCCGAGGCGGTGGCCAAGAGCGGCGTGGTCAGGCCGAAGGCGGCCTTCTGGTCGACGCGCCGCGTCAGCTCCACGCCGTTGAGGATGTTGCCCCACTGGTCCGAGCCGCCCATCTGCAACACACAGCCGTGGGCGCGGTTCAGCTCCAGGAAGTCGACCGCCTGCATCAGCATGTAGTTGAATTCGAGGAAGGTCATCGGCTGCTCGCGCTCGAGCCGCAGCTTGACCGAGTCGAAGG
>Ga0065165_1001390_pt1 | contig 26491 bp, 19 predicted proteins | sample AraplaMF_Cvi_mMF_FD_63813 | JGI IMG/M metagenome (GOLD analysis project Ga0065165, IMG submission 63813) | Arabidopsis root microbial communities from the University of North Carolina, USA - plate scrape MF_Cvi_mMF (version 2) (version 3) | ecosystem: Host-associated > Plants > Roots >... | reverse complement strand
CGCTGTTCACGGGGCAGAAGCTGCGGCTGTCCGGGGTGGCGTTTCTTTGGTACCGGGTGCATGAGCCGGATGGGACGCTCAGGATGGCGGATGCGGTGCGACGGATTTCACGGCCCATGGAAGTCGATCTACGAGGCGATCGCGTGGACGAAGATTTTTGGAGCAAGTGAGCGCGCGTGGGCACAGGTGCCCACCCTGCGTTAGCGCTCGAGGCGCGCCACCTTCTGCTCGATCGCCCCGAAAATCGACTTGCCCGCGTCATCCAGCATTTCGATGCGGATCGTATCGCCAAAGCGCATGAACTGGGTGACCGGCTGGCCGAATTCGATGGTCTCCAGGCAGCGCTGTTCGGCAATGCATGAATAGCCGGGCGGCGATCCGTCTTTCAGCGCATCCTTGTTCGACACCGTGCCCGAACCGACGATGCTGCCCGCGCGTGCGTTGCGGGTCTTGCACAAGTGGGCGATCAGCTGCGGGAAGTTGAAGACCATGTCGACACCGGCGTCGGGCTGGCCGACCAGGCGGCCGTTCCAGGTCGAGCGCAGCGGCAGGTGGACTTTGCCGCCCTTCCACGCATCGCCCAGTTCGTCGGGCGTCACCGCCACCGGCGAAAAGGCGGTCGCCGGTTTCGACTGGAAGAAGCCGAAGCCCTTCGCCAGTTCGGGCGGGATCAGGTTGCGCAGCGAGACGTCGTTGGCCAGCATAAGCAGGCGGATCTGCTGGTGGGCTTCGTCGGGCGTCGCGCCCATCGCCACGTCGCCGGTAATCACGGCCAGCTCGGCCTCGAAGTCGATGCCCCACTCTTCATGCGCCAGCACGATGTCGTCCATCGGGCCGATGAAATCATCGCTGCCGCCCTGGTACATCAGCGGGTCTTCCCAGAACGATGCCGGCATCTCGGCGCCGCGCGCCTTGCGTACCAGTTCGACGTGGTTCACGTAGGCCGAGCCGTCCGCCCACTGGTAAGCACGCGGCAGCGGCGCCATGCAGCGCGCCGGGTCGAAGTCGAAGGGACGGCGGGTGCGGCCGGCGTTCAGTTCCTCGTACAGCGCCTGCAGCTGGGGCGCGATGAAGGCCCAGTCGTCGAGCGCGGCTTGCAGGGTCGGCGCGATGCCGTCGGCGATGTGGGCGGTTTTGAGGTCACGCGAGACGACGGCCAGTTGGCCGTCGCGCGTTCCGTCATGGATGGTGGCGAGTTTCATCCCGCCATTGTAGCGTCTTAGAAAGTACCTAGCAGCCCCAGCCCGAGCACGTTCTGGTAGTAGTTGTAGTCGATCAGGCTCTGGCCATAGCCGGAAAAGTACTGCACATAGCCTTTGAAATGGCCGGCCAGCGGGAAGGCCCAGCTGAGCTGGACCGCGCCGCGCTCGGTCTGGAAGTTCCGGCGCAGCAGGGCCGAGTAATCGTGGCCGTTGCTGCGGTAGGTGACGGCCAGGTCGCCGCGGCCCATGTAGTCGACGATGGCCGGGTTATTGTCGTCGCTCGCCGATTCGTTGATGCGCTTCCACACGCGGCCCAGCACCGTGAAGCCGGCGCGCTCGAGACCGACCTGGGCATAGACGCGGTTCCAGCTGCGCGACAAGGATCCCGCCTGGCCATTCGACTGGTGCACCGCGCCCACGTTGAGGTAGCTGGCGTGCATGCCGAGCACGTCGAAGTTCAGCGGCGTCACCACCATCAGCTCGGGCTGGTAATTGGTTTCGCGGAAGGGACTCGATGCCTGGCGGTTGCCGGCCTGCCAGAAGCTGTTCTGGGTGTAGCCGAACCAGACGTCGACTGGCTTGTCGAAAGCGGTCTCGACCAGCTTGGTCTTGAAGCCGAGCTGGAACACGAGTTCGTTACGCGACAGGTCCGTCGTCAGGTCGGCGAGGTCGCGGAAAGGACGGTAGGGCTCGTTGTTCGGATGGGCCGTGCGCGTGACCATCAGGTAGTTCGGATTGTGCGGCCGGAAGTTGAAGATGCCGCGCCGGTGCTCCTGGTCGAGTTCCCAGTGGTCGGCCAGGCTGAAGCCGCGGGTCTTTTCCGGCGACAGGTCCAGCGAGGCCTGGACGTCGGCGTCAACCACCGCCACGGACGGTGTCGTCGATGCGGTGCTGGCGGCGGCCGCGGCGGATTCGCTGGCGATGCCCGCGGCGGTGCGGGCCGAGGTCGATGCGCCGGCGGCCGGGCTCACACCGGCCAGGCGGTCATAGCAGGCCAGGCGCTGGACGGCATCCGGGATGCGGGCACAGCCGGACAGATCGGGCGCGGCCTGCTGGGCCAGCGCCGGGTAGCTGAGTAAAAGGAGTGCGGAAAAGGAGAGGAGTTGCTGCGTTTTCGTGGACATTTGTTATCATCTTGCTACAAGGCGAGATGAAAGTGTCGCGTAAATGCGTCTTGTGCGTCGCACGACAGCAACGCACTCGAGCATTAAGCGGGCACTAATAGGTCCAGTTGCGCCTTCTCCAGGAAACACCACTCCCCTTCCTTCAGCCCCAGCGACTCCAGCGTCAGCCCGCCGATCTGCGAACGGTGCAGCGCCACGCAGTGGTTGCCGGCAGCCGCCAGCATGCGCTTGACCTGGTGGTACTTGCCCTGCTCCAGCACGATCTCGAGCTGGTACTCGCCGCGCTGGACGCAGGTGACGGCCGCCAGCGGCGCCGGTTCGTCGTGCAGTTGCACGCCCGCCAGCAACTGGTCAACCAATGCTTGCGTCACCGGCTCCTGGGTCGTCGCCTGGTAGACCTTGGGCACGTGGCGCTTGGGCGAGGACTGGGCGTGGATGAAGGGACCATCGTCCGACATCAGCAGCAGGCCGGTGGTGTCGTGGTCGAGGCGGCCGACCGGCTGGACTTCGCGCCAGGTGAACTGTTCGGGCAGCAGGGTCAGCACGCCGGGATGGTGGCTGGGCTTGCGCGAGCATTCGAAGTTGGCCGGCTTGTAGAGGGCGATGTAGACGTGCTCGCGGTACACCCACTCTTCGTCGAACACGGTCAGTACCAGGCCGTCGGTCTCGACCGTGGTCTTGTAGTTATCATACACTTCGCCATGAATGGAAACGTCACCATCTTCGATCAGGGCGCGGCAGTATTTGCGGGTACCGAAGCCCTGCGATTGCAGGATACGGTCAAGGGAAAGTTTGCTCATGGGGCGGGACTTTAGCAGAACGGATGTGTAGAGCAAAGCTCAGTTAGTTCAGCAGTTTGAATCCGCGTCTAAAACACGTTTGACACACGTCAAGAGCGTCGCGGTTCGTGTTGTTAGACTTCAACCTCGTTAGGAATCGACCTACACACAATGAGCGTAAGACTACGACCCAAGAGCTTGTAGGACTAATGCTTACGGAACCCCAACCAAAGAAATGAGGCAAACGTGCAGACCGAACAACACCAAGATCGCTTCCCCTTCCCCGCGGAAACCGCAACGGAACATCCAGTCCGGCGTGCGGCCGACGAGTACCTTGCCGTTTTCCCTGCCCAATTGGCGCTGGCCCGCTGGACGCGCGGCGGCGACATTCCCCATGTCTTTTCCTCGACCCGCCATGCCCCCTTACGCGCGGCCTGGTATGCCCAGGCCCAGCGCGATTTCCAGGACTGGCTGGAAGACGGCGGCTTCCATGCAGAATGAGAGCACCGAACAAAACCCCATGGCGGCGTTGCATTCGGCTCGCCGTACTAGCGTACTGTCTTCGTGGTCCACCACTGCGGCGATGCGCCTTGCCCTGGGAGTTTTGTTCGGCGCTCTAAATGAAAACGACGGCTTGCGCCGTCGTCTTCTCCCGTTGCCGGGATTTCCAACCTGAGGAATGGAGTTCACTCGAAACCGCCTTGAAGCGGGTCTGTAGTTTGTAAGCTACAAAACAACTATAGTCGACACTTCGGAAGTTTCAAGGCAAATATTGAAGCTGATCAGCGGAGGCTAGGCACAGCCCCGCGGTAAATGGAATGCACGGCGCCCGAACCGACCGATGCGCCGAATTTCTTCAGCACACGTTCCGGCAGACCTTCATGCGCGGTGTAGTCGATGATGTCCTCGGCCTTCACCACATCGCGAGCGACGGTATCGACGGTACCGAAACCGTCGGCCAGACCCATCTCGACCGCCTTGGCGCCGGTCCAGTAGAGGCCGGAGAAGATTTCCGGATTCTCTTTCAGGCGCTTGCCGCGTCCCGCGCGCACCACCGAGATAAATTGTTCGTGGATCTCGTTGAGCATCGCCAGTGCATGCTGCTTCTGCTTGTCCGATTGCGGGCTGAAGGGGTCGAGGAAGCCCTTGTTTTCACCCGCCGTCAGCAGGCGGCGCTCGACGCCCAGCTTGTCCATCAGGCCGGTAAAGCCGAAGCCATCCATCAGCACGCCGACCGAGCCGACGATGCTGGCCTTGTTCACGTAGATCTTGTCGGCGGCCGCGGCAATGTAGTAACCGCCCGAGGCGCAGATCTCGTCCACGACCACGTACAGCGGCTTGTTCGGATAACCCTTCTTGAGGCGCTGGATCTCGTCGACGATGATGCCTGCCTGCACCGGGCTGCCGCCCGGGCTGTTGATGCGCAGCACCACCGCGGCCGAACCGGCATCCGCGAACGCCTTGTTCAGCGACGGGATCACGGTGTCGGCCGAGCCGCTGCCTTCGTCGTCGATGGTGCCGTCGATCTCGATCAGGGCGGTGTGACGGCCCAGCGATTCGATGTCGGATCCACTGAAGTTGAAGTCGAAATACGCCCAGATCGCGAAAAATGCCAGCAGCAGGAAGGACAGCTTGAAGAAGATGCCCCAGCGCCGCGCGGCACGCTGCTCGCGCACCGTGGCGAACACGAGGCGCTCGAGGGTTTCGCGTTCCCAGTGGCGGATGGGGCTGGCGCCGTCGTTCGCGTTCTGATTGTCGTTCCTGGTGTTTTCGCTCATAGATATATGCTTGTTTTACTTCGGCTTACTTCGGCGGCTGGAAATGCTGGTCCGGCTGCCAGTAGACGCCATCCCCGGTTTCGTGCACCGCGATCGGGCGCAGCCTGCCGCCCCGGCAAGGCCCGCCGGTGCAGACCCCGGTCTCGGGAACGTAGATCGCGCCGTGCGTCGAACACATCAGGTACAGCTTGCTCGACTCGAAGAATTCGCCCTTGAACCAGTCCAGCTCGATCGGGACGTGGGCGCAGCGGTTCAGGTAGCCGTAGACCTTGCCGCCATGGCGCACCACGAAGCCGGTCGCCTCGTCACCGTAGGCAAGGACCGGAAAGCGCACGCCGGTACCGCCATCCACCAGGGCATCCGACCCGCAGATATAGACTTCGTTCGCCTCGCTCATGCGTGCTCGATCAACCACTGGTGAAGTTCTGGAACATTCTTTGCCGTGAAGATCGGATGACATGCCTGCAGTTGCTGGACCGGATGCGCGCCGTACTCGACCGCGATACCGGCCGCGCCCGCATTGTTGGCCATAAGCAAGTCATGCGTTGTGTCGCCGATCATAACGGTACGGCGCATGTCCTGCCCCAGTTCCCTTGTCAATTCTTGCAACATTGCAGGGTGGGGCTTGGAAAATGTCTCGTCCGCGCAACGGGTCGCATCGAAGGTCGACAGGAGCTTGCAGGCGTTCAGCGCACGGTTGAGGCCGACCCGGCTCTTGCCGGTCGCGACCGCCAGGAAATAGCCGAGCTGCGAGAGCTCTTCCAGCATGGCCGGCACGCCCTTGAACAGCACCAGTTCGTGGTCTTTTGTCAGGAAATGGTAGCGATATCGCTCCACCATGCGCGGATACAGCGTCGGATCGATGTCCGGCATGACCGCCTGCATCGCCTCCGACAGGCCGAGCCCGATCACATGGGCGGCCGCGGCATCGCTGGGCACGCTCAGTCCCAGGTCGCGCGCGGCGGACTGTATACACTTGACGATGGTGGCGGTGCTGTCCATCAGCGTGCCGTCCCAGTCGAAGACGATCAGGTCGAATTGCTTTCTAGCCATTGTGAACTTTGCTTGTCGGTTGCCCCAAGCTTACCAAGAAACGATCGCACTCCGGCGGCAGCGGCGCCGTCAGGGTCATGGGTTTGCCGGTTTCGGGGTGCTGGAAGGTGATCCGGTAGGCGTGCAGGAACATGCGCTTGAGGGCGCCACGCGTGTCGTTTGCCTTCTGAAGCTGCTTGTTAAGGGCAAAATCGCCGTATTTCTCGTCACCTGCGATCGGGAAGCCGCTCGAGGCCAGGTGCACACGGATCTGGTGCGTGCGGCCGGTCTTGAGCTCGGCTTCCAACAGGGCAAAGCCTTCCCACTTGCGCAGCAGGTTGAACACGGTGTGCGCTTCCTGGCCGCCGGCCTGCACCACCACGCGGCGCTCACCGTCGGGCGTCGTGAATTTGTGCAGGGGCAGCTTGACGTGCTGGCGCGGATTGGTCCAGTTGCCGCTCACCAGGGTCAGGTAGCGCTTGTCGGTGCTGCCGTCGCGCATCTGCTCGTGAAGATTGGTCAAGGCCGAACGTTTCTTGGCGAGCAAGAGCAGGCCCGAGGTTTCCCGGTCGAGGCGGTGCACCAGCTCCAGGAACTTGGCCTGCGGACGGGACGCGCGCAGCTGTTCGATGACGCCGTACGAGACGCCCGAACCGCCGTGCACGGCGACGCCGGCCGGCTTGTCGATGACCAGCAGGTGGTTGTCCTCATGCACGATGTGGAATTCCGCACCCGGCACCGGCGCGCTGCCGGCCGCCTTCTCGGCAGTCCTGATCGGGGGGATGCGCACGATGTCGCCCGTTTCCAGGCGGTACAACTGATCGATCCGTCCTTTGTTCACACGCACTTCGCCGGAACGGAGGATGCGGTAAATATGGCTTTTCGGTACACCTTTGCAGACACGCAGCAAGTAGTTGTCGATGCGCTGTCCGGCTTCTTCTTCAGCGATTGTTACAAGCTGGACAGAATTTCTCTCTAAGTCCTTCATTTTGAATATATAATCGACAGGCGGCGGTCAAACCTCTGCAGGTGTAAGAATTAAAACGATATTTTACACAGGGGCGTCTCCGTCGGCCCCGCATTAATGCGAATTCGATGAAGAAAAAACGTGTACGCACTGTCTTTTGCGCACCAGGGTTGCACCGCAGTTGTAATCGGGTAGCGCACGGGACTGCAGGATTGGATTGTTTGGAATCTTAAGGATAAGTACCGGCAAGCCGGCCTCAGGTTGGCTCGCCGGGTGATGGCGTCGATAACGCTTGTCGTTGTTGCCCGACCCGCTGAAAAGGGCCTGGATGCCGTGCGACGCGCAGGCTGTTCATGGCTCCGGCTGGCTTTATCGCGAGGATCCGCAGGCCAAGGCTGATAGATCGCCTGGTCCGCAATCCCGATATCCCGCCCGCGGTCTGGCTGTGGTCGCTTTTAGCACCCGCCCCAAAGGCCCTGCGCCGCCCTGACCGGGCCGCGCCGGCCGAGCAAGGTTGCGGCGTGCGCGCGACAATGACGTTCGATGCCATTTGCGCCCTGTGGCCGGCAATGCCGTGCCACGCCCCGGGCATACCACCGCCAACACTCCCCTCCCCGCGTACATCCCTGTACTTTCGCCGCTCCTGACAAGAGCGGCATGCAACGGCCTACGGGTCGCGGAGTTAATAAAAATGAAACGCATGTTGTTTAATGCTACGCAGCAAGAGGAGCTGCGCGTAGCGATTGTCGACGGCCAAAAACTGATCGACATCGATATCGAAACCGCTGGTCGGGAACAGCGCAAATCGAATATCTACAAAGGTGTCATTACCCGAATCGAACCCTCCCTCGAAGCCTGCTTCGTCAGCTACGGCGAAGACCGCCACGGTTTCCTCCCCTTCAAAGAAGTCGCCCGCTCTTATTTCCGTGATGGTGTCGATGTCCGCAATTGCACCATCAAGGAAGCATTGCGCGAAGGCCAGGAAATCATGGTCCAGGTCGAGAAAGAGGAGCGCGGCAACAAGGGCGCGGCACTGACCTCCTTCATTTCGCTGGCCGGCCGCTACCTGGTCCTGATGCCGAACAATCCGCGTGGCGGCGGCGTCTCGCGCCGCGTCGAAGGCGAAGAGCGCCAGGAACTGCGCGAGACCATGGACAAGCTGGACCTGCCGCAGGGCATGTCGGTGATTGCCCGCACTGCCGGCATCGGCCGCACGGTCGAAGAACTGCAGTGGGACCTGAACTACCTGATGCAACTCTGGCGCGCGATCGAAGGCGCCGGCAAGTCGGCACCGGGCCCCTTCCTGATCTACCAGGAATCCTCGCTGGTCATCCGCGCCATCCGCGACTACTTCCAGCCGGACATCGGCGAAGTCCTGATCGACACCGACGAGATCTTCGACCAGGCCCAGCAGTTCATGAGCCACGTGATGCCGGACATGGCGCACCGCGTGAAGCGCTACTCGGACGACGTCCCGCTGTTCTCCCGTTTCCAGATCGAACACCAGATCGAGACCGCCTACGCGCGCACCGTGCCGCTGCCGTCGGGCGGCGCGATCGTGATCGACCACACCGAAGCCCTGGTCTCCATCGACGTCAACTCGGCGCGAGCAACCCGCGGCTCGGACATCGAAACCACCGCCTTCAACACCAACTGCGAAGCCGCCGACGAAGTGGCACGCCAGCTGCGCCTGCGCGACCTGGGCGGCCTGATCGTGATCGACTTCATCGACATGGAAGTCGCCAAGAACCAGCGCGAAGTCGAACAGCGCCTGAAGGATGCCCTGCACCATGACCGTGCACGCGTCCAGATGGGCAAGATCTCGCGCTTCGGCCTGATGGAACTGTCGCGCCAGCGCCTGCGTCCCTCGCTGTCGGAAGGCTCGCACGTGACCTGCCCGCGCTGCTCGGGCACCGGCCACATCCGCGATACCGAATCGTCCGCCCTGCAAGTCCTGCGCATCATCCAGGAAGAGGCGATGAAGGAAAACTCGGCGGCGATCCACGTGCAAGTGCCGGTCGACGTCGCAGCCTTCCTGTTAAATGAAAAACGCGGCGAAGTCCTCAAGATCGAGAACCGCCACCGCATCACCGTCATCCTGATTCCGAACAAGCACCTCGAGACCCCGCACTACAAGCTCGAGCGCATCAAGCACGACGATCCGCGCCTGGAAGACGCGGCCGCCAGCTATGCGATGGCCGAATCGGCTGACACCGACATGGCCTACGCCAAGCGCCAGAAGGAAGAAGCCAAGCCGCGCCAGGAAGCCGTCGTCAAGACCATCACCCCGGCCCAGCCGGCACCGACGGTGGAACGCCGCGAACCGGCCAAGCCGGCCGCCCCGGCGGCCGCACCGGCTGCTGCCGCTCCGGCGGCGCAAGCGCCGGCCCAGCAAGGTTTCTTTGCCAAGCTGCGTAACTTCCTGTTCGGCACCGCGGCCCCGATGACCCCGCCTGCCCCGGCAGCGGCGCCCGCCAAGGCGGCTGAAGCCGCACCGGCAGCCGGCGAACGCGGCGAGCGCGGTGGCCGTGGCCAGCGCAATGGCCGCGGTGCACGCAGCGGCACCGGCAAGGGCCGCGAGCGCGAGGACCGCGAACAGGTCGCCAAGGCCGCGCCTGGCGAAGAGACCGCGAAACCGGTCGACGCCGAAGGCAAGCCGGCACGCCAGCCGCGCAAGCAGCGCGAGCCGCGCGAAGCCCGCGAGACCCGTGAGACCCGTGAGCAGACCGATGTGCAGGCACAGGCAGCGCCGCGTGCTGAACGTGGCGAACGCGCCGAGCGTGCTGAACGCGGCGAGCGTCCTGAACGCGCCGAGCGCCAGCCGCGCCAGCCGCGTGAGCGTGCCGAGCGCACCGAACGCGCCCAGGTCGTCGAAGCGAAAGCCGAAGACCTGACCGTGGTCCAGGCGACTTCCGCGACCAGCGTGACGATCGCCTCGACCGGCCCGAACGGCGAGCAGGAGATCGTCCAGGAACAGATCGTCAAAACCGTGACGGCCGTCGGCCCGAACGGCGAGGAAGTCGAGCTGGAGGGTGGCGACGAGCCGCGCCGCCGCCGCCGCCGTGGTGGCCGCAACCGCAACCGCCGCGATCGTGACGGCGCGGAGATCGTCGAGAACGAGAGCGGTGAAGAAGGCGCACCGGCCTTCGCACCGGTCGCCGACGAGGAAGCTGCCAAGTTCCAGGCCGAGTCCAAGACCAGGACCCGTGGCGCCAAGCCGGCCAAGGCTGAAGCGCCGGGCCCGTGGCCCTTCCCGACCACTGCCTCGGTGAAGGCCGCTGCCGACAAGGTCGCAGCCGAACAAGCCGCCGCCGAGCAGGCTGCCGCCAAGGCGCGTGCTGAAGAAGCCGCCGCCGCCGCGCTGAAAGCAGCTGCCGAACAAGCTGCTGCTGAAACCGCAAAGGCGTCAAGCCAGGGTCCGTGGCCGTTCCCGACCTCGAAGTCGGTGGCTGAAGCGGCTGCTCGTGCTAGCGCTGCTGCTGCGCCGGCTCCGACTCCGGTTGCTGCTGCTGCACCTGCACCTGCGCCGGCTCCCGCTCCGGCTGCTGCACCGGCTGCTCCGGCGCCGGTGGAAGCTGCTGCCGCTCCGGCTCCGGCTCCGGCTCCGGCTCCGGCTCCGCAACCGATCGTGATGCCGGCACCGGTGGCGCCAGTCGCTCCGGCCCCGGCCGCCGACCTGGGTGAAGTGCTGGCGCAGGCCGGCCTGCAACTGGCATCGACCGATCCGGAAAAACTGCGCGCCGCGCAGGAAGCCGCCGCCCAGGCGCAGCAGCCGGTCCGCATGGGCCGCACCCGTAAGGTGGCCCCGCCGCCTGTGCAGGAGCCGCTGGTCCAGGTGGATACGCGTCAGTAAGCCGGGTTTGAGCCGTCTTCGGGCGGTTTATTAGAAAGGGAAGCTTCGGCTTCCCTTTTTCATTTTAAGGGTGGCTAATATAAAATAGGCAACCTCCAAGCCCATCTATATTGAAGTGCCACCCACCCCCACCTTCCGCACCGCCCTGCGCTACTGGCTCAAGCTCGGCTTCATCAGCTTCGGCGGCCCGGCCGGGCAGATCGCCATGATGCATGCCGAGCTGGTCGAGCGGCGGCGCTGGATTTCGGAGCAGCGTTTCCTTCACGCTCTCAACTACTGCATGCTGCTGCCGGGCCCGGAAGCGACCCAGCTGGCCGTCTACATCGGCTGGCTGCTGCACCGCACGCGCGGCGGAATCGCGGCCGGCATCCTGTTCGTGCTGCCTTCGCTGCTGCTCCTGATCGGGCTGTCCTGGATCTACATGGCTTACGGGCATGTGCCCGCCATTGCCGGGGTCATGAACGGCATCAAGCCGGCGGTGGTCGCCATCGTGCTGGGCGCCGCCTGGCGCATCGGCAGCCGCACGATCCGCAATGCGCTGCTGGGCGCGATTGCCGCCTGCGCCTTCGTCGCGATTGCCGTCTTCAAGCTGCCCTTCCCTCTCATCGTCCTGGGCGCGGCGCTGGCCGGCTTCATCGGCGGACGGCTGCGCCCCGCGCTGTTCCAGCTCGGCGGCGCGCATGCCGGCGCCGGCAAGTCCTACGGCCCGGCGCTGATCGACGACGACACGCCGACGCCCGCCCACGCCCGCTTTTCCTGGGCTGGTCTCGCACGTGTGGCATTGATCGGCTGCGGCCTCGGGCTGGCGGCCTGGCTGGTACTGGCAGCCTTGTACGGACCGTCCGGTGCCCTGGCGCGGATGGGCTGGTTCTTCACCAAGGCCGCGCTCATGAGTTTCGGCGGCGCCTATGCCGTGCTGCCTTATGTGGTGCAGGGCGCGGTCGAACACTACGGCTGGCTCAGCGCCAGCCAGATGATCGACGGCCTGGCGCTGGGCGAAACCACGCCCGGGCCGCTGATCATGATCGTGGCCTTCGTCGGCTTCGTCGGCGGCTGGACCCATGCGCTGTTCGGGCCGGATGCGCTGTTCGCGGCCGGCGCGGCGGGAGCGGCGGTGGCGGCTGCCTTCACCTTCCTGCCCTCCTTCGTCTTCATCCTGGCTGGCGGGCCGCTGGTCGAGTCGACGCGGGGTAACGTGCGCATGACGGCGCCGCTGACCGCGATCTCGGCGGCGGTGGTGGGCGTGATCGCCAGCCTGGCCGTGTTCTTCGGCAGCCAGGTCTTCCTGGCCGGCTGGCAGCCGCAGTGGCAGGCGATCGCGATCGGCGTGGCGGCCAGTATCGCCCTGTTGCGCTACAAGCTCGGGACGATCCCGCTGATCCTCGCCTGTGCCCTGGCTGGCCTCGTGCTATCGTACTGGCATGTCTGAAAAAATCATCATGCTGGGCGATGCGAGATCGCCGGCGATGCCCGTCCCCGAAGCGCTCAGCGAGCCCACCGGACTGCTGGCCGACGCGCTCGGCCGGCCGCTGCACGACCTGCGCATCTCCGTTACCGACCGCTGCAACTTCCGCTGCGTCTACTGCATGCCGAAGGAAGTCTTCGACAAGAACTATGCCTACCTGCCCCACTCCTCGCTGCTCAGCTTCGAGGAGATCACGCGGGTGGCGCGGCTGTTCGTGGCCCATGGCGTCGAGAAGATCCGCCTGACCGGCGGCGAACCGCTGCTGCGCAAGGACCTGGAGCGCCTGGTCGCCCAGCTGCGCGGACTGCAGACGCCATCCGGCCGCCCGCTCGACCTGACCCTCACCACCAACGGCTCGCTGCTGGCGCGCAAGGCCCGGAGCCTGAAGGACGCCGGCCTGGACCGCGTCACGGTCTCGCTCGACGCCATCGACGATGCCGTGTTCAAGCGCATGAACGACGTCGACTTCGCCGTCTCGGACGTATTGAACGGTATCGACGCCGCACATGCCGCCGGCCTCGGCCCGGTAAAGGTCAACATGGTGGTCAAGGGCGGCATGAACGACGCCCAGATCCTGCCGATGGCGCGCCACTTCAAGGGTTCGCCGACCATCCTGCGCTTCATCGAATACATGGACGTGGGCGCCTCGAACGGCTGGAACATGGACGAGGTGATCCCGTCGGGCGAAGTGGTGCGGCGGATCTCGGCCGAGATGCCGCTCGAACCGATCGGCGCCAACTATGCCGGCGAGACGGCGTCGCGCTGGCGTTACGCGGACGGTTCCGGCGAAGTCGGCATGATCTCGAGCGTGACCCAGGCCTTCTGCAGCGATTGCTCGCGCATCCGCCTGTCCACCGAGGGCAAGCTCTACACCTGCCTGTTCGCGACCCGCGGCCACGATCTGCGCGCCCTGCTGCGCGAAGGCCGCAGCGATCTCGAGATCCAGTCGTCCATCGCGCAGTTGTGGAGCAAGCGCGCGGACCGCTATTCCGAGACGCGCACCGTCAACACGGAAGGCCTGACGCGCGGCGGCGCCGGCAAGAAAATCGAAATGTCTTACATCGGTGGATAATTAAAATGAACACTGCATCGATCAGCGGCCTGGTGCTGGCCGGCGGCCGCGGCACGCGCATGGGCAGCGTCGACAAAGGCCTGCAGCCCTTCGGCGGCTCGACCATGGTCGCGCATGTGCTGGAGCGCCTGCGCCCGCAAGTGGCCAGCGTGGCCATCAACGCCAACCAGAACCTTGACGCCTACGGCAGCTTTGGCGTGCCGGTATGGCCGGACGATACGCCGGGCTTTGCCGGTCCGCTGGCCGGACTGGAAGCGGGCCTGCGCCGCTGTGCCACGCCCTATCTGCTGACCGCCCCCTGCGATTCGCCCTTCCTGCCTGCCGATCTGGCCGAGCGTCTATTGGCCGGCCTGCAGTCGGCCGGCGCCGACCTTGCGCTGGCGGTCACTGAAGAGAATGGCCTGCGCCAGCCGCATCCGGTGTTCTGCCTCGTGAAGGCCGATAAGGCCGAGGTCCTGTCGAACTATCTGGCTGCCGGCGGACGCCGCATGGATGGCTGGTACCCGCAGATCAAGGTGACCGAGGTGCTATTCGAGGATGCGGATGCCTTCCGCAACATCAACACGCGCGATGAGCTGCAATCACTGGATCCTGCGCGACCTTTGAAACTGGCCGAGGTGGTGAGCTGCCTTTCCGCCTACGATCCGGACGCCCTGCCCGTACGTGACGCCCAGAAAATCATCCGCGATTTCGTCGCGCCCGTGCGCGCGACCGAGCAGGTGGCGCTGCGCGCTGCGCTGGGGCGCGTGCTGGCGGCCGACATCGTCTCGCCGATCAACGTGCCGGCCCACGACAACTCGGCGATGGATGGCTATGCGCTGCGCGGCTCGGATCTCTCCGATGCGGCCGAAGTGCGCCTGCGGGTGATCGATACCGTCTATGCAGGCAGGACTTCCGGCGCCGTTCCCGCTGCCGGTGAATGCGTGCGCATCATGACAGGCGGCGTGATGCCGGCCGGCTGCGATAGCGTGGTGCCGCAGGAATTCGTTCGCGAAGAGAATGGCGTCGTCGTCATGGCGCCAGGTACCATCCGCGCCGGCGACAACCGCCGCTTCGCGGGCGAAGATCTGAAAGCCGGCAGCGCAGCTTTACGTCGTGGCAAAGTCATCCGTCCAGCCGATCTGGGTTTGCTCGCATCGCTGGGCGTGGCCGAGGTGCCGGTGCAGCGCCGCCTGCGCGTCGCCTTCTTCTCGACCGGCGACGAACTGCGCTCGATCGGCCAGCCGCTCGACGAAGGCTGCGTCTACGACAGCAACCGCTACACCATCTACGGCATGCTGCAGCGCCTCGGCTGCGACATCATCGACATGGGCGTGGTGCGCGACGACCCTGCTGCGCTGGAAGCGGCCTTGCGCGAGGCCTGCGAGAACGCCGACGCCATCATCACCTCGGGCGGCGTCTCGGTCGGCGCCGCCGACTACACCAAGCAGATCATGGCGCGCCTCGGCGACGTCACCTTCTGGAAGATCGGCATGCGCCCGGGACGGCCGCTGGCCTTCGGACGCATCGCCTCTGGGGGGAAAAGCGCCTTCCTGTTCGGACTGCCCGGCAATCCGGTGGCGGTGATGGTGTCCTTCTACTTCTTCGCACGCGAAGCGCTGCTGCGCATGATGGGGGCGGAGGCGCCTCTCGAACTTTTGAAGGCGCGCTCGGTGGCCGCGATCCGCAAGAAGCCTGGGCGTACCGAGTATCAGCGCGGCCTGCTGTCGCGCGGCGCGGATGGGCAGCCGGAGGTGAAGATCACCGGCTCGCAGGGCTCGGGCATCCTGCGCTCGATGTCGGAGGCGAACTGCATGGTGGTGCTGCACGATGAGCAGGGCAGCGTGCAGGCGGGCGAGATGGTGGACGTGCTGATGTTCGAAGGGCTGGTCTAGGCCTTGACCTAAGCCCCGTCGAGGTCGACCTCGCGCAGGAAGCCCTGCTTCAGGTATTCCGGGATCTTCGTGAACTCCGCCATCACGCGCCGGCGGAACTCCTCATGCTCGTGCCAGCGCTCGCGCTCGACGCCGAAGTAATTCACGGCGCAGGCGAAACGCCGCGGCTGCGGCCAGTGGCGCTCGAGCGTCATCAGGTAGCGCCGCATCGAGCACACTTTGCCGATCACGAACAGGCTTTTCACACTGTCCTCGCCGAGCTTCTCCTCGGCCAGGCGGCGCGAGAAGATCACGTTTTCGCCCGTGTTGGTGGCGGCGGTTTCCAGGATCAGCGATGCCTGCGGCATGCCCAACTGCAGCAGCCGTTCGGCGATGATCTCGGCTTCCGATGTGGACTGCCCGCCGGTTGCGCCACCCGAGATCAGCAGCTTCGGGAACATCCCGCGTTCCCACAATGCGTGCGCGGCTTCGCAAAACTCCTCCACGCCGTGGCGCGTGCCGAACAGGAAGCCGAGATCGGCCTTGCCCTCCGCGATGTGCGGCATTACGTAGTCGGCGATGGCGGGTAAGTTGTGCGTCTTCATATTCTGCTGGCTCTAGCGTTAATGCTTCAACGATACGCGAGCGCCTCCATCGAAGGAAACGATTCTTTATCTGTTTGGCTGACCTGATATGCGTAGTTGGTATTAATCAATGAGTTTATCAGCATCAATGTGGTGTTTATTGAGCCTTCTACCATTGAGCAGTTGTGCTCATCCCAACGTAAGCCTGCATGCACCCCAAGGATTGGTTCGAAGGGTCGGCAGAAACTCGGTGTCCCACGGTCATAAGATAAGCCATGACGCTACGCTAAGCGATACTGCGGGAACTCTTCGGCAAGCGAAATGGTCATCCTTCACCATTAGTTAGATTAACTCCAGCATCAACCGCAAGTCCGCTCATTAGAGTTGAGCATTACAGAGACATAGCGAGGTGAAAAAATGAGTGCACCGACCTCTCAAGCTATAACGAAGCTTAGAGAAAAAACCTATCTCGCGTACACCATACCCATAGGCATTTATCTTATTTTTTTTGTTACAGCACATCTCATTGGGAACAAATATTCTTGCACACCTATCGCGAACTTGTACTACTGGGAAGGATTTATATCTATCCCATTGCTCGCCGTTGTTCCCTTTATTTTTGCATCAAAACTACATGTTATACAGAAGCTCTTACTTGCTCTCACAAACATAGCTCTAGCTCTTTTCGTTTGGGGCTGGGCATTTGACTCTGCTCGCATGTACTTTATGTGCCGACTCTTCTAGAGCATTGCCTTCGCCTACGACGGGCATAAACGATTTGTGGTGCTGCTGTGATTTCCACGATCGGAATTTTGGCGGACAATGGCCCGCCGTCCCTGAGCATACGTTCAGTGCTTATTCGTCGCCCTCAGCCGGCGCACCACCCAGCATCAACTGCGCCGCCTCGCTCGGCAAGGCCTCCACCGACTTCAGCTTGCGCGCCATCTGACGGCTGCGCACCTCGGCGTTCTCGATGTTCTTAGCGGCCCGCTCCAGCGTGGTCTTGGTTGCGGCCAGCACGTCGCCGAACTTGCCGAACTCGGTCTTCACCGCGCCCAGCACCTGCCACACCTCGGACGAGCGCTTTTCCAGCGCCAGCGTGCGGAAGCCCATCTGCAGGCTGTTCAGCAGCGCCGTCAGGGTCGACGGGCCGGCGATGGTCACGCGCAGCGTGCGCTGCAGATCGTCGGCCAGGCCGGGGCGGCGCATGACCTCGGCGTACAGGCCCTCGGTGGGCAGGAATAGGATCGCGAAGTCGGTGGTCTGCGGCGGCGACACATATTTTTCGCAGATGGTCTTGGCCTCGTTGCGCACTGCCCTTTCCAGCTCGGCGCCAAAACGCAGGACGCCGTCCGCATCGGCGCTATCCGCCGCTTCGACCAGGCGTTCGTACTGCTCCTTCGGGAACTTGGCGTCGATCGGCAGCCACAGCGGTGGGCCGCCCTCGATCGTGCCCGGCAGCTTGATCGCGAACTCGACGCGCGCGTTCGAGCCGGCCACGGTCTCGACGTTCTTGGCGTACTGGTCGACGGTCAGCACCTGCTCGAGCAGCATCTCGAGCTGCACTTCGCCCCAGGTGCCGCGCGTCTTCACGTTGGTCAGCACGCGTTTGAGGTCGCCCACGCCGACGGCCAGCTGCTGCATCTCGCCCAGGCCCTGGTGCACGCGCTCGAGGCGGTCCGAGACCTGGCGGAAGGATTCGGTAAGCCGCGTCTCCAGCGTCGCGTGCAGCTTTTCATCGACGGTCTGGCGCATCTCTTCCAGGCGGCGCGCGTTGTCGGTCTGCAGGTCGCGGATCTTGGTTTCCAGCGTGCCGCGCACTTCCAGCATGCGCTGGGCGTTCGATTCGGTCAGGTTGGCCAGCGCGCTGTTCATGCTGTCGGCAAAGCGCTTCAGCGTGCGCGCCTGCTCTTCGCGCCCGCCGGCCGATTGCAGCTGGATCTGCTGGCGCATCGCCTCGAGCTGCTGGGCCGTGGCGGCCTGGTTCTGCGCCAGGTGGTTCGCCAGCTCCTGGCGCGTCGCCTGGGCGCTGGTCTGCAGCTCGTGGCGCAGCTCGCGTTCCAGGCGTTCGAAGGCGTGGGCTGAACCGTCCGTGCGGCGCGAGCGCGTGAACAGGACGAACTGCAGGCCGAGCACGGCCAGCAGGCCGATCGCGAGGACGATGAACTCGATGGTCGACATATCGGTATCAGTGAGGTCTGTTGCGCATCCAGTCCGCGGTCTGGTAGAACGCGCCCATCAAACGCAGGCGCAGGTCGTAGTCGTAGCCGAGGTCTTCCAGCGCCATCGCCATGCAGCGCAGCCACTGGTCGCGCTCCGTGGTGCCGATCGCGAACGGCAGGTGGCGCGCGCGCAGCATCGGGTGGCCATGCTTCTCGATGAAGAGGTTCGGCCCGCCCAGCCAGCCGGACAGGAACATGAACAGCTTTTCGCGCGAGCTGTCGTTGGGTACAGGGTGCATGGCGTGGATGCCGGCAAAATCCGGCTCCAGCTGCATGATGTCGTAGAAGCGGTCGACCAGTTCGCGCAGGCGGCTTTCGCCGCCGATCAGTTCATACGCGGTGAGCTCTTGGGTATTCTGGGATTCTTGCATCTTCCCATTTTATCTCAGGCTTCCCGCAGCGTCTGCAAGGGTGGCTGCCGCAACACATTCCGCAAGCCCAGCCAGCCGCCGATGAGCGCACACACCGCGCCGACCAGCAATCCAGCCGCCCACACCTGCGGCTCGAAGTGCCAGGGAAACTTGAACTGGTACTCGGCCAGCGCCCAGCCCAGGGCCGCCGCGCCGCTCGCTGCCAGCAGGCCGGACAGGCCGCCCACCAGCGCGAATTCGATCCGCTGCGCGCTGGCCAGCTGGCCGCGGGTGGCGCCCAGCGCGCGCAGCAGGCCGGCTTCACGGGTGCGCTCGGCCGTCGATCCCATCAGGGCCGCGTACAGCACCAGCACGCCCGAGGCCAGCGTGAACAGGAACAGGAACTCGACCGCGGTCACGACCTGGTCCAGCACGTCCTGCAGCTGGCGGATGATGCCGCTGACGTCGATCACGGTCAGGTTCGGGAACTGGCGCGTGAGCGTATTCGCCAGCCCCACGCCGCGCGCCGGCAGGTGGAAGGCGGTCATGTAGGTGGTCGGGGCGTCTTTCATCGCCGCCGGATTGATGATGACGAAGAAGTTGGCGCGCATCGAGCCCCATTCCAGCTTGCGCAGGCTGGTGATCTTCGCATCGACCAGCAGGCCGCCCATGTCGAAGCGCATGGTGTCGCCGAGTTTCAGGCGCAGGGTCTGGGCGATGCCCTGCTCGACCGAGGCTTCAGCCACGCCGGCTGCGTCGCGGTACCACTGGCCGGCCACGATGTCGTTCTGGTCCGGCAGCTCCTTCACGCTCGACAGGTTGAATTCGCGGTCGGACAGCGCCTTCGCGCGTTCGTCCGTGTAGGTGCTGGCCGTGATCGAATTGCCATTCACCGCCACCAGGCGGCCGCGGATCATCGGGTAGAGCACCAAGTTGTCGACGCCGGCCGCGCGGATGGTCTTTTCCACACCATCCTTCTGGTCGGGCTGGATGTTGATGATGAAGCGGTTCGGTGCGTCGGCCGGGGTGGCGACGCGCCAGGCTTGCATCAGGTCGCCGCGCACCACGGTCAGCACCAGCAGCGCCATCAGGCCCAGGGACAGGGACACGATCTGCACCACGGTGGCGCCGGGGCGGCGCTGCAGCGAAGTGATGGCGAAGCGCCAGCCCTGGTTGCTGGACAGCCCGCGCAGGCTGCGTAAACCCAGCAGGGCCAGCCAGCCGATCAGCGCGAACACGGCCAGGCCGCCGAGGAAGCCGCCGGCCGTCAGCAGCGCCAGTTTCAGGTCGCCCGCCTGCCACAGCAGCAGGCCGACGAAGACCGCGGTGCCGAGGCCGTAGGTGGCCAGCGCCATCGGCCGCGGCGCCGCCTGCTCGCGGCGGATCACGCGGTTGTGCGGGACATTACGAAGTTGCAGGACCGGCGGCAGCGCGAAGCCGACCAGCAGCAGCATGCCGGTGGCCACGCCCTGCAGCGCCGGCAGCAGCGACACCGGCGGCAGCTCGGTCGGAATCAGGCCGCCGATCAGTTCCAGCAGCACGTAGTGCGCGCCAAAGCCGACCAGCACGCCCAGCACGCTGCCCGCCAGGCCGACCAGCGTGAACTCGATCAGGAACAGGACGCCGACCTCATTCTGGGTCATGCCCAGGCAGCGCAGCATCGCCACCGCATCCAGGTGGCGCTGCATGAAGCGGCGCGCGGCCATGGCGACGGCCACCGCCGCCAGCATCGCCGACAGCAGGCCGACCAGGGCCAGGAAGCGCTCGGCGCGGTCGAGGGTCGAACGCATCTCGGGGCGGCCGTTTTCCAGGGTCTCGATGCGCACACCCTTGACGTTCTCGCGCGCGATGCCGGCGCGCACCCAGCGTTCGTAATCGGCGATGCTGGCCTGGTCGTTCGGCGAGCGCGCGGCAACCTGCATGCGGTAAGTGATGCGCGCGTAGTTGTCGACCAGGCCGGTGGCTTTCAGGTCCTGCATCGCCAGCATCACGCGCGGCGCGAAGTTCGAGAACGAGGCGCCGCGGTCGGGCTCCGTCGCGATCAGGCGGGTCACTTTAAAACTTTTATCGCCGAGCTGGATGGTGCTGCCGACCTTGATCTTCAGCGCCGGCAGCAGGTTGACGTCGACCCAGACCGTGCCCGGCGCCGGCGTCTCGCGGGTGGCGTCGCCGAGGGCTTCGCTGGCGTCATCCGGGCTGGTGGTGACCTTCAACTGGCCGCGCAGCGGATAGCCCGGCGACACCGCCTTGATGGAAGCCAGCACCGCTTGCGAGGCATCGCCCTGCCCGGCCTGCGCCATGCTGGGGAAGGTGACAGTATCGGCCAGCAGCAGGCCGCGCTTGGCGGCTTCATCGCGCCAGTCCTGGCGCAGCGGCTGGTCGGCGTTGATCAGCAGGTCGGCGCCCAGCAGCTGGTGGGCGTCGCGGTTCAGGCCAGCGCGCATGCGGTCGACGAAGAAGCCGACGGCGGTCAGGGCCGACACCGCGACCACCAGGGCCACCAGCAGGAAGCGCAGTTCGCCGGCGCGCCAGTCGCGCGCGGTCATGCGCAGGGATTGCATCAGCATTTATTTAGTCTCGCTAAAGAATTGGTCGACTTCGGCGAGCCAGGCGCGCTTCTGCTCGGGTTCGACAAAGGCCGCGGCAAAGCTGTTGCGCGCGAGCTGGCGCGCATGCGTGGCGTCCAGCGGCAGCGCCTCGAAGGCGGCGATGTAATTATCGTTGACGTAGCCGCCGAAGTAGGCCGGATCGTCGGAATTCACGGTGGCGGCCAGGCCGGCGTCGAGCAGACGCCGCAGGTTGTGCTCACCCATCACGTCGAACACGCGCAGCTTGATGTTCGAGAGCGGGCACACCGTCAGCGCCATCTGCTCGCGCGCCAGGCGCTGCACCAGTTCGGGATCATCGAGGCAGCGCACGCCGTGATCGATGCGCTCGACGTTCAGCACGTCCAGCGCGCTTTCGATGTAGCTTGGCGGCCCCTCCTCGCCCGCATGCGCGACCAGGTGCAGGCCCAGGTTACGGGCGCGCTCGAACACGCGCGCGAACTTTTCCGGCGGGTGGCCGACCTCGGACGAATCCAGGCCCACGCCAATCAATTTGTCACGGAACGGAATCGCATCTTCGAGGGTGGCGATGGCTTCTTCTTCCGACAGATGGCGCAGGAAGCACATGATCAGGCTCGCGCTCACGGGGCTGTCCTGGCAGGCGCGCCAGATGCCATTGATGACGGTCTCGAACGCGACGCCGCGCGCAGTGTGGGTCTGCGGGTCGAAGAAGATCTCCGCATGGCGCACATTGTCAGCCTGCGCACGCGCCAGGTAGGCCGCGGTCATGTCGTAGAAGTCCTGCTCCGTCAGCAGCACGCTGGCGCCGGCATAATAAATATCGAGAAAGGATTGCAGGTCGGTGAAGGCGTACGCCTGGCGCAACGCTTCCACGCTGGGGTAAGGAAGGGAAACACCATTCCTTTGCGCTAGCTCAAAAATCAGCTCCGGCTCCAGCGAGCCCTCGATATGGATGTGCAATTCTGCCTTCGGCATTGCCTGCAGGGTAAGACGCAGCGCTTCGTTCAGCATGAGGGATCTCCACGTTGGACCGGCATTTGGCGCCGACTGCACAAAGTGTAGCGCATGCGCCCGGCGACCTCATTTCACTCTGGAATTTTGTAGAAACACGGCACGATACGCGTGCGACACTGTCTAGCAAGTTAGTGCAATATCCACTTACCTTTTGATAAATCATGCACTTGTCCGGCGGGGCCAAAAGCCTCGTCAACATGAGCTCGCAAGCAGGCTGCAAAGCGGCTTCCTGAACGGGCTGGCAGACTCGTCAAAAAGCGTTTTTCCGGTTTATTTTCAGTGACTTAGGAGCAGCACCAAGCAGCACACTGCACTGTTTTGACTTCGGGAACTAATAAGCGCACAATAAATTTCATAAGCGTAATAAGACGCTCTCAGCGGGCGCTAACCAACCGGGCTTCATGACCGGATGAGAACAAGAACATCGCCCCTACGTTTCATGTCGGATCCTCCGACCTATCTAACGCGGACGGCGACCCCACGACAGCTTCAAGCCAAGACCGGGGCCTGGGCAGCCATCTTCATCGGCTGCCGCGACAGTGATCAGTGTTAGCACATTAGAGGACATTCACATGACCATTTTTGATAACTACGCAGCCCGCTATGAGCGTACCCGGGAAGAGGAGTACTCGCTGACGGAGTACCTTCAACTGTGCAAGAAAGACCCCCTGACTTACGCCAGCGCTCCCGAGCGCATGCTGGCCGCCATCGGCGAACCCACCCTGGTCGATACCCGCCTCGACCCGCGCCTGTCGCGCATCTTCGCCAATAAGGTCATCAAGATTTATCCCGCCTTCCGCGAGTTCTACGGCATGGAGGAAGTGATCGAGCAGGTCGTTTCCTACTTCCGCCATGCGGCCCAGGGCCTGGAAGAACGCAAGCAGATCCTTTACCTGCTGGGCCCGGTTGGCGGCGGCAAATCGTCGATCGCCGAAAAGCTCAAGCACCTGATGGAACAGATCCCCTTCTACGCGATCAAGGGCTCGCCGGTGAACGAATCGCCGCTCGGCCTGTTCAGCGAAGAGGAAGACGGCGCGATCCTGGAAGAAGACTACGGCATCCCGCGGCGCTACCTGCGCAACGTGCCGAGCCCGTGGGCGGTCAAGCGCCTGCACGAATTCGGCGGGGACATCAACAAGTTCCGCGTGGTCAAGCGCTATCCGTCCATCCTCAAGCAGGTGGCGATCGCCAAGACCGAGCCGGGCGACGAGAACAACCAGGATATTTCCTCCCTGGTCGGCAAGGTCGACATTCGCAAGCTCGAGAACTATTCCCAGGACGATCCGGACGCCTACAGCTACTCGGGCGGCCTGTGCCTGGCCAACCAGGGCCTGATGGAATTCGTCGAGATGTTCAAGGCGCCGATCAAGGTGCTGCACCCGTTGCTGACGGCCACCCAGGAAGGCAACTACAAGGGCACCGAGGGCTTCGGCGCGATTCCCTTCGAGGGCATCATCCTGGCGCACTCGAACGAGTCCGAGTGGAAGACCTTCCGCAACAACCGCAACAACGAGGCATTCCTCGACCGTATCTACATCGTTAAGGTGCCCTACTGCCTGCGCGTGTCCGACGAGATCAAGATCTACGACAAGCTGCTGCGCAACTCCTCGCTGGACAAGGCGCCCTGCGCCCCGGGAACGCTGCGCATGATGGCGCAGTTCGCGATCCTGTCGCGCCTGAAGGACCCGGAAAACTCCAGCATCTATTCGAAGATGCTGGTGTACGACGGCGAGAACCTGAAGGACACCGATCCGAAGGCCAAGTCGATGCACGAATACGTCGACTATGCGGGCGTGGACGAAGGCATGAACGGCCTGTCGACGCGCTTTGCCTTCAAGATCCTGTCGAAGGTCTTCAACTTCGATAACACCGAGGTTGCCGCCAACCCGGTCCACCTGCTGTACGTGCTCGAACAGCAGATCGAGCGCGAGCAGTTCGCGGGCGAGACCGAGCAGCGCTACATGTCCTACATCAAGGAACACCTGGCGCAGCGCTATGTCGATTTCATCGGCAAGGAAATCCAGACCGCCTACCTGGAAAGCTATTCCGAGTATGGCCAGAACATCTTCGACCGCTACGTGACCTTTGCCGACTTCTGGATCCAGGACCAGGAGTTCCGCGACCCGGACACCGGCGAGAGCTTCGACCGCGAATCCCTGAACGCCGAGCTGGAGAAGATCGAGAAGCCGGCCGGCATCTCGAATCCGAAGGATTTCCGAAACGAAATCGTGAACTTCGCCCTGCGCGCCCGTGCGACGAATGGCGGCAAGAATCCGGCCTGGACGAGCTACGAGAAGTTCCGCACTGTGATCGAGAAGAAGATGTTCTCGAATACCGAGGAACTTCTGCCGGTCATCTCGTTCAATGCAAAGGCCAGCACGGAAGACGCCACCAAGCATGCCGACTTCGTGGCGCGCATGGTCGAGAAGGGTTACACGCCGAAACAGGTCCGCTTGCTGTGCGAGTGGTATCTGCGAGTCAGGAAGTCGTCGTAAAGGCCATCGCGACACCAGGTGCGTGGTCGGGCGGGCCGGATTTTCTGGTCCGCCCGTAGGCTTTGTCCCACCAAAATCCGGGACGCCAACCACGTTGATGCGCGGCGCGTTAATATGAGGGGACCGGGAAGGAATCCGGCCCGCCGCGAATTTGAGCAGGAGGCCTGTTTTGACTTACCTCATCGACCGACGCTTGCAGGGCAAGAACAAGTCTGCGGTCAACCGCGAACGCTTCTTGCGCCGCTACAAGGCGCAGATCAAGGATGCGGTCGGCCGGGCGATCAAGGGTCGCTCGATCACCGACATCGAAAATGGCGAAAAGGTCTCGATTCCCGTCAAGGACGTGAACGAACCGAAGTTCGGGCACGCCCACGGGGGTGTCTGGGAAGTCGTCAACCCCGGCAATACCGAATACCAGAAAGGCGACCAGATCAACCGCCCCCGCAGCGGCGGTGGCGGCAGCGGCCGCGGCCGCGCCGGCAACAGCGAGCAGACCACCGAAGACGACTTCATCTTCGAACTGAGCCGCGAAGAGTTCATGAACTACTTCTTCGAGGACCTCGAGCTGCCGAACATGATCAAGACGCAGCTGACCCAGGTCGTCGAATTCAAGAACCAGCGCGCCGGCTACAACATCTCCGGCACGCCGTCCAACATCCACGTGCTGCGCTCGCTGCGCGGCGCACTCGGCCGGCGCATCGCCGTCGGCGGCCCCAGCCGCAAGACCATCGACAAGCTCGAGCAGGAGCTGGAAGAAATCCAGGCGCTGGGCGCCGAGGACGACGATCCGCGCGTCCTCGAACTGAAGCACAAGATCCACGGGCTGCACACGCGGCTGCTGGCGATCCCCTTCATCGACCCGATCGACCTGCGCTACAGCAACCGCATCAAGGTGCCGAAGCCATCGACCTCGGCCGTGATGTTCTGCATCATGGACGTCTCCGGCTCGATGGACGAAAGCCGCAAGGACACCGCCAAGCGCTTCTTCATCCTGCTCTACCTCTTCCTCAAGCGCGTGTACGAGAAGATCGACGTGGTCTTCATCCGCCACCACACCGCCGCGGCCGAGGTGGACGAAAACGACTTCTTCCACTCGCGCGAATCGGGCGGCACCGTGGTGTCGTCGGCGCTGCACCTGCTGAACAAGATCATCAGCGAGCGCTACAGCAGCGGCGACTGGAACAGCTACGTCGCCCAGGCTTCCGACGGCGACAACTGGGACAACGACTCGGTCCTGTGCAAGCAGATCCTGAGCAACGCCATCATGCCCCGGGTGCAGTACTACACCTATGTCGAGATCACCGACGGTCCCCCGCAAAACTTGTGGGAGCAGTATTCGGAGGTCGCTTCGACGCATGCGAACTTCGCGATGCAGAAGATCGTGACCCCGGCCGACATCTATCCGGTGTTCCGCGAATTGTTCAAGAAGCAGCCCAAGTAGACGAGGCCCGCTCATGCCAAGAGATCCGAAAAACCCGCGCGCTTTGCCCGACCAGTCGGAGTGGACCTTCGACCTGATCGAGCAGGCCCACGAGGAAATCCGCCGGGTGGCCAGGAAGTTCGGCCTGGACACCTACCCCAACCAGCTCGAAATCATCACCGCCGAGCAGATGATGGATGCCTACACCTCGGTGGGCATGCCGGTGTCGTACAACCACTGGTCCTTCGGCAAGCACTTTCTCACCACCGAGAAGAGCTACCGCCGCGGCCAGATGGGCCTGGCCTACGAAATTGTCATCAACTCGAACCCCTGCATCGCCTACCTGATGGAGGAAAACAGCCTGACGATGCAGGCCCTGGTGATCGCCCACGCGGCCTATGGCCACAATTCCTTCTTCAAGGGGAATTACCTGTTCCGCACCTGGACCGACGCCGACGCCATCGTCGACTACATGGTCTTTGCCAAGAACTACATCGCCGAATGCGAGCAGCGGCACGGCATCGACGCCGTCGAAGACCTGCTCGACTCATGCCACGCGATCCAGAACTACGGCGTCGACCGCTACAAGCGCCCGGCCAAGCTGTCGGTGGCCCAGGAACAGAACCGCCAGAAGGAGCGCGAGGAATACGCCCAGTCCCAGGTCAACGAGATCTGGCGTACCCTGCCGCGGCGCGAGGAAGCCCACCGCGATGC
>Ga0065165_1001389_pt1 | contig 26545 bp, 21 predicted proteins | sample AraplaMF_Cvi_mMF_FD_63813 | JGI IMG/M metagenome (GOLD analysis project Ga0065165, IMG submission 63813) | Arabidopsis root microbial communities from the University of North Carolina, USA - plate scrape MF_Cvi_mMF (version 2) (version 3) | ecosystem: Host-associated > Plants > Roots >... | reverse complement strand
GCTGGCCGGCCAGCACCGAGCGGTCGATGCCGCGGACGATGACCTTCTCGCCCTCGTCGGTGTCGTAGCCGACGGACACGGTGTCGAACATCAGCATCGGATTGGGCAGGTTCAGCGGCTCGCGGAACTCGAAGCTGAAGTCCGATGCGGTCAGCACCGGCGCGAGCTTTTCCATGCGCTCCAGCGCCTTCACCCGGCTCTGCGCCTGCTTGGCCTTGCTGGCCTTGGCCTTGAAGCGGTCGATGAACTTCTGCAGGTGCGCCATGCGCTCCTGCTGCTTGTCGAAGGCCTGCTGCTGCTGGAGCATGCGCTCGGCGCGCATCGACTCGAAGGCCGTGTAGTTGCCGCCGTAACGGTGCAGCTTGGCGTCGTCCAGATGCAGCGTGACCTTGGTGATCGCGTCCAGGAACTCCCGGTCGTGGCTGATGATCAGCAGCGTGCCTTCGTAGCGCTGCAGCCAGGCCTCCAGCCAGACCAGGGCGTCCAGGTCCAGGTGGTTGGTCGGCTCGTCGAGCAGCATCAGGTCGGACGGGCACATCAGCGCCCGCGCCAGCTGCAGCCGCATGCGCCAGCCGCCGGAGAAGCTGTTCACCGGCGCGTCGACCTGCGCGCCCTTGAAGCCCAGGCCCATCAGCAGCGCCTGCGCGCGGGCCGGCGCGTCCAGGCTGCCGGCGTCCATCAGCTGCGCATACGCGTCGGCGATCGCATGGCCGTCGTCGGCGGCCTCGGCGTCGGCCAGCGCCTGGCGCGCGGCCATCAGCCGGATGTCGCCCTCGAGCACGAACTCGGTCGCGGGCATGTCGGTCTCGGGCATGTGCTGCGCGACCTCGGCGACGGCCCAGTGGCGCGGGATCTCCACGTCGCCCTTGTCGCTGTGCAGCCGGTCGGTGAGCAGCGCGAACAGGCTGGACTTGCCCGCGCCGTTGCGGCCGACCAGGCCGGCCTTCTCGCCGGGCTGCAGCACGACGCTCGCGTCGTCGAGGACGACCTTGGTGCCGCGGCGCAGCACGATGTTGCGCAGCGTGATCATGCCGACGCTCCTTGTCCATGGGCGGCGCCGCCGGCGTCGCCGAAGCCCGCGGCCACGAGGGCCTCGCGCGTGAGCAGCAGCACCTGGTCCTCGCCGGCCGAGGTGTCGAGCCACGCGGCTTCGAGCCGGGGGAACGCCGCGTCGAAGAACTCGCGCTCGTTGCCGATCTCCAGCACGAGCACCGCCTGGGGCGTCATCTGCGCGGGCGCGGCCGCCAGCAGCGTCCGGATGAAATCCATGCCGTCCTCGCCGCCCGCGAGCGCGAGTGCGGGCTCGGCACGGTATTCCTGCGGCAGCGCGGCCATCGAGCCGCTGTTCACGTAAGGCGGATTGCAGAGGATCAGGTCGTACGGTCCTTGCGCCGGCGCGAGGCCGTCGCCCTGCAGCAGCCGGATCCGGTCGCCGAGCCGGTGGCGCTCGACGTTGATCGCCGCGACCGCGAGGGCGTCGGCGCTCAGGTCGATCGCGTCGACCGACACGTCCGGCCAGGCCATCGCGGCCAGCACGGCCAGGCTGCCGTTGCCGGTGCACAGGTCCAGCACCCGGCTGGTCTGGTCGGACAGCCACGCATCGATGGTCGCGTCGGCGAGCAGCTCCGCGATGAAGCTGCGCGGCACGATGGCGCGCTCGTCGACGTAGAAGGGCACGCCCTGCAGCCAGGCCTCGCGGGTCAGGTAGGCGGCCGGCTTGCGGGTCGCGATGCGTTCGGCGACCAGCGCCTCGGTCTTCGCGCGGCCCGCGTCGTCGACCGGATCGGCCTCGTGCTCGCCCAGCGCGTCCAGCGGCAGGTCCAGCGCCCACAGCGTCAGCCAGGCGGCCTCGTCGAAGGCGTTCGTCGTGCCATGCCCAAACGAAACGCCCGCCTCGGTGAGGCGGGCGGCCTGGGCCTCGATCAATTCCAACAGCGTCACAGCAGCAGGTTCTCCAGGGTGCGGCGGTAGATGCGCGTCAGCGGCGCGATCTGGTCCAGCGGCACGTATTCGTCAATCTTGTGGATGCTCGCATTGAGCGGTCCGAATTCCACCACCTGCGGGCAGAGCCTGGCGATGAATCGCCCGTCCGAGGTGCCGCCGGTGGTCGACAGCTCGGTGGTCACACCGGTCTCGGCCTCGATGGCCGCGCCCAGCGCCGTCGACAGCTCGCCCACCGGCGTCAGGAAGGGTTCGCCGGACAGCGACCAGTCCAGTCCGTACTCGAGTCCGTGCCGGTCCAGCAGCGCGTGCACGCGTTGTCTGAGCGAGTCCGGCGTCGATTCCGTCGAGAAGCGGAAGTTGAAGTCGACCACCATTTCTCCCGGGATCACGTTGCCGGCACCGGTGCCGGCGGCGATGTTGGAGATCTGGAAGGTCGTCGGCGGGAAATACGCGTTGCCATTGTCCCACTGGGCGGCGGCCAGCTCGGCCAGCGCCGGCGCGGCCTGGTGGACCGGATTGCGCGCCAGCTGCGGATAGGCGACATGCCCCTGCACGCCGATCACGCGCAGCTTGCCCGAGAGCGAGCCGCGGCGGCCGTTCTTGACCGTGTCGCCGAGGCGCTCGACCGAGGTCGGCTCGCCGACGATGCAGTAGTCGAGCCGCTCGCCGCGCGCGCGCAGGCGTTCGACGCAGACGACGGTGCCGTCGCGCGCCGGTCCTTCCTCATCGCTGGTGAGCAGGAAGGCGACGCTGCCGCGATGGTCCGGATGGGTGGCGGCGAAGTCCTCGGCGGCGACCACCATCGCGGCCAGCGAGGTCTTCATGTCGGCCGCGCCGCGTCCGTACAGCCGGTCGCCGCGCACGGTGGGAACGAAAGGATCGCTGGTCCACTTGGCCAGGTCGCCGGTGGGCACGACGTCGGTGTGGCCGGCGAAGACCAGCAGCGGCGCGTCGGCGTCGCGGCCGCGGCGCAGCGCCCACAGGTTGCTCACGCGGAAGTCGTCCGGGCCGCTGTCCATGCGCTCCAGCGCGAAACCGGCGGCGGCCAGCCGCGCGCCGATCAGGTCCAGGCAGCCGGCATCCGCCGGCGTCACCGACGGGCGGGCGATCAACTGCTCGAGCAGCGCGAGGGTGTCGTCCATCTCAACCCGGTTGCACGTCCAGCGTGATCGACGTGAAGTTGGCCGTGTCCTCGGCCGGCTCTTCCTTCTTCGGCGCGCCGGGGCCGCCGGGCTTGACGCCGGGGCCGTCGTTCTGCAGGCGCCAGAGCAGGTTGGTCGGCGAGTCGGCGAAGGCCAGGCCTTCCTCGCGGGTGATCGTGCCCTCGGTGATGAGGCGCGCGAAGTGCTCCTCGAAGCTCTGCGAGCCTTCCGCGATGGACTTCTCCATCGCTTCCTTCACGCCGGCGAAGTCGCCTTGCTCGATCAGTTCGGCGATCAGCTTGGTGTTGAGCAGGATCTCGGTGACCGGCACGCGGCCGCCCGCGGCGGCACGCACCAGGCGCTGCGAGACCACCGCCTTCAGGCCGGCGCCCAGGTCGTTGAGCATCGCCGGGCGGGACTCCGGCGTGTAGAAGGACATGATCCGGTTCAGCGCGTGGTAGCTGTTGTTGCCGTGCAGCGTGGCGACCACCAGGTGGCCCGACAGCGCGTACGAGATCGCCGCCGTCATCGTTTCGCGGTCGCGGATCTCGCCGATCAGGATGCAGTCGGGCGCCTGGCGCAGCGCGTTCTTCAGCGCGATCTGCAGCGAGGCGGTGTCGCGGCCGACCTCGCGCTGGTTGACCAGCGAGCGCTTGTTGGTGAACAGGTATTCCAGCGGATCCTCGATGGTGAGGATGTGGCCGGTCATGGTCTGGTTGCGGTGCTCGAGCATCGACGCGAGCGTGGTGCTCTTGCCGGTGCCGGTCGCGCCAACCATCAGGATCAGGCCGCGCTTCTCGGTGATCAGCTTGGCCAGGATGGGCGGCAGGCCCAGGCTGTCCAGCGTCGGGATGACGTGGGGGATGTGCCGGAACACCGCCGCGATCGAGCCGCGCTGGCGGAAGCCCGACAGCCGGAAGCTGCCCACCTTGGGGATGGAGACCGCCAGGTTGAGTTCGCCGTTGGTGTCGAGCTCCGACATGTGCTGCGCATCGACGACCTCGGAGATCAGCGCGCGCGGCTGCGCGGGCGTGAGCAGCTGGTCGGAGAGCTGCAGCATCTGTCCGTTGATCCGGATCAGCACCGGCATGTTGGCCGACAGGTAGGTGTCGGACGCGCCTTTCTCGGCCATCAGGCGCAGGATGCGCTCCATGTTTCCCGTGCTCATGCGGTCTCCTCCGGACGGATGCTGGTGATGCTCTTGTTCGGCGCGCGTCGCGAGGCTCGTGGCCTCAGGCGCGCAGCAGGTCGTTGATCGAGGTCTTGGCGCGGGTGCCGGCGTCGACCTTCTTCACGATGATGGCGGCGTACAGGCTGTACTTGTCGTTCTTGGGCAGGCTGCCGCTGATGACGACCGAGCCGGCCGGGACGCGGCCGTAGGAGACGGTGTCGGTCTCGCGGTCATAGATCGGCGTGCTCTGGCCGATGTAGACGCCCATCGAGATGACCGAGTTCTCCTCGACGATCACGCCCTCGACGATCTCCGAGCGGGCGCCGATGAAGCAGTTGTCCTCGATGATGGTCGGGTTGGCCTGCAGCGGCTCCAGCACGCCGCCGATGCCGACGCCGCCCGACAGGTGGACATGCTTGCCGATCTGGGCGCAGGAGCCGACGGTGGCCCAGGTGTCGACCATCGTGCCTTCGTCGACATAGGCGCCGATGTTGACGTAGGACGGCATCAGCACGACGTTCTTCGCCATGAAGCTGCCGCGGCGGGCGACCGCCGGCGGCACCACGCGCACGCCGGTGGCGCGCAGCGCCTCGTCGGACATGCCGCCGAACTTGGTCGGGACCTTGTCGAAGAAGGTCATGTCGCCGGCGCCCATCTGGCGGTTGTCGTTGAGACGGAAGGACAGCAGCACGGCCTTCTTGACCCACTGGTGGACGGTCCATTCGCCGACGGCCTTGCGCTCGGCCACGCGCAGCGTGCCGGCGTCCAGGCCGGCGAGCACCTCGTCCACGGCCGCGCGCACTTCGGGGCTGTTGGCGGAGGTCAGGTTGGCGCGGCCTTCCCAGGCGAGGTCGATGATGGATTGCAGGTCTTGCGTCATGGTGCGAAGGGGGTCGAGAAGGTTCGAAGAGGTTCGAAGCAGGGGGTGGAGTCGGAGCGGGGACGTGAAGCGGCTCGTTGTGGTCGGATCGGCGGGGCCGGATCAGGCGGACGACTTGAGTTGCTGCACGAAGGAGACGATGCGGTGGGCGGCTTCCAGGCATTCGGCCTGTTCGGCCACCAGGGCCAGGCGGATGCGGCCGGCGCCCGGGTTGATCCCGTGGGCGTCGCGGGCCAGCAGGCTGCCGGGCAGGACGCCGACATTGTATTGAGCGAGCAGGCCCTGGGCGAAGCCAATATCGTTACCGTCTGGCACGGCCGCCCACAGGTAGAAACCCGCGTCGGGCAGGGCGACGTCCAGCACCCCGGCCAGCAGCGGCGTGACGGCGGCGAACTTGGCGCGGTACTGGGTGCGGTTGGCGACGACGTGGTCCTCGTCGTCCCAGGCGGCGATGCTGGCCGCCTGGATCATCGGGTTCATCGCCGAGCCGTGGTAGGTCCGGTAGAGCAGGAAGCGCTTGATCCAGGCGGCGTCGCCGGCGACGAAGCCCGAGCGCATGCCCGGCACGTTCGAGCGCTTGGACAGGCTGGTGAAGGCGATCAGGTTGCGGAAGTCCGGACGGCCCAGCTGCACGGCGGCCTGCAGGCCCGACAGCGGGGCGGCGTCGGGGCCGTCGCGGAAGTAGATCTCGGAGTAGCACTCGTCCGAGGCGATCACGAAGCCGTGGCGATCGCTCAGTTCGAACAGCGTCTGCCACTCGGACAGCGGCATCACCGCGCCGGTCGGGTTGCCCGGCGAGCAGACGTAGAGCAGCTGCGTGCGCGACCAGGTGGCGTCGTCGATCTGCGACCAGTCGGGCGCGAAGTTGCGGGCCGGGTCGGAGTTGGCGAAGGCGGGCGTGGCGCCGGCGAGCAGCGCGGCGCCCTCGTAGATCTGGTAGAACGGATTCGGGCAGACGACGGTCGCGCCAGGCCGGGACGGATCGATCACGACCTGGGCGAGCGCGAACAGCGCTTCCCGCGAACCGTTGACCGGCAGGATCTGCGTCGCGGGATCGAGGCTCAGCGCGTAACGCCGCCGCAGCCAGCCGGCGATGGACTCGCGCAGCGGCAACTGGCCGGCGGTGGCGGGATAGCCGGACAGCCCCTTGAGGTTGGCCACCAGCGCGTCCTCGACCAGCTTGGGCGCCGGGTGTTTCGGTTCGCCGATGCCGAGCGAGATCGGCCGGAATTCGGGGTTGGGGACGATGCCCTTCGTCAGGGCGCTCAGCCGCTCGAACGGGTAGGGGTTCAGCAGCGCCAGTCGTGGGTTGACCGGCGGCGCGACCGGGGATGAAGCGGGGGTGGGGCTCATGCGCGGAATCATAGGCGGGCGCCCTGGGCGGCGGCCGTACTTACGTCGACAACGAAGGCTTGCCTTTCAGAGCGAGCCTCGACATCCCGTCGCCCCGCAGCGGCAGGCCAGCCGGCCTTCGTGATGGGTCAGGCCGTAGTCGACGGTGATCTCGTGGCCCGGCGCCAGGTCTTGCAGCGCGAAGAAGCGGACCTCGCCGTCCTCGACCTGGATGCGGGCGTTCGGCGCGCAGCTGTGGTTCGTGAAGCGCATCGCGTCCCGCGATCGGCTCGCGTCGATCGCACGCGCCGGCGAGAGCTCCACCAGCATCAGCCGGCGGCTCTCCTGCGCGCGGCGCCGCGCCTCGGCGACGGTGATGGACTCGCCGGTCAACTGCCCCAGCAAGGCGCCGGCGGCCACGGCCTCGGCCGCGAACACGCCGTAGCCGTCGATGCGGCTGCGCCGCAGCGCGACGGCGACGAACTGCGTGTTGGAGTCGTAGGCGAGGGCCATCCCGCGCGGCTCAGGCGGCGCCGATCAGCGCAGCAGGCCGGTCTCGAAGCCGTGCGCCGGCAGGTCCACCGCGGGCAGCGGCTTCCAGCCTTTCTTGCGATGCTCGGTCACGACGTTCGTGTAGATGCCGCCGCGCACGTACCACTTCGCGGTGATGCGGATGAAGCGCGGGTTGGTCACCTTCACGATGTCCTCGAGGATGGTGTTGGTCACCTTCTCGTGGAACGCGCCCTCGTCACGGTAGCTCCAGAAGTACATCTTCAGGCTCTTGAGCTCGACGCAGTACTGGTCCGCGATCATGTCGATCGTGAAGTGCGCGAAGTCCGGCTGGCCCGTCAGCGGGCAGTGGCAGGTGAACTCCGGGATCTGGAACTGGATGACGTAGTCGCGCTGCGGCGCCGGGTTGGGGAAGACGTGGATCTCCTTGCTCGGGCGGCTCGGCGGGTTGGGCGGCATCTCGCGCATCTTCGGCGCGACGGCGGTGTCCGCCTTCGTGGCCTTCGCGGCCTTCGCCGGCTTGGCCGCCTTGATCGGCTCGACGAACTTCAGCGCCTGGGAGGCCTTCGGGGCCTTGGCGCGGGACGATGGGGCGGAGGGGGCGGCCGCCTGGGCGACCGGCTTGGCGGGGGTGTTCTTGGCCATGGGGAATCAGAGGTGGCGAGGTCGCCGTTTCACAGGGCGGCGACGTCCGGAAGACGAAGGGCGCGATGGTATCATCCGCCGCGAATCGAGCGCCCCGTCAAGGGGCGTTTCCACAATCAAATCAAAGGCTTAGATCACGCGACGGGCGGCTTGCGCCAAGCGCCCGGGCCCGGTGGTCCCACGCGATGAGACTGAACTCGATCAAGCTCTCGGGCTTCAAGTCCTTTGCCGATCCGACGAACTTCCAGCTGCCCGGCCAGCTGGTCGGCGTGGTCGGCCCCAACGGCTGCGGCAAGTCCAACATCATGGACGCGGTGCGCTGGGTGCTGGGCGAAAGCAAGGCCAGCGAACTGCGCGGCGAGTCCATGCAGGACGTGATCTTCAACGGCTCGGGCAACCGCAAGCCGGCCAGTCGCTCCAGCGTGGAACTGGTGTTCGACAACACCAGCGCGCGCGCCGGCGGCCAGTGGAACCAGTTCACCGAGATCGCCGTCAAGCGCGTGCTCACGCGCGACGGGACCTCCAGCTACTTCATCAACAACCAGCCGGTGCGCCGGCGCGACGTGCAGGACGTGTTCCTGGGCACCGGCCTGGGCCCGCGCGCCTACGCCATCATCGGCCAGGGCACGATCAGCCGCATCATCGAATCCAAGCCCGAGGAACTGCGCATGTTCCTCGAGGAAGCCGCGGGCGTCTCGAAATACAAGGAACGCCGCCGCGAGACCGAAAACCGCCTCAAGGACACCCGCGAGAACCTGACCCGCGTCGAGGACATCCTGCGCGAGCTCAACAGCAACCTCGAGAAGCTGGAGCGCCAGGCCGAGGTCGCCGCGAACTATCGGAACCTGCAGGAGCAGGGCACGCTGAAGCTGCACCAGCTGTGGTTCCTGAAGCATCGCGACGCGGCCGGCGAGGCCACGCGGGTCAAGACCGAGCACTCGGAGGCGGTCAACGCGCTCGAGGCGAAGATGGCCGAGCTGCGCCAGCTCGAGGCCGAGCTCGAGACCGTCCGCCAGGCCCACTACGGCGCCGGCGACGAGCTGCATGCCGCGCAGGGCCGCATGGCCGAGGCCCAGATGGAGGTCAGCCGGCTCGAGGAACGCATCCGCTACGTCGTCGAAGGCCGCCAGCGCCTGGAGCAGCGGCTGGTCGAGCTGCAGGCGCAGAACCAGCAGTGGCAGGAACGCGCGGAGCAGGCGCAGGCCGAGCTCGACGAGGTCGCCACCCAGATCGCCCAGGCCGAGGAGCAGAGCGAGATCCTCGCCGCGCAGGCCGAGGAGCAGGCGATGAAGCTGCCCGAGGTCGAGGACCAGGTGCGGGCCGCGCAGGGCCGCGCCAACGAGCAGCGCACCCAGGTCACGCAGGTCCAGCAGCAGATCCAGGTGCTGGCCGCCGAGAGCCGCAGCGTCGACGAGCAGCTCAAGGGCCTGCGCGGCCGCCGCGAGCGCCTGGCACAGGAACGCCAGGGGCTGGCCGCGCCGCAGCACGACAAGCTCGACGAGGTGAAGCGGCTGTCGGTCGCCGCCGACGAGCAGCAGGCCGTGGCCGACGCGCGCCTGGCCGAGTCGGCCGAGGCCGCGCCCGCCGCCGACGAGGCCCGCCAGCAGGCGCAGCGGGAGTCGCAGCAGCAGGCCGCGAGGCTGACGGACATCGTCGCCCGGCTGACCGCGCTGCGCGCGCTGCAGGAGAAGGTGCAGACCGAGGGCAAGCTCAAGCCCTGGCTGGCCAAGCATGGACTGCAGGACATCAAGGGCCTGTGGACGCAACTGCACATCACGCCGGGCTGGGAGAACGCGCTCGAGGCCGCGATGCGCGAGCGCATGGGCGCGCTGTCGGTCGGCCGGCTCGAGACCGTCCAGGCCTTCGCCGCCGATCCGCCGCCGGCGCGGCTGGCCTTCTATTCGCTGCCCAGCGGCGACATCGCGAACACGCACCGCGCGCTCGCGCCGCTCAGCGACCTGCTGAAGCTGGAATCCAGCGGCATGAAGGCGCTGATGAACGACTGGCTGGAGGGCATCTACACCGCCGAGTCGATCGCGGACGCGCTGGCGCAGCGGCCCAAGCTGAGCCACGGCGAGCTCATCATGACCCGCGAGGGCCACGCGGTGAGCCAGTTCGCGGTGAGCTTCTACGCCGCCGACACCGAGACCGCCGGCCTGCTGGCCCGTGCGCAGGAGATCGAGAACCTCGAGCGCGAGCAGCGCGCGCAGACGCTGATCGCCGACGAGGCGCGTGCCCAAGCCGTGCGCGCCGAGGCCGTCTACACGGACGCGTCGCAGCGCCTGGCGGTGGTGCGGCGCGAGGCGTCCGAGACCCAGGCCCGCGCGCACCAGCTGCAGGTCGAACTGCTGCGCCTGGCGCAGCAGACCGAGGCCGCGGTGGCGCGTCGCACGCAGCTCGACGACGAGCTCGGCGAGATCGACGCCCAGACCGAGGCGCTGATGGAGCGCCGCATGGAAGGCGAGGCGCGCTTCGAGGAACTGGACCTGCAGCTCGCGACGACGCAGGAGAAGCACGCCGAGCTCGATGAGGCGGTGATCAACGCCGAGCGCAAGCTGACCGAGGCGCGCGAGCACCAGCGCGTGCTCGAGCGCCGCGCGCAGGAGGCGGTCTTCAGCGCGCGTTCGCTGGCCGCCAAGCGCGGCGAACTGCAGCGCGGCATCGAGACCTCGCGCCAGCAGGTGCAGGTCAACGAGCAGACGGTGCAGAGCATGGCGCAGGAGCGCGCCGAGCTCGACGACGCCGCCGCGCAGGCCGGCCTGCAGGATGCGCTGGCGCTGAAGATGGAACGCGAGCAGGCGCTGGCCCTGGTGCGCGCCAACTACGACGACCTCAGCCTGCGGCTCAAGCGCAGCGAGGAGCAGCGCATGACGATCGAGCGCGCGCTCGATCCGCTGCGCGAGCGCATCACCAAGCTGCAGCTCGACGAGCAGGCGGCGTCGCTGGGCGGACAGCAGTTCATGGAGCAGCTGGTCGCGCAGGGCGTCGATCTCGAGGCGCTGGCCAAGGGCATCGAGGAAGGCGGCGTCAAGCTCTACGGCCTGCAGGGCGAGATCGACCGCATCAACCGCGACATCGCGGCGCTGGGCGCGGTCAACCTCGCCGCGCTCGACGAACTCGGCGCCGCGCGCGAGCGCAAGACCTTCCTCGACTCGCAGATGGCGGACCTGACCAGCGCGATCACGACGCTGGAGGACGCGATCCACAAGATCGACCTGGAGACCCGCGACCTGCTGGGCTCGACCTTCAACCAGGTCAACGAGCATTTCGGCCGCATGTTCCCCAGCCTGTTCGGCGGCGGGCAGGCGAAGCTGGTCATGACCGGCGACGAGATCCTGGACGCCGGCGTGCAGGTGATGGCGCAGCCGCCGGGCAAGAAGAACTCGACCATCCACCTGCTGTCGGGCGGCGAGAAGGCGCTGACGGCGATCGCGCTGGTGTTCGCGATCTTCCAGCTGAACCCGGCGCCGTTCTGCCTGCTGGACGAGGTGGACGCGCCGCTGGACGATGCCAACACCGAGCGCTACGCGCGGCTGGTGTCGGAGATGAGCAAGATCACGCAGTTCCTCTTCATCTCGCACAACAAGATCGCGATGGAGATGGCCAAGCAGCTGATCGGCGTGACGATGCAGGAGCAGGGCGTGTCGCGCATCGTGGCGGTGGACATGGAGTCCGCGCTGGCGATGGCCGAGCAATGAGGATGACGACGGCGACGGCGGTGCATGGGACGCATGCGGCGCGCGGGGCCGCAGGAGCAGATGAGCGATGACGACGGACTGGAACCTGACGACGCTGTTGGCCGCGCTGGGCGGCGTGGTGCTGGTGGGGCTGCTGGCGCAGGGCTGGTGGAGCGCGCGCAAGGCGGGCCCGCGGCGCGCCGAGCCGGTCGCGCCCGCGGGTGACCGCCAGGAGCCCAGCCTGGGCGCCAACGGTGCCGCGGCCAAGGAGCCGGCGATCACGCTCGAGGGGACGCCCGGGGGCGAGCCGGCGGACCTGCGCGGCATGGACCTGCGCACGCTGGACGAGACCGTGCCGGCGATGGCACGCGCGCGCAAGGCCTCGACGCGCATCGACGCGCTGATCGACGCGATCGCGACGATGACGCCCGAATCGCCGGTGAGCGGCGAGATGGCGTTGTCGCACCTGCCCGGCAGCCGTCGCGCGGGCACCAAGCCCTTCCAGATCGAAGGCCTGAACACGGACAGCGGCGAATGGGAGCTGCCGCATCCGGGCCAGCGCTACGGCGAGTTCCAGGCGGGGCTGCAGATGGCCAACCGCAGCGGCGCGCTCAACGAGATCGAGTACTCCGAGTTCGTGCAGAAGATCCAGGGCTTCGCCGACGGCATCGGCGCGATGCCGGAGTTCCCGGACATGCTGGACGTCGTCGGCCGGGCGCGCGAGCTCGACCAGTTCGCGGCCGGGCATGACGCGCAGCTGGCGATCGTCCTGAAGGCGCGCGGCGCGGCGTGGACGCTGGGCTTCGTGCACCAGGGCGCGCTGCGGCACGGCTTCGTGCCGGGCTCGATCCCGGGCCGGCTGGTGATGCCGGCGGCGGAGGAGGGCGCGCCGCCGCTGCTGACGCTGAACTTCGACGCGCAGGCGGCGCTGGCGGAGGATCCGCAGGCTTCGTCGCTGCGGGAGCTGACGCTGTCGCTGGACGTGCTGCAGACGCCGGAGGCGCTGGAGCCCTTCGCCACCTGGCAGGAATCGGCGCGCGGCCTGGCCCGCGACTTCGAGGCCGACCTCTGCGACGACCGCAATCAGATCCTGAACCTGCACGCGTTCCAGTCGATCGGGCAGGAGTTGTCGGAGCTCTACAAGTCGCTGGCCGCGCGCGATCTCGCCGCGGGCAGCGCGGTGGCGCGGCGGCTGTTCAGCTGAGCCGGCCGGGACCGCGCCGATCCGGCGCCGCCCCGCCCAGTGCGCGCGCAACGCGAGGCGCTACGCCCCCCACATCGCCACCACCTGCACCAGCACGATCTTCACGATCGTCATCGACGGGAAGATCATCGCGTAGCCGATGTCGGGCTGGTCGGTGGGCGCGATGCGGTTGGCGAAGGCCAGGATCGCCGGGTTGCCGGTGGCGCCGGCCACGATGCCCGCCGCCGCGTCGAAGGGCAGCCGGAACACCGCCGTCGCGATCAGCAGCGTGACGACGACCAGCACCGACACGATCGCGCTGCCCAGCGCGAGGTAGAGCCAGCCGCTCTGCGCGATCGTCGCCGCGAAGGTCGACCCCGACGAGATCCCCACCACCGCAAGGAAGACGGTCAGCCCGAAGTTGCGCAGCACCAGGTTGGCCGAGATCGGCATCACCCAGGTCAGCGGGCCGGTGCGCCGCCGCCATCCCAGGAAGAGCGCGACCAGCAGCAGCCCGGCGAAGCCCAGCGACAGGCGCCCCAGCAGCGGCAGCGGCAGGCTGATCGCGCCGACCGCCAGGCCCAGCGTCACCCCGACGCCCATGCCGATGTAGCTCACCTCGCCGGTGGCGCGCACCGAATCGCCGAAGTAGCGGCTCAGCGCCGGGAAGCTCTCGCGCGGCGCCAGCACGCCGACGCGGTCGCCGAACTCGAGCACGCGGTCCGCGTGCGGCGCCAGGTCCACGTCGCTGCGTCTCAGATGCAGGATGCGCGCGTGGCACTCGGGCGGCAGCTGGAGTTCCGACAGCCGCTTGCCGGCCAGTTGCGGGCTCGACACGAAGAAGCGCTCGTAATCGAACTCGCTGCGGTCGCGCAGGATGCGGCCCGGATCCGCGTGGCCGAAGCGCAGCGCGGCCTGTCGCAGCGCCTCGGGATCGGTGCCGCTGAGCAGCAGGACGTCGCCGCGTTGCAGTTCGGTCCCGGGCGTCGCGCCCATGTTGTGATGGCCGCGCCGGACGGCGGCGATCGAGACGCCGCGCGGCAGCGTCGGCGACACGGCGCCCACCGTCCTGCCCAGGACCGCGACGTCGTCGACCACGACTTCCTCGACCTGCAGCGAGGGGGGAGCGGGCTGGTCCAGCCGCGGCTTGCGCCACGCGTTGTAGAGGCCCAGCAGCAGGATGGGGATCGCGACGCCGACCGGATAGGCGACCGAATAGCCGGTGGCCGGGGACGGACCGTGGACCGCGAGCGCCGCCTGCAGCGCCGCCGTGCTGGTGCCGGCGCCGGAGAAGGCGCCCAGCGCCTTGGGCAGCTCCATGCCGGGCCACAGCCGCGCGGCGGCGATCATCAACGCCAGCGAGGCCAGTACGCCGGCCAGCGCGGCTGCATTCGCTTTGGCTCCGCGGGTGCTGGTCAGGCCGCGCAGGAACTGCGCGCCGTAGGCGATGCCCACGCCGTAGAGGAACAGCATCAGCCCCAGGTTGCCGATGAGTGCCGGGAGCTTCAGCTGCGGCGCCGCCGCGCCGACGGCCAGGCCGACGAAGAGCACCGCGCCCGATCCGAGCGCGAAGCCCCTGATGCTGCGGGCACCGAGCCAGTAGCCGGCCGCGATCGTGAGGAACAGCGCCAGCAGCGGCTGCGACGCCAGGAAGAGACCGAACCGGTCAACGACATCCATGGATAGCCTCTCCCGAAGATGTGCCGGCCAGTGTAGGGGCCAGTCCTTGCCATGTGCACGAAGCTTGACGCAACACCAGTGTTGATCGGCCCCGCACGCGTTCCCTCATGGTTCAATGGGTCGAAGAACAGGGAGGACGCTGCGCATGACAGCCCGGTTGATCGCGCTCTATCGCTACTTCAGGCAGGCGGTGCCGTTCCGCCTGGTCCCGGCCTTCATCACGACGCTGGTGCTCGCGGGCCTGCTGCTGGTGCCGGTGCCCGACGGGCTCACGCTCGAGGCCTGGCGCCTGGTGGCGATCTTCCTGACCACCATCGTGGCCATCATCCTCAAGGTCATGCCGATCGGCGTGATGGCGATGATGGCCATCGTCATCCTGTCGCTGGCGCAGGTCACGTCGCCGACGTCCAAGGGCGCCATCGCCGACGCGCTGAGCAGCTTCTCCAACCCGTTGATCTGGCTGATCGTCGTGGCCGTGCTGATCTCGCGCGGGCTCAAGAAGACAGGGCTGGGCAACCGCATCGGGCTGATGTTCATCGCGCTGATGGGCAGGCGCACCGTGGGCATCGGCTACGGGCTGGCGGTCTGCGAGCTGGTGCTCGCGCCGTTCACGCCGAGCAACACGGCCCGGGGCGGCGGCATCGTCCATCCGATCATGAAGTCGATCGCCAGCGCCTTCGACTCCGATCCGGCCAAGGGCACCGAGGGCAAGGTCGGCACCTACCTCGCACTGGTGAACTACCACGCCAATCCGATCACCTCGGCGATGTTCCTCACCGCCACCGCGCCCAACCCGCTGGTGGTCGACTACGTCGCCAGGGCCAGCGGCCAGTCGCTGCACCTGAGCTGGACCACCTGGGCGCTGTGCATGCTGCTGCCGGGGCTGGTGGCGCTGCTGACGATGCCGCTGGTGGTGTTCCTGCTCGCGCCGCCCGAGCTCAAGGCCACGCCCAACGCCGTCGAGTACGCGCGCGGCGAACTGGCGCGCATGGGGCCGCTGTCGGGCAAGGAGCGCGTGATGCTCGGCGTCTTCGGGCTGATGCTGCTGCTGTGGGCGAACGTGCCGGCGATGATCGGCGGTCCGGGCTGGACGCTGGATCCGACGGTGGTGGCCTTCCTCGGCCTGTTCGCGCTGATCATCACCGGCACCATCGAGTGGGACGACGTGCTGTCCGAGAAGAGCGCCTGGGACACGCTGATCTGGTTCGGCGCGCTGGTGATGCTGGCCGAGCAGCTGAACAAGCTGGGTGTGATCGCCTGGTTCTCGACCGGCATGCGCGACGCCATCGTGGCCAGCGGCATGGGCTGGTTCTGGGTGGCGGCGGTGCTGGTCGGCGCGTTCGTCTTCTCGCACTACCTGTTCGCGAGCACGACGGCCCACATCAGCGCGATGATGCTGGCCTTCCTGACGGTCGGGGCGCAGCTGGTTCCCGGCGCGTATCTGGTGCCCTTCCTGCTGATGATGACGGCGGGCTCGGCGATCATGATGACGCTGACGCACTACGCGACGGGCACCTCGCCCATCATCTTCGGCAGCGGCTTCGTGACGATGGGCTTGTGGTGGCGCGTCGGCGCGGTCATGTGCGTGCTGGAGCTGCTGATCTTCGCGATCGTGGGCATTGCCTGGTGGCACGTGCTGGGCCTGTGGTGAGGCACGAGGTCCTCAGTACTTCAACCGCCGCTGGCCCTCACCCCAGCCCTCTCCCGCAAGCGGGAGAGGGAGCAAGAGGAAAGGAGCAGGAACGATGAAAACCGCCGTCTTCAGTACCCGTCGCTACGACCAGACCCTGCTGCAGAAAGCCAACCGCGAGCTCGGCCATGAGCTGGTGTTCGTGCAGGACCGGCTGACGGTCGACACGGTCGCGCTGGCCGCCGGCTGCAAGGCGGTGTGCGTGTTCGTCAACGACGCCGTCGATGCCGAGGTGCTGGAGCGGCTCGCGGCGCAGGGCACGCTGCTGGTGGCGACGCGCTCGACCGGCTTCAACCACATCGACGCGGCGGCCGCGCGGCGGCTGGGCATCGAGGTCGTGCGGGTCACCGACTACTCGCCGCATTCGGTGGCCGAGTTCGCCGTGGGCCTGCTGCTGGCGGTCAATCGCAAGATCGTCCGGGCCAGCGTCCGGACGCGGGACGGCAACTTCGAGCTGGACGGCCTGATGGGCTTCGACCTGCATGGCAAGACGGTCGGCGTGATCGGCACCGGCAAGATCGGGACGATCTTTGCGCGGATCATGGCGGGTTTCGGCTGCATGGTGCTGGGTCACGACGCCTTCCCGAAGCCGGAGTTCGAGCAGCTCGGTGGCCGTTATGTGCCGCTGCCGGCGCTGATGGCGCAGTCGGACGTGATCTCGCTGCACTGTCCCCTGACCGAGCAGACGCGGCACATCGTCGACGCGGGTTCGCTGGCGCAGCTCAAGCGCGGCGCGATCCTGGTGAACACCAGCCGCGGCGGTCTCGTCGACACCGAGGCGGCGACGCAGGCGCTGAAGACGGGGCAGCTCGGCGGCCTCGCGATCGACGTCTACGAGCAGGAAGCCAGCCTGTTCTTCCAGGACCTGTCCTCGACGGTGATCGCCGACGACGTCATCCAGCGACTGGTGTCCTTCCCGAACGTGATCGTCACCGGCCACCAGGCCTTCTTCACCGTCGAGGCGATCGGCCAGATCATGGCCACGACGCTGGAAAGCCTCAGCGCGTTCGAGCGAGGGGAGCCCTTGGTGAACCGGATTCCGGAGGGGTGACGGGCTTCAGTTCGCCTCCAGGACCCGGATGATCCGTCTCCCGGGAGCCTTGTCGTCAATTCGCCCGGATGGGCCGAGGTTGCATTTCGCACCACGCTGCCAGTTCGAGCGAGGAACGATTGACAGCACCGATGGCGTCGCCCCTTTTTTCGGGCGGCTGCGCCTGCACCAACTGGATAGCATCCAGCACGACCGTGATCCTTTCCAGTCCTTCCATCCATCGGGCGCCCCGGCTGCCGTTGAGGACAAGTTCCAGGACGGAGCGCCGAGCATCCTCCAGTTTGCCTGCGATCATCGGCAACTGCACCGGCGTCAGGGCCTTGCCTCCGAACTGCGCCGCGGACAGGATCTGGGCAACCACCACTGGCGAGAGCCTACCCATGCGCCGATGGAGCAGGAATGCATCCCACGCGGTCTTCAAGCCCCAGCCGATGAGGGCGCCGATCAGCGCCAACAGGATCTTCGTCTCCATCGGTTCGACCGCCGACGTCGCGCCCATCACGGGTCCAGCGCCGACAACACGGCTTCATCCTCTCGGGCGAGCACATGTTCCAGGCTGCTCCATCGACCGATGACCTCGGCGGTGTCGTGTCGAGTGGCCGAGCCATCCAGACGTCGCAGGCGCGAATTCTGGATGTTCTGTACCTGCTTGCTCAATGAACGCGCCATCTCGCTGCTGAACAGCGCCCGTCCGTAGGTCTCGCGGTATCGCGTCGGGCTCAACCCGTTCGCGAGCGCGAGGCGCACCTCCTTCATGTCCTCTGCGTGCAGATGACGAATGAACTCGTAGAGACTGCCAAAGCGTTCATTGAATCGCGAATGGTCGTATCTCGCAGGTCCGACGTCGTCGGGAAGCAGGACGTCCACATGGACCTCCTGGACGTACTCCAGACTGTGCACCGCCCGATCCACATAGAAGTTGCCGGCCTTGGAGATGCACAACCTCGAACCGGCGGGTTCTTCCAGACTGTCGTACATCACCACCTTGTCGCTCCATGCGAGACGCTTGGTTTGCGAGATCAGGCCGTTGATTGCCTCGATCAGCGTCCGGTCGTCATAACCGAACGGACGCACCCGCGCAAGGATGTCGTCAAGGTGAAGGATGCCTTTGCCCGGCGCGCGGCTGAGTTCGCGCAAGACGCGATATTTGCAGGTCATGCTGTGCGCCGCCGTCGCGTCGCCCAGATCGAACAGGTTGTCCGTCACCCGCGACAGATCCGCCTGGAAGTGGCAGTGGCGTCCGAGCAGGATCGCCCGGATGATGTCGTGACTTTTCAGGTGGCGGCCCCCGATGTCGCCTGATTCATCGCTGCCCAGCGACAGCAGATATTCGGAACCGAAGATCTTGTCCGCCAGGAGCAGCGCGCTGCGCAGGCTGAGATTGCTCATGCCGTCGAGGAACTCCGAGGCGCTCGACGCGTGCGGGCCTCCTCCGGCCGCCGGAGCATCCCGCAGATCGGTGGCCAACTGGCGGGCCCAGGCGCGAATCTCCTGCGCATCCATCTCCCTGGCGGTTCCCTTGGGTCCCGGCGCGCGGAAATCGTCCAGATGGGCGCCTTCCACCAGACGGGCTATCCGATCGACGATCAGCGTGATCGAAGGGGGGCCGATATGCTGGATCACCTTGACGGTGCGGGTAGCGCGCTGCTCCTGCGTCAACGAATAGGTCAGCGGCCGCATGGCCATCAGCATCTTGCAGTTGGCGCTTTCCTGAAACTGGGCGGCGCACATCAGCAGTTCGCGCTGGACGGCTGGAGGGAGAGGGTCCACGTTGTCCAGGACGATGCACAGGCGCTGGCGCTCATTGCCGAAACGTTCCGTCAGCAGATAGTCCATCCGCAGCGCCAGATATTGCATCGTGTGGGCGACGTTGTTGCAGACCGTTTCACGCAGCGCCGCGCGAGCCTGAAGATCTGCCGCCGTGGTCGCGATTCTCCAGCCGGGGGAGACGGGGGAGCGAAGCCTGTTGATCGCAGGTTCCAGCACGTTGGCTGCGCCGTGCTCGCCGGAGCCGTCGCGCGCGTGGTAGTGTGAGATGGCCCAGTCCCAGCAGGGGCCGAACTCCTCCGAGGCATCGAGCAAGTCCGTGACCAGCGGATCCAGCTGGCGCAGGAGCAGTTCCTCAGCGGCCTCCGTGCCGTAGGGACCGAGTGCGATCTTGTTGAAATTGACGAAATGGCAGGTCACGCCCGATGTCGCCACTTGCCGGCTGACGTAGCTGAGCGTGGTCGTTTTCCCGCACCCCATCCCGCCGATCAACACCCCCATCTCCGGCGTCCGATCGAGCATGAGGCCCGCGACCCTCAGTTCCACCGGACCCGCCTCGTCGGGCAGGAGTTCGCGGGCGTGCAGCTGTATAGGCCTCTTGGGCTTGTAGGACCGATCGTTGCCGTGGAGCTCGAAGCGCTGCGAGTCCTGCTGGCTGAATAGGTAGTTGAAGCAGGGATGTCCGACCGGCAACTGGCTGAATGGCTCAGCCCCCAGCTCCTCCTTGATCTGGTCGCGCACGGCCTCCCAGAACGCCGAAGTGCCGTCATGGTTGTCGTGCTTGAAGATGCTGGGGTGATGAAGGCGACGCATGGGACCCGTGATGGTTTGTCCCTGATCGTGACGCCGATCAACGCTGCGCGCCTCCTACAACTTGAGGAAGGCGGGGTTGTTGGCGCCAGGCGCCTTCGTCAGCGAAGCAAGAGCGAGGGCGTGCGGCCTGCCTTTGCGGAGCTCGTGCGACGGTCAGGCGCCTGCCACCGTGAACTCGAACACCACGTTCGGCGCCTCGTACCGGTAGCGCAGCGTGCCGCCGTGTTCCTCGACGATGCGGCGCGTGATGTAGAGCCCCAGGCCCAGCCCGCTGCGGTTGGGCGTGCCGCGCTCCTGGCCGCGCTTGAACGGCTCGAACAGTTCGGCGGCCATGGCCGGCGCGATCTCGTCCGCCTCGTTGGCGACGCTGAAGCGTTGGCCGCCGTCCTCTCCAGGCGTCAGCGAGATCGTCACCGGCCGTCCCGGCGCGCCGTAGTTGCGCGCATTCGCGATCAGGTTGGACATCGCCTGCGCCAGCCGCACCGCATCGCCGGTCACCAGCGCCGGACCCGCCGTGCGGGCGACGATCTCGAAGCCGGGATGGCCCATGCGCACCTCTTCGATCAGGTCGAGCAGCAAGGCCTCCAGGTCCAGCGGACGCAGCTCCGCATGCAGCTGCATGCCGACCTCGGCGCGGCTGAAATCCAGCACCTGCGTGATGAGCCGGTGCATCCGGCCGCTCGAGGCATCCAGCCGCGCGCCCAGCCGCCCGGTCTGTGCCGGATCCGGCTCGCGCTTGAGTACGCCGGCCACCATCTGGATCGCCTGCAGCGGATCGCGCAGGTCGTGGCCCAGCATCGCCAGCAGGTTGCGCCGCGCGGCCTCCACCTCCGCATGCCGCGCCGCGGCGGTGCGCTGAAGTTCCAGCATCAGCTGCTTGCCGAAGCGCACGTCCGTGTCGCTCCACGGCTCGGCGCAGTCCTTCACCTGCTCGCGCCACTCGGTGAACGAGCCGCGCGGCGTCAGCCGCGGGCCGTTGGGGCCGCGCGCCACGACCTTGTCGGGCTGGCCCGCCCAGCGCACCGTCTCGCGCTGCTCCTTGCGCAGCGCGATCAGCCGGCCGCCGTTGCTGGCATCGAAGGGCAGGCACATCGCGCCCACCCACTGGCCCAGCAGCGGCCGCAAGGCCTCCGGCCAGTCGTCGACGCAGGTCCTCAGGCCCGGCATGTCGCCGGCCCAGGGCAGCGTCGCGACCGCGACCGCCAGCTCCTGCGGCAGGTCGCCGTCCGACACGACCTTGCTCTGCTGCACCAGCACCAGCGTGTCGGCGCGCAGCACCTCGCGCAGGCGCGCGGCCTGGCCGAGCAGCGCGGTGAGGGCATCGTCCGCGATGGCCAGGTCGGCCGCGAGCTCCGCCACGAGCGACGCGGTGTCGGCCTGGCGGCGCGCGAACTCGCGCGCCTCGATCGTCGCGATCGCCGACGACAGGATGTGGGCCAGCACGTCGCAGTCCGATCGCACCGGGTAGGGCACCTGCAGCGAACTCATGTGGTGGCAGGCGATCAGGCCCCAGAGCCGGTCGTTGACGACGATGGACACGCTCATCGACGCGCCCACGCCCATGTTGTGCAGGTACTCGACGTGGATCGGCGAGACGCTGCGCAGCACCGAATGGGTCAGGTCCAGCGGCGGCGCCTCCGGATGGCCGACCAGCGCGACCGCGCGGTAGCTGACGTGCGGGATCAGCCGCAGCGTGTTGAGCAGGTAGAGCCGGCGCGCCTGCGCGGGGATGTCGCTGGCCGGGTAGCGCAGGCCGAGGTAGGAGGAGAGGGCGTCCGACCTGGCCTCGGCCTCGACCTCGCCGCTGTCGTCGTGCCGGAAGCGGTAGGCCATCACCCGGTCGAAGCCGGTCCAGGCGCGGATGGCGTCGACGGCCGCCTGCAGCACCGCCTCCATCGAACCGGCGCGGCGGATGCGGTCGTAGACCCGCGCCTGCGAACTCAGCGGCGCCAGCGGCTGGGTGCGGGGCTCGAGCTCGATCAGCGTGTGGTGGTCGTGCACATGGACGACGGCGTCGTGCGGCCGGCCGGCGATCTCCACCTCGCAGAAGGCGGGCATGCCGGGCGTCAGCGCGGCCTCGTCGGCCAGCAGCGTCAGCTCGCCGCGCACCGTGCCCGGCAGCGCCAGCTCCGCCCAGGGCTGGCCCAGCGCCGGTTGCAGGCCGAGCAGCGCCGGCACGTTCTCGCTCCACGCGGCGACGCGGCCCTCGCGCAGCGCGATCAGCAGCCCGTGCGGCTGGATCGAGCCCGGAATGTGGATGGGCTCGTCGGCGCAGGATTGCAGCGTCGGAAACGATGGCTCGGAGCGTTCCATGGTGGCGGGGAATTGGGAGTCCTGGACTGTACCGTCCGCCATCGGCGCTTCGGGAGCGCGGATTGCCCCGTACGCTGTCCGGCGTCGACGTCCCGCGTCACCGGCACTCCGCACTCCTGGAGGACAGGCGATGAAGCACTTCAACATCTTCCTGACCGCGTTCTGCGTGACCTGGCTCGCCGCGGCGGCGATCGCGCAGACGACTGAACCTCCGGCCACGTCCAACGCCAGTCGGCGGCAGTCCGGGACGGTCGGGCCGCCGGTCGACGCCGCGTCGACGATCCCGCCCGCGCCCTCAGTCCGGCCTTCGGCGCCAACGATCGCGCCGATGCCCGCACCGGCGCCGGAGGCCGAGCCGGCGGCGCCCACCGTCACCGAGCCGGCCGGGACCGCGAAGCCGGCGCCGCCCGCCGCCGGTTCGCGCGCCAGCCGCCGGGCGACTGGACGGGTGACCGAGGCGGACGGCTCCGTCGCCCTGCCGACCCGGCCGGATCGGAACTGATCGGAACTGATCGGCGGCAGGCAGATCGACGGTCGGGATCACACGCTGGGCGTTCGGTCGGCGTGTGCCGCAAGACCCGGCCCCCGTGACAACCCGATGACGGCAATCCCCCGTCAGGGTGTGTCGCATCAGTATCGAGTCGGTGAAGCTCCCATCGACCGTCCGGTGGAGCGCTGACACAATCCCTCCGAAATAGTCGAGAGAGAGGGAACCCACCATGTCCGTATCCACGGAAGACCGCTTCGCGCCGCCCGAGGCGAACGTGGCCGATGTCGGCGCGCCGGCCACCGGCGACCAACTGGCCGGCCGCGGCACGCGCCTGGGCGCCGCGATCCTGGACGCCCTGATCGCCTGGGGAGTCGTGATGGTGATCATGAAGCTGGTCCCGGGCGCGACCGCGATGGTCATGAAGCCGGACGCCACGCTCTGGTCGCTCAACCTGAGCAGCCTGCTCGTGGGCGTGCCGGTGTTCCTGGTCCTGCAGGGTTGGCTGCTCGTCCAGCGCGGGCAGACCATCGGCAAGATGATCTGCAAGCTGCGCATCGTGCGCTCCGACGGTGCCCGGGTCGACGGCCTGCGGATGCTCGGCCTGCGCTACGGCGTCGGTTTCCTGATGACCTCGGTGACCGCGGTCGCGATGGTCTACAGCCTGCTCGACTGCCTGCTGATCTTCCGCGAATCGCGCCAGTGCCTGCATGACACGATCGCCGACACGAAGGTGATCAAGCTCTGAACCCGTCGCCCGCCGCGCCCGCGCCCCGCATCGACACGCTGGCGCTGGCCGAGACCCCCGAAGGCATCGTCCTGTCCTTGCGGCCCGCCGGGCTGGTGGCGAGGACCATGGCCTTCCTGCTCGACCTGTTCATCCGGCTGATCCTGGACCTGGTCCTGGTGATGGCCCTGGGCGCCTGGGGCGGCCTGGGCCTGGGCCTCATGCTGATCGGCCTGTTCCTGGTCGAGTGGCTGTACCCGATCGCCTTCGAGCTGGGCCGCTCCGGCGCCACGCCCGGCAAGCAGGCGGCGGGGCTGCGGGTGGTCATGGACACCGGGCTGCCGGTCACGCCGGCCGCGTCGGTCACCCGCAACCTGCTGCGCGTGGCCGACTTCCTGCCGCTGGGCTATGCCTTCGGCATCGTGTCGATGCTGCTGAACCGCGATTGCAAGCGCCTGGGCGACCTGGCCGCCGGCACGCTGGTGGTCCATGCGCGGCCGGTGGTGCTGCACGACGCGCCGCCGCCGGCGCCCGGCCTGGCGCCGGCCCGTCCGCTGAACCAGCGCGAGCAGGCCGCCATCCGCGCCTGGGCCGGCCGATCGAAACGGCTGACGCCGGAACGCCTGGAGGAACTCGCGAAGCTGGCCGCCCCCGTGCTGCCGGCGGCGGGACCGGAGGACACGAAGCGCGGCGCGTCCGAGCGGCTGCTGGGCGTCGCGCAATGGCTGATGGGGAAACGCGGGTGATGCGGTGCGATCGAACACGGGAGACGGTCCGCATGGCTGAGCGGGCGTGGATGAAGGCGCGGTCATGAGTCCGATGCATTTCGAACAGACCTACGGGCCGCTGTGGACCGCCTTCGCCGCGGAGATCGAGCTGGCCCGGCTGGGCAAGGGCGTCGACGGCGCCTTGCTCGCGTCGCAGTACCGGCGGGTCTGCGAGCACCTCGCGCTGGCGCAGTCGCGCGCGTATCCGATCCACCTCGTGGCGCGGCTGGAGACGCTGACCCAGGAGGCGCACCAGCTGATCTACCGCCGGCAGGACTACGGCCTGCGGCAGCTGTCGCGCCTGCTGCGCGCCGACCTGCCGCGCGCCGTGCGCGCGCAGGGGCGCTACGTGCTGGCGGCGCTGCTGCTGTTCGGGGTGCCGCTGGTGGCGGCCTTCCTGCTCGCCTGGTCGGGGCCGGACTTCGCGCTGCGCCTGATGGAGGCCAAGCAGCTGCGCGAGTACGAGGCGATGTACGGCGACGGCCAGTCGGTGCTGGGCCGCCTGCGCGAGGCCGGCGACGACTGGCAGATGTTCGGCATCTACATCTTCCACAACGTGGGCATCGGCTTCCGCTGCTTCGGTGCCGGCATCCTCGCCGGCGTGGGCAGCGCCTTCGTGCTGGTCTACAACGGGCTGATGATCGGCGCGGTCGCGGGTCACCTGCACCGCGTCGGGCTGGGGCACAACTTCTGGCCCTTCGTGGCCACGCATTCGGCCTTCGAGCTGACCGGCATCGTGCTGAGCGGCGCGGCCGGCCTGCGCATGGGCCTGGGCTGGCTGGCCCCCGGCCGGCTGGGCCGGCTCGAGGCGCTGGCCGCGTCGGCGCGGGCCTCGGTGCCGATCGTGTACGCGGCCTTCTTCCTGCTGCTGGTGGCCGCCGCCTTCGAGGCGTTCTGGTCCTCGGCCGCCTGGATCGCCCCCGCCGTCAAGTACGGCGTGGCAGGCCTGTGCTGGGTGCTGGTGATCGTCTGGCTGGGCCTGATGGGACGGTACGCGGAAGCGCCGACAGGCGGGGGCGCCCGTCGCCCTGCGGGTCGCGAGACGGCCAGGGAGCGCGCGCATGCGGGTTGACGGCCTGGCCCTCGTCCTGCGTCCGCGCAGCCAGAGCGAAGCCTGCGACCTGGGGCTGGCGCTGGTGCGGGCGCATGCGGCCTCGATCTGGCGCTGCTTCGCGCCGCTGCTGCTGGTCGTCGCGGTGCTCGCGATGTGTACGGTGGACATCAGCGGCGGTCTGCCGATCCTGATCCTGTTCTGGCTCAAGCCCTGGCTGGATCGCAGCCTGTTGTTCGTGATGTCGCGGGCGGCTTTCGGCGAGACCACCCGCTGGTCCGACCTGTGGCGCGCTCGCCGCCAGGTCTTCGGCGGCCAGTTGCTGCGCACGCTGCTGTGGCGGCGCTTCTCTCCCTGGCGCGCGTACACCCAGCCGATCGAGCAGCTCGAGGGCCAGCGCGGCGCCGCGCGGCGCAAGCGCGCCAAGCTGATCCTCAACGACAACCGCGGCGCGGCCAGCGCGTTGCAGACCGCCTTCGTCCACGCGGAGGCGGTGCTGGGTTACGCGCTGATGGCGCTGGTGTGGTGGTTGGCGCCGGAGAACCGCAATGCCGGCGTGCTGGACTGGTTCATCCATCCGGACGCGCATCTGGTCGGACAGCTGGGGCTGGACATCGCGGTCGCCGCGTCCTACGCGCTGGTGGTGCTGTTCCTGGAGCCGTTCTACGTCGCGGCGGGTTTCGCGATGTACCTGAACCGGCGCGTGGTCCTCGAGGCCTGGGACATCGAACAGGAGTTCCGCCGTGCGTTCGCCTGAGGGGTCGGGAGCTTCCCCGAAGCCGGCCATGGCGAGCGCGATCGCGCGCGTCCTGGCCGTCGTGGCCGTCTTGGCCGTCGTGGCCGTCCTGCCCGTGTCCGCGCCGGCATCGGCGTCGCCCGCCGTGCCGGTCCGGGCCGCCGCGTCGGCGATCGATGCCCAAGCGGTCCTGGACGCCGAGGCCGAGGTGCACGCCGATCCGCTGTGGGCCGGAGAGGAGAAGCAGAAGGTCCTGCGCTTCAAGAAGACCGAGCCCGACGAGGAGAAGAAACCGGAGAAGCCGGAGCAGTCCGCGGACTACAAGTGGTGGATCGAGCTGTTCAAGAACCTGTCGGCGGGCCTGCGCGTGGCCGTGTGGCTGATCGTCGCGGCCGCGCTGATCTGGGTGCTGCTGCGCCTGAGGGACTGGCTCAAGGGGCATGAGGGCGGAGCCGGGATCAAGGTGGCGCCGCCGACGCATGTGGGCTCGCTGGACATCCGCCCCGAGAGCCTGCCTGACGACATCGGTGCGGCCGCGCGCGCCTTGTGGCGCAAGGATGAGCAGCGTGCCGCGCTGTCGCTGCTGTACCGAGGCGCGCTGTCGCGGCTGGTGCATGACCACGGCGTGCCGATCCGCTCGGCCAGCACCGAACGCGAGTGCCTGGTGCTCTCGGCCACGCGAGTGTCGCCGCAGACGCTGGACTTCCTGTCGCGCCTGGTCTCGGGCTGGCAGACGGTGGCCTACGCGCGGCGCGAGTTGCCAGCGGAGCGCTTCGAGGCGCTGTGCGCCGACTTCGACACGCGGATGTCGGTCGGACCGGCCGCTCCGGCCGCTTCGACGGCGCCGGCCGTCGCTTCGGCCCGGCCGGGCGGAGGCGCGAGATGATCCGCGACCGCCTGCTGTGGATCGTCGCCGCGCTGGTGCTGGTCGCCGCCGGCTGGTGGCTGTCGGCCAACACCGAATGGGTGGAGGAGGACG
>Ga0065165_1001387_pt1 | contig 26573 bp, 20 predicted proteins | sample AraplaMF_Cvi_mMF_FD_63813 | JGI IMG/M metagenome (GOLD analysis project Ga0065165, IMG submission 63813) | Arabidopsis root microbial communities from the University of North Carolina, USA - plate scrape MF_Cvi_mMF (version 2) (version 3) | ecosystem: Host-associated > Plants > Roots >... | reverse complement strand
CAGACGTAGGTTCCCGCGTCGTGGTGCTGGTACCACTTGCCGCTGAACGGGCGCTCGGTGGCGGAACAGCGGCAGACGGCGTACTGCTCGGGGGTGAGCTCGGCGCGCCACTCGGCATCGGTCTTGGTCAGCTTGGTCTCGCTCATGCTGAATCCTCAGGCTGGGGATGGGGGTGTTGCCTGCCGTATATGGGGTCTTTCTGCTAGCTTAACGACCTTTCCGAAACCAGCAGACCGCCATCGTGACGCCCAAGCCGACCTCGCGCCACCTGCCCCCGCGCCGCCTGCTGGCGGTTGCCGCGGCCCTCGCCCTGATGGGCGGCCAGGCCGAAGCCCAGTCGACCTCCGACGGGACCCAGGGCGCCGAGAACCAGGCCCCCGACACGCCGTCCTGCCCGCTCGGCTCGTTCCACTGCAAGCCGCGCCCGCTGAACTACACCATGTGCCGCCCGAACGCGCTGCTGGAGTTCTACGACCCGGCACTGCCCAAGGACACCACGCTGCGCGACACCGCCAACACCGAGGTGTACGCCGAGCAGGTCGACAGCTCCGACCAGACCGTCTACCACCTGCAGGGCCGCGTGCTGATCGAGCGCGCCGACCAGAAGCTGCAGTCGGACACCGCCGACTACAACAGCGACAGCACCGACTACGACGCACGCGGCAACGTGCGCTACCAGGAAGCCGGCCAGCTGTTGAACGCCGAGCACATCCGCGGCAACACCGACTCCAGCACCGGCATCGCCGACACGGTGCGCTACCAGATGCTCGCCTCGCGCGGCAACGGCACGGCCCAGCAGGGCCAGATGCTGGACGCGCAGCGCACCCACTACACCCGCGTCAGCTATTCCACCTGCGACGTGGGCCACCACCTGTGGGAAGTGCGTTCGAAGGACCTGCGCATCGACAAGGAAACCGGCGTGGGCACGGCGCACGGCGCCACCATGCGCTTCGCCAACGTGCCGTTCCTGTACCTGCCCTACTTCACGTTCCCGATCGACGACCGGCGCAAGAGCGGTTTCCTGTATCCGACCTTCAGCAACTCCAACCGCTCCGGCTTCATGCTGGGCGCGCCGTACTATCTCAACCTGGCGCCGAACTACGACGCCACGCTGGAGCCGCGCATCTACACTTCGCGCGGCCTGATGCTGGCCGGCGAGTTCCGCTATCTGAACCTGATCCCGGGCACCACCGGCCAGCTGAATATCGAATACCTGCACAACGACCGCGGCGCCAACGACCCGGACAGCGTGGAGCAGACCAAGGGCGACGACCGCTACCTGGTGAAGTTCAACGACCAGTCGCACCTGATCGGCCCGTGGACCTTCACCACCAGCATCAACCGCGCCTCGGACCGCAACTACCTGCGCGACTTCGGCAACGACCTGTACACCTCGGCGATCGGCACGCTGACCTCCAGCGCCTACGTCGTGGGCGGCGGCAACTGGTGGACCGCGACGTTCGGCGCGGATAGCTACCAGAACGTCGACCCGACCCTGCCGGACAGCGCCGTGCAGTACAAGCGCTGGCCGCGGGCGACCTTCAACGTCAACCTGCCGCTGCAGAAGTGGCTGGAATTCGGCGCCAGCACCGAGGCGGTGGCGTTCCGCAAGGACGACGTGGTCGAAGGCAACCGCCTGGACCTGTACCCCTACCTGGCGGCGGATTTCCGCGGCGCGGCGTGGTTCATCCGGCCGAAGGTGGCCTACCGCTACACCACTTATGAACTGAGCGGCGGCTACGACCGCTACGGCTACTACACGCCGCTGAGCACGGGCCAGACTTCGCCGTTCACCAACCGCTCGCCCAGCCGCTCGGTGCCGATCACCAGCCTGGATACCGGCCTGGTGTTCGACCGCCTCACCACGCTGTTCGGCAAGGGCTATACGCAGACCCTGGAGCCGCGGCTGTACTACCTGTACGTGCCGTACCGCAACCAGAACAACCTGCCGCTGTTCGACACCAACCTGATGTCGTTCGACTACTGGCAGCTGTTCTCGCCGAACCAGTATTCCGGCGCGGACCGGCAGATGAATGCGAACAACCTGACCGCGGCGCTGACCACGCGCCTGCTGGACGACAACGGCGTGGAACGCCTGTCGGCCAGCTTCGGCCAGATCCGCTACTTCAACCAGCAGCGCGTGCAGCTGCCGAACAGCAACAACACCACCGGCGCGCCGACCGACTGGTCCGGCTCCAACTACGTGGCCCAGCTGAACATGCAGCTGGACGACGACTGGCGCCTGAGCACGCAGTACCAGTGGGACCCGCACAAGCGCCAGCAGGGCGGCGTCGACATCACCGGCAAGGCGTACTTCATCGGCCGCAGCACCGACCTGGCCGCGTTCAGCGTGCAGCGCCGGATCGGTACGGACGGCATCCTCAACTTCTCCTACCGCTACCGCCGCGGCCTGCTGGAACAATACGACGCCTCCGCGGTCTACCCCGTTTCCGAACGCTGGCGCCTGGTCGGCCGCTGGACGTACTCGGTGATGGAGAAGCGGACGGTGGAAGCGCTGGCCGGCGTGGAATACGACAGTTGCTGCGTCGCGGTGCGCGTGGTGGGCCGCCACTACGTCAACACCTACAACTTCGCCACCGCCAACGCCCGCGCCAACAACGCCATCATGTTCGAGCTGCAGTTCAAGGGTCTGGGCGCCTTCAACGGCCAGACGGAAGGGGTGCTGCGCCGTGGTATCCTTGGCTATCAATAACTTCCCGGTCGCCGCCTGAGGCGATTGAAGGTCCCAAACGTAATGAAACAGCCTTTCGCGTTGTTCCTGCTCGCGGTTGCCGCAGCCGTCGTCGTTCCCGCCCACGCCCAGCTGCTGCCCGGCGCCCAGGCCAACCAGCCGCTGGACCGCATCGTGGCCGTGGTGGACGACGGCGTGATCCTGCAGAGCGAACTCAATGACGCCGTCCGCTCGGTGCAGCAGCAGTACGCCAGCCAGCCGGGCCAGCTGCCGCCGATGGACGTGCTGCAGCGCCAGGTGCTCGACCGCCTCGTGCTGATGAAGCTGCAGGTGCAGAAGGCCGACGACCAGGGCATCCGCGTGTCCGACGCCGACGTCGACCAGGCCGTGGGCGCCGTGGCCCAGCAGAACAAGATGTCCGCCGACCAGCTGCGCGCCGCGGTGGAACAGGAAGGTTCCAGCTTCGCCGCGTTCCGCCAGCAGCTGCGCGAGCAGCTGATCGCCCAGCGCCTGCACGAGAGCGTGGTGCGCGATTCGGTCAACGTCACCGACAGCGAGATCAACAACCTGCTGGCCAGCCCCACCTACAAGGCCGGCGAGATCCACCTCGCGCACATCCAGATCGGCGTGCCCTCCGGCGGCGACGCCGCGGCGATCGCCGCGGCGCAGAAGAAGGCCGAGGAAGCCATCAACGCGGTGCACGGCGGCATGGATTTCAAGGCCGCGGCGATCCGCTACTCCGACGCCCAGGACGCCCTCGAAGGCGGCGACCTCGGCTGGCGCCGCATGGACGAAGTGCCGCCGGCCTTCGCCGACGCCGTCGCCGGCATGAAGGTGGGCGACGTCAGCCCGGCCCTGCGCGGCCCCACCGGCTTCCACATCATCAAGCTGATGGAACAGCGCGCGCCGACCCGCCAGGTGGTGCCGGAATTCCACGCCCGCCAGATCCTGATCAAGCCCAGCGAAATCGTGACGCCGGAGCAGGCCCGCCAGAAGGCCGAGGACCTGTACAACCGCATCGTCAACAAGAAGGAAGACTTCGCCAAGCTGGCCAAGGACGAGTCCAAGGACAACACCACCGCCAACAACGGCGGCGACATGGGCTGGTTCCCGCAGCAGGCCTGGGGCACCACCATCGCCCAGCAGATCGGCGACCTGAAGGACAACGAGGTCTCCAAGCCGTTCCAGAGCGAAGCCGGCTGGCACATCATGCAGCGCCTGGGCATGCGCCAGAGCGACCTGACCGACCAGATCGCGCGCGACCAGGCCCGCCAGGCCATCGGCAACCGCAAGGCCGAGCAGGCCTACGAGGACTTCCTGCGCGACATGCGCTCCAGCGCCTACGTCAACATCCTGGTGCCGGAACTGCGCGACCCCGCGCCGGGCAAGTCCTCCTGAGGGATGCCTTGAACGCGGTCGCGCTGCCCCGGCTCGCCGTCACCGCTGGCGAACCGGCGGGCGTCGGCCCCGAGCTGCTGATCCGATTGGCCGCCACTTCGCTGGCGGCCAATTTCATTGCGGTCACCGATCGCGGCCTGCTCGAGCGCGCCGCGCGGCGCTGCGGCAGCAGGATCGAACTGATCGACGACGATGGCGCGCCACTCGGCGAGCGCCCTGCCGGCACGCTGCGCGTGCGGCATATCCCGCTGGCCGCCGAGGAACGCCCCGGCCAGCCGGATCCGCGCAATGCCACCCACGTGCTGACCACCCTGGCCGAAGCCGCCGACGGCTGCATGAGCGGCCGCTACGAAGCCGTGGTCACCGCGCCGCTGCAGAAGGCCTCGATCAACGACGCCGGCATCCGCTTCAGCGGCCACACCGAATTCTTCGCCGAGCGCAGCCGCAGCGACGTGGTGATGATGCTGGCCAGCCCGGAACTGCGCGTGGCGCTGGCCACCACGCACCTGCCGCTGGCCGCGGTGTCCGCCGCGATCACCGCCGCAGGCCTGACCCGCACGCTGCGCATCGTGCACGCGGAGCTGCGCGACAAGTTCGGCTTCACCGCGCCGCGCATCGCGGTGCTGGGCCTGAATCCGCATGCCGGCGAGGCCGGGCACCTGGGCCGCGAGGAGCTCGACACGATCGCGCCGGTGATGGAAGCGCTGCGCACCGAAGGCATGCAGCTGCTCGGCCCGCTGCCGGCCGACACCGCCTTCGTACCCGCGCAGCGCGCCGGCTACGACGCGGTGGTGGCGATGTACCACGACCAGGCGCTGCCGGTGCTCAAGAGCGAAGCCTTCGACCGCACCGTCAATCTCACGCTCGGCCTGCCCTTTATCCGCACCTCGGTGGACCACGGCACGGCGCTGGACCTGGCCGGCAGCGGCCGCGCCGATCCGTCCAGCCTGATCGCCGCCGCGCGCATGGCGCTCGACCTGTCCGCCCGCCGCGCCGCACGCGGCTGAGCCCGCTTTCCGGAATGCCATGAACGCCCGCCCCAAGAAAAGCTTCGGCCAACACTTCCTCCACGAGAAGCGCTACATCGAGCGCATCGTCAGCTCGATCGCGCCCAGGCCTGCGGACGTGGTGGTAGAGATCGGCCCCGGCGAGGGCGCGCTCACCCTGCCCCTGCTGGCCGCGGCCGGCAAGCTCACCGCGATCGAGCTGGACACCGACCTGATCCCCGGCCTGCAGGCACGCGCGGATGCGGTGGGCGAGCTGCGCATCGTGCACTCCGACGTGCTGAAGGTGGATTTCACCGCGCTGGCGCGCGAGCTCGGCGTGGAGCGCGTGCGCATCGCGGGCAACCTGCCGTACTACATCTCCAGCCCCATCCTGTTCCATTGCGTGGACCACGCCGCGGCGATCCAGGACATGCACTTCATGCTGCAGAAGGAAGTGGTCGACCGCATGGCGGCCGAGCCCGGCAGCAAGGTGTATGGACGTCTATCCGTGATGCTGCAGCTGGCCTGCCGGGTGGAGCCGCTGTTCACCGTACCGCCCGGCGCGTTCCGCCCGCCGCCGAAGGTGGACTCGGCCGTGGTGCGCGTGGTGCCGCTGCCGCCGGAACAGCGCCACGACGCGGATCCCGAGCGCGTCTACGCCATCGTCAAGGCCGCCTTCGCGCAGCGGCGCAAGACCCTGAGCAACGGCCTGAAACAGTTGATGGACGCGGCCGCGATCGAAGCGGCAGGCATCGACCCCAAGGCGCGCGCCGAAACCCTGGCGCCGCTGGATTTCGTCCGGCTGGCCAAGGTGCCAACCGCGACGTGACAAGCGCGCCGCGGGCATGCCCGGTTCAGGCGTGCGCGGTCAGGCTTGCTCCATGCGTGTCGGCAAGCCTTACAATCCCGTCATGACCGAGAAAGCCTCCTACACGATCGACGTGCAGGTCGAAACACGCTTCGTCCCCGACCAATCCAAGCCCGGCGACAACCGCTATGTGTTCGCCTACACCGTCACGCTGCACAACGCCGGCGACGTGCCCGCGCGCCTGATCGCCCGCCACTGGGTGATCACCGATGCCAACGGCAAGGTGGAGGAAGTGCGCGGCGAGGGCGTGGTCGGCGAGCAGCCGTGGATGCGTCCCGGCGACGACTACGAATACACCTCCGGCGCGGTGCTGGAGACCGCGGTAGGCATCATGCAGGGCAGCTACCAGATGCTGGCCGACGACGGCACCCATTTCGAGGCACCGATCGCGCCGTTCACCCTGTCCATCCCGCGTACGCTGCACTGATGGCTACGTATGCGATCGGCGACGTGCAGGGCTGCCTCCCCGAACTGCAACGCCTGCTGGAAAAACTGCGCTTCGACCCGGCCGCCGACCGGCTGTGGTTCTGCGGCGACCTGGTCAACCGCGGCGGGCAGTCGCTGGAAACCCTGCGCCTCATCCACAGCCTGCGCGAGCAGGTGGTGCTCACCCTGGGCAACCACGACCTGAGCCTGCTGGCCATCGCGCAGCGGCGGCCGGAGGCGCAGTCCAAGGTCAATCCCGAGCTGCGCGAAGTGCTGTTCGCGGACGACGCGCCGGTGCTGTTCGAATGGATGCGCTCGCAGAAGCTGATGCACCACGACGAAGCCCTGGGCTGGACCATGGTGCACGCCGGCCTGGCGCCGATCTGGACCCTGCGCCAGGCGCTGCGCTCGGCGCAGGAAGTGGAGCGCGAGCTGTCCAGCCCGCGCCACGGCCGCATCCTGAAGAACCTGTTCGGCAACCGCCCGGCGGCCTGGACCAGCCGCCTGCAGGGCATCGAGCGCATGCGCGCCTCGATCAACACCTTCACGCGGATGCGCTACTGCGACATCCACGGCCGCATCGATTTCGAGAGCAAGGACATCCCCGGCACGCAGAAGCCGGGCATGTATCCGTGGTTCGAGGTGCCGGGCATGAAGCGGCGCGAGAGCCGCATCGTGTGCGGGCACTGGTCGGCGCTGGGCCGCTTCGCGGGCTTAGGTGTTTATGCCATCGACACCGGCTGCGTGTGGGGCGGCAAGCTCACCGCGCTGCGCCTGGACAGCGAGGAGCCGCAGTACATCACCGTGGATGCCGAACCGCACCGCAAGCGGATGCCGGGCGAGGACTGAGCTCCAGCGCCGATGCGGAAAAGAAAAAGGCGGCCGATGGCCGCCTTTTTCGTGCGCGATGCCGGCTGGCTTCAGCTCAGCTGGCCATGGCAATGCTTGAACTTCTTGCCCGAGCCGCAGGGACAAGGATCGTTGCGGCCGACTTTCGGGCCTTCGTTGCCCGCGGCCACGGCGGCGCTGAGGCTGCCGGCGGCCACGGCTTCCGGATCGGCGCCCAGCGCACCGACCGGGGCGCCGCCGCCGGTGGCCTGCATCTGGCGCGACAGGCGCTCGGCCATGCGCTGCTGCTCGGCTTCCATCGCGGCGACTTCTTCCTCGCTGCGGATGCGGATGCGCGCCAGCATCTGGATCACTTCGGTCTTGATGCGGTCGAGCATGTTGGAGAACAGCTCGAACGACTCGCGCTTGAACTCCTGCTTGGGCTGCTTCTGCGCATAGCCGCGCAGATAGATGCCCTGGCGCAGGTAATCCATGCTGGCCAGGTGCTCCTTCCAGGCGTTGTCCAGCACGCTGAGCATGATGTGCTTCTCGAGCTGGCGCATGGTGTCGGCGCCGATCTGCTCTTCCTTGGCCTTGAACAGGTTCTCGACCGCCTCGCGCACGTGCTCGAGGATCATGCCGGCGTCGACGTCGTCCTGCTTCTCGACCCAGTGCTTCACGTCGAGCGGCAGGCCGAATTCGCTTTCCAGCTCGCGGTCCAGCGCGGGCAGGTCCCACTGGTCGTCGATGCTGTCGGCCGGCACGTGGCGGCGCACCACGCCGCTGACCACGTCGTCGCGGATGTCGGCGATGGTGTCGGCGATGCTGTCGGTTTCCAGCAGTTCGTCGCGCTGCGCATAGATGACCTTGCGCTGGTCGTTGGCGACGTCGTCGAATTCCAGCAGGTGCTTGCGGATGTCGAAGTTGTGCTGCTCGACCTTGCGCTGCGCCTTTTCGATCTGGCGGCTGACCATGCGGTCTTCCAGCGCCTCGTTTTCCTTCATGCCGAACATGCGCATCCAGCGGCCGACCCAGTCGCCGGCGAAGATGCGCAGGAGGTTGTCCTCCAGCGACAGGTAGAAGCGCGAAGAGCCCGGGTCGCCCTGGCGGCCCGAACGGCCGCGCAGCTGGTTGTCGATGCGGCGCGATTCGTGCCGCTCGGTGCCGACGATGTGCAGGCCGCCGGCTTCCAGCACCTGCTCGTGCTTCTTCTTCCACTCGGTCTTGATCTTGGCGCGTTCGGCGTCGGTGGCGGTTTCCGGCAGCGCGGCCAGGGCCGCCTCCAGGCTGCCGCCCAGCACGATGTCGGTACCGCGGCCGGCCATGTTGGTGGCGATGGTGACCGAGCCCGGCGCACCGGCCTGGGCCACGATGTGCGCCTCGCGCTCGTGCTGCTTGGCGTTGAGCACTTCGTGCGGAATCCTGGCCTTGTTGAGCAGCTTGGACAAAAGCTCCGACACCTCGATCGAGGTGGTGCCCACCAGCACCGGCTGGCCGCGCTTGTGGCAGTCGGTGATGTCCTCGACCACGGCGTCGTACTTGGCCTGCTGGCCGAGGAAGACCATGTCGGCGTTGTCCTTGCGGATCATCGGCTTGTGGGTGGGGATGACCACCACTTCCAGGCCGTAGATCTGCTGGAACTCGTACGCTTCGGTGTCGGCCGTACCGGTCATGCCGGCCAGCTTCTTGTACATGCGGAACAGGTTCTGGAAGGTGATGGTCGCCAGCGTCTGGTTCTCGCGCTGGATCGGCACGCCTTCCTTCGCTTCCACTGCCTGGTGCAGGCCGTCGGACCAGCGGCGACCCACCAGGGTGCGGCCAGTGAATTCGTCGACGATCACCACCTCGCCGTCGCGGACGATGTAGTCCACGTCGCGGTGGTAGATGGCATTGGCGCGCAATGCGGCATTCAGGTGATGCACCACGGCCAGGTTCTTGGAGTCGTACAGGCCGGTCTCGCTTTCGATCACGCCGGCGCGCTGCAGCAGTTCTTCTGCGTGCGACATGCCCTCTTCGGACAGGTGCACCTGCTTCTGCTTCTCGTCGACGAAGTAATCGCCCGGTGAGTCTTCCTTCTCCTGGCGGATCATCTTCGGCACGATCTTGTTCACCGCGATGTACAGCTGCGGGGAATCCTCGGCGGGGCCGGAGATGATCAGCGGGGTGCGCGCTTCGTCGATCAGGATCGAGTCAACCTCGTCGACGATGGCGTAGTGCAGGCCGCGCTGGTAGCGCTGGTCCTTGCTCGAGGCCATGTTGTCGCGCAGGTAGTCGAAGCCGAATTCGTTGTTGGTGCCGTAGGTGATGTCGGCGGCGTAGGCCTCGCCCTTGTCGGCGTGATTCATGCCGGGCCACACCACTCCCACGGTCAGGCCGAGGAAGTTGTACAGCTTGCCCATCTGGGCGGAGTCGCGGCGGGCCAGGTAGTCGTTCACCGTGACCACGTGCACGCCCTTGCCTTCCAGCGCATTGAGGTACACCGGCAGGGTGCCGACCAGGGTCTTGCCCTCGCCCGTGCGCATTTCGGCGATGCGGCCCGAATGCAGCACCATGCCGCCGATCATCTGCACGTCGTAATGGCGCATGCCGAGCACGCGCTTGGCGCCTTCGCGCACCACGGCGAAGGCTTCGGGCAGCAGCTTGTCCAGCGCTTCGCCGCCGGCGATGCGCTCCTTGAACTCGTCGGTCTTCGCGCGCAGCTGGGCGTCGCTCAACTTTTCGAACTCGGGCTCGAGCGCGTTGATGCGGGCGACAGACTTGGAAAGCTGCCGCAGCACGCGGTCGTTGCGGCTACCGAAAAGGCTGGTCAGGGCGCGATTGAGCATCGATCTTCCGGATCTGCATGAGTCGTAGACGCCCGCCGCCGGAGAAGGGGCGGGACGAAAGGGTTGATGATACTAGGGTCGCCGGGCGATCCCAAACGAACGCGGGCCGGGGCTTGCCCCAGCCGGTGGCCCGTATCGGCCGCAACCTCTTGCGGCAGACCCCGTCATCCTTCCCGGTGGAGTGTTTGGCGGCGCTGGAGGGGTGTTTCAAGAGGCCCCGGCGCGCGGGGCCCTGGGCTTCCGCGAGATCAGCGATGGTTGCGCACGTAGGCGAGCGGATTGACCACGTTGCCCTTGTACCAGACCTCGAAATGCACGTGCGATCCGGTGGAACGGCCGGTGGAGCCGGCCTTGGCGATCACGTCGCCCACGTGCACGCGCTGGCCCGGACGCACGATCAGCGAGCTGTTGTGCGCGTAGCGGGTCATGTAGCCGTTGCCGTGGTCGATCTCGATCACGTCGCCGTAGCCGCTGCGCAACCCCGCGAAGGTGACCATGCCTTCGGCCACCGCATGCACCGGCGTGCCGGTGGGGGCGGAGATGTCCAGGCCCGTGTGGTAGGCCGCGTGTCCGCTGAACGGATCGGGGCGGCCGCCGAAATACGAGGAGATATAGCCTTCGACCGGCATGCCGGTGGGCTTGAGATTGGATTCGATCTTGGCGTCGAGCAGCAGGCTCTGCAGCGCGTAGAGCTGGGCCTGCTGGCTGTCGAAGCGGCTGGCCAGCTGGTCGATGCCGGCATCCAGCGCCTGCGGCAGCGCGTAGGCGCTGTCGTTGACGTCCTCGACGCCGCCGACCGGGGGCTGTTCGTCGAAATTGAATTCGGTGCTGTCGAGCTTGCCCATCTGCGCCAGGCGCTCGCCCAGGGCGTTGAGGCGGGTGGACTGCGCCTGCAGCTGGCCGAGCTTGGCGGCGAGCGCATCGATGTCGCGCTGCGCGTCCTTGCGGACGTCGCCCAGCTGCACGTTCTGCTTGGACACCTGCTGATGGAGCTGGCTGATTTCGGCCAGCGCGCGGTCGCGCGGACTGGCTACCGCAAGGGCCACGGTGGCGCCGAGCGCCGCACAGGCCAGCACCGCCGCGACTGCCGTTGCGATCAGCCGATAGCGCAGGCGCCGGTCGGCCAGATCGAGGGTTTTCGGCACCCGCTTGGTGCGTGACACGAGTATGATTTGCATGTTTTTCCACGTCGAAGATGTCGGCACCCATGCAGCGCGACGTTCCCTACGCTCCCCGCCGCACCGGCTCAGGACTGAAATCCCTTACCGAATGTGGCCCCTTCGCCAAGCTGGCCCGCAAGGCCAGTGAGCTGGAGGCGTTGGATCGTGCACTGCGCCAGACGCTGCCGTCACCGCTCCGCGAGCAGGTGAGATTCGCCAACCTGCGCGACGGCCGTCTTGTGTTCCTGGCTCCTACGCCGGCGCTGGCTTCGAGGCTTCGTCTTATGCAGACGCAAATCCTCGCTGCCGCGCATGCCATCGGCGTGCGCGCCGGATACCTCACCGTGAAAGTGGCCCCCCTACCACCGGCTGAAACCTTGCCGGATCGGTCAAAACCGCTTTCGCCTGCTGCCGCAGACCACTTGAGGGCCGCGGCGATCTCTCAGACAGACAGCGAATTGCAGCGTCTGTTCCTCGAGCTGGCGTCCATCGCCGAAACTGCTGATTCCCGCAAACCGAAGGGCTGAGTTCGACTCGCCGCCCGGTTCAGACAAGACATCCTGCGATCGCCAGCGGCCGGTTCGCCCGCATTGCCCGATCGGCAGTGGCGGGTTTATAGCATGGCTCCACGGTCACGTAAGACGTTGACATCCCGAATACGTGAGTCGTGCCAGGACGAAGGGGCGAGGTATATCACAAAACAAACGGCCGCGTCCCGGAGGACGCGGCCGTTCAGTTTGTTCAGCTTCGCCCGGAGGCGAATGCTTCAGATCGCCTGGGCGGGATGCGCGTAGGAGATCGGAGCCGTGGCGGGATCGTCCTGGTAGACGACCTCTTCCCACGCGGTGGCGTCGGCCATCAGCGTGCGCAGCAGCTTGTTGTTGAGCTCATGGCCGGACTTGTGCGCGTAGTAGGCGCCGATCAGGCTGTGGCCCAGCAGATACAGGTCGCCGATGGCGTCCAGGATCTTGTGCTTGACGAATTCGTCCTCGTAGCGGAGGCCGTCTTCGTTGAGCACGCGGTAGTCGTCCAGCACCACGGCGTTGTCCATCGAACCGCCGAGCGCCAGGTTGTGTTCGCGCAGCATCTCGATGTCGCGCATGAAGCCGAAGGTGCGCGCGCGGCTCACTTCCTTCACGAACGAAGTGGTGGAGAAATCGATCTCCGCCTTGGAAGTGCGCTTGCTGATGATCGGGTGGTTGAACTCGATCGAGAAGCCGACCTTGAAGCCTTCGAACGGCTCGAAGCTGGCCCACTTGTCGCCGTCCTGCACCTTGATCGGCTTCTTGATGCGGATGAAGCGCTTGGCGACGTTCTGCTCTTCGATGCCCGCCGACTGCAGCAGGAACACGAAGGGACCGGCGCTGCCGTCCATGATCGGCACTTCCGGCGCCGACAGATCGACGTAAGCGTTGTCGATGCCGAGGCCGGCCATCGCCGAGAGCAGATGCTCCACGGTGGAGACGCGCACGTCGCCGTTGACCAGGGTGGTCGACAGGCGGGTGTCGCCGACGTTGTCGGGACGGGCGGGAATTTCCACCGGCGGATTGAGATCCGTGCGGCGGAAAACGATGCCGGTGTTCGGCGCGGCGGGGCGGAGCGTCATGTAGACCTTGTCGCCGGTATGCAGACCGACGCCGGTGGCCCGGATGATGTTCTTGAGCGTACGCTGCTTGATCATTTTTTTGGTACCTGCAAGGGGCAGCAGCCAACAGGAGACGGATGCTAACACAGTTTTAACCACTGAAAATAGCAAACCGGCCCGTACAGTCTGTTCACGCTTTCATGCCATTTTCATCCTTGTGAAAAGCAGAAGGCGGTCCAGGCGGCGAAATACCTCAATTCCGTCAGCTAGTTAGGGTCGACACGACGCCCGCACCGGGACGGGAAATCCGGTGGCGGGCGTCGGACCGGCCGGGGCGGAAATACCCCGGTCAAGTCGTGCGTCATCCCGGACGCACAGTCTTGTCATGTTCCTCCAGGAGCACGCAGACCGGCGTCAGCACACTCCCCCGCCCCTGGGCGGGAGAACGCACAAGCGGCCAACTTTGCAGCAGCCGCCAGGCACGTAATGTGACTGACAAGTCAATCTGACGTTTGTTCACTCCTTTTTGAACATTTTTTTTCTATTGACCGAACTCAGTCCGCCTGGCGGCGCAGGAAGGCAGGGATGTCCAGGTAGTCGAAGCTCGGGTCGGCGCCCTTGGCCGGGGCAGCGTCGCTGCGGCTGGCCACGACGTCGGGCTGGGCGTAGTCCACCACTTCGTTGCCGGTGCCGGTGCGCAGCACCACCGGGCGCGGACGCTGGCGCATCTCCACCTGCTGGGTCACCTGCGGACGCTGCGGCTGGCGCACGGCCGCGGCGCGGTTCAGGCCCGTGGCCACCACGGTGACGCGGACGTCGTCCTGCATTTCCGGGTCGAGCGAGGTGCCGATCACCACGGTGGCGTCTTCGCTGGCGAAGTCGTGGATCACGCGGCCGATCTCGTCGAACTCCCGCATGGTCAGGTTCGGACCGGCGGTGACGTTGACCAGGATGCCGCAGGCGCCGTTGAGGTTGACGTCTTCCAGCAGCGGGTTGTTGATGGCGGCCTCGGCGGCGGCCTGCGCGCGGTCGTCGCCGCGGGCGGTGCCCGAGCCCATCATCGCCATGCCCATTTCGGACATCACGGTGCGCACGTCGGCAAAGTCGACGTTGATCAGGCCCGGGGCCGTGATCAGGTCGGCGATGCCCTGCACCGCGCCCAGCAGCACGTCATTGGCGGCCTTGAAGGCGTTCAGCAGGGTGACTTCGCGGCCGAGCACCGACAGCAGCTTCTCGTTCGGCACGGTGATCAGCGAGTCGACGTGCTGCGACAGGTCCTCGATGCCCTTCATCGCCACCTGCATGCGGCGGCGGCCTTCGAAGGGAAACGGCTTGGTGACCACGGCCACGGTCAGGATGCCCTTTTCCTTGGCCAGCTGGGCAACGACCGGCGCCGCGCCGGTGCCGGTGCCGCCGCCCATGCCGGCGGTGATGAAGACCATGTCCGCGCCTTCGAGCATTTCCTCGATGCGCTCGCGGTCTTCCAGGGCGGCCTGGCGGCCCACTTCGGGGTTGGCGCCCGCGCCCAGGCCCTTGGTGACGTTGGCGCCGAGCTGCAGGTGGGTACGCGAACCGCAAGTCTTCATCGCCTGCGAATCGGTGTTCGCCACGACGAATTCGACGCCTTCGATGTTGGCGCCCAGCATGTGGGCCACGGCGTTGCCGCCGCCACCGCCCACGCCGATGACCTTGATGACTGCGTTCGGTGCGAGTTTTTCGACCAGTTCAAACATTTCCCGTCCTCCGTAGAGCTTTCGTTGTCGTTGTAACCCGCGGGTTCCGCTCCTTGCGGTCTCGCGAGTGGTGGGCGACTTCCCGTCGCCCGCGGCTGCGCGTCCTGCGCCGCCGATATCGCTTCGAGCTGCCGGGCCTTGCGGCCCGCCGGCTCAGAAATTCTTCGCCAGCCAGCCGCGCAGGCGATCGACCAGCCCGCCCACGCTGCCGCCGGAGGAACCGCCCGCGCGCATGCCGCCGGCGCGCGCGCCGTGCAGCAGCAGGCCCACGCCGGTGGAATGCAGCGGGTTGGTGACCACTTCGCCCAGGCCGCTGACGTGCTGCGGCACGCCGATGCGCACCATCTTGTGGAAGATCTCCTCGGCCAGCTCCAGCGCGCCTTCCATGCGCGAGGCGCCGCCGGTCAGCACCACGCCGGCCGCCACCAGGCTTTCGTAGCCGGAGCGGCGCAGCTCGTCCTGCACCATCTCGAAGATTTCCTCGTAGCGCGCCTGCACGCTCTGCGCGAGCGACTGGCGGGCCAGGCGGCGCGGCGGGCGGTCGCCCACGCTGGGCACCTGGATGGTTTCCTCGGCGTGCGCCAGCTGGGCCAGCGCGCAGGCGTACTTGATCTTGATCTCCTCGGCATGCGCGGTCGGCGTGTGCACGCCGTAGGCGATGTCGTTGGTGACCTGGTCGCCGCCCACCGGCAGCGACTTGGTGTAGCGGATCGAGCCCTGCGTATAGATGGCGATGTCGGTGGTGCCCGCGCCGATGTCGACCAGGCACACGCCCAGCTCGCGCTCGTCGTCGGTCAGCACCGACTTGGCGCTGGCCACCGAGGAGGGCACCAGCTCGTCCACGCTCAGGCCGCAGCGCTGGATGCACTTGCTGATGTTCTGCACCGCCGCGGCCGCGCCGGTCACCAGGTGCACGCTCGCCTCCAGGCGCACGCCGCTCATGCCCACCGGCGAGCGGATGCCGTCCTGGCCGTCGATGCGGTACTCCTGCGACTCCTTGTAGAGAACCTTGCGGTCGGCCGGGATCGCTACCGCGCTGGCGGCTTCGAGCACCTGTTCCAGGTCGCCGGAGGTCACTTCGCGGTCGCGGATGGCGGCGGTGCCGTGCGAGTTCCTGGTTTCCAGGTGGCTGCCGGAGATCGAGGCGTAGACCGAGCGGATATCGCAGCCGGCCATCAGCTCGGCCTCTTCCACCGCGCGCTGGATCGAGTGCACGGTCGATTCGATATCCACCACCGAGCCGCGCTTGAGCCCGCGCGACACATGCGTGCCGATGCCGATCACTTCGATCGGCTCGCCCGGCTCGTACTCGCCCACGATCGCCACCACTTTCGAGGTGCCGATGTCGAGGCCGACGACCAGTTGCTTGTCGTTGCGGGTTTTCATGTGCTGGGCGTGCCTTTGGTGGTGACGGCGGCCGGTACTTGCGTCTGCGGCCAGCGCACGGCGAATCCGTTGGTATAGCGAAGGTCTGCGTAGGCGAAACCGTCGGGACGGTTCGCCATCAATTGGGGGTAGACGTCGAGGAAGCGGCGCAGCCGGCGGCCGGCCTGGTCGCGGTCGCCGAGCACGATCTGCGCGCCGCTGGAGGTGCCGAGGCTCCAGCTGCCGCGCTCGGTCAGCGACACGCCGGTGATCTTCAGATGCGTGCTGCCGAACGCTTTCTGCGTCTCGGCATAGAAGCTCACCACCTCGGCCAGGCGCGCATCGGGGCCGCGCAGCTGCGGCAGGCTGTCGAAGCCGTCGGCGCCGGGCGCGTCGAACACCAGGCCCTGGCGGCTGATCAGCTGCTTGTCGTTCCAGCGCGCGAACGGCTGGCGCTCGTAGATGCGCAGGATCAGGGTGTCCGGCCAGCGCTTGCGCGCCTCCACCGACTCCACCCACGGCAGCGCGGCCACGGCCTTCTGCACCGCGTCGAGGTCCAGCGCGAAGAAGCCCTTGCCCAGGCGCGGCAGCACGGTGGCGCGGATGGCGTCCGCGCTCACGTGCTTGAACTCGGCCTGCACCGTCAGCTGGGTCACCGGCCAGCGATTGGCCGCGAACCATCCGCGCAGCACGCCGACGATCGGCAGCGCCACGAGCGCGATGGCCAGACACCAGGCAACGAGGCGAATCGCTCCCCTCACACGCCCTCCCGGAAGCTCGTTTCCAGCACGCGCCAGCACAGCGTCTCGTAGTCGATGCCGACTACCTTGGCCGCCTTGGGCACCAGCGAATGCGAAGTCATGCCGGGGGCGGTGTTCACCTCCAGCAGCCAGTTGCGGCCGTCGCGGTCGCGCATCACGTCGACGCGGCCCCAGCCGCCGCAGGCCAGCGCGTCGAACGCGCGCAGCGCCAGCGCCTGCATCTCGCGCTCGGCCTCGCCTTCCAGGCCGGGGCAGATGTACTGCGTGTCCTCGGCGATGTACTTGGCGTTGTAGTCGTAGTACTCGCCCTTGGGCACGATCTGGATGGTGGGCAGCACGTCGCGGCCGAGAATGCCGACGGTGAACTCGCCGCCCTCGATCAGCGTTTCCATCAGCATGTCGCCGGGATAGCGCTGCGCCAGCTCCACCGCGGCGTCCAGGTCTTTCTCCTCGAACACGCGGGTGACGCCCACACTGGAGCCTTCCCAGGCCGGCTTCACGATCAGCGGGAAGCCGATCTCGCGCGCCGCGGCATGCACGTCGGCGCCGCGCGGCAGCGCCTTGAAGCGCGGCGTCGGCAGGCCCAGCGCCTGCCACACCAGCTTGGCGCGGATCTTGTCCAGCGACAGCGCGGAACCGAGCACGCCGGAACCGGTGAACGGAATGCGCAGCGACTGCAGCGCGCCCTGCAGCTCGCCGTTCTCGCCGCCGCCGCCGTGCAGGATGTTGAACACGCGCGCGAAGTGGCCGGCGCGCGCCGCATCCAGCAGCGCGGGGATGCCGTCGATCGCCTCGGCGTCGACGCCGCGCGCGCGCAGCGCCTTCAGCACGCCGTCGCCGGAGTTGAGCGAGACCTCGCGCTCGGCCGAGCTGCCGCCCATCACCACGGCGACGCGGCCGAACTGCGCGGGGTCCCTGACCGTCTTCGACTCGTCCTTCTTCTGCGCCGTCACTTCTTGCTCCTCAGGTTGCCGGCCGCAGCCAGCTCCACCGCCGCCGCGCCGATATCGCCGGCGCCGAGCAGCAGCAACAGGTCGCCGTCGCGCAGCAGCGCCGGCAGGGTCTCTTTCAGTTCGCGCGGATGCTCGACCAGCACCGGATCGACCTTGCCGCGCGCGCGCACCGCGCGCGCCAGGGCGCGGCCGTCGGCGCCGGCGATCGGTGCTTCGCCGGCCGGGTAGACGTCGGTCAGCACCAGCACGTCGACGTCGCTCAGCACATTGGCGAAGTCGTCCAGCAGGTCGCGCGTGCGGCTGTAGCGGTGCGGCTGGAACGCCGCCACCAGGCGGCGTTCCGGCCAGCCGCCGCGTACGGCGGAGAACACCGCGGCCAGCTCGCGCGGATGGTGGCCGTAATCGTCGACCAGCAGCGCCGTGCCCTTGTCCAGCGCGATCTCGCCGCGGCGGTGGAAACGGCGGCCCACGCCTTCGAACTGCTCCAGCGCGCGCGCGATCGAGCCGGCTTCAACGCCCAGCTGCCAGCCGATGGTGGCGGCCGCCAGCGCGTTGAGCACGTTGTGGCGGCCCGGCAGGTTGAGCTTCACGTGCAGCGCTTCGTTGCGGCCGGGCAGCCACAGGTCGAAGTGCATCTCGAAGCCGTGCTGGGTCAGGTTGCTGGCGCGCACGTCGGCGTCGGGCGAGTCGATGCCGTAGGTCATCACGCGGCGCGTGGTGCGCCTGGCCAGCGCGGCCACTTCCGGATCGTCCACGCACAGCACGGCCAGGCCGTAGAACGGCAGGCGGTGCAGGAAATCGTCGAAGGCCTTCTTCACCAGCGCGAAGTCGCCCTGGTAGTTCTCCAGGTGATCGGCGTCGATATTGGTGATCGCCGCCACCACCGGCGACAGCATCAGGAAGGAGCCGTCCGACTCGTCGGCTTCCGCCACGATGTACTGGCCGGTGCCCAGGCGCGCATTCGCGCCGGCCGCGTTGAGCTGGCCGCCGATCACGAAGGTCGGGTCGTAGTTGGCCTCGGCCAGCACGCTGGCGGTGAGGCTGGTGGTGGTGGTCTTGCCGTGCGTGCCGGCGATCGCCACGCCGCGGCGGAAGCGCATGAGCTCGCCCAGCATCTCCGCGCGCGGCACCAGCGGGATACGCGCCGCGCGAGCGGCGACCAGCTCGGGGTTGTCCTGGCGGATCGCGCTGGAGGTGACCACCACGTCGGCATCGCCGATGTGCTCGGCGGCGTGGCCGACGTGCACCACGATGCCCAGCGCGGCCAGGCGCTGGGCGGTCGGCGAGTTCGACTTGTCGGAACCGGACACCTGGTAGCCGAGGTTGTGCAGCACTTCGGCGATGCCGCTCATGCCCACGCCGCCGATGCCGATGAAATGCACGCGGCGGAAGGTGGTCATCAGGTCTTCGTGGGCCAGCAGGCGGCGGGGCGTCATGCGCGCACCTCCAGGCAGGCGCGCGCGATCGCCGCGGCGGCGTCGGGCTTGGCCAGGGAGCGCGCGGCGGCGGCCATGGCCACGGTGCGCGCGCGATCGTTCAACAGCGCATCCAGGCGCTGGGCAAACTGCTGTACGTCCAAATCTCGTTCCTGTACGACTTCGGCGGCGCCGGCGGCCACCAGGGCCTCGGCGTTGCGGGTCTGGTGGTCGTCCACCGCATGAGGGAAAGGCACCAGCACGGCGCCGAGGCCGGCGGCGGTGAGCTCGGCCACGGTCAGCGCGCCCGCGCGGCACACGGCCAGGTCGGCCCAGGCGTAGGCGCCGGCCATGTCTTCGATGAACGGCACGATCTGCGCGTCGACGCCGGCCTTGGCATAGGCCTCGCGCGCTTCGTCGATGCCGCGGTTGCCGCACTGGTGCAGCACCTCGGGGCGGGCCGCCAGCGGCAGTTGCGCCAGCGCCTGCGGCAGCGCCAGGTTCAGGGCGCGCGCACCGAGGCTGCCGCCGAGCACCAGCAGGCGCGGCCTGCCGTCGCGGCCGGCCATGCGCGCCTCCGGGGCCTGCAGCGCCGCGATGGTGGCGCGCACCGGATTGCCCACCCACTCCGCGCCCGGCAGCGTGCCGCTGAAACCCACCAGCACACGTGCCGCGTGCGTGGCGAGCTTGCGGTTGGTGAAGCCGGCCACGCCGTTCTGTTCGTGCACCAGCAGCGGCTTGCGCAGCAGCCACGCGGCGATGCCGCCGGGGCCGGCCACATAGCCGCCCATCGACAGCACGCTGCGCGGCTTCACCGCGCCGACCACGCGCAGCGAGGCGAGCAGCGCGCGCGCCAGCATCAGTGGCGCCAGCACGCGGGTCTTCAGGCCCTTGCCGCGCAGGCCGCCGACCGGCACGGTGCGCAGCGGCACGCCGTGCGCCGGCACTACCTTGGTTTCCATGCCGCCGTCCGCGCCCAGCCACACCACCGGCACACCCTGCGCGCGCAGCGTCTCGGCCACGGCCAGGCCGGGGAAGATATGGCCGCCGGTGCCGCCGGCCATGATCAGCACGGGTGCGTTGCCCGCGCTCATGCGGTCACCGCCTCGCGCGCCGTGGCCGCGCTGGCGTCGGCCACCGCCAGCGCCGGCACGCGCGTAGCCATCTGGCGCGCGTCGATCGCGCGGTTGATCTCGTAGGTGGCGCGCAGCAGCACGCCGGCCATGGCGCAGGTCAGCACCATTGACGAGCCGCCGTAGCTGATCAGCGGCAGGGTCAGGCCCTTGGTCGGCAGCGCGCCGAGATTCACTCCGATCGACACCATGGTCTGCAGGCCGATCATCAGCGAGATGCCGAAGGCCACGTAGCCGGCGAAGCGCTGGCCCAGCTCCACGCCCTTCAGGCCCAGGTACAGACCGCGGCCGACGGCCAGCGCGAACAGGCTCATCACGCCGAGGATGCCGGCCAGGCCCAGCTCCTCGGAGATCACCGCGAAGATGAAGTCGGTATGCGCTTCCGGCAGGTAGGAGAGTTTCAGCACGCTCGAACCCAGGCCCACCCCGGTCCATTCGCCGCGGCCGATCGCCATCAGCGACTGGGTCAGCTGGAAGCCGTCGTTGAACGGGTCCTTCCACGGATCCATGAACGAGGTGAGGCGCTTCATGCGATAGCTTTCGCTGGTCGCCGCGATCGCCAGCAGCGGCATCAGCGGCAGGCCCATGCCGAACAGGAAGATCGGCCGCGCGCCACCCAGCCACACCATGGCGATGGTCACCGAGATCACCAGCATGGCCGAGCCGAAGTCCGGCTGCAGCAGCAGCAGCACGACCATCAGGCCGGCCACCATGATGGGCTTGAGCAGGCCGAGGAAGCGCGTTTCCACGCTTTCGCGGTGGCGCACCAGGTAGCTGGCGATATAGACCACCAGGATCAGCTTCACCGCTTCCACCGGCTGGAAGCTGGTGACGATCAGGTTGAGCCAGCGCCGCGCGCCGTTCAGGCGCATGCCCAGGAACGGCAGGAACACCGCCAGCAGCAGGATGAAGGCCAGCAGCAACAGCAGGAAGCTGTGCTTCTCCAGCACCTTCAGCTCGGTGCGCATGGCCGCGCCGGCCAGCACCATGCCCAGCCCCAGGAACATCAGGTGCTTCTTGAGGAAATAGAACGCACCCAGGTGCTGGCTGTCCGCCACCGCGATCGAGCTGGAGGTGATCATCACCAGCCCGACGCAGGCCAGGCCGACGAGCGCGATCAGCAGCGGCAGATCGAAGCTGCCCTGCGGACCTTGCCGGCGTTTGGCCTGGGTGGCGTCGAATAGCATCAGCGCACCTTCAACGTGGCGAGGCCGATCAGCACCAGCACGACGCTGATGATCCAGAAGCGCACGATCACCCGCGGCTCGGGCCAGCCCTTCAATTCGAAATGGTGATGGATCGGCGCCATGCGGAAGATGCGCTTGCCGGTGAGCTTGAAGCTCGCCACCTGCAGCATCACCGACACGGTCTCCATCACGAACACGCCGCCCATGATCAGCAGCACGATCTCCTGGCGCACGATCACGGCGATCGCGGCCAGCGCCGCGCCGATGGCCAGCGCGCCGACGTCGCCCATGAAGACCTGGGCGGGATAGGTGTTGAACCACAGGAAGCCCAGGCCCGCGCCGGACAGCGCGCCGCAGATGATGGCCAGCTCGCCGGCGCCGGGAATCGAGGGAATGCCCAGGTATTCGGAGAACACGCGGTTGCCCGCAAGGTAAGCGAACACGCCGAGCGCACCCGACACCAGCACGGTGGGCATGATCGCCAGGCCGTCCAGGCCGTCGGTGAGGTTCACCGCGTTGGAGAAGCCCACGATCATGAAATAGGTCAGCACCACGAAGAACAGGCCCAGCGGCACCGCCACCTGCTTGAACAGCGGCACGAACAGCGCGGTCTCGGCCACTTCCTTGATGCATACCGGCGCGGCATTGGCCGGCGGCTCCAGGGTGAGGCGGCTGTCCAGCGCGGTAGCGGTGGTCTCCACGTGCTGCACCACCGCCTGCACGGCCGGGCGCACGCAGGGCGGCGGCGTGGTGGGCGCGGTGAAGTACAGGAACAGCGCGGCGATCAGGCCGAATACCGATTGCCAGAAATACTTCCAGCGCGAGGCCAGGCCGCGGCTGTCCTTCAGCACCAGCTTCTTGTAGTCGTCGTAGAAGCCGATCACGCCGAAGCTGAGCAGCACGGCCAGCACCACCCAGACGTAGCGGTTGTGCAGGTCCGCCCACAGCAAGGTGGCGATAGCCACCGCGAGCAGGATCATCACGCCGCCCATGGTCGGCGTGCCGGCCTTGGACAGATGCGTCTGCGGGCCGTCCTTGCGCACCACCTGCCCCGCCTTCAGCGCGGCCAGCTTGCGGATCAGCGCGGGGCCGAACAGCAGCGACATGGCCAGGGCGGTGAGCGCGGCCATGATGGTGCGGAAGGTGATGTACTGGAACAGATGCAGCGCCGTGAAGTGGCGGGCCATCCAGTCTGCGAGTTCAAGCAGCATCGGATGCGCCCTCCTTCGGTTGTGCATTGCGAAGCGCGGCCACCACCTGTTCCATGCCCGCCGAACGCGAGCCCTTGACCAGGCAGGTCACGCCGCCGTGTAGGTGTTGCTGCAGCGAAGCCACCAGCGCGGCCTTGTCCGCGTGGTGTTCGCCGTGGGCGCCGAACGCGGCCACGGTGGCGGCGCCGAGCGGGCCGACCGCGAACAGCCGCTGGATGCCGCGCTCGCGGGCGCGCGTGCCGATGCCGGCGTGCAGCGCCTTCGCGTCCGGACCCAGTTCCGCCATGTCGCCGAGCACCAGCCAGCGCTCGCCGTCGGCCAGCGCCAGCGTGTCGATGGCCGCGCCGACCGACCCGGGGTTGGCGTTGTAGCTGTCGTCGATCAGGGTCCAGCCGCCCGGCATGCGCTCCAGCTTCAGGCGGCCGGCGACGCCGGGCACCTGCTCCAGGCCATCGACGATCGTGGCCAGCGGTACGTCCAGCGCCAGCGCCAGCGAAGCCGCCGCCAGCGCATTGGCGATGTTGTGGCGGCCGGCCAGCGGCAGGTTCACTTCGGCGTCGCCGGCCGGCGTGGCCAGCACGAAGCGCGAGCCGTCCACGCGCTGCTCCAGGATCTCGGCCACCACCTCGGCCGGATGATCCAGGCCGAAGCGCAGCTGGCGGCGGCCGGTGGCCAGGCCTTCGAAGAACTTGGCGAAGGCGTCGTCGGCATTGATCACCGCCACGCCGTCGGCCGGCAGCGCCTGGTACAGCGCGCCCTTGGTCTCGGCCACGCCTTCCACGCTGCCCATGCGCTCCAGGTGCGCCGGCGCCACCGTGTTGACGATGCCGATATCCGGCCGCGCGATGGCGGCGAGATAGGCGATGTCGCCCGGCTTGCCCGCGCCCATTTCCAGCACGGCGTATTCGGTGTCCTGCGGCATCGCCAGCAAGGTCAGCGGCAGGCCCAGCTCGTTGTTGTAGTTGCCGGCGTTGACGTGGGTGCGGCCGTGGCGCGACAGGATCGACGCGGTCAGCGTCTTCACCGTGGTCTTGCCGTTGGAGCCGGTGATGCCCACCACGCGCACATTGCTCTGCGCGCGCACCGCGCTGGCCAGGTCGCCGAGCGCCAGCTCCGTGTTGTTCACCACCACCTGGGCGATCGGCGCATCGACGCGGCGTTCCACCAGCGCGGCGACCGCGCCGGCGGCAGCGGCCTGCGCCAGGAAATCGTGGCCGTCCACGCGCTCGCCCTCGATCGCGACGAACAGGTCGCCCGCGCGCAGCTTGCGGGTATCGATGCCCACGCCCAGGACTTCCACGTCGGCACCGTGCAGGTGCCCGCGGGTCCACAGGGCGATGGCGGACAAACGCATCATGCGTGCAGCTCCAATGCAGCACGGGCGACTGCAAGATCGTCGAACGGGCGCTTGCCGTGCGCGCCCTCCTGATAGGTTTCGTGGCCCTTGCCGGCGATCAGCACCACGTCGCCGGACCGGGCCAGCTGCAGCGCTTCGGTAATCGCCAGCGCGCGGTTGCGCTGCACGCGCGCGGCGTCCGGATGCGCCAGGCCCGCCACGATCTGCGCCACGATGGCGTCGCCGTCTTCGCCGCGCGGGTTGTCGTCGGTGATGATCGCCACGTCGGCCAGCCGCTCGGCGATCGCGCCCATCAGCGGACGCTTGCCGGCGTCGCGCTCGCCGCCGCAGCCGAACACGCAGATCAGCCGCCCTTCGCAATGCGCGCGCACGGCGTGCAGCGATTGCTCCAGGGCGTCCGGCGTGTGCGCGTAGTCCACCACCACCAGCGGCAGGCCATGCTGGCCGCCGAGGCGGCTCATGCGGCCGTTGACCGGATGCAGCGCCGACACCGCCTCGACGATGCGCTCGAACGATTCGCCCAGCGCACCCAGCACCGCCACCACGGCGAGCAGGTTGTCGACGTTGAAGCGGCCGATCAGGTGCGTCTGCAGCGCACGCGAGCCCCACGGCGTGTGCAGGTCGAAACGCAGGCCTTCGGCCGAGGTCAGGATGTTGCTTGCGCGGATATCCGAAGCCAGGTCGCCGGCCGCGCTGATGCGCAGCTTGCGCACGTGCTCCGGCGTGCGGCCCAGCAGTTCGCGGCCGAAGGCGTCGTCCACGTTGATCGCCGCGTGGGTCAGCGTGGGCCAGGCGAACAGCTTGGCCTTGGCGTCGCCATAGGCCTGCATGCTGCCGTGGTAGTCCAGATGGTCGCGGGTGAGATTGGTGAACACCGCGGTGCCGAATTTCACCGCGCCGACGCGGCCCTGCTCCAGCGCATGCGAGGACACTTCCATCGCCACGTGCGTGGCGCCCTGCTCGCGGAACGAAGCCAGCAGCTCCTGCACGTGGATGGCGTCCGGCGTGGTGCGCTCGCCCTCCTCGACCTGGCCGTGCAGGCCGGCGCCGAGCGTGCCGATGGTGGCCGCGCTGTGGCCCAGGTGGTGCAGCGCCTGCGCGATCAGCTGCACGGTGGAAGTCTTGCCATTGGTGCCGGTGACGCCCACCACCTGCAGCGCTTCGGACGGACGGCCGTAGAAGCGCGCGGCGATCTCGCCCACCTGCGCGTGCAGGCGCTCGATCCAGAGCACCGGCACGCCGAGCGCGGGCGCCGCCGTGGCCGGCGCTTCGGCCAGTACCACGCGCGCGCCCTGCGCCACCGCGCCGGCGGCGAATTCGATGCCGTGGCCACGCGTGCCGCGCAGCGCGAAGAAGGCCTCGCCCGCGCGCACGCGGCGCGAATCCAGCGCCAGGCCCGAAACGACGATATCGCCGGCACTTTGCGTGTCGGCGATACCGTGCAGCAACTGATCGAGGCGCTGGCTCATGGGGTCGCTCCCTCGACCGGCGCGTCCTCGACCAGCGGCGCGTCCGGCGGCTTGCTGCCGACCAGTCCGTTATTGCCCTGCACCGGACCGCCCACGTACCAGCGGCCGATATTGTCGGGCGGCACGTCGAGCAGGCGCAGCGCGCCGTCCATCACCTTGGCGAATACCGGCGCCGAGACCAGGCCGCCGTAGTAGCTGCCCTTCTTCGGATCGTCGATCACCACCACCGCGGCCATGCGCGGATTGCTGGCCGGCACGATGCCGGCGAAGGCGGCGCTGTAGTTGTTCTTGGCGTAGCCGCCGGCTTGCGCCTTGTGCGCCGTGCCGGTCTTGCCGGCCACCGCGTAGTTGGCGATCCACGCATACGGCGCGGCGGTGCCGCCCGGCTGGGTGGTGGATTCCAGCATGGTGACCAGCTTGCGCGCGATTTCCGGCGCGATGATCTGCCGGGTCTCGCCGGCGGCGCCCTTCACGAAGGAAGGCTCGTGCATCAGGCCGCCGTCGCCGATGGTGGCGTAGACGTTGGCCAGCTGCAGCGCGGTGACGTTGAGGCCGTAGCCGTAGGCCATGATGGCCTTTTCCAGCGGACGCCAGTCGCGGCCCACCTTGAGGTAGCCGGAAGCCTCGCCGGGAAAGCCGCTGTTGGTGCTGCTGCCGAGGCCGAAGGCGCGGTAGGTGTCGTAGAGCAGGCCGGTGTCCAGCGTCATCGCGATCTTGGCGGCGCCGATGTTGCTGGATTTCTGGATCACGCCGGTGGGCGACAACATGCCGTAGGCATGCGTGTCGCGGATGTCATGGGTCATGTAATAGAAATGACCGTTGCCGGTGTCCACCAGCGGGCCGTTCGGCGTGTATTTGCCGCTGGACAGGGCCGCGGCCATGACCACCGGCTTGATGGTGGAACCGGGTTCCACCACGTCGGTCATCGAGCGGTTGCGCCGCTGCGAGGCCGTGCTGCTGCGCAGGGCGTTGGGGTTGTAGGTGGGCAGGTTGACCATCGCCAGCACTTCGCCGGTGGTGATGTCGAGGATCACCATCGAGCCGGAATCGGCCTGCGACTGCTCCAGCGTGTTCTTCAGCTCGTTGTAGGCGAGGAACTGGATGCGGCGGTCGATGCTCAGCGTGAGGTTGCGGCCCGGCTGCGGCGCGCGCACCTGCTCCACGTCTTCCACGATGTGGCCCATGCGGTCGCGGATCACGCGCTTGGCGCCGGGCTTGCCG
>Ga0065165_1001386_pt1 | contig 26581 bp, 24 predicted proteins | sample AraplaMF_Cvi_mMF_FD_63813 | JGI IMG/M metagenome (GOLD analysis project Ga0065165, IMG submission 63813) | Arabidopsis root microbial communities from the University of North Carolina, USA - plate scrape MF_Cvi_mMF (version 2) (version 3) | ecosystem: Host-associated > Plants > Roots >... | reverse complement strand
ACCATCACCTTGTCGCCGTCCTCGATCATGTTGAAGTCGGCGATGGCCTGGCCGACCTGGTGGCGCAGGCGCTTGGCCAGCTTGGCGGCCTCGTACTGCTGCTTGCGGGTGGCTTCGGGCTGGGCGGACATGGCGTGGCATCGGCGAGCGAATGGCCGCCCATTGTAGCGGCCCTGCCCCGGCCCCGCCCTGCCTTCCGGCAACTCCACCGGCCCCGGCCCGGCGGAGTACACTCGGGTTTCGTCCTTTCGCCAGCCGCCAGCCGCCGCCCATGCAGGTCCAGGATCCCGCCGAGATTGCCCATCTGCTGGCCGAACTGCGCGTCGAGCACCGCGATCTGGATATCGCCATCGACGCCCTGGCCGCGGCCATGGGCCGCGACGAGCTGCAGCTGACGCGGATGAAGAAGCGGAAATTGCTGCTTAAGGACGCGATCGCTCGCTTGGAAAGCCGGCTGATTCCGGACCTGGATGCTTGATGCTGCGGATCGGGAAAGAGCTTTTAGGTCTTTTCCGATCTTGAGCTCACTGCTCCGCCCGGCCCCTCACCCCAGCCCTCTCCCCGGAGGGGAGAGGGGGTAGCGGTGGGGCTACTTGGAGGGCTGCTGCAGGCCCAGCACATCCAAGCCCTGCTCGAACACGATATCCACCGGGATCTTCGCCCCGTCCAGCTTCTTCAGGTCGCCGGCCAGCTCGGCATCCACGTTGCCCATGCTGTCGGTGAGCTTCTTGGCGGTGTCGTAGTCGCCGTCGCCCTGGATGGTCAGCAGCTTGGCCGACAGCGCGTTCATCGCCGCGGTCATCTTGTCGAAGTCCACGCGGTAGCGGCCCGTCGCCGGGTCGCGGCTGAAGGCGCCCTGCTGCTTGAAGAAGTTGAAGCGCACCATGTTCGCCTTCGCATGCGCGTCGCTGGCGCCGAAGCGCACCGAGCGCAGGATGCCGGCCAGGAAGGTGACGTAGTTGTCCATCAGCCTGGCTTTGTCCAGCTCGCCCTTCTCGGCCAGCTTGCTGACCATGTACAGGCCCAGGATGTCGGCCTTGCCTTCCTCGAAGCTCGAGGCCTGGTCCTTCAGCGCGGCGCGCACCAGGCCCTTGTCGGTCAAGGTGTTCTTGATGCCGAGGCCGTGCGCCACCTCGTGGAACATGGTGTTCTCGAAGAACGCATCGAAGGTGAGGTGCGACTGCTGGTCGCTGGCGATCAGTTCCCTGGCGATCGGCAGCATGATCTTGTCGAACTTCGCCTGCATCACGTTTTCCAGCTGCAGGCGGCGCGTGCCCTTCTTCAGCTGCACTTCCTCGTCGTTGGGCAGGTTGATCGCGATGGTCTTGGCGCCGACGTTGGCGTCGCCGGCGTAGTACACGGCGAAGTAGGCGTTGAGGTCGGCGTCGGAGCCCGGCTTTTCGGCCTTGTATTTCGCCTCCACCGGCAGCTCGCGCTGCAGTTCCGGCAGGTATTTGACGAAGCGCGAGAGCTTCTCGCTCCAGGCCTGGTCCTTCACCAGCACATAGCTCTCGTAGCTGGCCTTGTAGCCGAACAGCTGGTCTTCGTAGGTTTCGATCGGGCCGATCACGATGTCGACCGGGTTCTTCTTCATCGCCATCCAGGCGAAGTCGCTCTTGCGGTATTCGTCGCTGAGCAGCGCGTCGGCGCGCAGCTTGAGGTAATGGGCGAAATCCTTGTCGGCGGAAAGCTCCGCCGCCTGGCGCAGCAGGCCGGCGGCCTTTTCGAGGTCGGCCTTGTAGGCCTCATGGAACGGCACGGTCATCAGCTTGCCCTGCGCGTCGCGGCGCAGCAGGGTGTAGAGCGAGGCCTTGTCCTTCAGGTCCGCCTTCTCGAACTCGTCCTTGCCCATGTCGGCCGGATAGAACTGCACGCCGGCGGGGCGCGGGCCGATGCCGGCAACGAAGGGCTGGTCGTCGTGCAGGCGGTCCCAGGGGCCATAGTTGATCTCGGCGTAGCGGCGGGTGTCCTCGTCCGGAATACGCTGCATCAGCGCTGCCTTGTCGCCCCAGGACTGCTGCCAGTACAGGCTGTTGGTGACGTCGGCCGCCTGCACCAGCAGGGCCAGCATCTGCTTCTGCTGGTCGTCGAAGCCGGAGAGATCCGCGCTCAGCTTCACCGTGGCGTAGTCGCCCATGCGCTGTTTCGCCAGGTCCGCATCGGTGGACGGCGGCGCCGGCGGCGCCGGAGCGGTGGCGGCCGGGGCGGGCTTGGGCTCCGCCGGAGCGGCGGCGTCCTGGTGGGACGAGCTGCAGCCGGCCAGGGCGGCGGCAAGGCTCACGGCGAGCAGGCGGTAACGCATGGGGGCTTCCTCGAGTCCGGGAAACCCCCATGGTACCCGCAGCTCAGGAGGAGATCGCCAGGCGCTCCGAGCGGTACAGCTGCATCGTCACCAGCAACAGCAGCAGCGCCGCGGCCAGGGTGCCCAGCACGCAGGTGGCCAGCTGCTGCATGTCGACCGCGTCGCCGCGCAGCAGGCGCATCACGCCCAGGTGCTGGCCCAGCACCGGCACCGCGTACATCCAGCTTTGCGGCTTGATCGGCATGAAGGTCAGCAGCAGGCTCGGCAGCGCCGGCACGAACATCAGCAGCGACACGTAGGTCTGCGCCTCGCGGTAGCTCTTGGCGAACGCCGCGACGAGCGACTGCAGCACCGCCAGCAGCAACAGCAGCGGCAGCATCAGCAGGAACACGTGCGAGCCGAAATGCACGCCCAGGTCCAGCTCCATGCCCAGCTTCTCGGTCGGCACCAGCCGGCCGACCAGGGCGAACGCCACCAGGCTGATCACCAGGCTCACACCGGAGAACGCGCAGATCGCCGCCAGCTTGCCGGTAAGGATCTTCCAGCGCGCCACCGGATTGGCGAACAGCGGCTCCAGCGACTGCCGCTCGCGCTCGCCCGCGGTGAGGTCGATCGCCAGGTACATGCCGCCCATGAACATGGTGATGATGAAGAAGTACGGCAGCATGCCGAACATCAGCACGCCGCGCGCCTGCGCCGTGGCCTGGTCGCGCCTGGCCACGGCGATCGGCCAGGCGGTGCCGGGCGACAGGCCGCGCGCCACCAGGCGCATCGCGCCCTGCTGGCGCGCATAGCCTTCCACCAGCTTGCTGACGCGCTCCACCGGCGTATTGGTGTCGCTGCGCGAGGAGTCGAACAGCACCTCCACCTGCACCGGCTCGCCCTTGCGCCATGCCGCGGGGTAATCCGGGCTGATGCGCACCACCACGTCGGCATCCTGCTTGCGCACCGCCTGCTCGGGATTGCCGATGCCCGGCTGCGGCACCACGCCGCCGGCCTTCAGCGCACCGACCAGGTTGGGCGCGTACTCGGCGCCGATCACCGGCACCTTCAGCGGCTGCTCGGCTTTCTCCAGCTCGCGGTTGAGCGAGGCCTTCACCAGCATCACGAAGATCAGCGGCCCCAGCAGCGGACCGGTCAGCAGCGCGCTGATCAGGGTGCGGCGGTCGCGCAGGTTCTCGCGCACTTCTTTCAGGAACACGGTAAGGAAGGCGTTGGCGCGTCGCGCCTTGTAGGCAACGGTGTTCATGCGGCGAGACCCTCCTCGCTGCCGATGATCTTCACGAAGGCATCCTCCAGGTTCGCCGCGCCGGTCTGCTCGCGCAGCGCCTGCGGGGATTCGTCGGCCACCACGCGGCCGTGCGCGATCACCACGATGCGATCGCACAGCGCGGCCACCTCCTGCATGATGTGGCTGGAAAACAGCACGCAGCGGCCTTCCGCCTTCAGTTTCTGCATGAACTGGCGCAGCGCGCGGGTGGCCATCACGTCCAGGCCGTTGGTCGGCTCGTCCAGGATCACGTTGCGCGGGTCGTGGATCAGCGCGCGGGCGATCGCGGTCTTCACGCGCTGGCCCTGCGAGAAGCCCTCGGTGCGCCGGTCGGCGATCTCTTCCATCTCCAGCGCCTTGATCAGCGCCTCGCGGCGCGTGGCCAGTTCGTCCTCGGGCAGGCCTTGCAGGCGCGCGAAATAATCGATGTTCTCGCGCACGCTCAGGCGCTTGTACAGGCCGCGCGCGTCGGGCAGCACGCCGAGCTGGCGGCGCACCGCCAGCGGATCGGCGGCGGCGTCGATGCCGTCGACCAGGATCTGGCCGCGGTCCGGCTTCATCAGCGTGTACAGCATGCGCAGGGTGGTGGTCTTGCCGGCGCCGTTGGGGCCGAGCAGGCCGGTGATCTCGCCGTCGCGCGCGGTGAAGCCCACGCCGTCGACGGCTTTGACCGTGCCGAATGCCTTGTGCAGGTCTTTCACCTCGATCATGGCGCGGCTCCGTTGAAATCGATGAATTGCGGGGTGGCTTGCAGGCGCTCCAGGCACTTCGCGTCGAGCTTGGCCGGCGCCAGGTCTTCCACGAAATGCTTGAGCAGGTCCGGCGCGCAGCCGGCCGTCACCACGTTGTGGCCCTGTCCCTTGAGCACGAAGTGGCGGCCGTTGGCGAAGCCCTTCAGCACGGTGTCGCCATAGGCCGGCGGCGTCACCGGGTCGTACTCGCCGGAGAACAGCAGGGCGGGCTTGTCGCTCTTCACCGGCTGGTGGAAGTCGGCCGGGCGCGTGCCCTTGGGCCACACCGAACACACCGCCTGCAAGGTGTCGAGCACGCGGGTGCCGAGCATGGAGTGCGCGTCCTGCGGGCGCGGCGTGAACAGGTCGGCGTCTTCGCTGCAGATCACCGAGGACTGCATGCCGCCGTTCATGGTGTCCGACAGATCGCCCGACAGCAGCTTGGCCTGGCCCAGCAGCGGGCCGACATCGCCATGCGCGGCCGCGTCGATCGACACCGGCAGCAGCGCGGCGGTGATCGGGGAGTAAGCGAACATGCGCACCACGCTGGCCAGCGAGTACTCGCTCAGCACGCGCTGCACGCTCTGGTAGTTCTGCGGATCGCGGAAGCTGACCTGGTGCGGATTGGCGCGCAGCGCGTCGCGCAGCTGGTACAGCGTCTGGTAGGGGTCGCCGAAGCGATCGTGGCAGGCCTTGTCCGCCGTGCAGCGTGCGAACTGCGCCTTGAGCGCGCTTTCCAGGTTCTGCGCGAAGTCTTCGCCCAGCACCAGTTCGTTTGGCACCACGCCGTCCAGCACCACCGCGCGCACCGCCTCCGGATGGCGCATCAGGTACTGCTGGGCCATGCGCGTGCCGTAGGAAACGCCGACCAGGTCGAAGCTCGGCGAACCCAGCGCGCGGCGCAGGTCGTCCAGATCCTGCGTGGCCACCGTGGTGGTGTAGTAGCGCGGATCGGCCTTGCCTTGGAGCTGCTTGAGGCAGGCCGCGGTTTCGGCGCGCAGCCTGGCGGGGTCGAAGGCGAGCTCTTCGTCGCTGCCCGGTTTCGCTTCGACCGGCTTGCAGGTCAGCGGGTTGGAGCCGCCGGTGCCGCGCTGGTCCAGCAGCAGCACGTGGCGGTGCGCCAGCAGCGGCTGCAGCGCGGGCGCCACGCCGGGCCAGGTTTCGGTGGCCGCCTGGCCGGGGCCGCCGGCCAGCAGCACCACCATGTCGTCGGTGGCGACCTGGGCGCTGCTGCGGATCACGCCGAACTTCAGCTTGATCTTGCGGCTGTGCGGGTCGTCGCGGTTCTCCGGCACCTCGAACGGCGCGCACCACGCCGCCGTGGTCATGCCGCTGTTGGGCTGGCCCAGCTCGCACGGCGTCAGCGTGAGCGAACCGAGCCGCCAGGTTTCGGGCCGGGCCGGCGCGGCGGATGCCGCGGCGGCCGGCGTGCCGTCGTCCGCCGCGGCCGCGTCGTTGCCGCCGCCGCGCGCATGGAACTGGTTCCAGGCCAGCGCGCCCAACCCCAGCGCGACGGCGGCGATGCGCACCATGGTGCGTCCCTTGATGGCCATTGCTTGTGTTCCCCTCGCTCATGCGGCCGTGCGGCCGCTGTCATCCCCAATGCGTCAGTGCCCCGCCTCGCCGTCCGGCTGGAAGATCGCTTCGATCGGCTGCTCGAACAGCCGCGCGATCTTGAAAGCCAGCGGCAGGCTGGGGTCGTACTTGCCGGTTTCGACCGCGTTGACGGTCTGCCGCGACACGTCCAGCCGCGCGGCCAGGTCGGCCTGCGACCAGCCGCGCCCGGCGCGCAGTTCGCGTACCCGGTTCTCCATCGCGTCAGTCGCGGTAGCGGCGCTTGGCCCAGGCCAGGGTCGGGCCGTAGACCAGCATCAGCGCCGGAAACACCAGCAGCAGCACGGTGCCGTCCAGGCTGACCACCTTGGCCGCGGCCAGAAAGCCGACGGCCACGCTGAGCACCGCCACCACCCCCGCGGCCAGCGCCAGCGCCTGCAGGTGCAGGCGCTGCATGAATTCGTCGCTGGCGGTGACGTAGCGGAACAGCGAGACCGCCATCGCCGCCACCGGCAACGCCGGCGCCAGCGCGATCAGCGCCTTCAGCCAGGCCGTGCCGGTGGTCTTGTGCAGCGGCCATACGAACAGCATCAGGGCGAAGTACACCGCCATGGCCGGCACGAATTCGGCGAGGTAGCGGCGGTCCTCGCGGCGCATTTCGCCGTCCGCTTCCGAACAGGCGGTGGCGCGCGACACGTAGGCGAGCAGCCAGGTCAGCGCGACCAGCAGCACCAGGGCCAGCACGCGCGAGCCGGTGCCATGCAGGCGGGCCATCAGCCCGACGACCGCGAAATACCCCGCCATGATCAGCCCCAGCAGCAGGCGCCGGGCCCACGCCGGCCAAGCCGCCATGCGCCTGGTCAGACTCTCCATCGCCCCCTCCATACGCCTCGCTCCCCCGTCGATCAGGACGCCTGCCGTGTCAAGCAAGCTTGACAGCATGCTAGGCAGGGCCCGGCGCCATGTCAAGCACGCTTGACAGGAGCACTGTAAACCTGGGCGTTTGTACGATTTTTTGCGTACAGGCAAGGACTTGGCCCACGGAGGTCACTTTTTGACCCTCCATGTCCTCGACAAATTTTTGACGTTGCTTAATCGTTGGTAGGAAAATTCTGAGAGATTGTTCTCAGATTTAAGTGTCAACTAGATCACGTTTTTTGGCATGGCTTCTGCATAGGCCCATCGCCAACGAGGGAAGCGCCGGCAGCGCCCTCCCCTCGGAGAAAGACGCAGGGGGACGAGAGACCAAGCCCGCGTCCGGAGCGCAACCACTGCCGTACCCAACCAAAAACCCGTTAAGGACAAAGGCATACCATGAAGAACGTTCTCGCCACCGCCCTGATCGCCGCCCTGGGCTTTGCCGCCCTGGCCCCGAACCAGGCTTCGGCCGCCGACGGCACCATCAACATCACCGGCTCCGTCAACGCCTCCACCTGCAAGATCAACGGCGCCAACAGCCCGGCCACGGTCAACGTGACCCTGCCGACCGTGTCGACCACCTCGCTGAGCGCCGCCGGCACGACCGCTGGCCGCACCGCCTTCGCGCTGGCCCTGAGCAACTGCGGCTCGCTGACCAAGGCCCAGACCTTCTTCGAGCCGGGCCCGACCATCATGGCCGACGGCAACCTGAAGAACGGCGGCAGCGCCACCGGCGTCGAAGTGCAGCTGCTCAACAGCGACTTCAGCGCGATCAACCTGGCCGGCACGGCCTCGACCCAGAACTCGCAGCAGGTCGCCCTGACCAGCGGCGCCGGCAACCTGAACTACTACGCGCAGTACTTCGCGACCGCCGCCGCCGGCGCCGGCAACGTGACCACCTCCGTGCAGTTCACGATGCTTTACCAGTAAGTCCCGCCCGGCTAGGCGGTCAGTTGTAGAGGCAAGTCCGCGCCGGAACCCATGTGGCTCGACCCCATGCGGTTCCGGCGCCCACTCCGCCGCCACCGGCGGAGCATCTCAAGTTCGCAGCGAGGGAAATCCATGAGGAAGTTTGTCTGCGCCCTGGGCGCGGGCCTGCTGGCCCTGTGTCTCGGCGCTCCGGCCGCGCACGCCAATGTATTGATCGGCGGCACCCGCGTGGTCTTCCCCGCGAAGGATGGCGAAGTGACCGTGCGTCTGACCAACGACAACGACCACCCCGTGCTGGTCGAGTCGTGGATCGACCGCGGCGATGTGCATAGCACCCCCGAATCCGTCGATGTGCCCTTTCTGATCACGCCTCCGCTGTTCCGCATGGAGCAGAAGAAGGAGCAGAGCCTGCGCATCGTCTACACGCACGAGCAGCTGCCGGCCGACCGCGAGTCGCTGTTCTGGCTCAACGTGCTGGAAGTGCCGCCTAAGCCCACCGGCCCGCAGGCCGAGGGCCAGAACCTGCTGCAGCTGGCGCTGCGTTCGCGCCTGAAGCTGTTCTACCGTCCGGCCGGCCTGCAGGGCGATCCGCTGAAGGCGCCGTCGCAGCTGACCTGGAAGGTCGACGCCGACGGCAAGGCGCTGGTGGCGCACAACCCCACGCCGTTCCACGTCACCATTTCCGAGCTCAGCGTGAGCGTCGGCGGCAAGGCCGTCGCCGCGGAGCTGGGCATGGTCGCGCCGCTGTCGGACCTGCGCCTGCCGCTGCACGACGGCGCGCCGAAGCCTGCCGCCGGCAGCGTGGTGAAGTTCACCGCGATCAACGATTTCGGCGCCGCCGACAGCTACACGGGCGCCATCGCCCCGTGAGCTTCCTGCGCGCCAGCCACGGCAGCGACCGCAACGGCGGCCACTGTGGCCGGCGTGCGCTGCTGTGCCTGGCGATCGCCGGCGCGCTGGGCGGCTGGAGCCTGGGCGCGCTCGCCGCGGCGCCGGCGGCGGCGAACGGCGCGGCCGCTTCCGGCGCCGACGCCTCGGCGCCGGTGGAAGCGAGCTTCGACCGCAACCTGCTGTCGGGCGCCGGCCGCAACACCGGCGACCTCTCCCGCTTCGAGCGCGGCACCATCGTGGTACCCGGTGTCTACCGCACCGACATCTTCCTCAACGGCGCCTGGGTGGCGCGCGGCGACGTGCGTTTCGCTTCGCCCAAGCCCGATGCCAACGCCATCCCGTGCCTGTCGAAGGAACTGTTCGACCGCCTCGGCCTGCCGCTGCAGAAGCTGTCCGCCGAACAGCAGGCGAAGCTCAACGACGCGCAGGGCTGCCTGGACATCGGCAGCCTGATCGACGCGGCCAGCATGAACTTCGACCAGCCGAACCTGCGCCTGGACGTGAGCGTGCCGCAGGCCTGGCTGGGCACCCGCGCGCGCGGCTACGTGAGCCCGGAAAACTGGGACCGCGGCGTCAACGCGGCGCTGCTCAACTACAGCTTCAACAGCTACCGCACGCGCAACGGCGGCGTCAGCCAGACGTCGTCCTTCCTCGGCCTCAACACCGGCATCAACCTCGGCGGCTGGCAGCTGCGCCACGATTCGACGCTGCTGATGCAGTCCGGCGCCGCCGGCGCACCGTCGCGCCGCCACTGGGAAAACATCGACACCTATCTGCGCCGCGACCTGCCGTCGCTGCGCGCGCAGATGACCATCGGCGATTCGTATACCGGCGGCGAGCTGTTCGACAGCGTCAGCATCCGCGGCGTGCAGATCGCCACCGACGACCGCATGCTGCCGGATTCGCTGCGCGGCTACGCGCCGACCGTGCGCGGCGTGGCCGAGTCCAACGCCAAGGTGACGGTGCGCCAGAACGGCATCGTGCTGTACGAAACCACGGTGTCGCCGGGTCCGTTCGTGATCTCGGATCTTTACTCCACCGGCTACGGCGGCGACCTCAATGTCACCGTCACCGAAGCCGACGGCCGCATCCGCAACTTCACCGTGCCCTACGCCTCGGTGCCGCAGCTGCTGCGCCCGGGCGTCACGCGCTTCTCGGTGGTGGCCGGCGAGCTGCACGACACCTCGATCCACGCCAAGCCGGCGATCGCGCAGGCCACCGTGCAGCACGGCTTCAGCAACCTGCTCACCGGCTACGCCGGCATCGTCGGCACCTCCGGCTACGGCGCGGTGCAGGTGGGCGGCGCGTTCAACACGCACTACGGCGCGATCGCGCTGGACGTCACCGCGGCGCGCACCGAGATCCCCGGCCAGTCCAGCCAGGACGGCCAGAGCGTGCGGCTGAGCTACAGCAAGATCATCCCGGAGAGCAACACGTCCTTCAGCGTGGCCACCTACCGCTATTCCACCAGCGGCTACCTGGGCCTGCGCGACGCGCTGCTGACCCGCGACATCGCGCGCGGCTACCGCTACGTCGACCCCACCACGCTCACCACCATCAACGGCGTGAGCACGCCCGACCTGCTCACGCCGGAGCAGCGCCAGGCGCTGCAGGGCGCGTCCAACAGCTTCACCAGCTTCACCCGCCAGCTCGACCGCCAGCGCAGCCGCTTCGACATCAACGTCAACCAGCGCCTGGGCCAGAGCGGCGGCACCGTCTACGTCACCGGCTCCGCGGTGGACTACTGGAGCCGCAGCGGCACCGACGTGCAGTTCCAGGTGGGCTACAACAACGCGTTCCGCCGCCTGAGCTACAACCTGTCGGCCACGCGCGTGCGCGACGTCAACGGCCGCTTCAGCAACCAGTTCTTCGCCAGCATCTCGCTGCCGCTGGGCGACAGCGTGCACGCGCCGACCTTCGGCGCCACCGTGAGCCACGACAGCAGCGGCCATTCGCTGGCCCAGGGCACCTTGAGCGGCACCGCCGGCGTCGACAACGAATACAGCTACGGCGCCACCGCCACGCACGACAACGGCGGCAACGGTACGGATTCCAGCAATGCCGGCACTGTGTACGGCGGCTACCGCAGCCCGTTCGCGCAGTTCAACGCCAGCTACGGCAAGGGCAGCGGCTACTCGCAGGCCTCGGTCACCGTGGCCGGTTCCGTGGTGGCGCATCCGGGCGGCGTGACCTTCGGCCAGCCGATGGGCGACACCGTGGCGATCGTCTCCGCGCCGGACGCCAAGGGCGCGCGCGTGCTCAACGCCGCCGGCGTGCGCATCAACGGCGCCGGCTATGCGCTGGTGCCCTACCTCACGCCGTACAACCGCAACACCGTGCAGATCGACCCGAAGGGCCTGCCGCTGTCGGTGCAGATGGAAAGCACCAGCGCCGAAACGGCGCCGCATGCCGGCGCCGTGGTGATGCTGCGCTACAAGACCGAAAGCGGCCGCTCGATGATCGTGCGCGTGAAGCAGGCCGACGGCCGCGTGGTGCCGTTCGGTGCCGAAGTGGTGGACGAGAACGGCAAGAACGTGGGCGTGGTCGGCCAGGCCGGGCGTATCCTGGCCCGCGTCGCGGGCGACCGCGGCGTGCTGAGCGTGCAGTGGCAGGATGCCGACGAGAACGCGCTGCGCTGCCAGTTCCCCTATCAATTGCCCGCTGCGGCCAAGGGCGCGGCGGACAGCTACCAGAAGTTCGACGCCACCTGTACCGCGGCGGTGTCGGGCAGCGGGAGCCACCCGTGATGCGCATGTTCCATTTCTCGCGACGCATCGGCGGCCTGTTGCTGCTGGCGCTGCTGCTGTGCCTGCTGCCGCTGGGCGCCAGCGCGGCGGTGAACTGCACGATCACCAACAATACGCTGAGCATCGGCAACGTCAGCGTGTCGCCCAGCGCGCCGGTGGGCACGGTGCTGGCTACTTCAGGCACCGCGCCGATCACCATCAGCTGCACCGGCATGCCGTACGACAACACGGCGCAGGGCAAGGTGGTGACGATGCAGGCGGGCAACCTGGCGCCGCGCGATCCCAGCGATCCGCCCAGCGGCGGCGGCATCGCCTTCGACACTAATGTGCAGGGCGTGGCCCTGGTGGTCACCGCGACGCCGGTGCAGGCCTCGGACAGCGCCTGCCTGCGCTGCGGCCCGGGCAGCACGGCGGGCTTCGAAGCGGTGACGGTCAACTACCCCACCACCAGCGCGACCTCCACCTTCACCGCCAAGCTGGTCAAGACCGGCCCGATCACGCCCGGTGCACTGGGTTCGATCCAGCTCATGCAGTTCTGGTGGTACATCTACGGCAAGACCTCCAGCGTCGGCCCGCTGTCCAGCCTCACCTTCAGCGGCGGCAATGTCAGCGTGATCGCCTGCTCGGTGAATACCGATTCGCAGACGCTCAACGTGGCCCTGCCGCCGGTGAGCACCAGCGCGCTGACGGCCGTCGGCGCCACCGCCGCGACCACGGCGTTCAAGATCAACCTCAGCTGCCAGTCGGGTTCGAACGTGTCCATCACGCTGGCCACGTCCACGCCGGGCACCGGCGCTGGCGTGATCGCGCCGGCCACCGGCACCGGCAAGGCGGCGAACGTGGGCGTGCGCCTGCTCGACGGCAGCCGCAATCCGGTGACCTTCAACACAGCGAAGTCGCTGGGCGCCACGCCCAATGGCACGCTGAGCATTCCGTACTACGCGCAGTACTACCTGACCGCCACGCCGGCCGGCAGCGGCCAGGTGACGGCGACGGCTACTTACACGCTGACCTACCAATAGCGCCGCGGGCGCCAGTCAGCACGGCCAGCCGCGGCTGGCCGCCATCCGCCGCCGCTGCCGGGGAAGGCACGGCGGCATGCAGGGGGAAACAACGTGATGCGCCGTATTCTGCTGCTGCTCGCGGCAACCATGCTCTTGCTGCCGCTGGGCGCGCAGGCCAGCTGCAGTTTCACCAGCGGCAATACCGCCAACGTCAACATCTCGTTCGGCAGCACCACGATCACGATCGACCCGAACCTGCCAGTGGGCGCGACGCTGGCCAGTTCCGGCCAGTTCTCGCCGACGCCGATCTCGCAGATCTCCTGCAACAGCACCACCACCATCGGCGTGGTCAACGTGGCCGGCAGCCAGCCTGCCTCGGGCGCCACCATCTTTCCCACCGGCGTGGCCGGCATCGGCTATCGCGTGACGCATCCGGATACTTCCAGCTATCTGCGCGCCTATCCCGGCGATTCGATCGCCAGCGGCAGCTACCAGATGTCGGTGACCTCCGGCCTGGAGTTCGTCAAGACCGGCACCATCGCCAACGGCGCCACGGTGGGCAGCGGCACGATGGGCTACTGGCGCTACGACAACAACCGGCGCATCGAGAACTTCAACCTCAGCACCACGCTCACCTTCGTCTATCCCTCGTGCTCGGTGAATACCAGCACGATCAACATCGTGCTGCCCACGGTGTCCAATACCGCCTTCAATGGCGTGGGTACGGTGGCGGGCGCGACGGTGGTGCCGATCGCCCTGCAGTGCGCGGCGGGCAGCCAGATGTACATCCAGTTCGATACGGCCAACGCCGCCAGCGGCGCCACCGGCGTGATCGCGCCGGCCACCGGCACGGGGCGCGCGCAGAACGTCGGCGTGCAGCTGATCGACAAGACCTTCGTGCCGGTCAGCTTCGGCACGCCCGCGCTGGTCGGCACCACCCCGAACGGGCCGCTGACCCTTACCTACTACGCGCGCTACTACCAGACCGCCACGCCGGTCGCGGCCGGCTCGGTGAGCGCGACGGCGACGTTTACCCTGTCGTACCAATGAGGCTTCAGTCGTAGGTCTGGGTGACCAGTTTCGGCTGCGCGCTCAAGTATTGGCCGAAGTAGACGATTAAGGGGTCTGAGGCGAGCGGCGTACCGACGGTGTCGCTCACCGACAGCGCATACGACTGCGCGAGCTGGCCAGGCGTGGGATGGGCCCCCTCCGAACAGCGATAGCGATGCGCCGCATTCGCGCCTTGCGCATCGCCGATGCGCTGGGAGCTCGCCGAACAGGTCGGTTCGACGATCCTTCCCGAGAAGACGATCGTCCCGCCATCGGCCATCGCCGCCGCCGGCGCGAAGGTCATCGCGACCAGGCCAGCCACCAGCGTCTTGCGTATCCAGATCCGCATCCCGACCTCCCTGCGCCCCTCAATCGGATGAGCGCTTTTCCGGTCTGTCGGCTGCCCGGGACCGGGCTTTAATCCGAAAACTGTTGCGAATTCGGATTTGTGATGAGCATCACAATGCGTGGGCGTATGTCGAACGGTCTATGGCCGAAAGCTCGATGTAAATCAAAGCTTTGTGATTAATTTGTTCGGGCCGAATGCAGAGTTGCCGCTAGCCTGCGGCAGGCGCAGGGGATTTTTGGGGCGGGTATTCGAGCCCGCCCGATCGGGTACCAGGAAGGTGTCGGCCCGCCGGCCGGAAACTTCAGCGCGAGGAGACGTATTTCTCGCGGCGGATCTGCGGCACCGGCAGGCCGTATTCCTTCAGCGCATTGAAGGCGCCGTCGACCATGTTCGGATTGCCGCACAGATAGGCGATATCGCGGTCGGCGCTGGGCGAGAGCTCCGCCAGCACGCCCTGCACGTGGCCGCTGCGGTCGTTCGGACGCGGCACGGCGCGGGCCTGGCGGCTCAGGCAGGCGTGGAAGGAGAAACCCGGGTTCTCGCGCTCGAAGGCTTCGAATTCGGCGCCGTACAGCAGCTCGGTCTCGTTGCGCGCGCCGTACAGCAGGGCCACTTCGCGCCCGCCCTGGGCCAGCAGCTCGCGCAGCAGCGGCAGCATGGCGCGGTAGGGGGTGACGCCGGTGCCGGTGGCCAGCAGCAGATAGCGCGGATGCGCGTCGCCCGGCTGCAGGCAGAAGCGGCCATAGGGGCCGCTGGCTTCGACGGTCTGGCCCGCTTCCAGGCTGCCCAGCAGCTTGGTGGCGGCGCCGCCTTCGACGTAGCTCACGGCGATTTCGATGCGCTGCGCCGGCGAGCGGCCGTCGCCGACGGTGGCCACGGAATAGCTGCGCTTGGTCGGCGTGCCGTCGTCGTACTGGAAGTGCACCTGCAGGAACTGCCCGGGCACAAACGCGAGCACCTGCCCGTCGGCGCGCTCGAACACCAGGTGGCGCACGGTGGGAGCCAGCATGTAGCTGTCGACGAGGCGGAGGGTGAAATGATCGGCCATGGGAATCCGGAAACAGTGAGTGCGCCCCGCGGAACCGGCCGGCGGGAACCAGCCCGCTATAATAGGAGGCTGGCCCCTTCGGTGCAGCCCATGCCCACCCCGCCATCCTCATCCGCCCCCGCCCTCGTCGTCGACAACCTGCGCAAGACCTACGCCAACGGGGTGGAAGCCCTCAAGGGCGTCAGCCTGACCGTGGAACCCGGCGACTTCTTTGCCCTGCTCGGCCCCAACGGCGCCGGCAAGTCCACCCTGATCGGCATCCTGTCCTCCCTGGTCAACGCCAGCGGCGGCGACGCGCGCGTGTTCGGCGTGTCGGTCAACCAGCAGCGCGGCAAGGCCATGCAGCTGATCGGCCTGGTGCCGCAGGAAATCAACTTCAATGTGTTCGAGAAGCCGTTCGACATCTGCGTGAACGAGGCCGGTTTCTACGGCATCCCGCGGCGCATCGCCACCGAGCGCGCCGAGAAGTACCTGCGCGAGCTGCGCCTGTGGGACAAGAACCAGGAGCAGGCGCGCACGCTCTCCGGCGGCATGAAGCGCCGCCTGATGATCGCCCGCGCCATGATGAACGAGCCCAAGCTCTTGATCCTCGACGAGCCCACCGCGGGCGTCGACATCGAGATCCGCCGCTCGATGTGGCAGTTCGTCAGCGGCATCAACGCGGCCGGCACCACAGTGATCCTCACCACGCATTACCTGGAGGAAGCCGAGCAGCTGTGCCGCAACATCGCCATCATCGACCGCGGCACCATCGTGGAGAACACCACCATGAAGCGCCTGCTGTCGACGCTGGACTCGGAAACCTTCGTGCTCGACGTGTCCGGCGTGCCGGGCGAACTGCCCGCCCTGCCCGGCGTCAACCTGCGCCGCCTGGACGACCACACGCTGGAAGCGGAAATGTCCCGCGCCCACGACCTCAACTCCATGTTCACCGCGCTGTCCTCGCACGGCGTCACCGTCACCTCGATGCGCAACAAGACCAACCGCCTGGAAGAACTGTTCGTGCGCCTGGTGGAACAGGGCCGCAACGCCAAGTCCGCGCAGGAGCAGGCCGCATGAATGCCACCGGCAACCTCGTCGCGCTGGGCACCATCGTCCGCCGCGAAATCGTGCGCATCCTGCGCATCTGGACGCAGACGCTGATCCCGCCGGCCATCACGATGACGCTTTACTTCGTCATCTTCGGCAAGCTGATCGGCAGCCGCATCGGCACCATCGAAGGCGGCTTCAGCTACATGCAGTACATCGTGCCGGGCCTGGTGATGATGAGCATCATCACCAACAGCTACGGCAACATCTCCAGCTCGTTCTTCGGCGCCAAGTTCAGCCGCGCGGTGGAGGAGATGCTGGTGTCGCCGATGCCGAACTGGGTGATCCTGCTGGGCTACGTCACCGGCGCGGTCACGCGCGGCATGATCGTCGGCGCGCTGGTGCTGGTGATCGCGCTGTTCTTCACCCACCTGCAGGTGGTGCACCCGCTGATCACCTTCGTCTCGGTGCTGCTGGGCGCGACCATCTTCTCGCTGGCCGGCTTCGTCAATGCGGTATACGCGAAGAAATTCGACGACATCGCCCTGGTGCCGACCTTCGTGCTCACCCCGCTCACGTATCTGGGCGGCGTGTTCTATTCGGTCAACATGCTGGCCGAGCCGTGGCAGAGCATCTCGCGCGTCAACCCCATCCTGTACATGGTCAACGCCTTCCGCTTCGGCGTGCTGGGCGTGAGCGACGTGAACATCGGCGTGGCGTTCGTGGTGATGCTGCTGTTCGTCGGCGGGCTGGCGGCGGTGGCGCTGCACCTGCTCAAGCGCGGCGTGGGCCTGCGTTCGTAACCGGCATGCGCGTCAACAAGTACATCAGCGAGGCCGGCCTCTGCTCGCGCCGCGAGGCGGACGAGCTGCTGCTGGCCGGACGCGTCACCATCAACGGCGAAGTCGTCAGCACCGGCGCCAAGGCGCTGGAAGGCGACGAGGTGCGCGTGGACGGCGAGATCGTCAAGGCGCGCATCCTGGCGGCGACGCCGGCGGCGAAGCGCGCGGTGTACATCGCGCTGAACAAGCCGGTGGGCATCACCTGCACCACCGACCAGAGCGTGTCCGGCAATATCGTCGACTTCGTCGACCACCCGCAGCGCGTGTTTCCGATCGGCCGCCTGGACAAGGATTCGGAAGGCCTGATCCTGCTCACCAGCAACGGCGACATCGTCAACGAGATCCTGCGTTCGGAAAACAACCACGAGAAGGAATACCTGGTGGCGGTGAACAAGCCCGTCACCGACGCCTTCCTCGCCGGCATGGCCAAGGGCGTGCGCATCCACGGCCAGCTGACCAAGCCGTGCCGCACGCGCAAGATCGCCAAGTTCGGCTTCGCCATCGTGCTGACCCAGGGCCTGAACCGGCAGATCCGCCTGATGGCCGCCGAGTTCGGCTACCGGGTCACCCAGCTGCGCCGCGTGCGCATCGTCAACGTGAAGCTGGGGCACCTGAAGCCGGGCCAGTGGCGCAACCTCACCGAGGCGGAACTCAAAGGACTGCTGCCCAACCGCACGCAGTGGTGAGGTCTCTTCCCTGCACACTGCTTGCTTGAACCGGGCCGCTTGACGCGGCCGGATTCCGCGGCTATATATTTAGCAACTTCGTTAATTGCTTAAGAGCTGATGGCCGTCGACCTGTTCTTCGAAGCCCTGGCCTCCCGCCCCCGGCGCGAAATCCTGGCCTATCTGTCGGCCCAGGAGCTGACCGCGGGCGAGATCGCCAGCCGTTTCTCGATGAGCGCGCCGGCCATTTCGCGCCACCTGTCCGTGCTGGAAGGCGCGGGGCTGGTGAGCAGCGAGCGGCGCGGCCAGTACGTGGTGTACCGGCTCAACAAGGACAATCTGGTCAATACGCTGACGGGGTTCGCCTTCGAGATCTGTCCCAAGGCCGGACCGCTCAAGCGCGAATCGCGCCGGCTGGCGCGCAAAGAAAGCTGACACGGCAAAGCTGACGCGGCGAACGCGGCAGCCCCAGGGGATTCAATCAAGCTGTTCGTAGCGGTGGTGCCAGCGGTGCCGCCACGGAGAAGTGCGTCATGGCGATACAGACACGCAGCACCGGCAGTTTTCCCACGGCGACGATCGCCTCGCCGCATGGCGGGCTGCCGGTGGAGGTCAGCTTGATCGCGCAGCTCGGGCATGGCGTGGGCGACCAGATGCATGCCGGCGCCTCGGCGCTGCAGCGGGCGCATCCGGCTTTTGTCAACGAGCTGGACGAGCCCTCGACCAAGCTGGGCGGCACCGATTTCGCCAAGGGCGATGCCACCGCGCTGTACACCTTCGCGGTGGGCACGAAGGGACATCCGTTCCATCGCCATGCGGGGCACCGCGTGTTTACGGCCGTCTCCGGCAGCGGCGGCGCGCAGTTGCGCTTCTCCACGGCGACCAGCGCCGAACTGGCCGACGATCCCGCGCACTTCGCGCGCACCCTGCACCACATCGATATTCCGCCGGACTGCATGTTCACCGTGCGCTTCAACGGCACGACCTGGCACCAGTTCGCGCCGCTGGACCCCGCGCACCCCGCGCTGTTCGCCATCTCCTGCCACACCAACGAACTGGGCGGCGAGCTGAGCGAAACCGTGCGCCAGCAGGTGCTTGCGGGCACCGCCTCGATTCCCTCGCTCACCGAAACCCTGCCCGGCGCGGTGCTGCACTGGCTGGCCGCCAACCCGCCGGCATCCGAAGACATTCCCACCATCGCACTCGCGCTGGAAGCGGCGCCGGGTTCGCTGCAGAGCCGCCTGTGCCGCGTCGCGCGCGGCATGCTCGGCCGCCTGCGCGGCCTGTGCGCCACCTGCCGCAAGGCCGGCGGCTTTTTGTGGGAATCGCAGGGGCGCCTGCCGGTGCAGGCCATCGAGCCGCCGAAGGACTCGCTGCTGCGCGGACAGCTCGAACACAGCCACCAGCACGAGGACATGGTGCGCATCCGCCTGCGCGATCCGGCGCTGGCACGCGCCGGCGCGCCGCGCCTGCTGGCCGGGCTGCTGGACGGCTTCCTGCGCAATCCGCCCTCGAGCGTGTCGCGCATGATGGCGGTGCGCAACACGCTGGTACGTCCGCTCGGCCTGCGCACTTCGCCGCTGGGCTGCCCGGTGTCCTCGCTGCTCTCGCGCCAGGCGGGCGAGACCTTCGACGGCCGCTTCCCGGTGCTCGCGCAAGCCGTGGATGCGCGGCATGCGCAAGTCATCCTGGGCGCCGACGATAAGCACCTGCGCTTCCGCTCCTGCGTGGCGGTACGCATCGTCGACGACGCGCACGTCGAACTCACGCTCGGCACGCGCGTGCACTGCAAGAACCTGTTCGGCGATATCTATATCGGGCTGATCGAACGCATGCACCGCCACCACGTCAGCCCGGCAATGCTGCGGCTGGCGGCCGAACACGCCTTCATGCGCCAGCCCGTGCGCAGCTCGCCGCTGCGCGTGCTGCCGCTATAGCGACTGGATGTAGGCGGCCAGCGCCTGGATATCTTCATCGTCCAAGTGCTGCGCCACGCCTTCCATGATCCTGCCGTTGCTGACGCCGACGCGCTTGCCATGGCGGTAGTCGCCCAGCTCCTGCCCGACATAGAGCGCCGACTGCCCCGCCAGGCGCGGGAAGGTGTGCCACGCGGTATCCGGCGCGCCCGACCACGGACTGGCCGGCCCCTGCCCCGCCGGACCATGGCAACCCTGGCATGGCGGCACGCCTTTGGCCGGATCGCCGGCCAGGAACAACTGCGCGCCGCGCGACGCGGCATCGGGCTTGCCCGCTGGCTTGGCCGGCAGCGCGGCAAAGTGCGCTGCGAGATTGCGCATGTCCTGGTCGCTGAGCGTCGCGGCCTGGCCGGTCATGATCGAATCCTTGCGCTGCCCGTCCTTGAACGCCTTCAGCTGCAGATAGAGATAGGTCGCCGACTGGCCGGCGAGGTTCGGGAAATTCGGCGCGATCGCAACGCCTTGCGGACCATGGCAGGCGCCGCAGACGGCCGCCTTGGCCGCGCCGGCATTCGCATCGCCATGGACCGGCGGCTGTGCGCGCACGTCGAGCATCGCCACCGGCTTCGCGGCTGCGCTCGCCGCAGGCGCAGGCGCGTCCTGCGCTGCAGCGCACGATGCAAGCATTACCAGGGCCGCGAGCGAAAGTGGGCGGATCATCGCGGCCTCCTCACAGCTTCACGTTGAACAGGGCGCCCAGCATGGTCACGCCGTAATGGTGCTGCGGCCCCTTGTCGGTATAGATGCGCTGGCCATAGCTCAGCGTCTGGTCGAACCCCAGGTAATGCCAGTCGGTGAAGCTGCCGGTTTCGCGGCGGCCGAACAGGCGCATGCCGAAGCGGCGGGTGAAGTCGAAGTTGAAGCCCAGGTCCAGCGTATTGCTGCGGTACTTGTTGTCCGGGAAGGCGTTGCCCGCCGCCGTAGCCGCATCCGGTGCGCGGTAGGCGAGGGCGCCGATGGTGGCGTAGCTGTAGCCGACGTGGCCGAACGAGCCGCTGTAGTTGTAGCTGAGGTCGGCGCGCACGCTGCCGAAATCGTGAGTGAGGGTGAAGCCGGCATTGCTGTTGCGCTCGCGGTCGAATTCCCACCACTGGTTGCCGTACGGATACAGCGGCCCGCCGAGATTCGGGTTGGTCTGCCCCGGTGTGCCCAGCGCCGCGCCGGCCGCGCCGCCGTCGGAGTCGCCCACATTGGCAATGCCCATATGCGAAGTCTCGATGCCCAGATACGCGCTGGCGGTAGTGCGCGCGCCGGGCTGCCAATCCCACTGCAAGGTGGCGCCGGTGCTGCGCGTGTCCTGGCGGCCGATCGGCGTGGCGTACTGGTCGCGGCTGCCGTAGAAGGTGGCGGATACCGTGGTGGCGTCGCCGAACGGATAGGTGACGATCAGCCGCGCCTTGCTTTCGTTGCGGTCCGAGAGATCGTACTTGCGCATGTCGGCGACCGTATGCGCGGGCAGGCCGTTGACGGGATCGACGAAGCCCGGCAGCGATTCGGAGAAGAACTGCACATAGGGATCGTAGTTGTACGGCCCGCCGCGTCGGCGTGCGTATTCATAGCTGGCGCGCAAGGTCGCATCGCCGAACGAGCGCGACATCCATGAAATCTTGATGCGGTGCTCGTCCACCCGCTTGCGTTCGCGATACTTCGGTTCGTTGTGGTCGAAGGTATAGGCCACGCCCAGGCTGTTGCGCCGCCCGAACTGCCAGTCGCCGCCCAACTCGAACAGCGTGTCGTCGTAGCCATACGGCACGTTGCGCACGGTGACATTCGACGACCAGTACAGCGGATTGCGCGGATCGAAAATGCCCACCTCGCCCGGCACGATGCTGCCCTGCGAGCCGTTCTCCGAGATATAGCCGTACTGCCCCGTCTGCGGGTTGTAGGCGAGATAGCGCGTCTTGTTGTCTTCGCGATACCAGCGCAGGCCGGCATGCCAGCCGAAGCTGGACGACGGATGGAAATTCACCCGCGCGTCGAACAGGCCGGTATCGATCCGCGCATTGGCATTGCGCTGCGACAGCGCAGCCGGCGTGTTCCAGTCGGCGCAGGGCAAGGTGTAGTTGGGGCCGCCGATCGGCGCCATGTCGACACCCAGCACGCCGGTGCAGGTCACCGGCGGACGCAGCGCTGCGTTCTGGCGCATGGTGCCCCACGCGGCGGCAACGCTGAATTGGCCGTTGCCCTTCAGCTCGCGCGACAGGTCCAGGCGCAGGTTGTGGTAGTCGTTGTCCGGCTCCAGCGAGAACTCGCCCTGGTAGATATTCGCCACCTGCGGCACGCCCACCACGTTCTGCAGCTGGAACGGGCTCTGGTAATCCAGGTAGTCCTTGTGGTTGCGGAAGAACGAGCCGGTGTAGGTGCCGACGAAGTGCCACACCCTGCCCACCTTGCGCAACGACAGGTTGACGTCGGTGGTGGAGAAATCGACCGGCCGCACCGTCTCGTTGATGCCGCCCTGCAGATCGTTGAAGGCGAAGAACATCGGCCCGCCCCACAAACGCGTGCCCTTGCGTTCCTCGTTGCTGATCGCCGCGGTGCCGATCCAGCCGCGGTACAACTCGCCTTCCAGCGACAGGCCGCTGCGGGTGCGGGTCAGTCCGATGCTGCGCCTTGGCGCCGCCGCGGAAGCAGCGGCGATCTGTGCAGGCGTGCTGGCGCCCGGTGTGAGCGAAGCGGGCAAGGTGAGGTTGCTGCTACCGATGCCATTCCAGATCGGGAAGGCGTTGGTCGACACCGTATGCGGCATATCGCGGTAGAACGCTTCGATCCGGTAGCTGCCGTATTTGCCGGCGCGCAAACGGTAGTACTGGTCGTCGGCGCTCAATCGGCTGGCGCGGAACTCCACGTATTCGCCGGTGCGCCGGTTGTCGAACATCAATCCCAGATAGCCCAGCGCCAAGCCGTTCTTCCAGTCGCTGTACTGGCGGAAGAATTCCGCGTTGCGGTCGCCGTTGAGGTGGATATAGCCGAGCTGCAATAGCCCGCGATACGTCCAGTCGCTGCCCGGCGCGACAGGCGTGCCGTCATCGGCCTGCGGCGGATACGGGTATGGCACACCGGTGGGCGTGCGCTTCATGCCCGCATGCAGCCACGACATGCCGTTTGAGAGCAGCCCGTCCTGAATCCCCGCCATCATCGGCGTCCACCCGCGCGGATCCAGCGCATTGCCGTACTGCATGTCGCCCACGCGCATGGTGTCGCTGCCGTCCGCCACCTGCGCGGAAGCGGCGCCCGCCGCCAGGCCCGGCAGCGCGAGGAGAAGGAGCTGGAGCTTGCGCATCGTCCGCCTCCCTCACTTGTGGAATTTCGGTCCGGACGGGTTGTTGGACCCGTGGATATTGGTGTGGCAGGTCAGGCAGCCGCGGCCCATGATCCGCTCGTCCGGCGACACGCCATTGCCCAGGCCCGCGGCGCTCTGCAGGTCGTTCGGATGCTGCGTCATGGTGTGGCACTGCTGGCACAGCATCGGGATCGGCGCCACCAGCAAGGTCTGCTGGTTGGAGCCGTGCACGTCGTGGCAGTTGAGGCAGTTCTGCCGCACCGGCGCGTGCTCGAACAGGAAGGGGCCGCGCTTTTCGGCGTGGCAGCCGTAGCAGGTCTCGTTGACCGTGTCGGTCTTCAGCAGCGGCTTGGTGATGGTGCCGTGCGGGTTGTGGCAATCAGTGCAGGCGATCTGCCCTTCCGGCAGCGGCATGTGCGAGCGCCGGTTGAACTTGGCGCGGATGTCCTGGTGGCAGCCGCTGCACACTTCGTTGATCGACGGCTTGGCCAGCACGCCTTCGGGCGACAGCCGCGCCATCGGGTTGTGGCAATCGCTGCAGGAAAGGCCGCGGTTCTCGTGCACCGACCCCAGCCAGTGCTGCCGCGCGCCGCCGGCATGGCAACCGAGGCAGACCTGCGTCTGCGCCTGCACGGGCGTGCCGCCGTCGTGCGTGAAAGCGATGATCGAGCCTTTCGCCGCGGGGTTCTTCGCGTGCAGCGAGCCGGGGCCATGGCAGGTCTCGCAAGCTGCCTGCGGCCCGCTGTGTGCCGCGCCGACACGGAACGAAGCGACATGCAGCGAATGCGAGGCCTGCACGTTTTCCAATGCGTGGCAGGCCATGCAGGTCCTGGCGCCGACGGCATCGGCGTCGGGCGCCAGCGGGTTCTTCGGGATGGGGGCCGCATCGAAGGGCGTGGCGGGCGAGTCGCTGACGGGACGCAGATGCGGGTCGCGGTTACGCGCATCGTTGGCGCCCATGTCGGTGGCCGGCAGCATCCGCGCGATATCGCTCTGGCTCAGGCCGGACGACCCGGCCGGGGCCGCCTGCTGCGCCTGCGCACCCGGTGCCGGCAGCGCCGCCAGCAGCCCGATGGCCGCGCAAAGCAACGTCCCTGGCAGAAACGGGAACACACGCATGGCGTAACCCCATTGGCTAGCGTGATGCGCCGGCGTGTCGTCCCCTGTGGCCGGTGCCGCCAGGAGTATTCACCCTCGCCCGAACGGGAATAAGCCCTCGCACCGAAAATGATTGTCCAAGGCGCGAGAACAATCGCAGCCTGTGGCGACGCAACATCGCGCCGCCAAAGCTTGCGGTAGCCTCAAAAGCGGGGGCTCATCCCGCGACGGGAGCCGGGACATGCAGGATCTCAACGACATCCTCTATTTCGTGCAGGTCGTCGAGCACGGCAGCTTCACCGCCGCGAGCCGCGCGATGGGCATGGCCAAATCGCAACTGAGCTTCCGCATCGCGCGGCTCGAGGAACATCTGGGCGTGCGCCTGATCCAGCGCACCACGCGGCGTTCTCACGTCACCGACATCGGCCGCCGCTACTACGACCAGTGCTGCCTGATGCTGGCCGCCGCCGAGCGCGCGCAGGAAGTGATCGACGATGCGCAGGCCATTCCGCGCGGACGCCTGCGCGTGGCTTGCCCGGTAATGTTCGCGCAGCTGCTGCTGGCGCCGGTGCTTGTAGGTTTCCTGCGCCGGCACCCGGATGTGCAGGTGGATCTGGATATCTGCCATCACCAGGTCGACGTGGTGGCGAACGGCTACGACATCGCTTTCCGCGTGCGCGCGTCGGTGCAGGATTCCAGCCTGGTGGTGCGCAGCTTCGGCATGGATCCGCAACTCCTGGTGGCCAGCCCCGAACTGCTGCAGCGTGCGGAGCCGCCGCAGCAACCCGCCGACCTGCGCCATCTGCCGAGCGTCAGCGTGCTGTCCTGCGAAGGCCGCCATTTCTGGACGCTGCTCGATGCCGCCGGCCATGCGCAGCGCGTGGAGCACCACCCCGCTCTGGTGAGCGACGACCTGCAGGTGCTGTATCAGGCGGTGACCGGCGGGCTCGGCATCGCGCAGTTGCCGCGCTTCATCTGCCGCGAGCCGATCGCACGCGGACAACTGGTCCCGGTACTGCCGGCATGGAGCCTGCCGCCGGGCAACGTGCATGCGGTGTATCCGTCACGCCACGGCCATACGCCGGCGATGCGCTGCTTCATCGATTACATCGCCGAGCACCTGCCGGATGCGCTGGCGCGCGTGCAGCGCGGCGTGCCGGGCGGCGACGTGAAACCGCTGCTGGCGGTGGCCTGAGCCGGCATGGGGCTGGCAAAAACCTGCCCCTCCCTGCAAGAATTCACGAACCATCGCGCCGAAGGGGGAGCGATGGACGCGCGCCGGCACCGGACGCACCCATATCAACGGACGATTCCAGGGACTACACATGCAAAGCAAATTCCTGCCGGCACTCGGCCTGCTGGCCGCCTTCGCTTGGACCTCGCCGCTGCTCGCCGCGCCGGCCGACACGCCGGCCGCCGAAGACAGCGTGCCCGCCGAGGCGCAGGCCTTCCTCAAGTCGCTGCATCCGGCCACCGGCGACGTGGTGGTGCCGGGCGCGCAGGCCACGCTGAAACTGGACAAGGGCTACAGCTTCCTGCAGGCGAAAGAAGCGCAGGACGTGCTCACCCGGCTGTGGAACAACCCGCCGGACCAGGACGTGCTGGGCATGATCCTGCCCAGCGAGAACATGAACGTGCTGCTCGACGACAAGGCCTGGGCGGTGGTGGTGACCTTCGTCGACGAAGGCTATGTGTCGGACGAGGACGCGGCCAAGCTCGATTACAACCAGATGCTCAAGGACATGCAGGAGGCCAGCAAGGACGAGAACGCCGAGCGCCTCAAGCAGGGCTATCCGGCGATCGAGCTGGTCGGCTGGGCCGAGCAGCCGCATTACGACGCGGCTTCGCACAAGCTGTACTGGGCGCGCAATCTCAAGTTCAAGAAGGCCGACGGTTCTTCCGACGGTGCCTCGCTGAACTACGCCATCCGCGTGCTCGGCCGCCGCGGCTATCTGTCGCTCAATGCGGTGGCGCCGATCGACCAGCTGGCCCAGGTGCGCGCGGACATGCCCAAGGTGCTGGAGATGACCGAGTTCAACGACGGCGAGCGCTACACCGACTACAACTCCAAGACCGACAAGGTCGCCGCCTACGGCATCGGCGCGCTGGTGGCCGGCGGCATCGCGGCGAAAGCCGGCCTGTTCGCCAAGCTCGGCGTGCTGCTGCTGGGCTTCAAGAAGGTGATCATGGTGGGCGTGGTGGCGATCGGCGGTTTCTTCGCCAGGTTGTTCGGGCGCAAGAAGGCGCAGTAAACCGCGGAACGTAGGTTGGGGTGAGCCATAGGCGAACCCCAACACCGCCAGCTCCAAGCGCAGCGCAACGTTGGGGTTCGCCTGCGGCTCACCCCAACCTACAACGGGGTGTCCAGCCTCACGCCCAGCGAGGACAGACAACGCAGGCCGTCGGCGCTGGGCACCAGCGCACGGCCCTGCGCGGCGCGGCGCAGCCAGCCCGCATCGAGCATGGCCGACGTCATCGCCACGCCGAGCGGGCCGCCCACGTGCAGGCGGCGCTCGGTCCAGTCCAGGCAGCCGCGGCCGTGCAGGCGCAGCAGCTGGCCGGTGGCTTCGAGTTCAAGACCGGCTTCGGTCAGCGCCCGCGCACCGGCGGGCAGCAGGCGCAGGCCTTCGCTGGCCGCTTCCAGGTAGTCGCGCGCCAGCAGGCTTTCGCACAGCGCCACACCGAGCTGGCCGGCGAGATGGCGATAGCAGGTGCGCGCGCGGCGCACCGCCGCATCGGCGGACGTCTTTGGCGGCGCGCTGCGCGTGCGCGGCATGGCGAGTGCTTCGAGCATCGCCGAGACTTCATCGTCGGCAAGGCGGTAGTAGCGGTGGCGCCCCTGCACGTGCAGCGCCTGCTCGACGGCGGCCTGCTGGCGCTGCACGTGCAGGGGC
>Ga0065165_1001385_pt1 | contig 26590 bp, 13 predicted proteins | sample AraplaMF_Cvi_mMF_FD_63813 | JGI IMG/M metagenome (GOLD analysis project Ga0065165, IMG submission 63813) | Arabidopsis root microbial communities from the University of North Carolina, USA - plate scrape MF_Cvi_mMF (version 2) (version 3) | ecosystem: Host-associated > Plants > Roots >... | reverse complement strand
ACATCCTTAGTAGCACCATAACCTTTCGCCACAATACGACGGCGCACTACACCTTTATGGTTAAAGTAGTCCAGCACGGCAATCGCACGTTTATTCGAAATCTCCCGGTTCAATGCCTCCGAGCCCTCTGCCGATGCAAAGCCCGAGATCTCTACGCCAAGATCAGGATACTTCTTCAACTCAGCCAGAATCGCATCCAACCCGGCATTGTATTGCGCCTTCAGATCGCTCTTACCGGCGTCGAAATATATCTTGGCTGACTTCGTAAGCGACGCTTTATCAAACGTCGACTTCTTCGCGGCTTGTTCCTTCTGCTTCTTCACTTCCTCATTAACCATGAAAGTAGGCAGAGAGTAGATTGTCTTACCTTCCACATCCTTCTTCTCGAACTTGCTCTCGTCGCTTTCGTCATAGTAGTATGTACGGGCGGCTACTTCAAGCTTCGAGTTCTCCTTCTCATTAAAGTTAACCTGCTCGATAGGATCCTTCATGTTGATGAGGCCAACCAGGTAATCAATACCGGCCTGATCTTCTGCGGCCATGAGGTCCAGCATCATGTCATAAACGTCTACGTTCCCACCTTGTACAAGCTTTGCTTCGTGTGTTTTACGCAGGTCGGCTTTCACATCCTGGTCCGTATCATAGAAGGCGTTCTTTACCAATACCTCTTGCCCTACCACTACATCGAACTGTTTGATCGTCTTAAGATAGATCAGCTGATACAGCTCGTAGAAATAGCTCTGGTTTGGAACATTCACATTAAGCGTATAGGGCAGGAAGCCTTCCGACTCGATCACAATATCGTAGTTCTTCGCCGGCGGCAGAATGATCAGGTAATTACCTGTGGCCGGATCAGGATTATATACAAAGTCCAGTTTCTTATCCGTGCTGTTATCGATCAGATAAATCTTCGTGGGAATCGGCTTATTCGTTTCAGCGTTCAGGATCTTACCCTTGATCATCGTTAGCGGAATACTCGCAGACGACGCGGGCATATCGAGGTAATAAATATCCTGTCCGCCCATGCCGCCTTTGCGGTCCGATGAAAAATAGGCCCGTGTGCCGTCGGCAATTAGCGTAAAGTAATTGTCGTTCGCAGTAGTGTTAACCGGATAGCCCATGTTCTCGGGAGACGTCCACTTGTTGTTAACCAACCGGGTCACAAAAATATCGCGTCCACCCATCGAGTTGTGACCGTCAGACGTAAAGAACAGCGTCTTCTGATCGGGGTGAATGAACGGAGCATCCTCGTTGGCCTTCGTATTGATCTCCGGCCCAAGGTTCACCGGCGTAGCCCAGCTGCCGTTAGCCTGCATCGTAGTCTTATAGATATCCAGCCCCCCCTGACCACCAAGGCGATCGCTGGCAAAGTAAATCGTCTTACCGTCGGGTGTAATACTGGCCGTAGACTCAAGATACTTCGGCGTATTGATCGTCGGCGTAATCAGCGAAGGTTTAGACCAGCCATCGGCAGTCTTCGTAATCTGGAACAATCCTCCCGGGTCCGTAGCACCACCCATGAAGATCAGCATCTTCTGCCCATCGGCCGACATACCCGCAGTCCCCACGTTATAGTCATGGGCCATCGGAATAAGCTTGGGCTCCGACCAGCTACCGTTAGAATTGGTCGACGTATAGATCTCTTCAATAAACTTGTCGCCTGTACGGGTTTTGCCGGTGTTGGGGCGCAAAGCAGTATAAGCCATAACACTCTCATCGGCCGAAACCACAGGATTATACTCTGTATACTTCGTATTGATAATCGAATTGAATTGGTGCACCTTGAAATCACGCGGAACAGACATCAGAGCCACCGCGTTGTTGCACGTCCGGATAGCGTCGTCTGCCTGCGCAATAGCCTTTTTATCGGCCTTATTGCTCAGTTCACGAAACTTCGTAAAGCTCTCGATAGCCTTCTGTAAATTCTCGTCCAGCAGGTAGATCGCGCCAAGGTCGTAATGCAACGACACCGGCATTGCTTTGTCATTCTTCAAGGCGTACTCGAAATACGGAATAGCCTTCAGCTGCTCGTTAAGATCGCCTGTTTTCTGGTAACACACGCCGGTCTTGTAATGGACGGCGGCGCTTTTCTCACCGGCCTGAATGGCCTCCAGGTATTTCGGAAGCGCCTGGTCATAGGCCTTCACACCGTAATACTTCTCTGCCTCGGCCAGAGCCTTACTTCCCTGGGCCATGGAGATAGTGGCGGTAAAAATCAGACACGCCAACAATAAAAAAAGAGCTCTCATGATCACTTGAATTTGACTTCTAATCTACAAAGTATATATCGGAAAATGAACTCCTTCCGATTTTGCATGCGAGGCTAATAATATTACATCCAAACTTTAGTTCAAATTCCCCGTATATGGTACAACTGAAATGTATCACCCGAAAATCAACCGTTAGAAATGCGCAAATACCCTAATTTAATCCATTCTATAGGATTTTTGTTGGTTTATGCCCAATTTTAGGGGTATTGGTGGAACTCTATGAAATCTCAATTACTACAGTTTTTTGATATTCGGCGTGGTGAAGGCATGCGTGTAGGGCTCTTACTCATCATGAGCTTTTTCATGGGGGTGTTCCTCGCCACGGTGTCGGTAGCCTCTCAATCCCTGTTCCTCCTACATTTTAACGAAGAAACCGATCTTCCAATCGCACTCCTCGTCTCCGGTGCCTTCGGACTCATCGCAACACTCCTCTATAATTTCCTCCAGAATCGCATACCCTTCCCCCTACTGGCCGGCATCAACCTCGTGCTTGTATCGGGCCTCACAGCATTTATTGAATTCGGAGAAGGCATCTTTCAGGACCCTAACACCATATTCTTCTTTAGCTTCACCCAAATAATCCCCTTCTCTTTTATCACCTACCTCGTATTCTGGGGCACCTTCGGCCGCATGTTCAACCTGCGACAATCCAAACGACTGGTCGGAACCGTAGACATGGGGGCCATGATCGCTTCGTTTATCGCATTCTTCTCCATCCCACAATTCCTCGAATGGATGGGCAACAAACTCGAAACACTCTACACCGTCGGACTCGTGGCCATAGCGGTATTCGTACTTCTGTTCTTCTACATCAGCATAACCTACCTCAACCGCTCACGCTCCTTCGCGCAGGAACGGGCCATGTATAAAAAAGTAAACATCAAAGAATTCGTAAGCAACCGCTACCTCATCTACATGTCCTTGTTCGTAATCGCCTCCATGATGGCCGCGAACTTCGTAGACTACTCCTTCCTGAACGTAACAACACAATACCTTGAAGAAGACGTACTCGCCAGCTTCATCAGCCTCTTCGAAGGAACAATCGTCGTATTTGCATTCCTCTTCCAGGTAATCGCAACCGACCGCCTCATCAAAGAATACGGCATCCGCGTAACCATGCTCATCAACCCGCTGCTCATCGCACTCTTCACCGTGTGCGCCATCGTACTCGGCCTCGCATTCGGCTACTCGCCAACCGATAACTTCTTCGTTGTCTTCTTCCTGCTCATTGCCGTAGGAAAGCTCTTCATCCGCTCACTCAAAGACGCCCTGGACAACCCCACATTCAAACTCTACCTGCTGCCAATCGAAAACAGCATCCGCATAGACGTACAAACCAAAGTAGAAGGAGTTGTTACCGCCTTCGCCAGCCTCGTAGCCGGTGCGTTGATCATCCTCATCAGTAAAATCGAGAACTTTAGCCCCATATACATCACCCTCTTCACCGTACCCCTCATCGTAGCCTGGTACATCGTCGGTAACCGCATGTATGGAAGCTACCGTCATACATTACAGAACACACTCGCGCGCAACAAAGGCAAAAGCAGCACACGCGTTGCCGAACAGGAATACACCCTCAGCACCGTACTCGAAAAAGAAGTTAACAGCACCACCGAAGAAAAAGTGATCTATGGACTACGGCTCATGGAAAAACTGGAGCCCGCGCTTTTCGAAAACACCCTCGTACGACTAACAAACAGCGAATCACGCAAAATCAAATCCTTCGCGGCAGATAAACTGAAAGCACTCGGCCTCGAAGCCGTAACAGCCGGCCGCACAGAAGTACGCACACTCGCCGAAAAAGCCTATGGCGAACTCGAAGACAGCGACGTACTCTCCATATCACCCGAGAAACTACTCCGCCTCAGCAAATCGGGCAAGCAAAGTGACCGGCGTCTGGCCGCCAAGTTGCTCCGTAAACTCATCGGCCCAAAAACCATCTTCATCCTGCTGGAATTACTCCGCGATGTCGATCAGAAAGTGCGCTACGAAGCACTATACACCGCCCGCAAAGTAAACCGCTCAGAAACCTGGCCCCTGCTCATCGAACTACTCAATTCTCCGCTGTACAGCCACCAGGCAGCCGCAGCACTGAAAGAAGTGGGCGCCCCCGTACTGCCTTCCCTGGAAGCCGCATTTCACAAATCCGGACAGAACGATCTTGTCATGCTCCGCATCGTGCAGATCATGGGCCGCATCGGTGGCAAATACGCACTCGAACTCCTGTGGAAAAAAGCTGACTACCCCGATAAACGCATCGTAAAACAAATACTCTACTCGCTGCGCTACATAAACTACCGCGCTGAAGGCCGCGAAGCACGCGATGTAATGAGCCTGCTCGAATCCGAAATGAGCAAAACAATCTGGAACCTCGCCGCCCTCGACGAGCTTCCCGAAACACCTGAGTTCGCATTCCTGCGCGAAGCAATTCGCGAAGAAGTACGCGACAACTTCGACCAGATCAGCATGCTGCTCTCCATACTCTACGATCCGCAGTCCGTACAACTCGTACGCGAAAACCTCGACTCGGGAGACCCGGACAACATTGCATTCGCCATGGAACTGCTCGACATCTTCATCGATCCCGAGCTCAAACCAAAACTTATTCCACTGCTCGACGAAAGCCCGACACACGAAAAACTCAAACACTTACAAATACACTTCCCACGCGAAAACTACACGCCGATACAGGTTATAAACTACATTCTGAACCGCGACTTCAACCTAAACAACCGCTGGACAAAAGCCTGCGCCATACACGCATCAGCATACATACCCGAGTTTCGCATAAGCCGCGGCCTGGTAGCTCAGATGTTCAATACAGACCGGCTACTGCAGGAAACCGCCGCCTGGGTAATCTACAACAAAGACAAAAAAGCCTACAATTCCATTGCTGAACGCCTGCCCGTAAAAGACAAGAAATTCCTCGACTCGTCCATCGAAAACAACCAATTGCTCGATGGCCTCAACGATGGCTTCTTCCTCTTCATCGAAATGGTTATGTTCATCAAACAGTCTTCAGCGTTCCGCCAGATCCACGGCCTGCTCCTCAGCGACCTGGCAGATAAAATCACCGCCATCGACCTCGACACACACGGCAAAGCCCGCTTTGCTCCCGAAGAAAACCAATCGCCCATATTCATCGTCGCACACGGCGCCGTAACACTCATGGGCCGCGAACATACCATTGCAACCCTGAAGCCCGGCAACATATACGGCGAACTCTTTCACGACGGCCCACTCGAAAGTGTACACGCCATCGAAGCCTCCGAACGCTCCGTAGTATTCAAAATAAACCTGATGGACTTCTACTTCGTAATGGCAAACCATCACGAACTCGTACAAGGCATCATCCGAAACGTAACCGAACCAACGCCAGCCCACTAAGTAAAAAAGGAACCCTCATGCCATTTGATATAGACGTACTAATTGTATTCGCCGACAGCGACAACGAGAACATCGAGCAGACCGACACCGGCTGGGTAACGCAATTCAAAAAATTCCTGGAGCTTATGCTCATACAGGTGCTGGGCGAAAAACCCAACATCCAACTCAAAAGCGAATACGACAACAAAACGGCGCCCGGCCTCGACAACGTAGCCGTACTCATGCCCATACTATCCCGCGACTTCATAGCGTCGGGCCGTTGCCTTGACGCCGTAGAAACCTTCTACAACGTCATCGGCAAAACACCAAGAGGCGGCAACAGGCTTCTAAAAGTATTCAAGTCACCCCTAAACGTCGCAGAACAGCCGCCGCGCCTCCGCGAACTGCTCGGCTATGAAATGTACCAGCTCGATCCGGACACCGGCGAAGTACGGGAATACACGGATTACTTCAGCACCGAAGCCGAACGCCAGTACTGGATGAAAATCGTAGACCTCACCTACGACCTCTCCGAAACACTCCTCCACCTGCGCGACAACAAAGGAAGCCGCACCGAACTGAGCATATACAAACGCAAAACAATATACCTGGCAGAAACAGGACACGATCTTTCCGTACAGCGCAACATCATCAAGCGCGAACTGCAACGGCATGGCTACAACGTACTGCCCAATCAAACGCTGCCCGGCGCACTGGCAGACCTTGAGCGAACCGTAAAACGTGACCTCGAAGAATGCTCACTCTCAATACACCTCATCGGCAGCGCTTACGGCGAAATACCCGAAGGCACGGACCGATCAATCGTCGACATACAAAACAAACTCGCTGCAGACAAAACCATACGAGCCCGCGAAGCAGGACTCGAATTCTCACGCCTCATCTGGATCTCGTCAAACCTCACACACGCCAGTGAGAAACAAAAAGCATTCATCGAAAACATACGCCGCGACGTAGAAGCACAGGAAAGCGTAGAAATTTTACAGACGTCACTCGAAGACTTCAAAAACATCATGCGCGAAGAACTCGTAGACGCCGGCGAGAAAAAAACCACAGACGAAAGCAGCGGCCGTACACTATACCTCATGCACGACCGCATGGACATACAAGACGTAAAACCCCTGATCGACGTAATCGAAAAAGCTGGCTTCCGCGTCGTACTTCCTGAATTCGAAGGCGAACTACTCGAACTCCGCCAGAAACATATCGACAACCTACGCAACCTCGACGCCGCCATCATCTACAAAGGCAAAGTAAACGAGCAGTGGGTACGCATGAAAGCATTGGATCTCTTAAAAGCCCCAGGCTTCGGCCGTAAAAAACCAATAATAGGCAAAGCCATCGTAGCAGCACCGGGCACATCCGTCGATACCGAAACTTTTAAAACGCAAAACCTTCGCGTAATCGAAGGCGATGCGCAACGATCCATTGAATCCCTCAGGTCTTTTTTACAGGAATTTAAAGCATAGCCATGGAGGTTATTGACGAAAAGATACAAACCGCCAATCCTTTCCCTGGCCTACGGCCGTTTAAGATTGAAGAAAGCCACCTCTTCTTTGGCCGCGAAGGCCAGAGCGATGAAGTACTGCTTAAACTTTCAAAGAACAGGTTTGTAGGCATCATCGGTCCTTCCGGTAGCGGTAAATCATCATTCATCTACTGCGGCGTAATGCCAATCCTCTACGGAGGCTTCCTTACCGATGCAAGCCCCAACTGGGAAGTAGTCGTTACACGACCGGGCGCTGGCCCAATCGATAACCTCGCCGAAGCACTGCTTAAAAACAACCGCGAATACATCGGCGGAGACGCAGAAGAAAAACGCATCAAGCGCACCATCTTCTCTACACTGCTGCGCAGCAGCTCCCTCGGACTCGTAGAAGCCATCGAGCAAACGCGCAAAGACGCCGACATAAACTACCTCATACTCGTCGATCAATTCGAAGAACTCTTCCGATTCAAAGACAGCCACGACGCAAACTCCATAAACGAAACACTCGCGTTCGTAAACCTGTTGATGGAAGCCGTCGACTATCCCGATGCGCCCATCTACGTAGCCATTACCATGCGCTCCGACTTCATTGGCGACTGCGCACAGTTCCCCGAGCTTACACGGAAAATAAACGACAGCCATTACCTCATACCACAACTAACCCGCGAGCAGAAACGATTCGCCATCGAAGGACCTGTGGCCGTAGGCGGCGCGCGTATTGCCCCACGCCTCGTACAGCAACTGCTCAACGACCTCGGAGATAACCCCGACCAGCTACCGATTCTCCAACATGCCCTGATGCGCACCTGGAGCTACTGGTCCGCATACCGCGACTACACCGAAGAACCCGTAGACCTCAAACACTACGAAGCAATCGGTACAATGTCAGAAGCATTGTCGCAGCATGCCAACGAAGCCTACGACGAACTCTCCGAAGAACAGAAAGCAATCTGCGAAGTACTCTTCAAAGCCATCACCGAAAAACGTGGCGAAAACTTCGGTATCCGTAGGCCTACACGCCTCAACGAAATCGCCGCCATTGCCAACGTAACCGAAAAAGATGTAATAGCCGTACTCGATAAATTCCGTGAACCCGGCCGCTCACTGCTCACGCCTGCCTATGGCACCGTAACCAACAGCAAGTCGATGGTCGACATCTCACACGAAAGCCTCATGCGGATATGGGTACGGTTAAAAAACTGGGTAGACGACGAAGCCGAAGCCGTACAAATGTATACGCGCCTCGCCGAAGCCGCCAACATGTACCAGGTAGGCAAAGCTGGCCTCTGGAGACCACCCGATCTACAGCTAGCCCTGAACTGGCAGGCAAAACATAAACCATCACTCGTATGGGGGCAACGCTACCACCCCGCGTTCGAGCGCACGCTCGTATTCCTCGAATACTCCAAAAAAGAATGGGAAACCGAGCAGCGCATAAAAGAACTCGAACAGAAGCGTAAGCTCCAGCGTGCGCGCCGCTTTGCGTTGATCCTGGGTACAGCAACAATCGTATCCATCATCTTCCTCGTATTCGCCTTCTACCAAAGAGCTGAAGCCGATAAACAACGTCAGGCTGCCGTAGTAAACCTCAACCGGGCCGATAGCCTCCGCGTCATATCGGAATCGGCGCGCGTCGCCGCCGTAAAAGCGAAAGAAGAAGCCGAATCCGCTCAAAAGGCCGAAGCAGAACAACGCCTCCTCGCCGAAAAAGCCGAAAAAGAAGCCATTCAGAATGCCGAGCTCGCCCGGCAAAACGCCATACAGGCCCGCAACAACGCCGAAGAAGCCCGGCGCAATGCCACCATTGCCCAGGAAAACGAAAAAGAAGCCAAAGAACAAAAAGTACTCGCCGACAGAAATGCCGCCGAAGCATTGCGCCAGCGATACATCGCGCAGGCTAAAGCCATGGCAGTGAAATCCAAAGAGCTGAACGACCGCGAACAGGAAGGACTCATTGCACAGCAGGCCTACAAATTCAACGCCGAGCACCAGGGCTACATCTATGACAACGACATCTACAACGGACTGTATGCCGCGTTGAAAAAATACGATCACCCGCTCACCAAAAGCCTCGAAGCACACGAACGCGGCGCAGCACGCGCACTCGTAACACGCGTAACCGCCAACCAGATCTTCTCCGGTGGAAGCGACGGACGCATCATACGATGGACAGAACAGGCAAACCAGTGGCGATCCGAAATACTCGTAAACCGTAACGACTACCAGTACTACACCATTGACGTAAGCCCCAACGGAAACCTGCTCGTCGCTGCCGGACTCAACTCCAACAGCGAAACCAAAAACTACGTCGAACTGTACAACCTAAACGCCATGGGCGAAGCCCCAAAACGTATAACAGGTTACCGCTACGCCATCGAGAACATAACGTTCACCCACGACAACGCCGGCTTCTACGCCCGCGACAACTCCGGTAAGAGCATCAAATACGCAGACCTGACAACCGCCAAAGAAGTCATAAACTCCACCGTAAAAATCAACGCAATCGCCCTCAGCCCCGACGGCCAGTACATTGCCGGTGCCGGCGAAGACGGAAGCCTATACCTCTGGGACATACGCAACAACTACGCGCCACGCCAGATCAAAGACCTCGGCCAACACCTCAGCGCCGTAACCTTTGCTCCCGAAGGACGACGCATCATCATCGGCGACGCCCGCGGCATCATCAAAATCTATGACCTCCAGGCCAACATGGTCGTACGCACACTATCCGGCCACACCTCCGGCATTGGCGAAATACGCTTCAACCACGCCGGCAACTTCATGGCCTCCGCCAGTAAAGACAAAACCGTCCGCCTCTGGAACATGAACCGCCTTCAGGAACAACCCATCGTGCTCAGCGACCACCGCGACTGGGTATGGAGCGCAACCTTCAGCCCCGACGACGAACAACTACTGGCCAGCGTACACAGCGCCACCGAAACCGTAAAAGGCACAGAACACACCATACGCGCATGGCCAACGCAAATACCCGTAATGGCCAACATCCTTTGCGGAAACATAAACCGAAACATCAGCAAAGACGAATGGGAAATCTTCGTAGGCGATGACCTCCCCTACGAGTCTACCTGCTCCGGCCTGCCACCAAATAACAAATAGCCTATACGGATAGAACTTTACTTCCCACATGCACCAACACACCTGCCCCAGGACTAAAGTTCTATCCCTATAACCACAAGCTAACAAAAGCGCGTAGCGCTCACCGCTATCGCTCTCGCATTGCACCCGCCATAGCTGTCTCAGCGACGGCGGGCTCGCACTCACACTGATTCCCCGCGCTCACACCGATTTATGGTCAATTTTTACTGCATGAAAAAAACTCTACTGCTGCTCGCTGTCCTGTCTATCGCCGGCATAGCCAAAGCGCAGCTCACCTCGTGTGCACAAACACTACGCCTCGCCCGCTCTACGTACGAACAGGGACGCCTCCACGAAGTACCCGAACTACTGGAACGTTGTATTGAAAACGGCTTCTCCGGACAAGAAAAAGTAGAAGCATACAAACTCCTCTGTCTGGCATACATCTACCTCGAAGAACCCGAAAAGGCAGACCAGGCAATGCTGGATTTGTTGCGTACCGACCACTACTTCCAGATAAACCAGTCAACCGACCCCGCAGAGTTCGTAGCACTCTATAAAACATTCCGCACCGCCCCCATATACCGCATCGGCGGTAAACTCGGCGCGAACGCCAGCCAGCCTAACGTAGTAAGCTTCGTACCCGCAAACGACGGTACAAGCAAATACAGCTATGGCATCGGCTTCCAGGCAGCCATCACCGCAGATATCCCGCTCAACGACAAGCTTACCCTCAACCCCGAGCTCGCCTTCATACTCAAAAACTTTGACTACGAGAACACCGCAACCTATACCGAACAGATCTCGCAACAACCGCGAAAATTCACAACAACCGGCAAAGAACGACAAGCATGGGTATCACTGCCCGTTATGATGCAGTACCGCATCATGAAAAACAGATTCAATCCCTACATAGCAGCCGGCCTTTCAGCCGACTACCTGATAAACTGTAGCAACGAATTCCGCCGCACAAAAGAACAGGCAGCATCACTCGAACAAACATCAATAGACATCGCACTCGAACGCAAAAAGTTTAACGCCAGCCTCATGCTAGCCGCCGGTGCCAAACTAAACGTAAGCGGTGGCTTCTTCCTCACTGAGATACGATACAGCTATGGCCTTACCAACGTAAACGGCAAAGAGAACGTGTATTCACTCTTCGACAAAACATTCCCGACCAGCGGTTACGTAGACGGCATCTTTAAAGTAAACTCACTTAGCGTAACCGTGGGCTACGTATACAACATCTTCCATCCCAAAAAATTGAAGAAATAAGAAGCATGAAAAAGATTCTGACAATCAGTTTATGCGCGATGGCCATCTCGGGATGCTCAAACCTCGAAGATGCCAAATTAACATCCAGAAGCACCTTCATGCACTTCTACGAAGGCGCAAACAGCTTTAACAACAGCGCCGCCGCCATCACCGATGACGGCTACGTACTCGCCGGAACCGTAAACATTACCGGCGATTCAACATCAACCAGCATCGTCGTCATCAAAACCGACCGAATGGGCAAAAAACTCTGGCAAACCGTTGTCACCGGCGGCTCCGCAAGCAACATTCTGGTAGTTAACAACGGTTACATCGTAATCGGCGACAGTATTCAATACAATCCCAACTCTGGAACCATTTCAGAGCTTGAGAACGACGCTTCCCGGCTTATACACTTCGACATGAACGGAAACGTAACCAAAGACGTATCGTATCACCGCAAAGTCAGCAATCAGCAGATAGATTACCACGGCGACGCACTCACAACCGACGCTAACGGCAACATCATAACCCTGGGAACCTACCGCGCTCCCGGCGGCTACGAATATTCCTACATCGCCGCGCTGAACGCTTCCTTCGATACCCTCTGGGCCCGCAACTACAACTACATCCAGCGCGATTACATAAACGCCAAAACCGTGCATTACAACGCTGGCAAAGTATTGTGGAGCTCAAGCGTATCCTCAATCGTCGGAAACTTCAACCGCTCCTACCTCACCGTACCCGTAATCCCCGAAAACTCGTCGTTCGTAAACAGCGACTACTTCGGCCAGTATACCGAACAACGTTTGCTCGTAAAAGACATGCAGCGATCCACTGCCTCAGGCTACGGCGCCATCGGCGTATACGCCCAGGCAGACGGTTCCCGAAGCAACGTATTCTTTATACGCATCGATAACAACGGCAACTTCATCAAAGAAACCGCCCGCTACTACGACGGCGTCAACTCCGAAAACAACCAACCCGTCACCGACCCTTCCCTGTCCGAAAGCGAAGACACCGGCGAAGCCATTGCCGCAACCAGCGACGGCGGTTACATACTCGCCGGAACAATAGAAACAACACCCCGCCGCGGAAACGGCGGCAAAGACATCTGGCTGATCCGCATCGACGCCTTTGGCAACCCAATGTGGAATAGCATACTCGGTGGACCAACCAATGAAACAGTAGCATCCATCCGCGAAACCAGCGACGGCGGCTTCCTCATCAGTGGAACATTACAGGATGGTAACGCTCAAACCGGCGGTCTGTCTTCGATGTTCCTCATCAAAACCGATAGCCAAGGCAAACTTACAAACTAGATCCCCTATCCTTTCAACATAGTCTATATGCAAAGAGCTTTACGAACGTTAATCGTACTCCTGCTGGCAAACCTTACGGCAATCAATCTCTTCGGAGAAACACCGTATGTACAGCCCGTTATATCGTCGTCGGCCATCGTCAATAATACCGCCGGCAACCGTTTTACACTTTCACTCGTTACCGACCAGGCCGCGACAGCCTATTACGTCGTCAGCACCTCCGCGGCCACGCCCAGCGCGGCGGACATTCGTGCCGGTAACATCAGCGCCGGCGCACCGGCGGCCATCAGCGGAAGCTTCGGTACCGCAGCGTCTCCCTCAAGTTCCAACACCATCATCACCGGCCTTACCGCTGGAACGACGTACTATGTCTACTTCATTGTTGAAAATGCCGGCAATGAACAGTCCGGCGTAGTCTCGCAAACGGCTACTGCTACCGACACAACCCTGCCGACCTACAACAGCGCATCCATCCTAAACGTAACCACTTCGCAGTTCGATTACCGCGTAAACATCAGCGAAAACGTAACTGTATACTACGTACTGACTACGAGCAATACAGCACCGTCAGCAGCACAAATAAAAGCAGGCAACAACCAGAGCAATGCCCCGGCAATACAGAGCGGAAACTTCACGGCAGCAGCGACAACCAATACCACACAACCCATAACAGCGCTTAGCCCGAACACCACCTACTATGTGTACTCGGTAGCCGTAGACCCCTCGAACAACACCTCAGCAGTAAATGCGCAAAACGCAACCACCGCCTCCGATACCACACCGCCCGTCTATACCTCGTCGGGCATCATGAACATCACCGAAAACAGCTTTGATTATCGAACGGTTATCGACGAAGACGGCACTATATACTACGTCGTCACCACATCGGCAACACCACCTACAGGCTCACAGATACTGGCCGGCAACGACAACACCGGTAGCCCTGCGTTAAGATCCGGTAACTACGCCGCCACAGCCAATATCAACGTCACCACCAACATCACCGGCCTGACTGCCGCCACAACATACTACGTTTACTCGATAGCACGCGATGCGTCAAACAACACATCGCCCGTCAGCGCTGCTAACGCAACCACCACTGCCGATACAACACCGCCCACGTACACATCATCAACCACACTAAACGTAACCACCAACACGCTTGACTACCGGGTGCGTGTAAACGAAAATGCTACCGTATTCTATGTTATAACCACATCCAACACCGCACCCACACAGGCACAGGTGCTGGCCGGCAACGACAACACCGGTAGTCCCGCGTTTCAGTCAGGCTCTTTCGCGGCCACGGCCAATACAGACGCAACAGCCAACATCACAGGTCTCGCTCCGAGCACCACATATTATATCTATTCCGTAGCACGCGATGCCGCAAATAACACCTCGACCGTAGATACCGAGACGGTAACTACAACGGCCGACACAACACCACCGTCGTACCTTGCGTCGACCACACTGAACGTAAGTACAACCGACCTGGATTACCAGGTGCGAATAAACGAAGCTTCGACCGTTTACTACGTAGTAACCACATCCAACACGACCCCCACACAGGCACAAATCATTGCCGGTAACAATAACCTGGGCAACCCGGCACTTGCGTCGGGCAATTTTCCTGTTACCGCCAATACGAACACAACGGTTACAATATCCGGGCTTACCGCCGGTACAACATATTACATTTACTCCGTAGCACGCGACGCCGCGAATAACACCTCGACGGTAGATACCGAAACAGCAACCACGCTCTGCAGCGCTTCGAATGTTACTGCCGCAACCACCGGTGATGCCGCCACAACGGCTACGCTCAACTGGACGAACCCAGGCTGCTTCGACCAGGTACTTGTGGTGGCCCGCCTCACCAACCCTGTAACTGCCGCACCGTCCGGCGATGGGTCGGGATATACCGCCAATGCCGCCTTCGGAACAGGAACAGCCCTGACTGCCGGCCAGTATGCCGTTTACAAAGGCACCGGAACCACCGTAACCGTAACCGGCCTTACCGACGGGAACGTATACCACTTCACCATCTTCACCCGTAAAGGCACAAGCTGGTCGGCCGGTGTAACCTTACAGACCGCTGCGGGTGCTCCAAGGGTGACGGCGTTCTCTCCTGCCGACAACAGTACGGGCATCAGCACCGACCAGGTTTTTACCATCACCTTCAACGAGAATGTAGTCATCTCTACAACAGGAGCAGCCAACCCCGCCGAACGAATCGTATTCGATCGCTTCGGTACTACGGGCGACCTGGTCGTACAGCGAAATAACGCCGGGCCTGATGGCACGATCAGCGTGACCGGCAACGTAGCGACCATCACACTCTCCACGGAACTCGACATCAACACCGCGTACGATATCATTATCGGTAATCGCGTGTTCCGCGATGCATCGTCAAACCACTACGCGGGTACAACAACCGGTAACTGGAATTTTACGACAACAAGTGTAGGAACGACTATCACGGCACCAACCATCGGTGCGTGTACCGGGCAGTACTCCTCCCTCGGCAATATTGTTGTTACCGAAGGAAACGATAACAATTTCCAGGGCACCGACGACGGCACCTTTACCCTCGTGTTATCGTTTAATCAGCCAGGCTACATTTTTAACCCCAGCACTACCGGCGTTACGGCATCGGTAATTGCAAACGGCGACTTACAATCCATTACCGTAACCTCGGTTACATTTTCTCAGGCCACCTTCACCCTGAAGTTCAAGGATGTCGGCGACGATAGCCAGGCCCGTAACGACCATGATGCCTTTACGATATCCGGCCTTAAAGTAACCACCGATGGTTCCGGTACACCACCGGCATCTATCGTACTCGGTGCGGCAACCAACCTTACGATACAAGGTGTATCCAAAGGCACTACGGCCCTGGCAACCATTACCGCAGGAACCGTACCGCCAGCGCCCACAGCAACCTGGACGGCCAACAAAAGCACCTATTGCGAAGGAACAAACCTGGGCGCCGTAACGATAACGGCTTCCGGTGGCACAGCTTATAACTGGTACAGCGATGCCGCACTCACAACACTATTGTTCAGCAATCAGACCAGCCGCACAGCAAGCCAGCTTTTTGGTGCCACACCCGGTAACGGCACCTTTACACGGTACGTCACCAACGTGAACGGCTGCGAAAGCGCACCGGTGGCTGTAACGCTTACAATCACACCTAACCCCGTGGCCGAAGCCGGCACGGTAGCCGCGGTATGCCCGCAAGCACAGGTTGAACTCGGTGGTGCACCTACTGCCACCGGCGGCGGCGGCAGCTATACGTACGCCTGGACTGACGGCAGCTCCTATTCGTCTACCGTTGCCAACCCCGTATTCAACACCGCCGCCAGTACGCCTGCGGCAGATGTAAACACGGTTTACACCGTAACCGTAACCGATGTAAACGGCTGTACGGCCACCGATAACGTGACGGTTACTGTAAAAGGATCTTCCGAAGCTGTAATCTTCACCGAACCCAATACGTTCTTCTATACAACCAACAACAACCCTGTAAACCTCAAAGGCTCACCCACAGGCGGTACCTTCAGCGGCGTTGGTGTGATTCCTTACAACGGCACCTACCAGTTCGACCCCGAAGTAGCAGGCATCGGTTCATGGCCCGTAACATACACCACCACACTCGCCAACGGCTGTACAAAAACAATATCGCAGAACTTCGACGTAAGCGCTCCATTCGAAGTATTCGCAGGCCTTGGAACACAATACTGTAACAACGAAGGCACAGTAAACCTCACACTCGCACCGGCAATGGTTGCCCAGATCCTGAACTACATCGACACCTGGAATAACCAGTACGTACCGATGTATGGTTACTCACCGCTGAAAGCAAGCTTTAAAGGCATCGTACGCAACACCTACTCGGCACCATCACCCTACGGCTTTGGCAACAACAACAGCGTCGTTAAGCATCCCTCAAACGCTACCTATACATCCGGTGGTCAGACACTAGACCGCTACCAGTTAAACCCGGGCGCATTCACAACCGACAATGCCTATCCAGGCTGCACAACCTGCAGCTATGCTACCGTAGCCATCTTCCTCGAATTCGATAACCCACTGTTCACCTATCCGTATAACATCCCGGTTGGCACAGATCAGGGCTCCACGTTCAACACCGGCACCTCGGCGGCATTCTCTTATACATCGCAGTATGTAGCCATCAACCCCGTACCGGTCGTATTCTTCAGTGGCCTGAAATCAGGACTTGTAAACGATGCTGAATTCTGTAACACCAACGTAAACTACAACCTTACCGGTAACAAAGTCGGAGGTCTGTTCGAGATCAGCTCAAACGGCTCAGTATTCGATGACGACATCAACGACGGTATCCTGAACACCACCGCCGGCAACGCTCAGTTTAATCCGCTCGAGGCCTTCGGCAGCGCTGCCGGAATGGTAACCCGACATGTACGATACTCCGTAGACCCCGGTACCGATGGCTCCACCGGTCAGGGATGCATCGGTCGATCCACACAAACCGTACGCGTATATCCATCATCACCCATAAGCTTCGCTGCCAGCGTAGACCCGAACAACAAAGAATATTGCTACGAAGCACCCGGTAGAACAATTCTCACCAGCCAGTCCAACAACGTAACGTTTACTGGCTTCGGCATCGCCGACAACGGAAACAGCTCTGCACAGTTCATACCACAGGTAGCATTCGACCAGAAAGATCCTGCGGCAACAACATCTCAAAACGTTACCATCAGCGCAACCTATACCAACAACATCGGTTGCCAGAGCACCATAACACGCAATTACATCATATTCCCGAAACCGCAGTCTACCTATACCATAACAAGAAGTGGCTCACCCGTAAGCCAGAACTTCTGTTACAACGAAACCGCGGTAAGCCTCAACGGCAACCAGCCAAGCAACAGCACACAGAAATACACCATAGACTACATCAGCAGTCTCGGCCATGTTGAAAACGTAACAGGCAACACACTGAGCTTCGAACCCAAAGCATACTTCGACAAAGCCGTAACCTATGGTAACAGCAACGTAGGCGATGCCCAGTTCAATATATCGTATATCGTTACAGACCAGATCGGCTGTACCGCCTCCACATCAAAAATCCTCACCGTATCGCCACTGGCCGAAATCATCATCAGCGGCATCAACGACGGTGCTAACTTCTGCTCAAACACAACACCGTTCGGCATAACATTCGCCCCTTCCGGAGGTGAACTAACCGTCGATGGCGTAACGTCCACCAACAAACTCGACGCCAACAACACACTGTCGTCAATAAACATCCCTATAGGAACAAACCGCGAAATCGTATACCTATACCGCTCAGGGCTCTCACAATGCGTGAACACAAAAACGTATTATGTAAGCAACATTCCCGCACCGGACGCAAAATTCTCTACGGTACCCACCTGCGACCGCGACGAAGTAACATTCGCCGCATTGCCCGACGCCAACAGCTACACATGGAAATGGGTACTCGGCGACAGCATCCGGTCCGGTACAGACAAACAGACCATCAAACACATCTTCCCGGGGCTGCTCGGAGCAACACAAACATCATACACCATCAAACTGGTAAGCCAGAACGCACCGTCGGCACCTATCGTTTGCCGCGACAGTGCCGAAGCCGTACAGGTAATCGGCGCATATCCCAAAGCAGACTTTAACTACGCCAACCTCTGCCACGACGACTTCACCAAATTCACCATAACCTCAGACATTCCGATCGCTACCGCAGAATGGAATTTCGGCGATTCATTCGCACTTGCCAACAACCCGCTCAACACAAACGTACCCGCCGGAACACACGGCGGCCGTACAGGCGGTAAATTCGGCTCCCCCGAACACCGGTTCTCCTTTACCAACGGCGTCGCGAATAGATACCAGACACGCCTCATCGCCCGAACAGCCGCCGCCGTTGGCGCTTGCCGCGATACCGTAACACGCCAGGTAGCCATACTCGAGAAATTAACCCCTACCCCGGCCAATCCGTACCTCATGTCCGACTACACAAACATCGAAGGACTCTGGCTTGAAGAAGACCGCGGCGATTCATCAACCTGGACATTCGACCTACCTACCGGAAAAAGCATCATAACAAACACGGTAGGACAGACATGGATTACCAACAACACCGGCAAGTACAAAGCAAAAGACAACTCCTATGTAAACAGCCCCTGCTTCAACCTGTCCGCGTTCACCAAACCCGTATTCTCATTACAATACTTTAACAACACTGACCTCAATAAAGACGGCGCCGTATTGCAGTACTCGCTCGACGGTGGTGCAACGTGGTTAGTACTGGGCAACACATCATCGGGATTGGATTGGTACAACGAACAGGCCGTATCCGCGGCGCCCGGCGGCCAGAACCAACTGGGCTGGTCAGGTCGCTCACAAACCGCCTGGAAAACCGGCAAGAACTCACTCGATGGGCTCAACGTAACCAATGTCCGCTTCCGCATAGCATTCGCCAGCGACGAACGCGACCAGTACGAAGGCTTTGCCTTCAACAACGTACGCATCGAAGAACGTAACCGCATCATGCTCATCGAGCACTTCACCAACGTAGTAGCGGAAGCCACAAACAACAACGTAACCAGCAAAACAAACTTCAACACAGCACCCGAACTCAGCAACGAAACCGTGCGCCTGCAGTACCACACCAGCTTCCCTGGCCCTGACCCCGTAAACATCACCGCGCCGGCAGACCACAATGCACGCACAGCCTACTACGGCATCGCCTCCGAAAACGTACCCGCAGGATATATCGACGGCGCGCGAAACACCGTAGTATCCGAAATGAGCTTCAAAACAAACTGGTATAAAGACGCAACAAACAAACGAAGCCTCAGTGCATCGCCCTTCACCATACAAATCGAAACACTACCCGCCGGTGAAAGCGAAATCAAAGTACACGTCATAACACAACGCACCGACGTTGTCACAAATCAAAAACTTGTACTCCACATCGCCCTCATCGAAAAGAGTGTAGACGGCAACAACCAGTTCGTCGTACGCAAAATGTTACCTAGCGCCGCCGGTACCCCCCTGGTTACCACCGGCACGACCTTCGAAGTCACATACACCTGGCCCGTCAATTACTTCACCAACCTGTCGCAGTTGGCTGCCGTAGCCTTCATACAGGACGAAACCACACGCGAAGTACTCCAGGCCGGCATCCTCGCCAATCCCGATCCTGCCACCATACCGTCAATCATAACCGGTATCGAAACAGCATTCGGTGCACAGGTCAACTTCTTCCCCAACCCGGCAAACCACACCCTTAACATTGAACTATCCGAGAAGGCACAGCAGGATGTAACCATAACCCTCGTCGACGCCTTCGGACGCGAGGCCATCACAACCGCTATCCCAAAAGGCCGGAACGCAACCACACTAACCACCACCCCACTGGCCGCAGGCGTATATATTGTACAGTTGAAAACCTCCAAAGGCATCCTGCGTCGTAAAATTATTGTGGCCCACGAATAATAAAGTTCGCCCCCCACAGTTACAGAATATAACAAAAGCCGGCCCGCACAACCCAATGCAGCCGGCTTTCGTTATACTTATCCAAAACCACACACTTTTTGCCCATACCCCACTCATCGCTCTCGCTCCTCACATTGCACCCGCCATAGCTTCAGCGACGGCGGACTCACACTGATTTATCTCACACCCCATACCCACTCCCCACACATCGCTCCTCACACTCGCGATGATTTATCTCGCACTCGCGATGATTTTTCCCTATTTTTAGCACACAAAACAACACGCAAAACGTCCGATGGAAATATTCCTCGAGCCGAAGACCTGGCTGGCACTGCTTACCCTTACTTTCTTTGAAGTCGTACTCGGCATTGATAACATCATATTCATTTCCATTGTATCCAATCGCCTCCCGGTAGAGATCCGGGCCAAAACCCGAAACATGGGCCTCGTCCTCGCCATGGGCGTCCGTATCCTGCTGCTACTCACCATAACCTGGGTAATGAAATTTACCCAGCCGCTGTTCACCATCCCCAGTTACCTCCTGTTCCAGGAAGAAGGACTCGCCATCAGCGGCCGCGACCTCATCCTCATATTCGGTGGTCTGTTCCTCATTGCCAAAAGTACACGTGAGATCAACCACGAAATGGAAGGCGAAGAAGAAGCCCTCGACGTTGGCGGCAGCAAAGTAAACGTAAGCAGCGTCATCGTTCAGATCGTATTGCTCGACATCATCTTCTCGTTCGACTCAATCCTCACCGCCGTAGGCCTCACCGAACACGTCATCGTCATGATTATCGCCGTCGTACTCTCAATCGGTATCATGATAATATTTTCCGGCCGCATCAGCGACTTCATACACAAACACCCCTCCATGGAAGTGCTCGCCCTGGGATTCCTGATCCTCATCGGGTTCATGCTCTTCCTCGAAGGCCTACACAAAGACATTCCCAAAGGATATATCTATTTCGCCGTTGTGTTCTCACTCATGATCGAGATGGTGAACATCCGTATCCGCGGCAAACGCAAAAAAGCTAAAGAAGAATTTCATGAGTAACACCGAACACCTGAGCTATCCCATCGGCCGCTTTAAACCACAAGCAACCTATACCGCCGACGACCGCAACCTGTGTATCCAACGAATCGCAGCATTGCCGCAAAAACTCGAAGAGCTCGTAAAAACATTAACCCCTGCGCAACTCGATACAGCCTATCGCGAGGGCGGATGGACCGCCCGCCAGGTAATACATCACATCCCCGATAGCCACATGAACGCGTACATCCGTTGCAAGTGGACCATTACAGAAGCCACACCAACCATCAAAGCCTACGACGAAAAAGCATGGGCCGAAACACCCGAAGTAGCCCTGGACCCAACCATGTCCGTAAACCTCCTGAAAGCACTCCATATTCGCTGGGCAGCACTATTCGCAAATCTCTCCGAAGCCGACTTCTCCCGCCAGTTCTACCACCCCGACTCCAAAAAACATGTCCCCCTCGCACAGGCACTCGCCTCCTACGCGTGGCATGGCGAACACCACCTCGCCCACCTGAAAATCATCGCCGCTCTTGGCGCAAGCCTTTAGTTACACATAACGGAAAGTCTACAACTGCCCGTCCTACCAACAAGAGTCCAAAAGCTCACCACTTCTCCTCCGCTCTCACATCGCACTCGCCGTAGCTGCTTCAGCGAAGGCGGGCTTCGCCCTCACCCTGATTTATCCGTCCTCACCCCGATTCTATGTATACGCCTCCACGCTTCCTCTTCAACGCCCACCTCGAAACAATATTCCCTGCCCTGTTCCGCAAGGTAACCCTCACCACACCCTACACCCGTGAGCGCATCACCACACCCGACAACGACTTCCTCGACCTCGACTGGCTAACCCAGGGCGCCAAAGACCTCGTCATCATCTCCCATGGCCTCGAAGGCGACTCACATCGCCCATACATCAAAGGCATGGCCGCCGCCGTGGTCACACAGGGCTTCGACGTACTCGCCTGGAACTACCGCGGATGTAGCGAAGAAATGAACCGCCAGCTCCGCTTCTACCACAGCGGCGCCACCGATGATTTCGACCTCGTAATCCGACACGCCGCATCAAAAAACAACTACCAAAATATCTACCTCATAGGCTTTAGCCTCGGTGGAAACATCACCCTCAAATACCTCGGCGAGCAAAAACCTCACCCCGCCATCCGCAAAGCCGTAGCCATCTCCGTGCCCCTTGATCTCCACACCAGCTGCACCAAAATCTCACGTCCAGGTAATCGCATCTATGCCACGCGTTTCCTCAAAAGCCTCCGCAGCAAAATCATCCGTAAAAGCATCACCCACCCCGAACTCGACACCAAAGGCATCGAGAAAATCAATACCATCCAGGCCTTCGACGACCGCTACACCGCACCCCTCCACGGCTTCCCCGACGCCGCTACCTACTACCGCCAGTGCAGCTCCCTGTACTTCCTCAACGGTATCACCACCCCCACACTCATCCTAAACGCCCTCAACGACCCCTTCCTAAGCCCCGAGTGCTACCCCACCACCCAACTCCAGCACCATTCCTCCATAACCCTCGAAACTCCCTCACGCGGCGGTCATGTCGGCTTCGCCCAATTCCCCTTCTCCCAACCCTACTTCTCCGAACTTCGCACCATCCAATTCCTAAAATGACAAGTCTTCAGACTGAAAAGAAAGAATAGCCCAAAAATCACTACTGCCCTTATCAACGGCAACGGTTACGCCTCATCGCTTCTCGCCCTCACATCGCCCCCCCTCGCCCACCAAAGCTTTAGCGACGGCGGGCTCGCGCTGATTTATAAAATCCTGTTACATTTACCTTTATTAACCCAACCTCATGATCGAGCGCTATACCCTTACGGTTCCTCCAAACAAACTCGCGGAGCGTTTCGCTATACAACTGCCTGAATCGCACACACCGCGCTACAATGCCGGACCCGCACAGTTGTTACCCGTAATAACCTCCACGGCACCACAGGGTATATCCATATTCTACTGGGGTACATCGCCCGAATGGGCCAAGAACAAAGCGCTCAGCGAACGCATCATCAACGCAAGAGTCGAGACCATTCGCGAAAAACCAAACATGCAGAAAACGCTGATGAAAAGCCGCTGCATCATTCCAGCAGACAGCTTCTACGCCTGGCGGAAAGCTGGTAAGAAAACGCAGATACCATACCGTTTCGTAACCACCAACCAGGACATATTCTCCTTTGCCGGACTCTGGGAAGAATTTGAAGACACCGACGGAAACTCGTTCCACACCTTCGCCATCATCACCGTACCAGCCAACCCCATCGTCGCCTCCGTACACGATCGCATGCCTGCAATACTCTCCAAACAAACCGAAGCCCTCTGGCTCAACCCCAACGCCTCCGCCGACGACCTCATCAACACCCTCGAAGCCTACCCTGAAAACAAAATGAACCTCTACACCATCTCACCCCGTATTAGCGATCTCCGCATAGATGTCCCTTCCCTCATCTCCCCCGCTCCAGCCTCAGACCAGTTCGGTAACCTAACCCTCTTCGACTAATCCCCTCCGCCCGCGCACTCGTCTCTCACCCGCCATAGCTTCAGCGACGGCAGGCTCACGCTCATCACCTACACAAAAAAAAACGGCTGCATGTCCTCACACGCAGCCGCATTATGTATTTCATCTCCTCGCCCTCACTCTTACTCTCCACGCTCACCCTGATTGCTAGAATCCATCGCCATCATCCTCTTCCTTCTTCTTATCCTCCTCCTCATCCGCTGGAGCGTCCTCTTTCTTCTTCTTAGGCTTCTTCTCTTTCTTTTTCTTTTTCGTACCCTTTATCTCCGTAGCGCTGGTCTCTACATCAAACTCTGTCTTGGTAGCCTCGCCTTTCTTACGGAATAATCCTTTCTTCTTAACCTCTTCTTTTTGTTCTACAGGAGGCTTTAGTTGTTCGTCTTCGTTAATATAATCGAACTCTTCCTTAGGTGGTCCTTGCAATTCGGTCGAATCGGCTTCCTCCTTTTTCTTCTTCTTTTTACCACCGAACAGGCGCTTGAAGAAACCTTTCTTCTCCTTCACTTCCTCGCCCTTCTGGTTCTGTTGGTGTTTAGCCAGGGCCACATCAGGCAGTATGAGGTAATTGCGCAGGTACCACATGTAGTTGTCTTGTTCTACATTGAACGTAACCTGAGTAACATAGTAGCGCGGTGTTTTAGCAACGTACTTACCAGACGCCGGATCATAGATCAGGCTGTCGGGAGCATCGTATTTAAGCACACGTACCTCTTTATCCTTCGATATCATGTACACGCTATCATCCTCAACCTGTGCGGTATCTTGCGGTACATCAACAATGTAAATGCTGTCAACAACCGAGCGGGCTGCCATGTCGAGTTCCGCTCCGGGCACCACGCCATCTTCACCCAGTTCGCCTTCTTTGTCAAGTTGCATCGAATCCGGCAACGTAACGTACACCGGTTTCATCTCCACCGTTTGCATGCTGCGAATCTTCTTCCGGTACGATACCGGCTCGGCTATCAGGTACTTCGTTTTGCTCGCGGTATAGACTTTTGGAGTCGAATCCTCCTGAAAATAACTGAACTTCTTGCGCAGGACGTCCTTATCGTAAATAAAGGCACTTTGATACGCAGGGCATATCACACGCTGAGTACAAGCGCCCGTTACAAGTGTTAGAATAAGTAAGACAAAAAATGCCCTTGCCATGAATAGGGTAAATCAAGCAAAAATAAAGATTTTTAACCTCAGTATTTCAATACAGGAGGGTTTTATAACCACTTCAACGGTTATTCCATACCCTCTAACGCCAAACGATCCTTTTTCGTCAGTCCCGCAACAACTAAATTATACGATTGTTCGATCCACGACCGTATCAGCTTGTCAGGAATCGTGCCATCTACCAGTACCGTTACCCAGTGTTTTTTGTTCATATGATAGCCCGGCTGAACCGCCGCATACCGTTCCCGTAGCTCAACACCTTCTTCCGGCGACACTTTCAGGTTAATACTACCGAAATCGTCAATACCGGCAAGAGTAAACATCTTCCCATTACCTTAAAAACAACTGTCTCGTCGCCAAAAGGAAACTCCTCTGTAACGCCTTTGAGATTCAGGCAGATAGACCGGTAAGCCTCGATGTTCACCGTTATAAACGCGGTTTTATCACCAGTTTAAAAATCAGGTACAATACCCCCAGCAGGAAGACGGCGATCGAGAACTTATTGATCCCGTGCATCATCTTCAGGTTGATATTGCTGGGGCGTGAAGGATCTTTCCGTCTAAAAAAATAGCCTCCCAAATCGCCCATCCGGAAGAATCCCCGAATTCCAGACGACTTCTTTTCTGTATTGATATTCCCGGGTTGGGATTTGTTGTTCTCCGTTTGCATAGTACTACTCGTTTTACGTCTATCCCCTTCGTTTTATTCAGCCGGAACCAGCTCCGCTTCCGGTTCTATCCAGTCGCCATGCTCGCGAATCAGGTTCACCAGCTCATCCACTGCCTGCGCCGTAGGCACATTGCGGCGAACGACCTCCTTGCCTTTGTAAAGCGTGATCCGTCCCGGACCAGAACCTACATAGCCATAATCAGCATCGGCCATCTCTCCCGGACCGTTTACAATACAGCCCATAATACCGATCTTAACCCCCTTCAGGTGGCTCGTACGTTGACGAATGCTCGCCGTGGTCTCCTGCAAATCAAACAACGTACGGCCGCATGACGGACAGGATATATACTCCGTCTTCGAAATACGCGTACGCGTAGCCTGCAAAATATTGAAGGCCGTCTGGTTGATCATCTTATCAGGCGCACACGACGGCGCGCTGATAAATACGCCATCGCCAAGCCCATCAACCAGCAAACCACCAAGATCCGTTGCAGCGTATAGCTGCAACTCATCCGTACTGATATCCGAATACATACGACCGATAATCACCGGCACATCACAACCGCGATCCATCAGTTCCACGAAGATCCGGCGCTGCTCAGCCATACCGTGAGCATTATCCGTATCCAACATCAGCACCGCCGTCTTATCTCCTGAGAGACGCGCAAGCAGGGCATCGTCAACATCACTTAGTATCGTATGTATAAAATTGATCTTATCCGAAAGCTCAATCCCACCGGCCACATACTGCGGCGCACGCAGGAAGGGATATGAACGGTCCTTGTGCTTCTGCGACAACCAGGTGGCATGATGATAAATAAGCCCCAGCGTACCGGGAATCTCGAAATCAATCGTGGTATT
>Ga0065165_1001383_pt1 | contig 26627 bp, 28 predicted proteins | sample AraplaMF_Cvi_mMF_FD_63813 | JGI IMG/M metagenome (GOLD analysis project Ga0065165, IMG submission 63813) | Arabidopsis root microbial communities from the University of North Carolina, USA - plate scrape MF_Cvi_mMF (version 2) (version 3) | ecosystem: Host-associated > Plants > Roots >... | reverse complement strand
GTGTGCTCGCCGAACATGCTGTTGAGCTGCGGCATGGCGGGATGCTCGTCAGGCAGCACCTGGGCGCCGAGCTGGTTGACGGTCTGCTTCACCTGTTCGGTTGTGAGCTTCATGAGCTGCTCCGTTCTGACGTATCAGGGTTTCATTGAATTGAACCAGCGCGGGCGTTCCCTGCGCCTGTGTCGCCTGGCTCAAACTCCCGAACGGGTGCTGCGCAAAAATGTTCCGGAAAAATGTTTTTCGTGATCGCGCACGGCGATCGCCGCGCTCGCGGCGCGGGATCGCCACGCTGTCGACATCATCGGGCCCTCTGGAATCCGTGAAGCCTTTTGACAGCTTACTTCTCGCGGAACGCCCTGTGCAGCTGATCGCCGAGCGGTTTCATGAGGTAGGACAGCAGCGTCCGCTCGCTGGTCGAGATGAACACTTCGACCGGCATGCCCGGCAGCAGCCGCGTCGCCGCGAGCTTGTCGATCTCGCGCTGTGGGATGGCAACGCGAACGACGAAATAGGTCGGACCGGCCTTGTCGTCCCGCGAGACGTCAGCCCCGATCCGGACAATCTCGCCGTCGATCTCGGGCGTCGTGCGCTGGTTGAAGCTGGTAAAGCGCAGGCGCGCCGGCTGATTGAGCTTGACCTGATCGACGTCCTGAGGCGCGACATGCGCCTCGACGATCAGCCTGTCCTGCTCGGGCACGATCGACATGATCGTCTCGCCCGCGGCGATCACGCCACCCTGGGTGTGGACGGTGAGATCGTGCACGACGCCCGCTTGAGGCGCGCGGATCTCGAGCTTCTCGGTCTGGTCCCTTGCCGTCACCTGCTTCTCCAGCGTTTCGGCATATTTGGCGCGGATGTCGGCCAGTTCCTTGGCGACGCCGGAGCGAAAATCCTGATCGACCTGCAGGATCTTCAGTTCCGTCTCCGAGATCTTGCCCTTGGCCTGCGCGATCGACGCCGTCAGCTGGCCGCGTTCACCGAGCAGATTGGCCGCTTCCCGCTGCAACGCGCTGAGGCGGGACAGCGAGACCAGGCGCTGCTCCCAGAGCTGCTGCACCCCGGTCAGCTCGTTGGCGACGAGATCGGCCTGCTCTTTCTTCGCCACGAGCTGATCCTGCATGCCGTTGATCTGCTCGCCAAGCTGCGCGACCTGTTCCTTGAGCTGACGCTTCTGTCCGTCGTTGGAGTCGCGCCGAAGCTGGAAGAAGCGTTTTTCACCCGACACGATCGCTTGTGCGGCCGGATCGGACAGGGAGACGATGCTGTCGGGAATTTCGATCGCGTCGTCACCATCGCGCTCCGCCTGCAGCCGGGCACGGCGCGCCTCCAGCTCCCACAGGCTCTTTGTCACCGCAACGAGGTTGGCCTGCGCGACCGTCTCGTCCATCAGGATCAGAACATCACCCTCGCCGACGTGAGCACCGTCCTCGACCAGCAGCTTCTTGGCAACGCCGCCGGAGGGATGCTGCACCTTCTTGACGTTGGATTCGACGACGAGAGTCCCCTGGGCGATGATCGCACCCGCCATGTCGGTGGCGGCGCCCATGACGCCGATACTCGCGACCAGGAAGATCCCGGCGATCGCGACCGCCTGGCTGTGCTGCCGGATGGATTGGCGTGCGCTACGCATTCTGCCGCGGCTCCGCGCGCTTCCTGCTTCTGCGGCGCACTGGCGCCGGCTCCTGGTCCGCGGGCGCTTCCGGTTTCGCGGCCTCCGGCTTCGGCGCAAGCAGGGGCAGAACCGATTGCGTGGTGCCGAATGTCTGGAGGCGGCCGCCATTCAGCACGAGCAGATGATCGACGGCCTGCAGTATCGCGGGCCGGTGGGCAATCACGATCACCACGCCGCCGCGCGCGCGCACGCGCATGATGGCACGGATCAGCGCCCGCTCGCCTTCGCTGTCGAGATTCGAATTGGGCTCATCGAGCACGACGAGGAAGGGATCGCCGTAGAGCGCACGGGCCAGCGCGATCCGTTGCCGCTGGCCGCCTGACAGCATCAGGCCGCCTTCGCCGACTTCGGTTTCATAGCCTCCGGGCAGGCGCAGGATCAGATCATGCACGTCGGCTTCGCGAGCCGCCGCGATCAGGCGCTCGGCGTCCGGTGCCGCGGCAAAGCGCGAAATGTTCTGTGCCACCGTGCCACGGAACAAGGCGACATCCTGCGGCAGGAAGCCGATCGCCGGCCCCAGCGCGAGCGGATCCCATTGCGACAGCGAAGCGCCGTCGATCCTGATCACGCCACGCGCCGGCTGACTGACGCCGACAAGGGCGCGGGCCAGGCACGACTTGCCCGATCCGCTCGGACCAATCACCGCGACCGCGCTTCCCGCACCGAGCGCAAAACTGACGTCGTGCAGCACGACCAGATCGGTCCCCGGGGCGGTAAGACTGAGCGAGGTAACGCGGATATCCTGCTTCGGCCGTGGCAACGGCGTGTTCGGCGCCTGCACCTGCCCGGCATTCAGTGCCTCCGTCAGCCGCGCAAAGCTTGCGCGCGCTGCGATGAAGCTCCGCCAGTTGGCGATCGCAAGCTCGATCGGCGCCAGCGCGCGAATGGAGAGAATTGTGGCCGCCAGCATGACGCCCGGCGTTGCCTGCTGGTTGATCACCAGCCAGGCGCCGAGCGCAAGCACTCCCGATTGCAGGATCATGCGCAGGAAGCGCGAGGCGCTTCCGAACGCCCCGGTGAGATCGGAGCTGACGCGCTGGGCGTCGAGATAGGCCTGCGTGCGATCGGACCACAGATCGGCCATGCGACGCTTCATGCCGAGCGCGTGAACGACCGCGGCATGATTGAACGCTGTCTCCGCCGCCTGCCGGCGCGTCGACGCCAGTGCCACGAGAGACTGGATCGGCGCGCGCGTGAACATCTCGGATGCGACCGTGATCGCGACAAGCGCGACGGCGCCCGCCGCGACTGCCAGTCCCATCAAGGGGTGAAACAGCGTACAGACGAGCACGTAAAGCGGCGTCCACGGCAGATCGCAGATCGCCACCAGGCTGCTCCCTGCGATGAACCCTCTCACCGTATCGAGGTCGCGCATGAGCTGCAGGCCGTCGCCGCCGGGCTTGCTGATCGCGCCCCGGTGCACGCTGTCGAACACCGCGCCGCGAAGACTGTCGTCGAACACTTCCGCCGTTCTCGCCAGCAGCCGGCTGCGAAGCGCGTCGACGATGGCCTGGACGGTCAGCAGAACCAGCGCGATCAGCAGCAGACCCACCAGCGTCGGGATGCTGCGGCTCGGCAGCACACGATCGTAGACCTGAAGCATGAAGACGGGGCCGACCAGCATCAACAGGTTGACGAGCGAGCTCGCCGTGGCGGTTGCGACCAGCGCGCCGCGAATTGCATTGACGGCGTCACGCAAAGCTGCCGGCAAGGCGGACAGCAACATTCCCTGACCGATCATCGCGCCTCGCGGATGTCTAGGCCCATGATGCCTGGGGAAAGGATGAACTGCAGGAGCGCGGTGCTGCCGCGCTCCTGCCTGGTGAGCACTAGAGAATGTGCGCGCCGTGGGTATCGAGGATGCCGTAATCGGTCGCCAGCGGCGACGCGACCAGATCATGCAGCATGGCACTGACATCGACCGGCGCCGAGACGACGGGAGCGTTCGTGGTGTTGCCGGAGGCGACGCCGCCACCCAGCAGGCCACCGAGGTTGAGATTGCCGGCCAATCCATCGGTACCGGTTCCGGAGAGCCCCGGAAGATTGAACCCGTCCGACCCGGTCAACGCATTGAGATCGAGCAGATGCGGTCCGTTCTGACCGACATCGACGGCGCTGACGTCGATGGTGTGATGATCGCCCGCGGTCGGCGCCGCAAGAACGTCGATCGACTGCCCGTTCGGCTGCTCTGGGCCGACATTGACGTCGACGAGATGGCCGGTGTCGGAACCGTTCAGATTGCCCAGCAGGCCATCCAGCAGCCCGCCGCCACCACCGGTGCTGTCGCCGTTGATGGAGAGGAGCGGCAGGCTCTGCAGATCGTTGCCGACATTGTGGAGCAACGCCGGGACGATGTTCAGGCCGTCGGGCGTGTTGAGCAGCGAGTTGACGATACCGTCCGCGGCATGAACGACGTCGGTCAGGTCCGCGCCGACCTGCGACACCACCGTGCCGAGGCCGCCGCCGCCAAGAAGCGTGCCCGGCGCGTTCAGCAGATCGGTGACCAGGTTGGTGTGGCCATCCGTTGGCGAGGGCGCCGGCACGCCGATCTCACCGAGACCGATCGTCTCGCCGGTGTTCGTCACGTTGTGAACGAGGTCGCTCACACCAGCAACGTGACTGAGCGACTCGAGCGCGTTCACGTGAAAATCCTTGATGAGCGCATTCGCCGCATCGAGAACCGGTTGCACCGCCCCTTCGGGACCAGCCAGCGTCAATGGGGAACCGTCCGTGAGACCGCCGCCGTCGAGAAGACTGCCGACGACGGGAAGGCTGCCACCGGATGCGTCGCCTGTCGTGCCGTCGAGCAGCGACGTGACAGGCTGCAACACATCGACGAGCGGCAGTGAACCGAGCACACCGTTCGCCGGCGTCGCAGCGCTTGCGTCAGTCGAATCGTCAATGCCCAAAACGGAACTGAGCGACAACGGCGCGCCGGTCGTGCTGACGTCGGAGTTTGCCGCCAAAGCCGTCGAACCTGCCAGGGCTTCGACCAGCCGGTCCGCGGCATTCGTACCCGAAAGCAAAGTACTCATTACGCATTCTCCACGCTGGGTTGAGTTGAACGACGGTCCAACCTGCTGAACTCGCGGAGAGTTTCTAAGTCTGTCTCGGCGTTGAGCGCTATGGCGAACAACGCACTAGGCCCGTTGCAACAAATTTCTGAAAGATCTCTCGAACGCGCGCGGTACCGTCATTCGCGATTACGGACAGATCGAAACAAATTCAAGCATCCGTCTTAGCGCGGAATGCACCTTTGTCTGGATGACTAGGAGCAAGATTGCAAAGACGATCCTCGCAACCAACCGTCGGGAGGAGTGAGATGCGCGAGCTGGTCTGTTGCTGCCCCAAATGTCTCACCGTCGACGCGACCGGGGTTTCGGTCGATTCAGACGCGACAGTCCGGAAAATCTACGACCGCCCCATGCATCTGCAATGCAAGCATTGCCGCCAGTTCTTCTTCGTTGCCGTGGCCAATATGATGATCAGCAACTGCCTCGACGGGCCAAACCAATTCCACCCGATCGGCCCCGGCGAGGGCCAATCGCGATTTACGGATGTCTAGACTTTTCTGGAACGCGCCGTGATCCTGCAGCGCTATTCGGCGGCTTCGACGATCCTGATGTCGCGATCCGCGCCATCGCCGAGCGCATCGTGCGCAACCTTGTAGGCCGCGCTTTCACACGCCGCCCTGGCGCTCGCGACGCTGTCGAACTCGATCAGTACGACGCGCTCCATCTGGCCGAGTTCGAAGGCCGCGGCCGGCATCCCGCGCGCCAGCACGCGGCCGCCGGCGGCCTCGATCGCCGGACGTGACAGCTTTGCGTAGGCCGCCATGGCGTCGGGGTTCTTGATCGCGCGATAGGTGGCAACCCAGTAGGCTTTTGCCATTGTTGTTCTCCTCATTGAAGCCTAATGCTCGCTCCGGTTCTCACCGACCGACAGCGCGCAGATGCGAGACAGATATGTGTAGGGCAGACCAGTCTCCTCGGCCCAGGCATTGAACTGCGCCTGTACCTTTGCAAGATCACCCTTCGACTTGACCTCTTCGGCGATGTCGAGCCCGGCGTCGCGAAGGCAGGCGACCACATCCTTCGACGTGACGAAACCATCCCAGCCGACGAAGCGCAACAGCATCTGGCCGGTGTTGCCGCCGAGGCGGCTGCCACGCTTGGTCAGGAGGTCGAGCAGGCCGGTCTCGTTGGATGGCGGCCATGTCGCGAGGAACTTACCGAAGCTGCCGTGCTCCTTCGCGATCTCCTGCACGAAGGCCGCGTTCTCGCGCACCGACATGATCTTGGCGCCGTTGCGCACGATGCGTGCATCGCGCAGCAGGCCCTCCCAATAGTCCTCGGGCTGGAAAGTCAGCTTGGCCGGCCTGAAATTCAGGAATGCCGCCTCGAAGCCATCCCATTTGGAATCGATCACGCTCCGGGCAAAGCCCGCGCAAAACACGCGCTTCGTCATCTCGGCGAGAATGCGGTCGTCGCCGAGCTTTGCCAGCCGCTTGAGATCTGGCTTGTCGGGCATCAGCTTATCGAGCGCCTTGGGGCCGCCCTTGCGTTTTTCGGCGCGGGCGCGAATGGTCTTGAAAGAAGTCATGCGGATACCGCGTTGAGGATGTGCCACGACATCAGAATTCGGCGATCCGGTCCAGCCCTGCGGCACGCGAGCACTTGCGTACGCCAGCGCGCCGCAGCATGCTGCACTTCATTGGACTGACGGACGTCGGCGGGCCTTTCTGGTCCGCTTCTTGCTTTTATGGTTTCGGAATTCCCAGACATTTTCAATCGCCCGGACGGTTTTCATGCGCTGCCCCGTCGTGGCCGACCTGCATTATTCGCTGCCGCAGCTCGATTGGCTGGTGAGCGCGGCGCCGCAGTTCGATCTCGTGATCTTTGCCGGCGATGCGCTCGACATCGGCTCGATGGTGGATTTTCGCGCGCAGATCGTGGTCGTGAAGAAGTACCTGGCGCTGCTCGCGGCCAAGACCCGCGTGATCCTCTGCTCCGGCAATCACGACCTCGACGAGCGCAATGCGGAAGGCGAGAAGATCTCGCGGTGGATCTCGGAGGTGCGGGAGCTCGGGATTGCCTGCGACGGCGACAGCCTCACCATCGGCGACACGCTGTTCACGGTGTGCCCATGGTGGGACGGGCCGCTGGTTAAGCAGCGCATCGTCGAGCAGTTGCGCGATGCCGCAGTCAATCGCCAGAAGCGCTGGATCTGGGCGCACCATGCGCCGCCGGCGAATTCACCGACGAGCTGGGGCGGCAAGCGCTTCTTCGGCGACGTCGAGCTGGTGCAGTGGATCATGCAATACCAGCCGTCGATCGTGATCTCCGGCCACGTGCACCAGTCGCCCTTCATCAAGGACGGCTCGTGGTTCGACCGGCTGGGCCAGACCTGGGTGTTCAACGCCGGCCTGCAGCCGGGCCGGCCGCCGACGCATATCGTGCTGGATCTCGATGCGAACAGGGCGTTCTGGTTGGCCGCAGGCGAGGCGCAGTGGATCGATCTCGACGCGCCCTTGAAGCGGCCTGCCGCTCAGATCGAGGAGCCGCCGGACTGGCTCACATCCTTGGGTCGGATTGCCGATCCGAGCCTGGCGAGACCTCAAGCGGCGGCAGGTTGATCATGCTTTGCAGGACCTCGCCGACCATGGCGAGGTGCGTGCCGTGGCCGGCATATTGCCGCTTGAGATCGGCAAGATAGGTGTTGGCGACGTTGAGCCGCTGCGCCAGCGTGCGGGCGAGCAACAGCGCGACCTCGGGCCGCTGGATCAGGAATGACGCCGCATCCTCGAATTCGTAGATGACCGAGTCCGAGCCGGCCCGGACTGTCGCCGTATGCGGCAGCCCCAGCAGCACGGACATCTCGCCGAACACTGCGCCGGGCTCGGCGATGGTCGCGACAACCATGTCGCTCTTGAGCACGTCGAGCTTGCCAGCGACCAGCACGTAAAGATGACCGCTGCTGGTGCCACCTTCGCTGACGATCGCCGTGCCGGCCGCGACCTGCCGCTCCGTCCCTCCGCTGCAATGATCAAGAACCGCGCGCATCGCCACTTGCTCCCATCGCTGGGGATACCCAGGCGATACTAGAGCACGATCCGTGCCAGGCCGCAAACCGGCGGGCGCGCTATCGTGGCAGTCGCTTGGCGAGATGCACCAACTGCCAATCGCCGAGCCCGGTATCCCTGAACCCCGCCTTCTCCGCAAGGCCGCGCATCTCGGCATTCGCGCGCGCGGTCTCGGCCGCGATCGTCTCGTGGCCGAGATGGCTCGCGTGCCGCTCCATCGCATTGATCATCTGAAGTCCGACGCCCCTGCGCTGGAAGACGTCGGCGACGGAGATGGCGAAGTCGCCGTGCCGCGTCGTTGCATCATAGGCGTACAGCGTCTCACCGATGATCGTGCTGCGCCCTTCCTGCCTGAACTCGGCGAGCAAAGTGAGATGATCCGGATGATCGGCCCTGGCGACGCATTCGGCGGCGAGCACGGCGAAGTCGGCACGCGCGCCCATGAAGCGCTTGCTGCGCGATGTCGTGGACAGGCCCGTGAAATAGATCGAGAGGCTTTCAACGTCGGAGGCGCTGGCGGCCCTGATGCGGACGGTGCCATCGGCTTCATGCGGCTCGGCAGCAGGATCTGGAGACGACAGTGACATGCGCGGCGTCCTCGGCAGGTTGCGTGGACCGCACACCTAGCCGAGACCGTATGTTCACTGCTTGGACACGACCGCCAAACTCGCGGCCGGAAGCGAACAGCGCATCGCCCTGTGCGGCGGGTCACACACGCGAGAGCGACGGCACTTCGTCCGGCATGATCGCCTGGAGACCGCCGAAGCGGCGCTCGCGGCCGTGGAAGGAGGCGAGCGCGGTGGCGAGATCGCCCGCATCGAATTCGGGCCACATCCGCTCGGTGAAGTGCAATTCGGCGTAGGCGCCTTCCCAGAGCAGGAAGTCCGACAGCCGCTTCTCGCCAGAGGTGCGGATGATGAGATCGACATCGCGCAGACCGGCCTCGCCGGTGACGAGCTGCGAGAACGCCTCGCGGGTGAGGCTCGTCAGCGCCGCCGCCTTCGCCGCCGCGTTGAGGATGGCATCGCGCGCGGAATAGTCGACAGCGATGCGCAGGTTGAGCGTGGTGCCATGCGCGGTAGCGGCTTCGGCGCGCGCGATCGCATTGGCGATGCCCTCGGGCAGACGATCGCGACGGCCGATCACGGAGAGACGCACGCCGTTCTTGACCAGGCTCTGCACCTCGTTGGCGAGATAGAACCTGAGCAGCGTCATCAACGCGGCGACTTCGGCCTTGGGCCGGCGCCAATTGTCGGTTGAGAAGGCGTAGAGCGTCAGCGTGCCGATGCCCTGCTTGGGCGCAGCCTCGACGATGCGCCTGATGGTCTCGACACCGGCTTCATGACCGCGCACGCGCGACAGGCCGCGCCGCGTCGCCCATCGGCCGTTGCCGTCCATGATGATGCCGACGTGAAGCTTCTCGTCGCCAGACGTCATGTTGCTGGAGGTCTTGTCACTTTGCATTGCAAAGTCTCCGGTCAAAAAAGGGAGGATCAGGTCGAGACGATGCCGAGGCGGCCGAGCGGCGGCGCCTCGCGGCCGGCGGCCTTGGCGGCGTCGCGCACCAGGCGTTCGAGCACGGCGAGATAGTCCAGGAAGCGGCGGCGGCCGGCCTTGGTCAGGCGGCAAGTGGTGTGTGGACGATTGCCCTCATAACCCTTGGTGACCTCGACCAGCCCGGCCTCCTGCAACACGGCGAGATGCCGGCTGAGATTGCCGTCGGTGAGGCCGCAGAGCTGCTTGAGATCGGCGAACGCCAGGCCTTTCGGGTGCGCCATCAGTGAGGTAAGGAGGCCGAGCCGCGCCTTCTCGTGGATCACGCGGTCGAGCCCCTCGTATGAAAAGGGCGCGCTGTCAATCTTCGACATCATGGTCTCCGGACGCGAAATAAAGAATGCCCGCCATCACCGACTGCCCGATCACGAAAGGCAGCCCCATGGTCCATGGCGATAATGTGTGGGTCTGGCTCGCCAGCACCACGACGGCAAACCCGGATATGAAATACCAGGCGCCCGCGAGCGCGACGGTGCGTGGTAGCGAGCGTACGGACGCGAAGATGCCGAGCGACACCAGGATCTGCCACAGGCCGGGCAGCAGCCACAGCGTCTCGCTGGCGAACTTCCACATCACCACCGCAAGCAGAACGCCGGCGACACCTGCGGGCAGGAACTGCTCGACCGCCTGATGGATCATGGCATCGGCGAGGCCCGAATGATGGCGTCGCGAACGCGCGCGCATTTCGATGCCGATCATCAACCCGGAGAGTGCGGCGGCGACGAACCAGCCGAAGAAGAAGCCGACCGGCTCACCGGTGGGATCGCCGAGCAGCCAGAATTGCAGGATCGCGGTGAGGAGCGCGACGGCACCGGTCGCAGCCATCGTCGCCGGGCCATAGCCGCGAAACGCCGTGCCCGCCGCGATCTGGCTGCGGATCGCCACGATGTCGGCCAGCGCCTTGTCGAGATCGCGCATCGGCAATGCCAAAGCCTCGCTCCCCCTGGAATCATCGAGGCCGCCCGCCCCGTCACTTTGTATCGCAAAGTATATCGGATTGCAAAGCAAAGGCAAGTCGGAAAGACGAAGACCGGCCGGCCAAAGCAACTGCCGGTTGCACTCGGCATCTCCCGGCAGGTAAGATGGTCCAAAGGCGTCCCGGGGGAAAATGTATGTGGCTCAAGTCATTTGTCGTTGCGTCCCTGTTGCAGGTCAGCGTCGCGCAAGCGGCTGGGCCGTTCGGCTCGGTCAATGTCGGCAGCTGGATCGGCGGCGCCTTCAGCAATGACGAAACCGGCGCATTCTCCCACTGCGCGGCGACGGCGCCTTACGCCAACGGTGTCATCCTGGTCGTGGGTTACAACGCCGCCGGCATCTGGTCGTTGGCCTTCGCGAGTCCCAGTTATCGCTTCAAACAGGGCGAGAACGCCGCCATCGACGTCACTTTTGATGGACAGGAGCAGGCCAGGCTGTTCGCCACGGCCAATCAACCAAACATGCTGACGGCCGTCATGCCGGCCAACATCACGCGCACGTTTCAAAAGGCGAGCCTGATGGTCGCGACGAGCGGACGCACCGTGTTGAATTTCGACCTGACCTCGGCCGGGATCGTGATCCCGGCGCTGGCCAATTGCGCCACCAGGGTGAAGGCCGACGGGCTCAGCAAGGCCGGCGACTTCACCAAGGTCGCCGCCAAGTCTGCCGCGGCCGGCGACAAGCAAGGCAGTCCGTCCGCGCCCAAGCAGGGCAAGGCCGGAGCCTCCTTCGGCACCGGCTTCGTGGTCAGTGCCAACGGGCACGTCGTCACCAACAACCATGTGATCAAGGGCTGCACCGGCGATATCAAGGGCAACCTCACCGGCGACGCCACGATGACGTTGCGCGTCGTGTCGAGCGATGCCAACAACGACCTCGCCTTGCTGCAGGCGCCGTCAACCGCGACATTCAAGGACTTCGCGCGGATTCGCGACCGCTCGATCCGCTCCGGCGATTCCATCGTCGCGATCGGCTTTCCCTTCCACGGCCTGCTGAGTTCGGACTTTACCGTGACGACCGGCATCGTCAGCTCGCTGAGCGGCCTGCGCAACGATTCACGCTTCCTGCAGATCAGCGCCGCGGTGCAGCCCGGCAACAGCGGCGGCCCGCTGTTCGACACCACCGGGCAGATCGTGGGCGTGGTCACGGGAAAGCTCGACGGACTGCGTATCGCCGCGGCGACCGGCAGCATCCCCGAAAACATCAACTTCGCCATCAAGACCGGCGCGCTGCGCGACTTCCTCGACAATTCGGTCGTGCCCTACCAGACCGCCGAACCGAAGGGAGAGCTGAAGACCACCGATATCGCCGGCAACGCGCGTCCGTACACGATGCTGATCTCGTGCAACGCCACGGAGCAGGCCGACGCGAAGCGGTAGCGGCTGCGGACGACGTGATCAGCTTGGCGGAACGTACCGGCCGCGCAACGCCGGCGTAGGCGACGGGCGCGTAAACATGGCCGGATTCTGCGCGCAGGCGCCCTTGCGGCCGGACACGCTGAGCAGACACTGCTCGCGGGTCTGATAGGAACAGTCGCCGGGGTAGCCGAATTCCGAATCCTGGATACACCACGCATAGTCCGCGCGTGCGGGGCTGCCGCCGGAGAGCCATGCCAGAACCATGGCGCCCAGCACGAATTGCATCTTGCGCATCACCGACCTCCCAGGTTCGCCGCGCGACATGCGACCTCACTAAGAGAAAGGCTCGCAAGGCCGGTTTATTCCGGGGCGATCAGGCAAAAATGCGCCGCTTCCGCCTCGTGGCGCGTGCTTGCGATCAGTACGGCGCGACGGGCCGGGTGCGGCGGTGGGCACGCGGTGGGCGTTGCGACGCCTGACCGTAGGCGATCATCGGGTTGCGGTCGCAATACAACAAGCGACCGGACACGCTGGCCTGGCATTGTTCATAGGTACTGTACGCGCATTCGCCGGGATAGTCGTATTCGCCGCCCTGGGCGCACCAGGGATAGTCGCGGGCCGCGGCAGGCGTGGCATCGGCAAGACCGGCGAGAACCATGGCGGCCAGCGCGGGCAGCGCCAATTGCATCATGCGCATGATTCCAACTCCTCTTCTGCTGGTACCAGATACGGCGTCATCCAATATCAGGTTTCGCCACGTCATTTTATTCCAGACCAACGACGTAGCGTCCGCAAGAAAAAAGCCCCGCCGGACGGCGGGGCTCCAATTCACGTCATCACAAGATCGCTACTCGACCTTCAGGCCGGCGAACTCGACGACCTTCTTCCACTTCGCGGTCTCGGCCTCGATTTCCTTGCCAAAGGCCTCCGGCGTCAGCACCAGCGGATCGCCGCCGAGCTCGACCAGGCGCTTGGTCATGTCGGGCTCCTTCATGAGCGTGTTGATCTCGTTGTTGAGCTTGGCGATCATGTCCTTGGGCATGTTCTTCGGCGCGCCCATGCCGAACAACGCGCTCGCCTCGTAATCCTTCACGGTCTCGCCGATCGCGGGCACGTCGGGAAGCTGCGGCGAGCGCTGAGCGGTGGTGACGCCGAGCGCACGCAGCGAGCCGGAGCGGATGTGCTGGATGATCGAGGGCATGTTGTCGAAGATCACCTGCACCTGACCGCCGAGCATGTCGGTGATCGCGGGCGCAGCACCGCGATAGGGCACGTGCTGCATCTTGCAGCCGGTCATCGCCATGAACATTTCGCCGGACAGATGCACCGAGGTGCCGTTGCCGGACGAAGCCATGTTCACCTTGCCGGGGTTGGCCTTCACATATTCGATGAACTCGGGGACGGTCTTGGCCGGCACGTCCTTGTTGACGGTCATCACGTTCGGCACGCGCTGGAACGACGCGATCGGCGCGATGTCGCGCACGAAGTTGAACTTGAGGTTCGCGTAGAGCGTGGCGTTGATGTAATTGGCCGGATTGACCAGCAGCACGGTGTAGCCGTCGGGCTCGGCGTTGACGACCGATTCGGTGCCGATGTTGTTGCCGGCGCCCGGCTTGTTCTCGACCACGAATTGCTGGCCGAGCCGCTCCGACAGCCGCTGGCCGATCAGGCGGGCGAGAATGTCGGTGGCGCCGCCCGGCGGATAGCCGACCACGAACTTCACCGGCCGGGACGGATAGTCGGCGGCGAAGGCCTTCGACAGTGGGGTGGCTGCAAGCGGACTGGCGGCGAGCAGGCCCAGCGCGGAACGGCGAGTGATCATCAAGGGTTCTCCCAACGTGTTGTTCTTGAAAGCCGGGTCACTATAAAGCGTGATAACTTCAAAGTGTCGTCGGCGCGGTTGTAACAAAGCTTGCCGCAGGCGGAAAGTGCGTGCAGCGCACCACGACGAAAGGATAAGGCATGCCGGTCAAGGTCGAAGCCCTCGATCACCTCGTGATCAACGTCGCCGACGTCGCGGTGACTGCGGAGTGGTACCGCAAGATTCTCGGCATGGAAGTCAAGGTGTTCGACCCCGGCGGCGGCAAAGCGCCGCGGACTTCTCTGCAGTTCGGTAACCAGAAGATCAACGTCCGGCCGCGCGATGCCGACAAAGTCGAATGGTTCACCGCGGATCATCAGACCGCCGGCAGCGACGACCTCTGCTTCCTCACCTCGGCCGCGCCCGATGACGTCGTGGCGCATTTGAAGGCACATGGCGTCGCCATCGAGGAAGGCCCGGTTCCCAAGCAGGGCGCCCGCGGCACGCTGCGCTCGGTCTATTGCCGGGATCCGGACGGGAGCCTGATCGAGATCTCGTCGTACGCGGATTGAGACTGGCGGGACCGGCACGGCCCGCCCGGACACCGTCATTGCGAAGAGCCCTTGCGACGAAGCAATCCAGGCCGCCTCGGCCGAGACAGTCTGGATTGCTTCGCTGCGCTCGCAATGACGGGGAGAGCGCGGGCTTCTGCATGCCTCCCCCGATTTGCCCCCTCCCCCATCCAATGGCAGGAAGACGCAATCAACAAGAAGCAGCCGCCCGCAAGATGCAGGCTGCACGGGAGGATTCATGCCGCTTCAACACACCACCGGAATCGTGGGGCCGTTCGACGGGCTCGATGTGCCCTGGCTGCTCGAGATGCGCGCCGAGGTGCGCCGTGATCATCCGTTCCTGATCTGGGCACCGTTCGATGCGCCGGCGCGGCGCTGGAGCTATGGCGCATTTCACGAGCAGGTCGGCGCGCTTGCGGCGGGGCTGGTCAAGCGCGGGGTGAAGCCGGGCGAGTATGTGCTCATCCATCTCGACAATTGCATCGAGTCCCTGCTGGCCTGGTTCGCCTGCGTCGAGCTCGGCGCCATCGCGGTTACTACCAACACCCGCTCGGCGCCGGCGGAGATCGAATATTTCGCCGATCATTGCGGCGCGGTCGCCGCGATCACGCAGCCGGCCTATGCGGAGACCGTCGCGCAGAACTGCCGCAACATTCGCTGGATGGCGGTTATATCGCATGACGCGGGCGCAACGCCCGCGCGAAGCGTCTCGCGCGGCGACAGCTTTGAATCGCTGTTCGCCGACAGCGCCGACCGCCCGAGGCGCGCGACCGATCCGATGGCGCCGTGCAGCGTGCAGTACACGTCAGGCACGACGTCGCGGCCGAAGGCGGTGCTGTGGACCCACGCCAACGCATTGTGGGGCGCCAAGATCAACGCCGCGCACGAAGACCTTCATGCAGGCGACGTGCACCAGACCTACCTGCCGCTGTTCCACACCAACGCGCTGGCCTATTCGATGCTGGCGACGCTGTGGGTCGGCGCCACTTGCGTGATCCAGCCGCGCTTCTCCGCCAGCCGCTTCTGGGGCGTCGCGCGCGAGCATGGCTCGACCTGGACCTCGACGATCCCGTTCTGCATGAAGGCGCTGCTCGAGCAGGAGATCCCTCGGGATCACAGATTCCGCCTGTGGGGCACCGCGATCAACGAGCCGCCGGCGTTTGCCGCATTCGGCGTCAAGATGATCGGCTGGTGGGGCATGACCGAGACCATCACCCACGGCATCATCGGCGAGGTCGACCAGCCCAACATCCCGATGTCGATCGGCCGCGCCGCGCCGGAATACGAGATCCGCATCACCGACGATGACGGACGGCCGACCGAGATCGGCGACACCGGCAATCTCGCAATCAGGGGCATTCCCGGCCTGTCGCTGTTCGCCGAATATCTGCACAACGAGAAAGCCACGCGCGAGAGCTTTGACGCGCACGGCTTCTTCCTCACCGGCGACCGCGTCGAGCGGCTGAGCAACGGCTTCATCAAGTTCGGCGACCGCGCCAAGGACATGCTGAAGGTCGGCGGCGAGAATGTCGCGGCCTCCGAGATCGAGCAGGTGATTGCTGTGGTCGCAGGCGTGCGCGAGGCGGCCGTGGTGGCGAAGAAGCACCCGATGCTGGACGAGGTGCCCGTCGTCTTCATCATCCCGCATGGCGGCGTGGCGGGCGCTGCGCCCGACCTGCAAGAGAGCGTGATGGCGGCGTGCCGCAAGGGCCTCGCCGACTTCAAGGTGCCGCGCGAAATCCGTCTCGTCGACGACATGCCGCGCTCGACGCTGGAAAAGGTGGCGAAGGCGGAGTTGCGGAAGATGGTGGGGTAGTTGCCAAACGGCACGCTGCCGTAGGGTGGGCAAAGGCGCGCCAGCGCCGTGCCCACGTTCTTTGAGGTGGTGGGCACGCTTCGCTTTGCCCACCCTACGTCAGCGGAGAATGTTGCCTCAGAACGACCCGAGCGCCACCGGGCGGAACGCCTGCAGCAATTGCTGATCCAGCTTGCCGCCCATGCCTTCCATCATCGTGAAGGCGCGCGCGTGAGTGAAGGGCATGCGGTAGGCGCGCTTCTCGACCAGCGCCGCATAGATGTCGACGATGGTCGTCAGGCGCACGATGTCGCTGATCTGGTTCGATGACAGATTGTTCGGATAGCCGGAGCCGTCGAGGAATTCGTGGTGGTGCAGGACGACGTCGAGCATCTCCGGCGGGAAGCCGCCCTGCGCGGCGAGCGCATCATAGCCGCGGCGCGGATGCTGGCGGACTTCAGCCATCTCCTCGTCGGTAAGCTTGCCGGGCTTGTCGAGTAGCGCCGAGGGCACGAAGGCCTTGCCGACATCGTGCAGCAGCGCGGCGCGGGTCAGGCGGCGCTGGTCGTCGTCGCGCATGCCGAGATGCTGGGCGAACGCGACCGCGAAGCCGGTGACGAACAGACAATGGCGATAGCTGCCGACATGGTGGCAGCCGACGGTGGTGAGCCATTCGCGCAGCGAGGAGTGCTTGATCGCTTTCAGGATCTTGTTCTCGGCGGCGATGACGTCGTCGAAGGTCAAGGGCACGCCGAGCGGCAGCTTCTCGAACATCTTCGCCAGCACCAAATGCGCTGCCTCGACGCCGCGGTTGAGTGTCTTGCCGCGATCGGTCGCATCGTAGACGGCGGTGTCCGGGAATGCGGCGCGGATGCGCTGCAGGATCGCATCGGGCTGCAGCGGACGCGAGATCGTGTCGGTGGCGCCCAGCGCCCAGGCCTGCATGGTGCCGTGGTGAAGCGCATCGGCAAGCACGAACAGGCGCGGCATCGCGCGATAGGCATCGCCGCGCAGCTTGTTGCGCACGCGCTGCACGCTCTCGGGCGAGCGCAGGTTGATGTCGACGACGAGACCGGAGAGCTCGCGCGACGGCTGCTCGGGAATCCCGTCCGTCGTCACCGTCGAGACATCGCCGACCGCTTTCAAAATGCTGGCAAGCTCCGTGCTCGCATCGCTCCGGTCGGAGGCGAGCAGAAGCCGGCGTTTGGCGGCGGACTTGGCTGGCGCGTTCATGACTTCCCCAAAAGCACGGGACTGTATTCGGCGTCAGCCTAAGCCGGATCAGGTTCTCCGGCCCTTAAGAGGCGTGCTCAATGTAACCTTCCGGAATTGAGCGCAATTTTACGGGCTTGAGTTCCATCGAAGGAACTTTTCGAGTGCGAAAACAACCCCATGCACAGTAGAAATGGCATTGAAAAACAAGGAGAATTTTTCTTCATGGCCGGGCTTGTCCCGGCCATCCATGAAGCCGGCCCAGGCGCTCGAAGAACGTGGCTGCCCGGGACAAGCCTGGGCATGACGGCGACCGCGGGATGCAGGGCGCCCCAAAGACAAATCCGCCGGAGGATGGCCTCCGGCGGATCATGTCAGGTGGCGATCACGCCCGGCCTCACGCCTTCATCGCGCCCTTCACGGCTTCGGCCGTGATCGGCAGCGCCCGGACGCGGGCACCGCTGGCGTTGAAGATGGCGTTGCCGATGGCGGGAGCGACGACCGTCACGGCGGGCTCGCCGACACCGGTGGCCTTCTCGCCATTGGCGATCACGGCGACCGCGACCTCCGGCATCTGGCTCATGCGCAAGGGCGTGTAGCTGTCGAAATTAGTCTGCTCGATGCCACCGTCCTTCAGCGTCGCCTTCTCGTACATCGCCAGCGACAGGCCCCACAGCGCCGCGCCCTCGACCTGGGCACGGATGTTGTCGGGATGCACCTGTGTGCCGACATCGGTTGCGACCGTCAGCTTCTTCACGGTCACTTCGCCCGACGCGGCCACCGCGACATGGGCGACACAGGCCGTCCAGCTCGCGGTTGCGCGTTCCTGCGAGGAGACGCAGGCCACGCCCATGCCTTCGCCCTTCGGCAATTGCCTGGTGCCGTAGCCCGACAGCCCCATCGCGGCGAGCAGCGTGTTGCGCAAGCGTTGCGCGCCGCCGTCGTTCTTGCCCTTGCCATCGAGCAGCGCGATGCGGAATTGCGCCGGGTCCTTGCCCGCCGCCGCCGCGATCTCGTCGATCATGCTTTCGATCGCCCAGAACGTCCAGCCGGGCGCCACCGAGCGAAGCTGCCCGGAGGGCGTTGCGTTATGCGCCATCTCGTTCTTGATCGCGCGCACGTAATGATTAGGCACGGTGTAGAAGAAGTCGGCGCCGTTGACCGTGAACGCATCGAGCGGCCCCTTCTTGTCGACCGAAGGCGACAGGAAATCAGGGATGCCCCAGCGCGCGGTCGGCCATGCCGATACGACGTCGTGGCTCAGCGCGATGAGCTTGCCGTCGCCGTCCACGCCGGCTTTCACTTTCTGGTAGGTGAGCGGACGCGAGTAATCCATCGTCATGTCGTTCTCGCGTGTGTAGATCACCTTGACCGGCTTGCCGATCGCCTTCGCCGCCTGCACGGCCGGCACCATCATGTCGGCGTCGAGCCGTCGGCCGAAGCCGCCGCCGAGCCACATCTGGTGCATCACCACGAATTTCGGATCGATTCCGGCCGCGCCCGCCGCAATCGCACCAGAGCGCGTCGCGAACTGGTTGCCGGAATAGATGTGCAGGATGTCGCCCTTGAACTCCGCGGTGGCGTTCATCGGCTCCATCGGCGCGTGGATGTTGATGCTGGTGGTGTACTCGGCCTCCAGCACTTTCGCGGCCGTGCCGAACGCCGCATTGGGATCGCCGTCCTTGACGAAGAACTGGCCGGAATCCTCCAGCTTCTGAAGCCGTTTGGCCTCATCGAGCAGCGTCTCGCTGGAGACCTTTGCGTTCGGGCCGCCGTCATAGGCGACCTTCAATGCCGCGGCCGCCTTCTTGGCGTTGGCATAGGTGTTCGCGACCGCGACCACCCAGCCCGACGTCGAGCCGGTCTTGTCGTCGAGCGTGACGGCCTTGATGAAGCCCGGCACCTTCTTCGCCGCGGAATCGTCGACCGATTTCACCGTGGCGCCGAAGCGTACCGGCGGCGTCACCACCGCGCCATAGGCCATGCCCGGCAGCATCACGTCGATGCCGTATTTGGCCGTGCCGTTGGTCTTCGAGGGGATGTCGAGCTGCGGCACCGACACGCCGATCATGGTGTACTGGTCCGGCGTCTTCAGCTTGATCGCCTTCAGCTGATCCGGCGTGAAGGTTTTCGTCGCCTTGCCGCTCTTGACGACATCGGCGAACGACATCTGCTTCTTCGATTTCGGATGCGAGATCATGGAATCGCGCACCACGAGTTCGGACGCCGGCACGCCCATGGTGGCGGCGGCGCCTTCCGTCAGTGCCATGCGGCCGGCCGCGCCGGCCCGGCTCATGGCATCGAAGTTCATCATGGTCGACCAGCTGCCGCCGGTGATCTGCGCGCCGAGCACGGGATCGTTGAACCGGGGATCGTTGGAGGCGAGATTGACCCGCATGTCGCTCCACTTCGCGCCGAGCTCCTCAGCGACGATCTGCGCCATGGTGGAGGCGATGTGCTGGCCCATGTCGGCCTTGCCGCAGGTAACGGTGACGAGGCCATCGGGCGCGATCGCGTACCAGACGCTCGGTTCGAAGCTGGAGGGCGCGGCAATGGCCTCGCCGATGCCGGGCACGCCGGCATAGCCGAGCACGAGACCGGTGGCGGCGGTGCCGACCAGGAAGGAGCGGCGGCTGAGATCGGTCGTCTCGGCGGCGACGTTGTTCACGTGCTTGTTCATGTAGGCCTCCGCTCGCTGGAGGTGGCCGATGCGGTGCGCATCTCGGTGGCGGCACGCATGATTGCCTTCTGGATCCGCGAATAGGTCATGCAGCGGCAGAGATTGCCGTCCATATGCGCCACGACCTCGTCCTTGGTCGGGTTGGGATTCTTGGCGAGCAGCGAGGCCGCCTGCATGATCTGGCCGGACTGGCAGTAGCCGCATTGCGGCACCTGCTCGGCGATCCACGCCTTCTGCAGGGGATGATCGCCCTTGGGCGCGAGGCCTTCGATCGTGGTGATCTTCTTGCCGGCGACGTCGCCGACCATGGTCTGGCACGAGCGCACGGCTTCGCCGTTGACGTGCACGGTGCAGGCGCCGCACAGCCCGGCACCACAGCCGAACTTCGTGCCTGTCATTTGGAGTTGTTCGCGGATGGCCCAAAGGAGCGGCGTATCGTTGGCCGCATCCACGGGCATGCTCCGCCCGTTGATGGTGAGCGTTGGCATAGGCGTCTTCCCCTGCCGGTGCATGAAGCCGCTTACGGCGGCAACACATGATGACGGACGCCCACCGGATCGGCGGCCGCCTTGACCACGAGCATGATCGCGTTCGTCTGCTCTGGCAAATGCAATTTGGAATCGATCGAAACTATCGCGGCAGCTCAGTGTTGTGCGCTGCGAGAGAGGCGATGATGCAGCGACTGGACGCAACAAGAGATCGCATCAGACATGCGTGTCATCGCCCTCAGGCGGTTTCTTCGGGGTAACTCGGCGCGCTAGAGTGCAAGCGCCGCCGCGGGTCCCTTCTCCCCTTGCGGGCCTGTTGCGCTACTGCCTTTTGAAGCAGGGGACGTAAGGAAGAGAGGGTGCAGCGGCGTCGTGGCGAGAAGAATAAGAAAGGGTGAGCGGAATGCCGAAGATCAACCGAGACGGCGTCGGGATCTACTACGAAGTCCATGGCAGCGGGCCGCCGTTGCTGCTCACCCATGGCTATTCCTCGACATCGGCGATGTGGCACGGTCAGGTCGATGCGCTCGCGAAGGATCACACGCTCATCCTGTGGGACATGCGCGGTCACGGCCAGTCCGATTATCCTGACGATCCCAAGGCCTACAGCGAAGACCTCACGGTCGGCGACATCGCGGCGATCCTCGATGCGGCCGGCGCGGAGCGCGCCATCATCGGCGGGCTGTCGCTCGGCGGCTACATGTCGCTGGCGTTCTATCGCGCGCTTCCGCAACGCGCCCGCGCGCTGCTGATCATCGACACCGGCCCCGGCTTCAAGAAGGACGACGCGCGCGAAGCCTGGAACGCGCGTGCGCTCGGCACCGCCGACAAGCTCGACCGGGAGGGGCTGGCGATGCTGAAGTCGGCGACGCGCGAGCGTGCCAATGCGAACCATCGCAATGCCAAAGGACTGGCGCTGGCCGCGCGCGGCATGCTGACCCAGCGCGATGCGCGCGTGATCGAATTGCTGCCCGACATCAAGGTGCCGAGCCTGATCGTGGTCGGCGCCGACGACGCGCCGTTCCTCGCCGCGTCCGACTACATGGCCGCAAAGATCCCCGGCGCACAAAAGGTCGTGATCCCCTCGGCCGGCCATGCCGTCAACATCGACCAGCCCGAGGCTTTTGTTGACGCGGTGCTGCCTTTCCTGAAGAACTTGCCGGGATAGACGGTCAAGCGGGAACACAGGCGATGATGCGGGCGATCTTGACGGCGGGTGCCGCGGTGCTGTCGATGTCTGCGTCGGCACAGGCCGAGCCGTTCGGCGGTGCGCCGCCGCGGCGGCCTTTCGTCATGACCTTGTCGAACAACACCCCGCTCGCCTTCGGCATGGACGCGGAGCAGACCGCGCGCGCCCTCGGGCAGCCGCTGCAATATGTGAAGGGGCGCCCCGGCAATGAGATCTACCTGGCGCTTCGCGACATCGGCGGCAGCGGATTGATCCCCTACCGCCACCGCCTGTTCCTGCAATTCCGTCATGGACGGCTGGCAGGATGGAAGGAAGACTACGGCGAGAACTGGATGTGGGAGTGAGGCGTTATTCCTCATGGTGAGGAGCTTGCGAAGCGGGCGTCTCGAACCTTGAAGGCCCCGCTGCTGCATCCCGGCCTTGCATCCGTCGAGACGCGCTGACGCGCTCCTCAGGATGAGGAGCATCAGCCGAATTTTCGATCGACAACCAAGAAGGACAACCCGCGTGGGACAGGACATCAAACTGACGGCCTCCGACAATTTCCAGCTCGGCGCCTATCGCGCCGATCCCGCCAGCAGCCCGAGGGGCGCCGTGGTGGTGATCCAGGAGATCTTTGGGGTCAATCACCACATCCGCGCGGTGTGCGACCGCTTCGCAGGAGAAGGCTATGTCGCGATCGCGCCTGCGATCTTCGACCGGATCTCGCCGAACTTCCAGTCAGGCTATTCGCCCGACGAGATCGCCGAGGCGCGGAAATTCATCGCCAATCCCGACTGGGACGCGATGCTGCGCGACACGCAGGCCGCGATCGACGCGGTGAAGAGCGTCGGTCCGGTCGGCATCATCGGCTTTTGCCTGGGCGGCAGCATCGCATTCGTCGCGGCGACGCGGCTGACGGGTCTGAAGGCCGCGATCGGCTATTACGGCGGCGCCGTCGTGCGCTATGCCGACGAGAAGCCGAAGGTCCCGACGCAACTGCATTTCGGCGAGAAGGATAGCGGCATTCCCCTCACCGATGTCGAGACCATCAAGGCGAAGCGGCCGGATGTCGAGGTGTTCGTCTATCCCGGCGCGCAGCACGGCTTCAATTGCGACGAGCGGCCGAGCTATGACAAGGCCAGCGCCGATATCGCCAAGCCGCGCAGCCTGGAATTTTTCGCGAAGCATTTGAAGTAGGGCCATAGCCCTCCTCTCCTCGTCATTCCGGGCGCGCCCAGCGCGGAATGAGGGAGAGAGAGGATTGGGCTGAAGCTAGAACCAGCGCTCGCCGACGAACACCGTGTCGCCCGGCGCCAGCGGGGTGCCGAGCGGGACGACGGCGCGCATGGAGCCGCCGTTCTCGGTATGCGTGACGGTGACGACGTCGCGCTTGGCGCGCGGCGAGAAGCCGCCGGCGATCGCGACGGCGCTTTCGACCGTCATGTTCGGCACGTAGGGATATTGGCCGGGCGCGGAGACTTCGCCGAGGATGAAGAACGGGCGGTAGGATTCGACTTCGACGGCGACCGAGGGCTCGCGAATGTAGCCGTTGCGCAGGCGCGCGGCGATCTCGCCGGCGAGACCCGCCGGCGTGCGGCCGCGGGCCGGCACGCCGCCGATCAGCGGCATGGTGATGGAGCCGGCGGCATCAATGGCGTAGCTGTTGGTGAGACCTTCCTGGCCGTAGACCACGACGCGCAGCTTGTCGCCGGCATCGAGATGATAGGACGCGTCATAGCGGACAGGCGCTCCGACCGGCGCGGCATAGGCGACGGGCACGGACGTGGGCGCAAAGGAATTGCTGAGCGCGGCGATGGCGCCACCGCCGCTGTTGGCGACGACGACCGGCTGCGGCGCGCCATAGGGCTGGCCATAGGCCATCGAGTCGAGATCGGGACGCGCCATCGCGACGGGGCCGACGGTCTGCATGCAGCCGCCAAGGGTCAGCGCGGCGGACGCTGCCAGGGCTACTGCCGAGATCGACGATCGAAACGCGCGTGCAACTGGCACCGGACCTATCCCTCGATACGAGACAGCTCCAGTGATGCACCGGTTATGGTTAATAAAGCGTTGAGGGGAGCGTGGAACGGCGCTGCGCCTGCGAGCGTGGTGCACTCCCTCTCCCGCTTGCGGGAGAGGGGCACCGAGTTCCTAGTGGCTTACGCGCTCACGCCGACGCCGATCGGGCACGACACGCCGGTGCCGCCGAGGCCGCAATAGCCGGCGGGATTCTTCGCCAGATATTGCTGATGATAATCCTCGGCGAAATAGAATTCGCCGGCGGGTGCGATCTCTGTCGTGATGGCGCCGAGACCTTTTGCGACGAGCGCCTTCTGATAGAGCGCCTTGGATTCATCGGCGGCCTGCTTCTGCGCATCTGAAGATGTGTAGATCGCGCTTCGGTACTGCGTGCCGACATCGTTGCCCTGACGCATGCCCTGCGTCGGGTTGTGGTTCTCCCAGAATGTCTTCAAGAGCTTCGCGTAAGAAATCTTCCTGGGATCGAACACGACCAGCACCACTTCGGTGTGGCCGGTGCGTCCCGAGCAGGTTTCCTCATACGTCGGGTTCGGCGTGTGACCGCCGGCATAGCCGACGGCGGTGGTGTAGATGCCGTCGCCGAGCTCCCAGAACTTTCGCTCGGCGCCCCAGAAGCAGCCGAGCCCGAACACGGCCTGCTCGAGACCGGCGGGATAGGGCGCATGCAGCTTGCTGCCGTTGACGAAATGGATGCTCGCAGTCGGGATGGCTTGCGCACGGCCCGGCAGCGCCTCCGCGGCGCTCGGCAATGCGGTGGTCTTGCGCATGAACAGCATGATGGATCTCCACGACGAGCCGTGCGTCGCTCGAGCCAGATGCTCAGGCGGCGTGCTCGCGATCAGGGTGGGAATATATGTATCTACGCAAGCAGAGGCAGCGTTGTTACGGCTGCCGGCGGCGAGGTCCCGTCGCGGCGGGAATTGAAGATCAATCCCGCGGGAATTGAAGTTCAATCCCGGGAATAGCCGATCAGCGGCTTGCGCGGCCGGAACAGGATCATCAGCACGATGCCGAGAATGCCGAGGACGGCGAAGACCGGCTGATCCAGCAGCAGGCGGATCACAGAGGTCCAGAGCCACGGCGCCTTGGCCTCGACCCAGGTCCGGAAGGCGGTCTGGCTGGCCTGGTTGATGTCGTTCCAGAACTGGCCGAAGCGGGTGAACCGCAGGGTCTGGTCGGCCACCCAGCGGGCGCCGTCATAGACCATGAAAATGAACCCACCGGCGAGCAGCAACAGCCCAATCAGTCGGAAAAAGCCGCGGATCATGCCTCACCCCAGATCATCGCCCGATCGGACGACCCGTCAAATGCCCGCCAGCAAATAGCCGGGCGACGGCAGAAATTCAACCACTTCAGGGCGTTACGGCGCGCGCTGGAGCGCCCGAAGGCCGGTTTTCCCGCCCCGGAAAGCGTTGACGGTGCGCCAGACCCTCTCTATAAGGGCGCCAACTGGCGGTGGGCGCAATCCTGCCGCCGCTGTTCTTTGAGCAGTTGCAGGCTCTTTGAGGCCTCATGTTCCGGGAGCGGCCCAGCAACCGAACACCCTAAATCCGAGCGTCGATTCCGCGGTCCAGCAGCCGGCGCTACCCGACCAAGACGCGACCGGTACCGCAAAGGATATTGAGACCATGGCCAATACCACTTCCGCCAAGAAAGCGACGCGCAAGATCGCCCGCCGCACCGCCGTCAACAAGTCGCGCCGCACCCAGATGCGCGGCACCGTCCGCACCGTCGAGGAAGCCATCGCGACCGGCGACCGCGCCGCTGCCGTGAAGGCGCTGGCGGCTGCCGAGCCCGCGCTGATGCGTGCTGCCCAGCGCAACATCATTCACAAGAACAACGCCAGCCGCAAAGTCTCGCGCCTCACCGCGCAGATCGCCAAGCTCGCGAAGTAAACCTGCGAAGCTGATCCTGCGAAGCAAATTCGCACGGCAAGCTCGCGGCATCATCTGATCGATAGATCGGATCAAGACGACAAACAGCCCGGCATCGCGCCGGGCTTTTTTTGTTGCCTATCACACTGACGGCAGCAGTCGCGCGACATTTCGTCTTTCGTTGCAAGCGATGCATCGTCAATGCGATGCTTCGTTCCGTAGTTTTACTCGCCGGTGATTTTGCAACACCGGAAACTTCCCGTGCGTTGCAAAAAGCCCCTGCGGCACGGGCACAAATGCAATCGCAGAGCAAGAAGGTTCTTCACACCGTAGATTCACCGGAACGCGCATCGTGCTGGAGTTACCCTGCGGAACGAGACTCAAAAAACGGTGTCTCGCTAATCACTTATCCACATAGCGACATGAAGCATTTGGAAAACGACCTCGCACGGCACGCGCGTGAAGGTTTTGTAAAATATTTTTGGCGGTCGCCCGTCGGCTGTCACAAATCGCGCCCGGTTTTCGATTCTCTACGCGGATTCAAAAACTTGGTCTCAAGCCTGTGCACAACTGCCGCGCGGCGTTAACGCAGATCAAGTTTTTAGTCGCCTCAACTTGGAATCAATTCGATTGCGAGTCCTTCGGCATAGTGTATTTCTTAACTCGTCCGCAGCGCCCACGATCTTGAGACCAGCGCGGTTTTGGAAACGGGGCGAGCGTGCAAATCGGCGGCGGTGTGCACGTTGGCGACGCTTCAACAAGCGATTGTCGGTTCAACACCCACAGCAATGTGGGAACGGTAGCTTTTTGTCTTGATGTCTCCAAGCGGGATTTCGACCCCGCTCGCGCGATGCGCAAACGTGAGACGTCACGAAGCTACTCCGACACGCATGATGGTGAAGCCGAACGGACGAGCAGTGCAGACGGGCGGGGCATCGGCGACTTCAGTCGCTTGTGTCTTCTGAAGCAGGACCTTGCCGTGAGCGATCACGGCAGGACGGGGAGGTATCATGTCTTACGGACAGAACGCGGTATTGAAGCAAGTCTCTTATTCCAACGATGCCGGTTTAGACCAGTCCGCCCTCCAGCCTCCCGCGTGTGACGGAGCGCAGAGTACGCGCTGACCTCGCGACCCCTTCATCTCTGACATCGCTGATCTGACCAGCGGCGTTCGCGCCGGATGGTCGAGCCGTGCCTGCAGATGAAATCGCTTGAGGTCGCGCCATGCCAGACCCCCTGATGGCAGGAACTCTGCATGGCGCTCACCACGCAACTAAATCTCTCAAGAGAAGTTTTTTGACGATGAACACATCGGAACAGGATCGCTGGTCACGCGTGAAGAGCCGGCTGCGC
>Ga0065165_1001382_pt1 | contig 26647 bp, 31 predicted proteins | sample AraplaMF_Cvi_mMF_FD_63813 | JGI IMG/M metagenome (GOLD analysis project Ga0065165, IMG submission 63813) | Arabidopsis root microbial communities from the University of North Carolina, USA - plate scrape MF_Cvi_mMF (version 2) (version 3) | ecosystem: Host-associated > Plants > Roots >... | reverse complement strand
GCCATAGAGGACGCGAATGCCGACTTTTTCCCAAAGCCTTGAACAATCCCTGCATCGTGCGCTGGCGATCGCAAACGAGCGTCATCACCAATACGCGACGCTCGAGCATCTCTTGCTCTCTTTGATCGACGATTCCGATGCAGCCGCGGTGATGCGTGCCTGCAGCGTCGATCTCGACAAGCTCCGCACGAGCCTCGTCAATTACCTTGAAACCGAATTCGAGAATCTGGTGACGGATGGCGCCGATGACGCCAAGCCGACCGCCGGCTTCCAGCGCGTGATCCAGCGCGCCGTGATTCACGTGCAGTCGTCCGGACGCGAAGAGGTGACCGGCGCCAATGTGCTGATCGCGATCTTCGCCGAGCGCGAGAGCCATGCCGCGTACTTCCTGCAGGAGCAGGACATGACGCGCTATGACGCCGTCAACTACATCAGCCACGGCATCGCCAAGCGGCCGGGAGTCTCCGAGGCGCGGCCCGTTCGCGGCGTCGACGAGGAGGCCGAGGCCAAGGGCAACGAGGACGCCAAGAAGAAGGGCGAAGCGCTCGAGACCTATTGCGTCAACCTCAACAAGAAGGCACGCGACGGCAAGATCGATCCGGTGATCGGACGCAATTCCGAGATCAACCGCGCGATCCAGGTGCTGTGCCGCCGGCAGAAGAACAACCCGCTGTTCGTGGGCGAGGCCGGCGTCGGCAAGACCGCGATCGCGGAGGGCCTCGCCAAGCGCATCGTCGACAGTGAGGTGCCGGAGGTTCTGGCGGCTGCGACCGTGTTCTCGCTGGACATGGGCACGCTGCTCGCCGGCACGCGCTATCGCGGCGACTTCGAAGAGCGCCTGAAGCAGGTGCTGAAGGAGCTCGAGGCACATCCGAACGCCATCCTGTTCATCGACGAGATTCACACCGTGATCGGTGCGGGTGCGACGTCGGGCGGTGCGATGGATGCGTCGAACCTGCTCAAGCCCGCGCTCGCCTCGGGCACGATCCGCTGCATGGGCTCGACGACCTACAAGGAGTACCGGCAGCACTTCGAGAAGGACCGCGCGCTGGTGCGGCGCTTCCAGAAGATCGACATCAACGAGCCGACCGTCGAGGACGCGATCGCGATCCTCAAGGGCCTCAAGCCGTATTTCGAGGACTACCATCGGCTGAAGTACACCAACGAAGCGATCGAGGCGGCTGTTCAGCTCTCCTCGCGCTACATCCACGACCGCAAGCTGCCGGACAAGGCGATCGACGTGATCGACGAGTCAGGTGCGGCGCAGATGCTGGTGGCCGAGAACAAGCGCAAGAGGACCATCGGCATCAAGGAGATCGAGACCACGATCGCCTCGATGGCGCGGATTCCGCCGAAGAGCGTGTCGAAGGACGATGCCGAGGTGCTCAAGCATCTCGAGCAGACCCTGAAGCGCACCGTGTTCGGCCAGGACCGGGCGATCGAGTCGCTTGCCGCTTCGATCAAGCTGGCGCGTGCCGGCCTGCGTGAACCGGAGAAGCCGATCGGCTGCTACCTGTTCTCGGGCCCGACCGGCGTCGGCAAGACCGAAGTCGCCAAGCAACTGGCGGCGACGCTCGGCGTCGAGCTGCTGCGCTTCGACATGTCCGAGTACATGGAGCGGCACACGGTGTCGCGCCTGATCGGCGCGCCTCCCGGCTATGTCGGCTTCGACCAGGGCGGCCTGCTGACCGACGGCGTCGATCAGCATCCGCATTGCGTGGTGCTGCTCGACGAAATCGAGAAGGCGCATCCCGATCTCTACAACGTGCTGCTCCAGATCATGGATCACGGCCGGCTCACCGACCACAACGGCAAGCAGGTCAACTTCCGCAATGTGATCCTGATCATGACCACGAACGCGGGTGCGGCGGATCTCGCCAAGCAGGCGTTCGGCTTCACGCGTTCGAAGCGGGAAGGCGACGACCACGAGGCAATCAACCGGCAGTTCGCGCCGGAATTCCGCAATCGTCTCGATGCCATCGTCTCGTTCGGCCATCTCAGCGTCGAGGTGATCGGTACCGTGGTCGAGAAGTTCGTGCTTCAGCTCGAAGCGCAGCTTGGCGATCGCGACGTCACCATCGAACTGTCCGAGCCCGCCAAGACCTGGCTGGTCCAGCATGGTTACGACGAGCAGATGGGCGCACGTCCCATGGCCCGCGTGATCCAGGAGCACATCAAGAAGCCGCTGGCTGACGAGGTGCTGTTCGGCAAGCTCAAGGGCGGTGGCCACGTCCGCGTCGTCCTCGTCAAGGACGAGGCCGACGACACCAAGGACAAGATCGGCTTTGAGTTCCTCGACGGCCCGGTCACGCCGAAGCAGGAGAAGCTGCCCGGCGCCCGCAAGCGTTCGCCGGGCAAGTCCAAGCCGGGCGGCGGTGGCGGCTCGAAGGGGCCGACCTCGAAGGGCCCCCTGGTCAAGGCTTGATCGCAAGCGACATGAATCGAAAAGGCCGGCTGAAAAGCCGGCCTTCTTGTTTGCCTGGTTGTCGCCGCGGATTAGGTACCAGTGTCAGGCGCAGGCGCCGGTGTTCGCGGCTTCTTCGGCGCCGGCGGCCGCGCGCGCGGAGGTGCGGACGGCTGCATCGTCACGATGACCGGATTCGGCTTGTGATCGGTGGCCGCGCCGGTTGCGGCATCGACGCCCATTCCGATGACACCGCCGAGCAAGAGATTGCCGGCAAAGCCGGCGGCTCCGCCGGTTTGGATGTCCCGTGTGAGCGGCACGATCTGCGGCTCATAGCCTTCTTTCTGGAAGGTGATCGAGATGTCAGCGCTGCGCTTGACGACCACCGAGCACGGCGTCGTGCAGGTGGTCGGAACTTCCATTCCGCTGACAATGGCTTCCACGCCTGACGGAGTCGATGAGATGCTGATGTTCTCGGTCGTGCCGCGCGTGACAGATGCGCTGCCGCCGCCCAGCATGACGCTGAGCGCCAAAATTCCAAATGAACGCATGAAGTGCCCCTTATTCCCCGGCGCCAATCAAGCGCAACCAGGGCGGGAGGGCAATACGCCATTGGTCCGAATAGTTAAGCCACGCGAGGGTTGTGTGGAGAAGTAGCAGGAACCTGAGCGTGGGCCGCGATCATTCGCCCTTCAGGCGCTGGTCGTCCTGCACGCGCACATGCTCGGCGCCACGCGCGCCGGCGGGTGACAGCCGCAGCATGCTCAGCGCGGCACCACACAGCGCAAATCCGACACCGGTGAGGAGCGCGATCCGGGTTCCTTCGACCGGATAACGCCCGAGCAGCAGCGCCACCAGCGCCGCGCCGGTGGTCTGGCCGAGCAGCCGCGCGGTGCCCAGCATGCCGCTGGCGCCGCCGGCGCGCTCGCGCGGGGCCGCCGCGATCATGGTGCGGTTGTTGGGCGTCTGGAACAGGCCGAAGCCCGCACCTGCGAGCGCCATCCGCCAGACAATGTCGAAGGGCGTCGGCGACGCCGGCAGGAAGGCGAGTGCGCCGAGGCCGCAGGCAAACAGCGTGAGCCCGATACCGCCAAGCAGACCGGCCGGATAATGCTCGACCAAACGGCCGGCGAGGGGCGCGGCGAACGCCACCGCGATCGGCCATGGCGTGATCAAGAGACCCATATGCACGGCCGAATAGCCGAAGCGGCTCTGGAGGTAGAAGGGGATCGCGACGAAGGCCAGCATCTGTCCGCAGAAGGAGGCAATCGAGGTCGCGATCGACAGTGCGAACACCGGGATGCGCAACAGGTCGACCGGCAGCAGCGGCGAGGTCATGTGGGTTTCGCGGTACACCAGCATCGCGCCCGCGATGATGGCGATGGCGAACTGAGTGAGGCAGGTTACGGCGGACTCGCCGTGACCGACGCTGTCGATCGCCGCGATGCCGACGCCGAAGGTGATCGCCGACAGTCCCGCGCTCTGCCAATCGAAGGCGCGGGCGGCGGGCGCAGTGTGCGGCAGGCTGCGCAGGCCGAGCACAAACGTCAGCACGCCGAGTGGCACGTTGATGGCGAACAGCCAGGGCCAGCTCCCCACCGCGAGGATACCGCTCGCGATCGTCGGGCCGATGGCCGCGGACAGACCGACGACGAGGGCGTTCAGGCCGATGCCGCGGCCGAGCTGGCTGCGCGGATAGGTGAAACGCACCAGCGCTGCGTTGACGCTCATGATGCCGGCCGCGCCAAAGCCCTGGACGATGCGCGCGATCGTCAGCATCGGCAGCGTATGTGCCACGGCGCAGAACGCGGAGGCCGCTGTGAACAGCGCGAGCCCAACCATATAAACGCGGCGATAGCCGACGATCTCGCCGAGCGAAGCGAGCGGCAACAGCGAGATCGTGATTGCGAGCTGGTAGCCGTTGACGATCCAGATCGAGAAGGCCGGGCTCGCGTCGAGGTCAATCGCGATCGTCGGCAGCGCCACATTGGCGATGGCGCTGTCGACCACCGCCATGATGATGCCGAGCGCGATCGTCAGCACCGCTTGGTTGCGCTGGGGCTGCGGTAGGCCGTCGGCATGCTCGATCGGGACTGGCGACATGAAGGCGAGCTTGGTTAGGGCCAAGATTCACCTCCGGATTATGAAATTGCCCGCTCTACCGCAACCCGGCAGCCTACGGACAGTTCCCCCGACGGAGCCTGTCGGCGCTTTCGACGGGCGCCGCAGGCCGCCTCGATGCAGGTCGAGTTGCCCTAACGTGTTCCCGGCGCCATGCCCTGCAATTGCCGCAACGGATTGAGCGAAATGAGCTTAAAGCTCGGGCCAAGTCGAGCGGCAGCTTCTCCAGCATCTCATGCGCGGCAGCCGGATCAGTGGAAGTCCGCGCCAAACCAGAGTACGGGAATGACAACCCTGCGACGCCAGCGGCGACGTTCTGAGCAACTTTCAGAGCGCTTGCCCGAGGCGAGTTGTCGAATCTCGCCGTTGTGGGTCTGCACCTCGATGATGACGATGGGCGACGCCGTCCCGCAGGCCGGATACCTTCGCGTCCCCGTTGGACCAGAAGCTGTAGAGCGTGTTGATTAAGCCCATTTCGACCTAAAAAGCACAGGATCGCGTTAGCCGTGGTTAGGGCGTTGAGATCTACTACGGGTTGACTCTATTATTGGTTGAGGTGATACGTTCACACCCTCGCTATTGGGGTGAACTATTCCGATGGATAATTACGAATACTGCGCCAGCTTCGCGCGTTCGCTGCAAAACGGAGCGCCGCTGAAAGTGCTGGATTACGGCTGCGGAACAGGAACGACTGTTGGCTTATTGATCCGCGACGGACATGACGCCTACGGCTGTGAAACTTGGTATGAAGGCGGCGATGTCTCCGATCAGGTCCCAATTGCCCTGAAAGATCGTGTCCTCACGATGAGCGATGGCCGCATTCCCTTTCCCGATCAGACTTTCGATCTAGTGATGTCCAATCAAGTGATCGAGCATGTCCCCGATATTGATTTAGTGCTTTCCGAGGTGGCTCGGGTACTCAAGCCCGGCGGTACTTGTCTTGCTCTCTTCCCCCATCTTGAGGTCTGGAGAGAAGGCCACTGCGAAATTCCTTTCTTGCACCGTTTCCCAAAAGGGTCAGGTTTCCGAATCTACTACGCTTATGCACTTCGCAGTTTGGGGATGGGAAACAACCTCTTCAGCGACCCGCCTATGGAATGGAGCCGCATCATTTGCAATTGGCTTGATAATTGGTGCCACTATCGTCCGCTCTCCGAAATCCGGGCAGCATTTGCCCGACACTTATCCTACCCGCGCCACATCGAAGCAGAATGGGCCTCCATGCGATCAAGCAAACTTGCCGTCATGCCGAAGTGGCTGCGTACAATTATCGCTCGCAAGTTGGCCGGCGTCGTGCTCGTCGTGGAGAAACCTCGGCCAGCGCTTCAGGCCAACGGCCGTCAGAGCAGTAAAATCGACCATGAGATGACTCTTCTGTGAATTGTAGCTTTGAGCGGCGTCACCGGCCATTTTCCGGTGCCAGTACCGCTCGGTTGCGCTGGGGCTAAGGCTAACGCGCTCCCGGCGCCATGCCTTGCAACTGCCGCAGCGGATTGAGCGGTCCGAGCGGAATGAGCTCGAAGCTCATGAGATGGGCCTGGCCGAGCGGCAGCTTCTCCAGCATCTCATGCGCGGCCGCCTTATCCGTGACGTTCAGAATGAAGGCGACGCCGGTCTTTTCCTGAAGCGAGTACCACTGGTCGATCTTGCCATCGAGATAAAGCTTCACGGTCTCCCTGACTTCCGTCGGCAGGATGGCACGCGCCGCGGCCGGATCGACGCCGGGGTTCAACGTCCCGATGGCGAGAATTCGCGTGGTCGGCGCCGGCGGGCTGGCGGATTGCGCATGCAAATTGCCGGAGCTGAGCAGGCTCAGCATCATCGCGATCGAGGCGAGCGCATTCTTCATGGAAGTTCTCCTGTTCAGGCCTTGTGTTTAGCAAGAAGAGATTGTCCGAGCGCGGCACTCGGCTCGAACTTGTCGCGCGTGCGCGTATAGAGCGCGCCTTCCATGCGGCCGATCAGGTCCAGCTTTCCGGCGTCGATGTAGAGGCGGTCGGCATCGAGCACCGCTTCGTCGCGGACATGGAGCATGACGATGCGGCCGAGGATCAGGCTGAAATTGCCGAGCCTGATCTCCTGCATGAACCTGCATTCGAACGCGACGGGGCTGTCGTCGATCCGCGGCGGCGCCACGCGAATGCTCGGCGATGTCGCGAGGCCCACGGTGGCGGTCTCGCTGACATCGGGCGGAAACGGCATCGAGCTCGCGCGCATCCGCTCCGCGGCCGCGAACGGCACGAGATTAACGACGAATTCCTCGGTCGCCCGGATGTTCGCGCCGGTGTCCTTCGGCTGTGTCGGTGAATTCCGGCCGACACCGATGCCGACCGTCGGAGGTTCGGTGCCGAACACGTTGAAGAAGGAGAACGGGGCGGCATTGACGAGGCCATTGCGGTCCTGCGTCGTGACCCAGGCGATGGGGCGCGGCAGCACGGTGGCCAGCATCAGCTTGTAGCGCGCGTCCTCACTGAGGCTGTCGAAATCGAATTGCATGGTGTTCCTCAGGCTCTTCCTTGTTCGGTGATGCCGGCCGGCAATGTCGCGTCGCGGCTGGACGCGGAGATCTTGCGGGCCGCCAGTTCGGAGACGAGCAGCGCTCCGGCAACCAGCACTGCCGCGATGGTGCCGAGGCCTTGGGCGCCGAACAGGTCGATGCCGGCGGCACCGATCATGCCCGCGGCCGTCGTGCCGAGAAACGTCGCGGAATTGTTGAGGCCGAGCACGATGGGCGCGACCGCGGGAGCAATGCTGACGATGCGATGCTGCTGGGGCACGAGGATGCCCCATCCGCAGGCGCCCCAGAGCAGGATGGCCGGGATCGCGTTCACGAGGCTGGTGCTGGTCCACGGCAGCAGGACGAAGTCGGCCAGGACCAGGCCGAGCATCGTGACAAGAACCCGTCGGTTGCCGATACGGTCGATCAGGCGGCCGGCAAGCAGATTGGAGATCGTTCCGGCTGCGCCCCACAGCACCAGCAATCCGCCCAGGCGCGCGGGATTGCCGCCGGTGACCTGGTCGAACACGGCGGCGAAGTAGGTGTAGATTGTGAAGGCCGCACTGAAGAACAAAAACGTGGTCGCCAATGTCAGCCCGATGCGCGCGTCGGTGAGCGGTGACAGACGGGTGCGCAGCGACACCGCCGGGAGCATCGGGATGTGGGACAGGAACGCCAGTACGCCCAGACCCGAGCCGGCCGCAAGGGCAGCGACGAACATCATGGTCCAGCGCCAGTCGCCAAAGCCGCCGATCAGCGCGCCGATCGGGGCGCCGAGCGCCGTCGAGACCGTCATGCCGGCGATGACGACGGAGAGGGCGAAGCCGCGGCGTTCGGGAGCAACGATTGAAGCCGCAGCTCCGGTCGCGGTGGGTGAGAACATGGCTGCACCGAGGCCGGCGAGCGCACGTGTCGCAAGCGCGACCCCGAAGCTTGGCGCGATCGCCGTTCCGAGATTGGCCAGGACGAAGACGCCGAGGCCCGCAAGCAAGAGCCGCTTGCGTGCAACGTGCGCCGCAAGCGTCGCGATGACCGGTGCAAGCAGCGCATAGCTGACCGCATAGACGGTCGTCATCTGGCCCGCGGCCCCGATGCTGATATCGAAGCCGCGCGCGATCTCCGGCAGCACGCCGGCGACGACGAAACTGTCGGTGCCGAGCGCGAACATGCCAAGAGCCAGAACAAGGAGCCGTCGATCCATTTTGTGGTCTCGTTTGGTCGGTTGATGCTGGTGAGCGGACCGCTCAATTGCGGTCCAGCTTGATCTCGCTGAAATCGGCGTTGATGATTGCGAGGTCCTTCTGCGGCGTCCGGTCCGGGTTGCGCAGATAGACGCGGCGGCGCGTCGGAAACACGAAGCTGTCGAACGCGCGGTGGTCGTCAAGATAGTGCGCGACGGGCGCGCCGGCGGCGACCTCGACGAAGTAATCCTGCCTTCGGATCAGCCCCGCCGCGTCGAAATAGAGCGTCTGCTCCGTCGAGTGCGTGACATAGGATTTCGGGAAGGTGAGCTTGAGCGCCCGCCATGTCTCGCCGTCCTCGAGCCAGGGATCGACCTCCTCGCAGGCGACGTCGTGGCTCACGAAAGAGAAAGGCGCGGTGAGGTACATCCAGACGGCGTAGCCGGCGAAATAAGCGAGCTGCGTCGCGCTCCAGGGCGGCCCCTTGAACGAGTCCCTGGGGTTGTCGAGCTCTTCCACCAACGTCCCGTCGATCGTCTCAACGGCGGTCCGGGAGGGTTCGAATGTCGCGCGCTGACCGCTCGCCAGGAACGGTTCGAAGGTGGTCTTCTGCTTGCGCGTATCGATCGCGACGCGCGTCGGCATCTGCGTGAAGGCCTCCTGGCCTCTCTGCTTGAAGATGGGGCCGCTGGGGGAGAAGGTCGCGGAGATCTGCCGCAACGCGTTCCATCGCGCGAGCCCGCCATGGGCTTCGACGGAATGTCTGATCAGGTCGTGCATGCGTGCTGTCCTCGGGTCGGAGTCGTGGCGTCGCCGTTGGGGCGAGAACGGCGACGCTGTGTTCGAGATATGAAGGAGCAGCCGGCTCACTTGCCCTGGATGAGCAGGCCGAGCGGGGCGAGAGGGCCGACCTGCATGAACTCGTATTTGGCAAAGCCGCCGGTCACGAGCGGGAGGGCCTCGACGGCCGCCTTGGCCTGTTCGACCGACTCCACGTTCATCAGGAAGATCACGCCTGGAGCATCCTGGCGGTACCAGAACTGCTCGATCTTGCCGTCGAGATAGAGCTTGAGCGTGGCGGGCACTTCGTTCGGCATGATCTGCTGGCGCTGCTCGGGCGAGAGCGGCTTCGTGATCGATGCGACGGCCATGACTTTCATGAGGGATCTCCTTCTGCGGCGAGGATCAGCCTGATCTGATCCCGGGGATTTAACAGGGGCGTAAATGACAATTTTGGTGTCATTAGCGCCACGGCGACGGGCGAGCCTGAAATCCGGAAAACCATGCCTTATCTGTACGATAAGCCCTGAATTCCGAGGTCATTCTGCGGCTCCATTCCGATCAACCGTGGAAATGCATGTAGCTCGGATGCGCAAACCCTGGTATTGTCGTAATTGCCAACTTTGAGATCATTTACGCCATGCAGATCACAGTCCTCGCCCTCGACGGCCTGTTCGACACCGGCCTCACCGTGATGCTCGATGCCTTCACGCTCGCGAACAAATTCTCCGGCGGGGCGACCCATTTCGACGTGTCGATCGTGGGGATGCGGCGTCGGGTTCGGTCCGGCCAGGGCTTTCTGATCCCGACGCAGCCGCTGACCAAAGAGTTGAAGCCGGAATGGGTGATCGTGCCGGCGCTGAACACCGGGAGGCCGGAGCCGCTGCTCGCAGCGCTGCAGCGTCGCGATGTCATCCAGGCTCAGGCGCAGTTGCGGTCATGGCACGCCGCCGGTGCGCAGATCGCCGCCTCCTGCATCGGCACGTTCCTGCTCGCCGAAGCGGGGCTGCTCGATCATCGCGAGGCGACGACGACATGGTGGCTGGCGCCGCTGTTCCGGCAGCGCTATCCGAATGTCCTGCTCGATGAAACCCGGATGCTGGTGCCGACCGATGTCGGCGTCACGGCCGGTGCGGCGCTCGGACATCTCGATCTCGCGCTCTGGCTGATCCGCAAGGCGAGCCCCGAACTGTCCGCGATCGTCTCGCGCTATCTGCTCGCCGACATCCGTTCTTCGCAGGCGCCCTACATCATTCCCAATCACCTCGCGCAGGCCGATCCGCTGATCCTGCGCTTCGAACGCTGGGCACGCGATCACCTCAAGGAGGGGTTTTCGCTGCAGAAGGCTGCGAGCGCATTGGCGACGAGCGCGCGCACGCTGCAGCGGCGTTGCGAGGCCGTGCTCGGCAAGTCGCCGCTGTCCTATTTCCAGGATCTGCGTGTCGAGCGCGCCCAGTCGCTGCTTCATGGCAGCGGTCTCGACCTCGACGCGATCGCGGCCGAGGTCGGCTATGTCGACGGCGCGACGCTGCGCACGCTGCTGCGCGACCGGTTGGGTCGCGGTGTGCGCGAGCTTCGCGCCAACCTCCGTTAGCGGCGTGGGCTACACCGGTGGCGGATTGCGATCGGCGATCGTTCCACGTTGGTGCCAGTAAGGATAGGGCAGCGTCACCTTGCTCGCCGCGTCGAGCCTGGCGATCTGATCCTTGGTCAGCGACCAGCCGACCGCGCCGAGATTTTCGCGCAGCTGTGTCTCGTTGCGCGCGCCGATAATCAACGTCGAGACCGTGGGGCGCTGCAGCAGCCAGTTCAGCGCAATCTGCGAGACGCTCTTGCCGGTCTCCTTGGCGACCTCGTCGATGGCATCGACGACGCGATAGACGTGTTCTTCCGGCACCGGCGGGCCGAATTCGGCCGTCTTGTGCAGACGGCTGACGTCGGGCCTCGGCTGGCCCCGTCGGATCTTGCCGGTGAGGCGCCCCCAGCCGAGCGGCGACCAGACCACGGCGCCGACCCCCTGGTCGATACCGAGCGGCATCAGCTCCCATTCGTAGTCGCGCCCGACCAGCGAGTAATAGGTCTGGTTGGCGACATAGCGCGGAAAGCCGTGCTTATCGGCGACGGCGAGCGACTTCATGAGGTGCCAGCCTGAAAAATTCGAGACGCCGACATAGCGGATCTTGCCGGCGCGCACGAGCACGTCGAGCGTGCTCAGCACTTCCTCCGGCGGGGTGAAGGCGTCGAAGCCATGGAGCTGGAACAGGTCGATGTAATCGGTGCCGAGCCGGCTCAGCGAGGCATCGATGGCCTTGAGCAGGTTCTGCCGCGACGAGCCGATGTCATTTGGACCGTCGCCCAGGCGGAACGTGGCTTTGGTCGAGACCAGCACCTGGTCGCGCCGGCCATTGATGGCCTCGCCGAGAACGCGCTCGGACTCGCCGAGCGAATAGACGTTCGCGGTGTCGAACATCGACACCCCGGCCTCGAGGCAGATATCGAGCAGGCGCCGCGCTTCGGTCGCATCAGTCGTGCCCCAGGCGGCGAGGCGGCCGACGCCGCCGAAGGTGCCGGTCCCGAGACTCAAGGCGGGCACCATGAGGCCTGACCGGCCCAAGCGTCGGTATTCCATCGATCAACTCCCTCGCTGGCCGCTGGCGCATCGGTGCGGCCTTGGAGAGGGATGCTAATGCATCGCGGCGCGATGTCCTACGCCCGCGCTGACATACCGGCCTTGCCGGGGAATGGGCTAATCGTGCAGACGCATGTCATCGAACGCTGGATCGGTGACGCGCGCGCTGGCCGTCTCGGCTGGAATCCGGGTCTCGACCGCTCCGTCAACGGAGGAGACGCAGGCAACTTCGCTGTCCCGCACTTGTCGTGGCAGCAGCGTCAGGCCCCAGCCTACGACGACCAGCACCGCGAGCCGGATCGCGATCACACCCAGCAGCAATTTTGATCCGCTTATGGTGGTGTGAGTCCTCATGCGCAGCAGCCTGAGGCAGGCGGCGAGGCAACACAATCTGGAATTGGCGAGTACAGCCTTCGCCCAGGACGAAGGCTGCGGATGATGGCTAGGTCAATGCCGCAGTTGGCTTTGACGGAAGTCGCGTGGCGACATCCCGAAATGCTCGCGAAAGACGCGACCGAAATGCGAGAGGTCGTTGAACCCCCAGGCGAACGCGATCTCGCTGACATGGCGGTGCGCCAGCAAAGGCGAGGCGAGGTCGCGTCTGCATTGGGCCAGACGCTCGGCCAGAACGTAGCGCTGGAATGAGGTGTCCTCGTCGGCGAGGAGATCGTTCACATAGCGCGGCGAGATGCCGATCGCGGCCGCGGTATCCGACAGCGAAATTTCGGGATCGGCGAGATGGGTCCGGATGTGCGCCTTCAACCGGTAGAGCAGGGCGGAGCGATGGGTGGAGGACGGCAGCGATGTCCTTCCGAGCCGTTCGCTCAGCGCCATTGCCAGCAGATCGACAGCCTGTTCCGACAAGGCCGCAGCGTTGTCCGGCGAGAGTCGGTCTGCGCTCTGGCAAAGCCTGAAGATGAAATCATAGGCGAGCCGTTCGAGTGGCACGTCGGCGCCGAATGACATCGCGGTGAGCGTCTCGGTCGCACCGAGACGGCGCTGCAACATCTCCCGCGGTACTTTGAAGATGGTCTGTGTGAAGGTCTCGTTGAACTTCAGCTCATAAGGCCGTGTCGTGTCGTAAAGCGCGAACTCGCCGGGATGGATGACGGTCTCGCGGCCGTCCTGGGCTACGCCACCGTCGCCGCGATTGCCGAGCGCGACCAGGACAAAGTCCTGGTCAGAGCGCGCGATGCGGGACGGTGTCCGGAATACGTGCTGGCGGTCGGAGCTGACTTCGGAACACGCCGCCTTTCCGAGCGAAGCCTGCGTGACCGAGCCGCGAAAGGCGCTGCCGAGATCGGACTTGCAGTCGAGCCCGACGAACACGTCGCAGACGATGTCCTGCCACAGCGCCAGCCGCCGATAACCGGGGCTGCCGTCTGTCGTGAACTGGATTGGCATCGGCAGGCCTCCCTTTCACATCACGCAAAACGCATGCTGGCGCAGATAGAACCCGATCGGAGGCAAATTCCGTACCGGGCGGCGATCCCTTCCAGTCGAGTTTTTGTTCCGCCGTGGTCGAGCGCCTCACCGCCCGGCTTGGTCAGCTAGACTGCATCGGAGGTGGCTTCCGATCAACCGGCAATGGAGGCGGGAATGGGCATCGTACATCCAAAATACAAGGTTGCGGTGGTGCAGGCGGCACCCGCCTGGCTCGATCTCGACGCCTCGATCGACAAGTCGATTGCGTTGATCGGGGACGCGGCCGCGAAGGGCGCCAAGCTGATCGCCTTTCCTGAGGCCTTTATCCCCGGCTACCCCTGGCACATCTGGATGGACTCGCCGGCCTGGGCCATCGGCCGCGGCTTTGTGCAGCGCTATTTCGATAATTCGCTGTCCTACGACAGCCCGCAGGCCGAGCGGTTACGCGACGCCGTGCGGAAGGCCAACCTCACTGCCGTGTTCGGCCTCTCCGAGCGCGACGGCGGCAGTCTGTATCTGGCGCAATGGCTGATCGGGCCTGACGGAGAGACCATCGCGAAGCGCCGCAAGCTGCGGCCGACCCACGCCGAGCGTACGGTCTACGGTGAGGGCGACGGCAGCGATCTCGCCGTGCATGCAAGGGCCGACATCGGCCGTATCGGCGCGCTGTGCTGCTGGGAGCATCTCCAGCCGCTGTCGAAATATGCGATGTATGCCCAGAACGAGCAGGTGCATGTCGCGGCCTGGCCGAGCTTCTCGCTCTACGATCCCTTTGCGCCGGCGCTCGGCGCCGAGGTGAACAACGCCGCCTCCCGCGTCTATGCGGTGGAGGGATCTTGCTTCGTGCTGGCGCCCTGCGCGACGGTCTCGCAGGCGATGATCGACGAGCTCTGCGATCGACCGGACAAGAATGCGCTGCTGCATACCGGAGGCGGCTTTGCCGCGATCTATGGCCCCGACGGCAGCCAGATCGGGGACAAGCTCGCGCCGGATCAGGAAGGGCTGTTGATCGCCGAGATTGATCTCGGTGCGATCGGCGTGGCCAAGAACGCCGCCGATCCCGCCGGGCATTACTCGCGCCCCGACGTGACGCGGCTTCTGCTCAACAAGAAGCGATATCAGCGCGTCGAGCAGTTCGCGCTGCCGGCGGACACCATCGAGCCTACTGACATCAACGCCGCGGCAAGCTGACCGTCGGGCGCAAGGGGAGGCACGATCATGGAATCCGCAATTCCTCTGCATCTCGAGACACCACGCACGCGCCACAGGCGCGTGCCGGATGACTACCGGCCGCCTTATCCGTCTTTCGTAGCGCGCTACAAGCCGGCGGTGACCCGTGTCGTCATGGCCTACTTTGGTGTGCAGTCCCGGGACGAGAGGGCGGCAGCGGCGACGCAGGCGCTCGCCGAAATCTCTGGATTGTTCGCTGGTGAAGGTGGTCCCGTGCATTGGGACTGCGCGCGCTATGTCGATCAGGCCGGCCATGGGAACATTGTCTCGGTAGCCTATTGGGACGACATCACGCGCTTCGACGCGTGGTTTGCGCCGGCGCGCGAGGCTTGGACCGGGCGACAACGCGATGGCGTCGGCACCTTCGTCGAGGTGCTGCGTCCGACCGTGGCGCGGCACGAGACGTTGTTCTCCTCGCTCGGCAGGCCGGAAGGTGTTGCAGCGATCGCGGACGGCATGAGCGGCGAGGTGCAGGAACACGCTTATTGGGGCGGTATGCGCGATCGCGTTCCACTGTCGCAGACCGATCCGATGTCGCCGGGCGGCGCACCGGAGTTGATCCGCGACGGTGCGCGGCTGCGCGTGAAGGCACACGACAATCTCTGCCTGATCCGTTCCGGGCAAGATTGGAGCGATACCGAGGCGTCCGAGCGAAAGCTCTATCTCGACGATGTCGAGCCGGTGCTGCGTGAGGGCATGGAATTCCTGCGTGACGAAGGGCTTGCCATCGGCTGCTACGCCAACCGCTACATGCAGGTGCTTCGGGCTGACGGCAGCGTCAGCGAAAAATCCTACGGCCAGAGCTGGTGGAAGAGCCTGGCCGCGCTGGAACGCTGGGCGGAGTCGCATCCGACTCATGTCCGGATATTTGGGGCGGCGATGAAATATCTCTCGACGCTCGGTCCGTCAGCGAAGCTGCGGCTCTATCACGAGGTCACGGTGGCCGCAGCCGACGAGCAGTTCTTCGAATATATGAACTGCCACGCCAAAACCGGCATGCTGGCGGCCGTCGGCGCCTAGCCCACGCAGTGGGCGGGCAACTCCAGATGCGCGGCACAGATGTGATGTGCGCCGGCATCCCGCAGCTCGCTCTCGCTGCCATAGCCGTAGAGCACGCCGATCGCGGTCATGCCGTTGGTGCGGGCGCCGACCACGTCATGGCTGCGGTCGCCGATCATGATCGCTTTGGCGGGATCGACCTTGGCCTCCTCGAGCGCGTAACGCAGCAGGTCGCGCTTGTCGACGCGTGTGCCGTCGAGCTCGGAGCCGAACACGCGCTCGAAGTAAGGCCGCAGGCCGAAATGATCGACGATGCGGTTGGCATAGACCGCAGGCTTGCTGGTGGCGACGAACATGCGCTGATGCGTCGCTGCCATCGCGGTCAACGTATCCTTGATGCCGTGATAGGCTTCGTTCTCGAACAGGCCGACATCGCTGAAACGCTCGCGATAGAGCACCAGCGCGCGGTCTGCGAGTTCCGAGCTGCCGGTGAGCTTTTCCAGGCTCGCATGCAGGGGAGGACCGATGCACCAGACCAGTTCGTCCTCGGTCGGCACCGCGACGTTCAGCCGCTCCAGGGCATACTGGATCGAGCGGGTGATCCCAGGCTTCGGGTTGGTCAGCGTGCCGTCGAGATCAAAATAGATTGTAACCATCAGGGCGGGACCGGCGTTGATATCGTCGCCCGTTGCTAGTTCGCTGGGCCCTCAAGTCAAGGTCCGATTTGGCAGCTATTGTGGACGCCATGCGTTTAGCCCGGGTTCTCGCTGTGTTGTGTCTTGCCCTCGCGGCATCGCCGGCGCGCGGTCAGGAAACGGAAAACGACACGCCGAGCCGCTTCGTGCATCCGAGCGTCGAGGAGCTCGCGCAGCCGCCGGAGAAGCCCGGCGCGCGCGAGAGCGACACGCGGGAGTCGATCTGCCTGATCGTGGAGGCGGCTGCGCGCGACAACAACCTGCCGCTGGAATTCTTCGCGCGCGTGATCTGGCAGGAAAGCCGTTTCCAGGCGGATGCGGTGGGGCCGATGACACGCAGCGGCGAGCACGCGCAGGGGATCGCGCAGTTCATGCCGGGCACCGCGAGCGAGCGCGGGCTGCTCAATCCCTTCAATCCGGTGCAGGCGCTGCCGAAGTCCGCGGAATTCCTCAACGAGCTGCGCAACCAGTTCGGCAATCTCGGCCTCGCCGCGGCCGCCTACAATGCCGGCCCGCGCCGGGTACAGGAATGGCTCGCCGGCACCGGCGGCATGCCGGATCAGACGCGCAATTACGTCTACGCCATCACCGGCACCAGCGTCGACGCCTGGGCCAAGGCGGGCGCGACAGGGAAGGGACCGCCGAGCTCGCCGCCGACGAGCTGCCGCGATCTGATGGCGCTTCTAAAGCGCGCGCCGAATGCTTTCGTTGCCGAGCTCGAGCAGCATGTGGAGCTTGCCGCCGCCAAGATCTGGGGCGTGCAGCTTGCGGCCGGCTTCGATCGCAACAAGGCGCTGGCGATGTATTCCCGCGCCGTCACGCGCCTTAGCGCGGTGATCGGCGAGCGCGATCCGAGCCTGTTGAGTTCAGTGGTGCGCAGCCGCGGCTCGCACGCTTTCTATCAGGTGCGCATCGGTGCCGACACGCGGCCGGAGGCGGACGATCTCTGCAACCGGATCCGGAAAGCGGGCGGCGCCTGCTTCGTCCTGAAGAACAGGGGCGTGAGCGGGTAGGGCCCGTCTGTCTCCTCCCGTCATTCGGGCTCGCGCTTCGCGCCCCGGAATGACAGGGGAGAGTGTGTCACGCATGCCAGCCCCGCCGCGCGCTTCCTTGACGCGAGCCGCGTGATTGCCCGTTATGCAGGCACGATTCCGCAACCCCGGCCAAATCTCCCGTGGCGCTTCCTCCGCTCGATTCACCGCAATGGAATAGTCCCTGGCGCGCCTTCGTGTGGGGGCTGCGCTCGATCAGGCAGACGATCCTCACGCTCGTCCTGTTCGCGACCTATCTCGGCATCGGCGCGCTCGCTCATGACAGCCATTTCAGCCTGCTCTGGGCGCTTTGCTCGACACTGTTCGTCTGGGCGGGGCCGGCGCAGATCATCCTGATCACCACGCTCGGTTCGGGCGCGACGATCGTCCAGTCGGCGATTGCGGTGACGGTTAGTGCGATCCGCCTGTTTCCGATGGTGGTCTCGGTGCTGCCCTTGATGCGGTTGCCGACGACCAAGCGGCGCGAGCTGTACTTCGCCGCGCATCTCACCGCCGTGACGCTGTGGGTCGAATGCCATCGCTTCCTGCCGCAGGTGCCGCGCGAGCGGCGGATCGCCTTCGTCAACGGGCTTGGCTTCGGCCTGGTCTCGGTGTGCCTCACCGCCAACACGGTCGGCTATTTCCTTGCCGCCAACCTGACGCAGACGCTGGGCGCGGCGATCCTGATGCTGACGCCGCTGTCGTTCCTGTTCTCGACCGCGCGCAACAGCCGGGAGGTTGCCGACGTCGTCGCGCTGGCGCTGGGCGTGCTGCTCTACCCGATCGCGGCGAAGATGGACTCAGGCCTCGATATCCTCGTCAGCGGCCTCGTTGCCGGCACGATTGCCTATGGTGTGCACTGGTGGCGGGAGGTGCGCGCATGAGCTACGCGCAGCTCATCGGTGATTGGCACGCGCTTGTCGTGCTGTTCGTCGCCGGCGTTGTTCCCAACCAGATATGGCGCATGCTGGGCCTGTGGTTCGGCGGCGGCATCGACGAGGGTTCGGAACTGCTGGTCTGGGTGAAGGCGGTCGCCACTGCGATCCTGGCAGGCGTGATCGCGCAGATCGTGGTCCAGCCGCCCGGCGCACTGGCGAGCGTGCCCGATGTCCTGCGCTACGGCGCCGTGGCCGCGGGCCTGGTCGTGTTCGTGCTGGCCCGCCGCTCGATTTTCGCGGGTGTCGTCGCGGGCGAAGTCTTCATGCTGGCCGGCACGTGGTGGTTGGGCTAAAACCGTCGGCGAACAGCAGGGAACAGGAATTATGGTTCGCGAGAACGAACTCCGCGAGGGCGAGGTCGCCATCGAGCTGCCGCCTGTGGAAGACGCCGGCCTCGTCTTCATCGGCCGCATCCGCACGCCATGGACCTCACGGCTCGAGACGCCGCGGCAGGGGCGCGCCGATGGCCCGGTGTGCCGCCTCGAAATCTTCGAGCCGTTCGTGCCGGCGATCAAGGGCGTGGATTTCTACAGCAATCTCGAAGTGCTCTACTGGCTCGACAAGTCGCGCCGCGACATCGTTCTGCAGAGCCCGAAGAACAACGAAAAGACCCGCGGCACGTTTTCGCTGCGCTCGCCGGTGCGGCCCAATCCGATCGGCACCTCGATCGTGAAGCTGGTCGGCATCGAAGGAAACACGATCCTCGTGCGCGGCCTCGATTGCCTCGATCACACGCCGTTGATCGACATCAAGCCGGATCGTTGCGAATTCACGCCACTGGCCGCGCCGCAGCCGGGGGATTTTCAGACGGAGTAGGTCTCTCCTCCGTCATTGCGAGGAGCGAAGCGACGAAGCAATCCAGACCGATTCCGCGGAGGTAGTCTGGATTGCTTCGCTTCGCTCGCAACGACGAGTCGAGAAAGCTAACCCGCCTTCAGCGCCGCGATCAGCTTGGTCGCGTTCTCTTCCAGCACCTTGACGTCTTCCTTGCGGCTCGCAGGCGGCAGCATCGCGACGCCGTCGTGGCGCGGCATCACGTGCATGTGCAGGTGAAACACCACCTGACCACCGGCCGCTTCGTTGAACTGCTGCACCGTGATGCCGTCCGCGTTGAACGCCTTCATCGCGGCCAGCGCGATCTTCTTCGCGCCGCGCGCGACATGGGCGTAGTCGTCCGGCGTGATGTCGAGAATGTTGCGGGCAGGGGCCTTCGGGATCACCAGCGTGTGACCTGATACCCGCGGCATGATGTCGAGGAAGGCGAAGACGTGCTCGTCCTCGTAGACCTTGTGGCAGGGCAGCTCACCGCGCAGGATCTTTGCGAAGATATTGTTGGTGTCGTAGGTGGTCATGGCGGCGGCTCCCTAAATTTCGCGCTTACTGTCATCAGCAACGGTGAACCGTCAAGGCGCCTCGTCGATGCCCTTGCGGAACGGGCCGAGCTCGGCGAGCTCGCGTCCTGCTTCCGCGACGTAGGCGCGCTCGCGCTTGAGGTAATCGTCGATGGCGCGGCGCAGGCCGGGATCGGCGATGAAATGGGCGGAATGCGTCGTCCGCGGCAGGTAGCCGCGCGCGATCTTGTGCTCGCCCTGCGCGCCCGCCTCGACATGGGTGAGGCCGCGCTTGATGGCGAAATCGATCGCCTGGTAGTAGCAGACCTCGAAATGCAGGAAGTTATGATGCTCGACCGCGCCCCAGTTGCGGCCGAACAGCGTGTCCGAGCCGATGAAGTTGATCGCGCCTGCGATCCAGCGGTCGTTGCGGCGGGCCATCACCAGCAGCACGTCCTCGCTCATGGTCTCGCCGATCAGCGAGAAGAACTCGCGCGTCAGATACGGCCGGCCCCATTTGCGTGAGCCGGTCTCCATGTAGAACTCGAAGAAGGCGTCCCAGGCATCCTCGGTAATGTCCTTGCCGGTGAGCCAGTGGATACTGATGCCGGCTGCAAGCGCATCGCGCCGCTCGCGCTTGATCGATTTGCGGTGGCGCGAGTTCAGCGTCGCCAGGAAATCGTCGAAGGTGGCAAAACCCTCGTTGCGCCAGTGGAACTGCTGGTCGGTACGCTGCAGGAAACCGTGCTGGGTCAGCAGCTTCCATTCGGCCTCGCGCGCGAACGTGACGTGCACCGAGGAGGCCTTGCTGACGCCGCATAGCGCCACCAGCCCGCTTGCCAATGCTTCGGTGATGCGCTCGCGGTCGACGCCGTCGCGGACCAGCAATCGCGGGCCCGTCGCCGGCGTAAAGGGAACCGAGACCTGAAGTTTCGGATAGTACCGTCCGCCGGCGCGCTCATAGGCGTCCGCCCAGCCGCGGTCGAAGACGTATTCGCCCTGGGAGTGCGATTTCAGATAGCAGGGGACGACACCGGCGACACGGCCATCGACCTTGGCCACGAGATGCCGAGGCCCCCAGCCGGTACGGATCGTCGCCGAACCCGATGTCTCAACGGCGGAAAGAAACGCGTGCGAGACGAACGGGTTATAGGCGGGCTTTAAGAGGCCGAGGGAATCGCCTGGCAGCGCGGATGAAGTCCCGTCACGGCTCTCATGGCACCGGCCGCCGGGATTGGCGCAGGCGTCCCAATCCTCAGGCGACACTTCGCCAATCGAAGGCACGGCCTCGAGCGTGATTTCAGATGGTCCCATCGTGCCCAAGATCGTGCATTGCAGCAGCGACTTCAAGGGGCTGGAACATGCATGCTCTGGTGCCCCGGACGCAGCGCGGCGCGAAATGGTGCGCTGCTGAGCCGGGGCCCATGCCATTGACAGATTTGCCAGCCGCTGGGTCCCGGCTCTGCGCAGCAACGCTTACGCGTTGCGGCGCGTCCGGGACACGAGCCGGCCCCTACGGCACGAATCCCTCAAAGATCATCTGATCCGCATACTGACCGACCCGTGTCCGCTGCTCCGGCGTGCGGACGGTCCAGCCGAGCAGGGCACAGCCGAACACGTTGCGGGCAATCCAGGGTGCGGGGGCCGGCAGGTGGTCGACCTTGAAGGCGACGAAATGCGGCTGGGTCTGAAAGCCGTGGCGCAGATACAGCATGCTGTCGCGCTGTTCCCGAGTGAGGTAGGCCCAGTATTCGTCCTCATAGCTCCGCTGCGCGACGATGCCACGCGGACGGTTGGGCAGGAGCTCGCGCAGTGCGAGCACCTGGTCGGGATCGAAAGACATGCCGACCGCGGGGCCCTGATAGGATGCCAGCACCTCGGCCATCCGCGTCACCAGCTTGCGGTCGCCGTGGAAATGGCTCTTCACCTCGATCACGAGCGGGACGCGGCCGGCAACCATGTCGCAGAGGTCGCTGAGCGACATCATCCGCTCGGCGGTGTCCTTGAACTTGATTGCTTTCAGCTCAGCCGCGGTTTTCGAGACCACCTCGCCGGTGGCCTCGGTGAGCCGGCCGAGGGCGTGATCGTGATGGATCATCGCCTCGCCGTCGGCGGACAGCTGGATATCGACCTCGATCGAGAAATTGCCGGCGATTGCGGCTTGCACCGCGCTCGGCATGTTCTCGACGATGCCGCGTGAAATGTCGTGCAGGCCGCGATGGGCGACCGGCCGGGCTGTCAGCCAATCGGGAGCGCGCATGCGCGTCAGGCGACTTCGAACACGCCTTCCACCTCGACCGCCGCATCCGCGGGCAGCGAGGCGACGCCGACGGTGGTGCGGGCGTGGCGGCCCTTGTCACCGAAGGCGGCGACCATCAGGTCCGAGGCGCCGTTCAGCACCTTCGGCCCGTCCAAAAAGTCCGGCGCCGAGTTGATGAAGCCGCCGAGGCGCACCACGCGCACGACCTTGTCGAGGTCGCCGAGCGCGGCCTTGACCTGGGCCAGCAGGTTGACCGCGCAGCCGCGGGCCGCCGCCGCACCGTCCTCGATCGAGACACCGGCGCCGAGCTTGCCCTTAGCGATCAGCTTGCCTGCGGGGTCGAAGCAGACCTGGCCGGAGACGAACAGCAGATTGCCGGTGCGCACGAACGGCACGTAATTGGCCACTGGGGTGGGGGCCTCGTGCAGCTTGATGCCCTGTTCCGCCAGTTTCTGCTCGACCGTGCCCGCCATGTTCGACCTCTTTGTCCAAAATCATCCGCCCGGGCGCTTCTGTCGGCCGGGGCGCGCCCTGTTTCGCCCATCATGCCGCCACATGCAAGCAACCCGGCGCAGGCGCATTTCCGGGTGCATTTTGTTGAGGCAGGGCAGTCGGTTCAACGCGGCGGCCGCAACTTTACGTGAAACAGCCTCAGTTGCGACGCAATGGAACGGTCATTAAACTGTCGAATCTGCGCTTCCCACAAGTGCGCTTCCAGGGATGAGACATGGTGCACCTTTTCCGGACTTCGCTCGGTGTGATGGCGCTCGCGGCGGCCGCTCTTGGCCCCGGCAGTGGCGTGCAGGCGGCCAGCGGTCCTTTCCTCGCGCACCAGGCGCTCTATGACCTCAGCCTGGTCAAATCGCGCTCCAATTCGGTCAACAGCGCGCGCGGACGCATCCTCTACAATTTCACCGGCAGCTCCTGCGAGGGCTACACCTCCGAATTTCGCCAGGTCTCCGAGCTCGACAGCGGTGAGGGCAAGATCACGCTGAGCGACCTCCGCTCCAATTCCTGGGAAGACGCCGCAGGAAAAAGCTACCGCTTCAAGATCGAGACGCGGATGAACGAGGCCGACGCCGGCCGTGTCGATGGCTCGGCCGAGCGCGACGGCGACCACATCAACGTCAAGCTGAAGCTGCCGGCGCCGAAGAGCTTTACGCTTGACGGCAAGATCGTGTTTCCGACTGAGCAGATCCAGCGCATCATCGCCGCCGCCAAGGACGGCAAGTCGCTGCTCGAGTTGTCGGTCTATGACGGCTCCGACGACGGCCAGAAGGTCTATAATACGCTGACCGTGATCGGCCAGCCGATTTCGGCCGACCGCGCGACCGCCGCATCCGATCCGTCGACCTCGGACGAGCACATGAAGTCGCTCAAGCGCTGGCCGGTGACTGTCAGCTATTTCGACCGCGAGGCCCAGCAGAAGGAAGGCGAGCAGACGCCGGTCTATGCAATGTCGTTCGAGCTCTATGAGAACGGCGTCTCGCGCCAGCTCGTGCTCGATTACAATGATTTTGTCATCTCGGGCGCGATGGGCAAGTTCGACGTCAAGGACAGCAAGCCCTGCAATTGAAGGCGGGGCTGGCTCTCGGCGCACGCTCCGGCTACGCTCCCTCCCGACACAAACTCCGGGAGTTAGCCCATGCCGAAGCTCGATCATCTCCGCCCCAGCGGCCTGCATCACAATCCCGCTTATTCCCACGTCGTGACCGCCACCGGCGGGCGCACGATCTACATCTCCGGTCAGGTCTCGACCGACGAGGAAGGGCGCATCGTCGGTGAGGGCGATCTCGCCGCGCAGACCACGCAGGTGATGCAGAATCTCGGCCACGCGCTGAAGGCCGCAGGTGCCAGCTATTCCAACATCGTCAAGATCACGACCTTCGTGGTCGGCTACAAGCCGGAGCTGCGCCCCATCATCGGCAAGGCGCGATCGGCCTTCTTCGAAGGCATGGAGCCGCCGGCCTCGACGCTCGTCGGCGTCTCCGCGCTTGCCGCGCCGGAATGGCTGATCGAGATCGAGGCGATCGCAGTCGCGGATTGAGAGCACGGACATGACGTCGCAGGATTCGATCCGGGTCGCGGCTGCGCTGATGAGCAGGAGCGATGGGCGCGTCCTGCTCGTCCGGAAGCGGGCCACGGAAGCCTTCATGCGGCCGGGCGGCAAGATCGAGCCCGGCGAGCATCCCCAAGTCGCGTTGCGGCGGGAGTTGTCCGAGGAGCTCGGGATCGACGTCGATCCGGACGAGATGACCTATGTCTGGCGCTACACGGCGCCCGCGGCGCACGAGCCGGGGCGAGAGGTGGATGCGGACGTCTTCCGCATCGTCATCGCGCATCCGGTCGCTCCCGGAGCGGAGATCGAGGAGATTCTCTGGCTCGATCCGTCCTCGCCCGGTGCTGTCCAGCTCGCGCCCCTGACGCGCGACAAGCTGCTGCCGTTGTGTTCGCCGCCGTCGGGAACGAATTAATCTTGGTTCGCCTCTGATACGTCCAGGAGAGCGGCCATCGCATCTTCGACCTATCGAACGGCACGAAGAGGTGGTCGTGATAGAAGGCCGATACGGCGTTCACGCTGATGTCGCACTCATACAGATGCGTCGTGATCGCCGCGAGAAAGCCGACGGCATCGAGCCCTGAGTGAATTGTCAAAGTGATCTGGCGCGAGGGGAAGGTGTAACGTAATCCCGCGGCTTCAGCTTCTTCGCGCAGGATCACCAGCGTCGTTCCTTCCCGCTCACGGAACGTCAGCAATGGGGTAACGGCATCAGGAATGGGCTCGATTGGCGGAAGGGTGCAGAACACGAAAACGCCCGGCTGCACTTCCGGCTTCATGTCTCGCAGCAGGACGGCGAGATCGTATTCGGCATCCATCAGTCCTGTTCCTTCTCAGGCCCGTCATAGGCAATGCCGCGAATAACAGCGGCGTTGCCGAACTTCTTGCGCAGGCTGTCCACTGCGCGCTCGGCATGGGCGGCGCGGCGATCGAGCATGTCGGTGTCGTCGGCCGGCGAGCCGTCACGCAAGGCGCTGACGCCGGCGCCCATCAGGCGGAAGGCGGTGCCGTCGATTTCCCTGGCCAGCATCTCGCGGCAGATCGAGAAGATCTTCGCGGCAAGTTGCGTCGGCGCCGCGATCGACTGCGAGCGGGTGCGCTGGCGGAAATCGGAGGTCTTCAGCTTCAGCGTGACCGTCGAGCCGGCGAGCTCGCTGCTCTTGAGGCGCGACGAGGTCTTCTCGCACAGCCGCCACAGGATCTTTTCCAGCGTCGCGAAGTCGCGGATGTCGGTCTCGAAGGTGGTTTCGCTGGAAATCGTCTTGGCGCCGCGATCGGGCTCGACGCGGCGATCGTCGATGCCGCGCGCGAGCCGCCACAGCCTGCGGCCGTCGCTCGGAAACTGCCGCATCATCTCGATCTCGTCGGCCTTCTGCAAATCGGCGATGACGCGGAAGCCGCGCTGCACGAGGCGCTCCTGCGTGGCCGGTCCCACGCCGTAGATGAAGCCGACCGGCTTCTCGGCCAGCATCTCGCGCGCTTCGTCCTGGTCGAGCGTGGCAAAGCCGCGCGGCTTGTCGAGGTCCGAGGCGATCTTGGCGAGGAACTTGTTGCAGGACAGGCCGACCGAGACGGTGATGCCGACGTCGCGCTCGACCTCGCGGGCAAAGCGCGCCAGCACCTTGGCCGGGATCATGCCGTGCACGCGCTCGGTGCCGGAGAGGTCAAGGAAGGCCTCGTCGATCGACAGCGGCTCGACCAGCGGCGTCAGCGCCTGCATGGCCTGCCGCACCTCGCGGCCGACCCGGACATATTTGGAGATATCAGGCGGAATCACGATGGCGTGCGGGCAGGCCTCCAGCGCCTTGAACATCGGCATCGCCGAACGGACGCCATAGGTCCGCGCGATGTAGCAGGCGGCCGAGACCACGCCGCGCTTGCCGCCGCCGATGATGACGGGCTTGTCGGCGATGTCAGGATTGTCGCGCTTCTCGACCGTCGCATAGAAGGCGTCGCAGTCGATATGCGCGATGGTCAGGCTGGCGAGCGCCCGGTGGCGGACGAGGCGGGGGGAACCGCAGGCGAAACAGCGCCGCACCCCCACGTCCAGATCGGCCGAACAATCCCGGCAGAAGCAGCGAGGCCCGGCCGGGACAGGGGCGGTCACGGCACGTCGCGCTCCCAAGTTGGATCGCCGAGTGCGTCGCCCAGGACCTGCCGCGCCGCAGCAACGTTGGTCGGATGCAGCTCCGAGGCGCTGGCGAAGGCCTTCACGGTCGCGTCATCGCGCAGCACGAAATCGAGCACGCTGAGGAGGAAATTCGGGTCCGAGGCGGCATTGCGCAGGGTCTCCGGACCGACCCCCGTCTCGGCCAGGAACAGGCCCAGCCGCTCGGGCTCGCTGGCCACGAAAGAGAGCGCCTGAATCGCAACGATTTCAGCGACTTCGCGAGGGTTGTGAACAGGCTTTTTCAAGGGGCCGGTTTGCCTTTCCGTTAACTTTCGGTGTCTACTTTGAAACCATCATGCCCGAGTCTCAAGACCGCCGACAAGCAAGTGGAAACCACATCGCAGAAAGTCGGCCCTCGGGTTTAACGAAACTAGAGCGAATCTGAGGCTAGTTTGAATCCAGTTTTCGAAGCGCCGGAAAGCGGCGCCTGAGGCGTCACATGTGTACCGGTCTTTTCGGACCAAACAGGAGGGCGGGATGGCTAAGACCGTCCTGATCGTGGAAGACAACGAGCTCAACATGAAGCTCTTCCGCGACCTGTTGGAAGCGCACGGCTACCAGACCTCCGGCACCAGCAACGGATATGAGGCGCTGGATCTCGTTCGCAAGATGCGGCCCGACCTCGTGCTGATGGACATCCAGCTGCCGCAGGTCTCCGGCCTCGAAGTCACGCGCTGGATCAAGGACGATCCGGAGCTGCGTGCCATTCCCGTCGTCGCGGTCACGGCATTCGCGATGAAGGGCGACGAAGAGCGCATCCGCGAGGGCGGCTGCGAAGCCTATTTGTCCAAGCCGATCTCGGTCGGCAAATTCATTGAGACGGTCCGGCGTTTTATCGGATAGGAAGTGAGTTCACAGTGTCCGCGCGTATCCTGGTTGTCGATGACGTTCCCGCCA